>Ga0183096_1000579_pt2 | contig 20598 bp, 20 predicted proteins | sample Biomet5_FD_127791 | JGI IMG/M metagenome (GOLD analysis project Ga0183096, IMG submission 127791) | Microbial communities from bioreactor (seeded with sewage sludge) at LBNL, California, USA - Biofuel metagenome 5 (version 2) (version 3) | ecosystem: Engineered > Bioreactor > Anaerobic >... | reverse complement strand
TGGAGCTGGCAATAGGACTTGAACCTACGACCTGCTGATTACAAATCAGCTGCTCTACCAACTGAGCTACGCCAGCATTTTAACACTCGACTACTATACCATCTTGGCGCTTATTTGTCAAGATATATGATTAAATTAAAAAATGGTCGAGGTGACAGGGTTCGAACCTGCGGCATCTTGGTCCCAAACCAAGCACTCTACCAAGCTGAGTTACACCTCGTTGTTGACGATATGCACGACGACGTTCCAATGTCGTGCGGCTAATTGCTTTAACTATATGGCAGATTAACTTGTGTTCGCGTCATCGAACAGCCTTATTATTATATGTGATATGTCGGAATATGTCAAGCTATTTTATTGAAACGAGGAATTTAATCGTAAAATTTATATTCCTATTGTTTTGTAAATATAATCGTACCGCAATCCGAAGTTACCTCCAAGATTTTGGTGTTCATTAAAAAACGCCCAGTCCAGCATGAAGATTACTCAAGTACGGTGACGGAAATAATTGGGATTTACTGAGCAAAATTCTAATTGAAAGATAAATCTTTTCCTTTTATAATATAAATTGACGCTGTAAAAATTTAAAAAGAAATATTTCTAATCGCGGAACTAACCTGTTATGAAAGAAGGCTGTAAGATGGAAGTAACCGTAATTCATGGGAGTCCCCGAAAAGGAAATACCTATGAGATTACTCAAAAGTTTATGCGGGAGATGCAGACACAGGGCGAGGCGTCCTTCCGGGAATTTTTTCTACCGCAGGATATGCCGGAATTTTGCAGGGGATGCTTTACCTGTATTTTAAGAAATGAAAAGCTCTACCCGCATGCCAGCTATATTCAGCCTATCTTAAGTGCAATGCTAAAAGCCGATGCGTTGATTTTCACCACGCCGGTTTACGTGCTTTCCGCATCAGGAGGCATGAAAGCGTTTCTTGACCATTTTGGTTTTATGTTTTATGTGCATAGAGCAAGACCGGAAATGTTTGATAAAAAGGCATTTATTCTTTCCACTACTGCGGGAGCAGGAACTAAATCCGCCATGAAAACAATTGCAACAAGTTTAAAATACTGGGGAATCAACAGGGTGTATAGCAGGGGGGTTGTGATGCATCATATAAAATGGGATGCTATGCCACTTAAAAAGAAGGAGCGATACGAAAAGACCTTGCGCACAGACGCCGTAAAATTTTTTCATGCGGTTTCCTCCCAAAAGCGCTGTACCCCCTATTTCAATACTCGTTTTATGTTTTTTATGATTAAAAAATTCCAAGAAAGAGCAGCCGACGACTCCGTTGATAAGCAATATTGGAAGGAGCAGGGATGGTTTGACGGTGTTTCTCCGTTTCATTCCAAATAGCTGTTTCATTTTTTTCTTGAAAGCCGCGCCGCATAATGGTAAACTATAAAGATATTACGGAATTGGCGGTGTGCAATTTGGATAAGCTGAAAAAACTCTGGCACTTTCTGACAACGCCTGAAATGATTCTATATATTGTCTTTGGGGTTGCCACAACCCTCATCAATATTTTGGTGTGCGGACTATGTTACGACATTTTACACTGGGATATTCTGGTTGCCAACACAGTTGCATGGGTTTTGTCCGTTATCTTCGCATTCATCACCAATAAGCTTTATGTTTTTAAAAGCAAGAGCTTTGAAAAGAAGCTGTTCTATCGTGAATTTATTACTTTTATGGCAGCAAGGCTTTTGTCCCTTGGGGTTGACACCCTCGGGATGTGGCTGCTTGTAGAACAACTTGGAGTCAATGTTTGGATTGCAAAGACATTGATGAATGTCATTGTGGTCATCATGAATTATGTTCTTAGTAAATTGATTATATTCAAAAAATAATGGAACGCAGCCAGCGTCCCAAATTACGGAGGAAAAATTATGTTAGCAAGTGAAAAAACGATGGACAAAATTGTTGCGCTGTGTAAGAACCGCGGCTTCGTGTATTCGGGCAGCGAAATTTACGGCGGCCTGTCAAACACGTGGGATTACGGCCCGCTCGGCGTGGAATTTAAAAACAATGTGAAACGCGCGTGGATGAAAAAATTCGTACAGGAAAGCCCGTACAATGTTGGACTGGACACCGCGATTCTCATGAATCCGCAGGTATGGGTGGCTTCCGGCCACGTGGGCGGTTTTTCTGACCCGCTGATGGACTGCCGCGACTGCAAGACGCGCCACCGCGCGGATAAACTGATTGAGGATGCCGGCGGCGACGCAAACGGCATGACCTTTGAGCAGATGTCCGACTATATTAAGGAACACAACATTAAGTGTCCTGCCTGCGGTTCTGCCAACTTCACCGATATCCGCAAGTTTAACCTGATGTTTAAAACATTTCAGGGCGTAACCGAGGACGCGAAGAATGAAATTCATCTTCGTCCGGAAACAGCGCAGGGTATTTTCGTTAACTTTGCCAACATTCAGCGTACTACACGCCGCAAAATCCCATTTGGCGTTGCACAGGTCGGCAAGAGCTTCCGCAATGAAATCACCCCGGGCAACTTTACGTTCCGCACACGTGAGTTCGAGCAAATGGAACTGGAATTTTTCTGTAAGCCGGACACCGACCTCGATTGGTTCTATTATTGGAAGGATTTCTGCAAAAAATGGCTTTTGGATTTAGGCCTGACGGAAAAGAATATGCGTCTGCGCGACCATGAGAAGGAGGAACTTTCCTTCTACTCCAAGGCCACCACAGATATTGAGTTCCTGTTCCCGTTCGGCTGGGGCGAACTTTGGGGCATTGCCGACCGCACCGATTATGATTTAACGCAGCATCAAAACCATTCCGGCAAGAGCCTTGAGTATTTCGATCAGGAAGCGAATGAACGCTATATTCCATATGTCGTCGAACCATCACTGGGCGCGGACCGTGTTGCCCTGGCGTTCCTTTGCGACGCTTATGACGAGGAAAAGCTTGACGAGAAAGATACGAGGGTCGTCCTGCGCCTGCACCCGGCGCTTGCCCCTTACAAGGCCGCCGTGCTTCCTCTTTCAAAGAAACTCAACGGCAAAGCGCAGGAGGTTTACACCCTGCTTGCAAAGCACTTTATGGCAGACTTCGATGACGCGGGTTCCATCGGCAAACGTTACCGCCGTCAGGACGAAATCGGCACGCCGTTCTGTGTGACCTACGATTTCGACAGCGAAAATGATGGCTGCGTCACCGTGCGTGACCGCGACACCATGCAGCAGGAACGCATCGCGATCTCCGAATTAGCGGACTACATCAGCAAAAAAATTGAATTTTAATTAGATATATGCAAAGAACGAGCCGCTCCCTGTTATGGGAAGCGGCTCGTTCTGTATTTATCCGGTTATTTTTCCGGGTGCTCCCCGTCCTTTTCTGGCTTCGTTTCAGATGGGGTAAGCAGTGCCATAAAGTCTTCACTTTTTTTATTCGCACGCTTTTTCCTTTTCCGTATGATAAAAATTACCGCGGCGGCAATTAGCGCCAAAAGCAGGATGATAGGTGCGCCGCCGATTAAGAAAACAAGCAGCCCCTCACCGAAATTGCCGAGTGAACGCATTGAATCCTTGAACTGGCGTGCGATTTTATCGCCTAACGTAACCGGTATGTTCTCCACTTCCGTGGGCTTAACGACTTCATTCAACTGAATGGAAACCGTACTGAATCCAATGAGCGAATCGTATTGACGCAATGTACCGGTAAACTGCTCAATTTGATAATTGACATCCGCAAGCGCCTTTTCCAGCGCAATCACATCGGTCAGTGAACCGGATTTTTTCAGCAGGGCAAGCAGCCTTTCCTGCTGGGTACGCAAACTTTTCAGCCGCGCCTCCGTATCGAAGTATTTCTCGCTCACATTTTCGCTAGAACTGGTAAAATTAAGTACATTTCCGATATTGCCGGCGCTGTTCTTAAACTGATCAAGCTTCCCTTGTGGAATACGCAGAACATAGCTTGCGCTGCGCAGGCTTCCCTGCTCCTGTACTCCTTTTCCGCTCACACTAGAATCCTGAACATAGCCACCTAACTCGGTGGACAGGTTCTGGATTTTTTGAATGGAATCGTCGAATTTCAACGTTTCGATTTGATAGGAAAGATTTTGGATTATTTTTCGATTGCTGAGCGCGGCCGCAGCCGCGGAGGTTGCCGCTGTACTCTGTGCTGTACCGGACTCTTTTGTTGTCGTTGCATCTGCCGCTTTTGCAGGCGCTGCATCTGCCATTCCCGCAGCAGCCGTGGACGCCGCGTTGGTGCTGTGCAGTGCCGTTGACTTATTACCGGCTACCGCGTTTGAACCGGAACTGCTGCATGCGGCGAAAGCGCTTATAATGACCGTGCAAAGCAGTACGGCGACCATTCCTAAAAATTTTTTCCTGTTCTTCATTCCTTTCCTCCCTTTCTGTATTAAAACGAACCAAAAACTCCAAAGTAAATTTTGTTGATCGTTTTACGGCAAATATTGTTCTTCGATTTTGAGGACGATTCCATTTCCAATTGTGAAATGATAAGGAGATTTGCATTCTTTAATGCGTTCATTCAATCCATTTAAATCAGTTCTCTCCGTAACGGAATCATGTTCCTTTACAACGTAATACTCCACATTTTGCGAGAGTTTCAAGCTTTCGGTCTTTTGGGACGGATTATAAATATAAAATCCATCTGGAAAATCATCTTCAGCATTTAATCCCAGTTCCTTAACCCGGGCAGAATCCTCTTTCGTAATCCATTCAATTGGGTCGATCGTCACCAACCCCGTTTTTACATCAAAACTTTTAATGTATCCCAATTTTTCGGGCTCGGTTTTTTTATCCGCCGAATTATTAGCCGCACTGCTCAATGGAATTTCAATTGGCTCGCTGACCTGCACCGTTGGCTTTTTCTCTGCCAAGGTTTTTGAAGCAGAAACGCCACTGTCGCATGCGGTACATATGCTCATTAATACCGACATACTAAGCATTACAGCAATGTAGCTGAAAATCCTTGTTCTTTTTTCCATCGCTTCATTTCCATTCTGTGAAAATATTTTCAAAAAAACGAACCTTATAAATATCCTCAGCATTCTGCCTCAATTACTTACAAAGTCCGTCATCCATCTCTTTATTATTCATTATAGAAAATTCAGCGTGTTTGTCAATGTTACTTTCAGCTTTGTAAACCCACATGACAAATCTGTGATATATTCCAATATCCAATTAAATAACGATGCCGCCGTTTACACCCAAAACCTGACCCGTGATAAAGTTGGATTTTTCGCCCGCGAAAAAGCTGACGGCATCAGCAATATCCTGTACCGTACCGATCACGCCGAGCGGTGTTTCCTCTTTTAGTTCCTCAATTGTACTTTCGTCCAAATGCGCGTTCATTTCGGTTTGGATGACACCCGGTGCTATGCAATTCACCTGTATGCCGGACGGGCCAACTTCTTTTGCGAGCGCCTTGGTAAGGCCGATAACCGCCGCCTTGGCCGCGGAATAGTGCACTTCGCAGGAAGCGCCGACCTGCCCCCACATAGATGAAATATTGATGATTTTCCCTCGCTTTTGATGAATCATGTACGGTAGAGCGCACTGGCAGCAGTGGAACACGCCCTTCACGTCAACGTCAAACATTCTGTCCCAATCCTGTTCGGTAAGGTCGGTAAACAGCTTTTGCTGTGCGATTCCCGCGTTGTTAATCAGCACATCAATACCGCCGGCTGCCGCAAACACTGCTTCCACCTGCGCCCTGTCGGAAACATCCGCTTGAAGCGCAATACATTTTATACTATTTGTATTATTTAGCTCTGATATTAAAAGTTGAGCCTCCCGCTCGGAAGCATTGTAGTTGATAATAACCCGAAAGCCGTCCTTGGCAAGCTGCCTTGCGATTGCACTGCCAATCCCGCGCGACGCGCCTGTGATTAGAGCTGTCTGCATTTTTCTTCCCCGCTTTTATATGTCAATTTGTGCTAATATCCATTTCAAATTCAATTTCATGCCGCAAAGGGATTCCATTCTCTCCGATTATAGGAATGGACGGCTTTAGCATTCTTGCTTCTTCCATAGCATTTCTATAAAAACGCACTATATCAAATCCAAATTTCTGATAAAACCGAATCGCATTAATGTTGTCGTTTGTGGTTATCAGTTTAATAATTTCGCACTTTCGTTCTTTTGCATATCTGACTGCCTCATGAATTAAAGCGGTTCCGATGCCTTTGTTTTCTTTTATACTATTCAATGACATGATCTCGCATTCCTGCCCTGTGATACGATAAGTGATTAGTCCAACAATTGCAGAATTATCATACATCACGAATCCGTCCAACGCAGCCATATCGATCATTTGTCCCCTCACAACCATTTCTGTTGAAAACCAGTGATCCTTTATGAAACGATTTATTTCCCGACGATTGCGCTCAGAAATCCTCTCTATTTCCATTTTTAATTCTCCTAAATCAATTGTCCTACGAACTTGTATCGCTTAACTTCATTTACTTTTCAAAATCCTTATACATCAGGCTCGGCTGTACGCCCTTATTGTTTTGGTATTTTCCGCTGCTGTACAAATCATATTCACCCTCGATGTGATGGTAATAAATTTGGCATACCTCCACATTCGGGTAAATAATCAGCGGCTGAATACAAAAAATCTCCAGCGTCCAGTAACCCGCGAAACCGATATCGCCGAAGCCCGCTGTCACATGAATAAAAAGACCCAGCCGACCCGTTGAAGAACGTCCTTCCAGCATGGGCACATACTGGTTCGTACTGGTAAATTCGTTCGTTCTGCCCAAATACAGCCGGTTCGGCTCCAGTAATAACCCCGTTTCCGGTATGATTATTTTTCTTGCCGGGTTCGGTTTTTTCATATCCAATATCTCATTATCATAAACCAAAAGTTCATTATGCAGCGACAAATTATAGCTGTTCGGATTTATTCTTGCCTTATCAAACGGCTCAATGATAATTTCTTTTCCCATATGCTTCAAAATTTCTCTGCCCGATAATATCATCTTCAACAGCCTTTCTACTACATATTGTATAATCGACTCCTATTATACGCTTTTTATTTGCTCTCCGTTCTCTTCAGGGCATATTTCCTTCTGTACTTTTTTGCTGAATCCGCTTAGCACGAGCCGGTGCGCCTGGTCGAGCATATCCCGCAAAACATCATCCGGAACTTCCCCATCCAAATACAGTGAATTCCAGTGTTCTTTATTCATATAATAACCTGCTGTAATATCCTTGTACTGATTCCTTAGCAATGTTCCGAATTCCGGTTCCAATTTGACTGTAATAATTGGTTTCCCTTCTTTATCCCCACCCTGCATCGCAAACATTTTTCCCTTAATCATGTAGCGAGTCGCCTGCCACTCTGCCTTGTAGTCCTTTTCCACTCCGTTTTTGGCAAGACAATAAGCGTCAATCCAATCATATTTCATAGATAATTTCCTCCTATCTCTTATACTATTATAAATTACATATTTCCCGTTGACAGCATAATTGCTGCGAGCGCGGCAACCGGAGCCGTCTCCGTCCGGAGAATCCGCGCGCCGAGCGTACCGATTTTTCCGCCGTTTTGCAGTGCAAAATCAACTTCGGCTTGTTCGAACCCGCCCTCCGGGCCAATGAAAATCGCGAGATTTTTGGTTTCTGAACTGACGAGTTGAGAAATGCTCTGCCCGCCGCCCTCAAAGAACAAGATGATTTCACCGTTCTGCGCCGCCTCTTTTATGGCCGAACGATAATTGACCAGCGCACCGACCTGTGGAATTACTCCCCTGCCGCTTTGTTTTGCGGCTTCCTGAGAGATTTTTTGCCAACGTTCAATTTTCTTCGCCGCCGCTTTTTCGTCGGGCTTTGATACACAGCGCGCGGTCATTACGGGCACAATCCGTACCGCTCCCGTTTCGACCGCCTTTTGTACAATACTGTCCATTTTATCCGCTTTGGGCAGCCCTTGGTACACGGTCACGTTGACGCTTGGCTCCGCCACTGTTTTACAAAAATCAAGCACACGCACGGTGACTTCCCCGTCCGCAATACTTTCTATCTCACAATTATAGTCCGTTCCGATGCTGTCACAAAGAATCAGTCGCTCACCCGGCTGCATCCGCAGCGACCGCGTAATGTGGCGGCCGTCCTCGCCGGTAATGACCACACGCTCCTCCGGAACATAATTGATAAAAAATCTCGGCATACCTTCACCTCAATTATAATGATAATAAATTATATCACAGCAAAATAAAATAATAAACTAAATTTTGCCTGTGAAACAAAAAGAGCCCCATACTCGAAAGTACGGGGCTCGAAACTGTAATGTATTCCGTATTACGGTAAAAGTGCAAGAACAACAAAGTTCAATATGAACAAAGCCGTTGCAACCCAAAGAATGGGATGAATTTCTTTTGCTTTGCCGCGTACGGTTTTGATCAGGCAATAGGTAATGAAGCCTGCGGCGATGCCGTAGGAAATACTATAGCTAAATGCCATAAAGACGCTGGCAAAGAAAGCGGGAATTGCTTCTTCAAGGTTATCCCATACAATTTCTTTAAACGAGCTCAGCATCATAACACCAACAATGATTAAAACCGGAGCAGTTGCCGCAGACGGAACCGCGCTGATCAGCGGGGCTAAGAATGCACTGAGCACGAACATGGCGGCTGTAACTACACTGGTCAAGCCCGTGCGTCCGCCGGCGCCGATGCCTGCCGCGCTTTCCACATATGTAGTGGTGTTGGAGGTTCCAAAGATTGCACCGATGGAGGTTGCTGTTGCGTCAGCGAACAGCGCTTTGTCCATTTTGGATTTAAAGCCGCTGCTGGACTCCAAAGCTTTTTGGTCTTCTTCGCTGAAAATACCGGTTCTGCGACCGGTTCCGATGAAGGTACCGATTGTATCAAAGGTATCGGATAGGCTGAATGCAAAAATGGTCATTAAAACAAGCGGGATCTTAGCGGGATTGGAAAAAAGCGAACCGATGCCGGGATTGCCGAATGCTGCGCCAAAAGTTGTGGGAAGATATTTGCACGCTTCTATAAATCCTATGGATTGGCCCATTGTAGTAAGCCCCATTGGAATACCAACCACTGTCGTAACTGCGATGCTGATTAAGATAGCGCCTTTTACCTTTGTAACCAGTAAAATAATTGTTAAGGCAAGGCCGAAAAGTGCAAGCCAGACAAGTGGCGTGTTTAACTTTACGATTGCCGGAACTGCGCTGCTGCTTGCGATGACTGTCTTGCTGTCAAGCATTGTGTAGGTACCCGGGTCGGAAGTAAACTGAATCAGCCCGGCATTTTTAACTCCGATATACGCAATAAAGATACCAATACCGCCGCCGATGGCGTTTTGCAAACTGAGCGGAATAGATTTAATAATCATTTTCCGGACCTTTGTCACGGTAATCAAAATGTTGAAAAGGCCGCAAATAAAGACCATTCCAAGCGCTTCCTGCCATTTAAAGCCAGAGCCGAAGCAAACAGTAAACACAAAGAATGCGTTTAAGCCCATGCCCGGTGCCTGCGCGTAAGGTACATTTGCAAATAAGCCCATCACCAGAGTTCCAATGACCGAAGCAATAATGGTTGCAAGGAAAACCGCGCCCCAAGGCATACCCGTTTGTGAAAGCATGTTTGGGTTTACAACAATAATGTAAGCCATCGCGAAGAAAGTGGTTAAACCTGCACCGACTTCTGTTCGGACATTCGTGTGATTGCCCTTTAAATTGAAGAAGTCTCCCTTTGGATGGTACGCTGTTTCTGTGCTGCCTGCCATATTATCTTCCTCCTAAAATAAAAATTCCCAACCAAGCATATACCTGATGGGCTTTTATGAATTACTTATAGTATAAACATTTTAAGCGAATAAGGCAATATGATATTTACACAATTTTTTTAATTTAGAAACAATTTATTCATACTTTTTGAAGCAATTTCACTAAATTTATGCAAATTAGTACGACTTATCAGTATTATAACTACTAATTTTGTCGGATTATGAATCATTTGCCATTCCACAATGCAAGCAAAAAGCGGCCTCTTACGAAGCCGCTCCTATCGCGCTTTGATATGAATGAATTTAAAATAGCTTCCTATATTTTAAGCTGAAGTCCTGCCATGTCTGTAAAACTGCCGCAGGCAATCATAATTAAATCGACAAGCCATCCAATTCCGAAAAGGCCACCTGTAAACAGATACAATAAACCCGTGCCTATTTTCCCCACGTAAAAACGGTGGATCCCTAAAACTCCGACAAAAAAACAAAGTATAAAAGCAATCCAGCGGCTTGACGGGGAACATGGCTGCGGGTAATAATACGGCGGCGTATTTGGCTGCGCATAATAATACGGCGGCGTGCTTGGCTGGGGCTGGGGCATCGGTGCACCGCATCCGGTGCAAAAAGCCGCATCCATTGGGTTTTCGCGGCCACATTGAGTACAGATCATTCTAATTCCCCTTTTCGCATACTACTTAATACATAGTATATGAATTTCTTAACGATTTGTCAATTAAAATTTTTTGCTCATACACTCAGTCCGTCTTTGCCTGACGGCTAAACACGCGCCGGGTGCGACGTAGGAAGTCATTACGATAGCTTGGACGCAAAAAAGGGCGCCTCGAAAAATCGAAGCGCCCAATTGAAAATTCATTAAAATTACTTAAGATTATTCTTTAGAATTGTAAGCTGCTCATCCAATTCTTTCGGAAGCTTATTACCAAACTTCTTGTAGAATTCTTCAATGCCATCGGATTCCTTAACCCATTGATCCTTCTTGACCTCAAGAATGCTCTTGAGCGTATCAACGCTGAAATCAAGGCCATCAAGGTTGATGTCTTCTGCCTTCGGAACAAAGCCGATTGGAGTTTCGACTGCGTCGACCTTACCTTCGCAGCGATTAATCATCCATTCGAGTACACGGAGGTTGTCACCGAATCCCGGCCAAATGAAGTGGCCTTCGTCGTCAAGACGGAACCAGTTGACGTTGAAAACCTTAGGAGCTTTGTCGCCTAACTTCTCACCCATTTCAATCCAATGTTTGAAGTAGTCGCCCATATGGTAGCCGCAGAACGGCAGCATTGCCATCGGGTCACGGCGAACAACACCGACTGCACCGGTTGCAGCAGCAGTTGTTTCGGAAGCCATGATGGAACCAACGAACACGCCGTTGTTCCAGTCACGGGACTGGTAAACCAGCGGAGTTGTCTGTGCACGGCGGCCGCCGAAGATAATAGCGGAAATCGGAACGCCTGTACCCTTATCAAACTCTGGGCTTACACATGGGCAGTTCTTTGCAGGAGCAGTAAAGCGGCTGTTCGGATGAGCACCCTTTTGATCGGAGGTTGTTCCGTCCCAAGGCTCGCCCTTCCAGTTAAGTGCATGCTTAGGCGGATTTTTATCAAGGCCTTCCCACCAAACTGTGTTGTCATCCAGGTTTTGCACAACATTGGTGAAAATAGTGCCGGACATTGTAGAAGCAAGTGCGTTCGGGTTGGACTTTTTGTTCGTGCCCGGTGCAACGCCGAAGAAGCCGTTTTCAGGGTTGATTGCATACAGTCTGCCGTCCGAACCTTGACGCATCCAAGCAATATCGTCGCCGACAGTCCAAACTTTGTAACCCTTTTTGATGTAGCCTTCCGGTGGGATCAGCATTGCGAGATTAGTCTTGCCGCAAGCGGACGGGAATGCAGCCGCAACATATTTAATGTCGCCCTTAGGATCTTGGATCCCCAAAATCAGCATATGCTCTGCCATCCAGCCTTCGGTCTTTCCAAGGTAGGAAGCGATACGAAGTGCGAAGCACTTTTTGCCGAGCAGAACGTTTCCGCCGTAACCGGAGTTTACAGAAATAATGGTGTTGTCTTCTGGGAAGTGGCAGATATATCTCTTCTCTGCATCAATGTCGCACTTGCAGTGAAGGCCGCGCACCCAGTCATTGCTGTCGCCAAGAGTATCCCATACATTTTGGCCAACACGTGCCATGATGCACATGTTTAATACAACATAGATAGAATCTGTCAGCTCAACGCCGATTTTGGCGAGAGGGGAACCGACAGGGCCCATGGAATAAGGAATGACATACATGGTACGGCCTTTGTAGCTGCCCCTTGCAATATCATAAAGCATTTTGTATGCTTCCTGCGGGTCCTTCCAGTGGTTGGTCGGGCCGGCATCCTCTTCTCTGCGGGAGCAGATAAGCGTTCTGTCCTCAACACGTGCAACGTCGTTAACGGCGGTGCGATGCAGGTAGCAGTTCGGGAGCTTTTCCTGATTCAGCTTGATAATTTCCCCTGTGGAGCAAGCTTCAGCACGCAGCGCCTCGATTTGTGCCTCGGTGCCGTCTACCCAGACTACTTTGTCAGGATTGACAAGTGTTTTCATTTCCTCAATCCAGTTTAAGACTGACTTATTATTTGTCATATCTTTTCTCTCCTTCCGGTCCAATGACCTTTCGAATTTATAATCAATTATAATACATTATTTACATATAATCAATTGCGAAATTGTGAATTTGTTAAATATTTACCAGCTATTTTTGAATCATCAAACCATTAGTCCTGCACCGCATTATAACTCAGCAGTTTCCGTCAACCGGCATTTCAGCGCAGGCGTTCAGGTCAAATCCGGCTGTTTTACCCGAAAGGTATTCATAATATCCCTGAGCGCCAACCATGGCGGCGTTGTCGCCGCAAAGTTTCAGTTCAGGCATATAAAATTCCCAGCCCCGGTTCCTGCATTCCTCCTGCAGCCTGCTGCGCAGCAGCGAATTCGCCGAAACGCCGCCAGCAATCACCAGCTTGGTGCTGCCTGTGTCCTGCGCCGCTTTGATGAAGTTCTTAATCAGGCAATCCACGACCGCTTTTCGGAACGAAGCCGCCAAATCCTCCACGGGCAAAGTCTGCCCCTTTTGCTCCGCGTTGTGAATCAAATTGATCACAGACGTTTTTAATCCGGAAAAACTGAAGTCGTAAGGTGCGCCGTCAACGGTGGGATGCGGCAGTTTGAAAGCCTCGGCGTTGCCGCCCTGCGCGCGTTTGTCCATTTCCACACCGCCGGGGTAAGGCATACCCATGGCTCTTGCAGCCTTATCGAACGCCTCCCCCGCAGCGTCGTCGCGGGTGCGGCCCATTACACGCAAGTCAGTGTAATCTTTCACCTCTACAATATGACTGTGCCCGCCGGAAACGATCAGGCACAAAAAAGGCGGTTTAAGTTCCGGCGAAGTAATATAATTTGCCGCGATGTGCGAGCGCAGATGATGCACGGGAATCAGCGGTTTCCCGCTGGACATCGCCAGTCCTTTTGCAAAATTGACGCCCACCAAAAGTGCACCAATCAGTCCCGGCGCGTAGGTAACGGCGATTGCGTCAATTTCGTCAAGTTTCATGTTAGCGTCGTCAAGCGCTTGCTGCGTAACGCCCACAACGGCTTCGCAGTGGCGGCGGGAAGCAATTTCCGGCACGACACCGCCATATAATTTATGCTCCTCCACCTGTGAAGCGATAACCGACGACAAAACCTTCCGCCCGTCCTCAACCACCGCGGCGGCGGTTTCATCGCAGGAACTTTCCAGTGCTAATATCCGCATACTCTATTGTCTCCTTATTGATTTAAAATACAAATACCGTTATAAATTTTTATTTTTTCGCCATGCAGGCGGTTCGGCAACATCGCCCCAATATTCGGTAAGGCCCGAAATACGGTCATTTTCAAACTCAAAAAATGAAACCGCTGTGAATGCAGTTTCCTCACCTGCAAGCTGAACCAAAACGACGGAAATCACTGTATTTTGTGCCTCTTCCAAGCGCTTCACTGTGATTTTCCAGTCACCCGGATATTCCGCATTGGCATTGACAAATTCGGGCACGGTAAATCGTTCCTTTGTATTTGCCCACTCAATTACAGCGCTCGGCTCAAAATATGCAGAAATATTCTTCCAGTTTTGTTGATCGATATCCTGCCATAAATTTTTTACGTATTCTTTATGTTCCATATTCCCCCCTAAAAGTACCGTGTCATCAATATTGCGTCCTCGTGTAAATCCGTGTAAAAATTTTTGCGTATTCCTACCGGTTGAAAATCGAGCTTGCTGTAAAGCGCGATTGCAGGCGCGTTGCTCTGCCGCACCTCCAGCGTGATAAACTCCGCGTGATTACGTATGGCGTAATCAATTAAGTACTGCACAAGCGCCTGCGCAATCCCCTGCCTGCGGCAGTCGGGGTGAACGGCTACCTTGTCAATGTAGCACTCGCCGCAAACGCATTGCATTCCCGCACAGCCGACGGCTGTACCATTCTGTTCAGCGGCGGCGAAACAGGCGGTGTCGCTCGATAATTCCGCTTGCAGCCCGGCGCGCGTCCACGGCCGCGTGAAGCAGAGTTTGTCCACTTCGGCAAGCGCGTCAAGGTGTTTTTCACTCATCGGCGCAATCATAAACTCTTTCATATCAGCACCTGTTCATTCTCAATCCGGTTCATTTTGATTAAATCCACAAGGTGCTTTGCAACAGAGATCAGCACAAGCAGCATAATCACGCCTAACAGCTGTACACTGAAAAAATCGGTGTTAAACAAATTATGGCAGACAGCGTAAGTCGAACTCAGCACCGTAACGACCGGTACATAAAACTTTTTGGGGAAGTAAAATGCGAAGATAACGGACAGGATATCCGCTAAGAAATAGTAGCGCTCGTGCATATGCGGCAGGATGAATGGCATAAACAGTGCGAAGAACAGTGCCAGCGTAACGAGCACTTCGTTTGTAATCGTAAATTTCTTTCTATAAAAATAGAAGAGTGAAATCAGCACCAGACCACCCGCTAAAATGACCGCTGCGGAACTGATGTAGCCGGGGGTGTTTTCCGGCAGCCAAGTGTACAGGTTCGGCAGGAACATGGCAATCATTTTGTACTGCCCCGCCTGTGAAAAATACACGGTAAGCAGACCGGTCAGACTGCGTCCCATCATTACCGCCGGTAAAATAGAAACAAAATATACTAACGGTACAATTAAAAACGTGCTTAGCTTCACCTTACGCTTGAGCAGCAGGAGCAGAAGCAGCGGCGCCAAAAACACCGCCTGCAATTTAAAGATAAAGGCGATTGCGAACGCGGTGACCGCCCTGTCTTCCTTGTTTTGCATGAAGTAATATACACAGGCGACGAGCGCGGCGGTAAAAATCGAGTCGCACTGACCCCACACTGCCGAATTCAAAATCACGCTCGGCAAAAACAGAATTCCGGTATAGGCAAGCACTCCGTACGTTTTGTTCTCGTATTTCAGATTGACAATTTTCATCACATAGACTGCCAAAATAATATCGGCGACACTTGATATAATCTTAATTGCGGCCAAATCCGAAACCGGGAAATATGTAAAAATGGCCAAAAAATACAAATAGGTAGGCATATAGTCGCCGATGTTCATGCCGACTGCAGCAAAGCCGCCGTTATTTTTGAGCGCCTCGTACCATCCCCGTAAAAATTGATGGTAATCACCCGATTCAAACGGAAAAAGCAGCATACGCACCAACATGGCAAACACCGTAATCACAACGATAAAGAGTATGTTTTCCATTTGTTCCCGGCTCAATTCCCTGTGTTCCCGCCTGTTATGAAGCATATGTTCCGTCTCCTCATTTCACCTTTTTGTAAATTAAAAAGTCAAATTCAATCTGCGTTGATAAACAATTTGTCTGCTTCAGCCGCTCACTGCCTTCTATTGTCGTTTTCCAGTAGTAGGGTGTCATCGCGAATAAATCCATGATGATTTGATTGCCGTCCAGTTGAATATCGTCCTGAACCGGCACACGCGATACAAATTCAAAGCCCGCGTACTCCGTTTCTTTGTATTCATTTTCATAAGGACTGTCATACAGGATTTCTTTTAAACCATACAAATGCCGTTCACCCGGCACCGCCAAAATCAAAAAGCCGCCGGGCTTCAGCACCCGGTTCAGCTCGCTTTCTACAATCGGGGCGAACACGTCAAGCACGCAGTCCGCAGCGGCATCTTCAACCGGTATACTGAAAATACTGCCGACGGCGAAATCAATGGTTTTATATTTTTTCGCTGCGGCTTTGACCGCAAACTTTGAAATATCGAAACCGTAGACCTGCGGTGAAACGCCGTGGGTAGTTAAATCATCGTACAGCCTGCCGGTATAGTAGCCCTCACCACAGCCCGCATCCAAAATAATTGGATTTTTTGTATGAAGATATTCGCGTATGAGCTCATTTAACTTGTCGCTGAAAAGCCGGTAGAAGCCCGCTTCCAAAAAATTGCGGCGCGACGCGACCATCAGTTTATTATCACCGGGAACTTTCGAGTGCATTTTGTTCGGCGGCAGCAGATGGACATAACCCTCTGCCGCAATATCATAGCTGTGCCCGTTTGCACAGACATAAGCTTTATCCAGTTTATTCAGCTTTCCGTTACAAATAGGGCAGGTAAATATCATGCCTTTGCCTCGTACCATGTCTTGCCAGTTTTAGCTTCCGCAATCAGCGGCACGGCAAGCTGGGCGGCATTCTGCATTTCCTGCGTCAGAATTTCACAAGCCCGCTGCGCCTCATCCTCGGGTGCTTCAACAATCAGTTCATCGTGTACCTGTAAAATCAAGCGGGACTTCATATTCTCTTTTTCGAGCCGTTGTTCGACTCGAATCATCGCAATTTTAATAATATCGGCGGCGGCGCCCTGAATCGGCATATTGCGTGCCACGCGTTCGCCGAATCCGCGCATATTAAAGTTGCTTGAAGTCAGCTCGGGCAGGTAGCGCCGGCGGCCAAACATGGTTTCGGCATAACCGTTTTGCTTGGCTTCGGCAACGACTCGCTTCATATATTCATCAATTCCCGCGTAATTGGAAAGATAATCGTGGATATAGGTTTCGGCCTCTTTTCGTGTTACGCCGATATCTTTCGCCAGTGAGAACGCACCGATACCGTAAACAATTCCGAAGTTGACCGCTTTGGCGCGGCTTCGCATAATCGGCGTGACCATCTGCTCGGGCATATGGAACACTCTGGCCGCTGTGCTGCGGTGGATATCGTCATTATTTTTAAATGCCTGTATCATGGTTGCGTCGTTTGCAACGTGCGCCAAAACGCGCAGTTCAATTTGGGAGTAGTCCGCGTCCACCAGCACCCAGCCATCGCGCGCGACAAAAAAGCGGCGCAGCTCGCGGCCAAGGTCTGTACGGACGGGGATATTCTGCAAGTTCGGTTCGGTTGAACTGATACGGCCCGTGCGTGTTTCAGTCTGGTTAAAGCTGGAATGAATTCTTCCGTCTGCGGCGACAACCTTTAAAAGACCTTCACAGTAAGTGGATTTCAATTTCGTCAGACTGCGGTAGTTCAGCACAAGCTCCACCGCGGGATGCTCGTAACGCAGTTCTTCCAAAATTTCGGCCTTTGTGGAATACCCGCTCTTTGTCTTTTTGCCATGGGTTAATCCTAACTTTCCAAACAGCGCTTCCCCCAGCTGTTTTGGCGAGTTAATATTGAACTCATAGCCGACCTCTTCAAACACCTGTGCCTGTACGGTATCAATTTGTTTTTGCAGAACCTCGCCATAAGCCTTGATTCCGTCCGCGTCCACCGCGAACCCGATATTTTCCATGTGGGCGAGCACTGCCGCGAGCGGCATTTCAATGGTATTTAACAGCTCGGTTTGATTGTTCTTATTAATTTCAGCGGAAAGCTTGTCGACCAGCGCGGGCAGTCCCGCCACAAAAGAAGCAGTCGGGTTCTCGCTCTGTTCCGGCAGGGCAATGCCATACTCCTGCGCTAAACGGCTCGGCTCATAGCCTGAAGCCGACGGGTTCAGCAGATATGCCGCAAGAAGGGTGTCCATCCCCGCGCCGTTCAGCGGGATTCCCCGCGCGTCGAGCGCCGCGTACAACGGCTTAATATCATGCGTATTCTTCTTTATTTTTTCGTCCGCGCAAAGTGCTTTGATAAAATCAAGGTCGTCCGTCACATGAATTTGATTTTCAAAGTTCAGATATAATTTCATTTGGTGGTCGGCATATTCACCGGCAAAGTCGGCGCGCCCCGCTTTTTGCAGACCGCTCAGCAGCACCGCTGTATCGCTGCAATCAGCAGTGCCGATGCAAACATCTTCGGACTTTTCCGGGCTTGGCTCCGCTGCGGGAGCACGCAAATCCATTTTGTCAATCAACGAAAAGAATTCCAACTTCGCCATCAGGCGCGCAGCCCTGTCGTTATCGCACGGCTTTGGAATATAATGCGCTATCTCCGTATCAATCGGCGCGTCGGTGCGCACGGTGCCGAGGTACCGGCTGAGGTAGGCGCTGTCCTTGCTTTTAATCAGCTTTTGGCGCATTCCCTCTTTGATATCAATCGTATCAATATTTTCATAAATCGTATCCAAATCCTTGAATTTCTGAATCAGTTCGCCCGCGCCTTTCGGGCCAACGCCCGCTACGCCGGGGATATTGTCGGACGAATCGCCCTGAATCGCTTTGATATCAATCAGCTGCTTCGGCGTAACGCCGTAGTCCTCCATGATTTTCGCTTCATCGTAAACCGTCACCTGCGGCTGGCCGAATTTGGTCGCGGCAAGGCGGACGCTCACCTTTGGGCTGACCAGCTGCAGGCTGTCGCGATCCCCGGTCGCAATTATACATTCATCACCGGTATCACTGCATTTTTTAGCAAGCGTACCAAGAATGTCGTCGGCTTCAAAGCCCTCGCATTCTACCAAACGATAGCCCAAAAGCTGCAAAAGTTCCTTCAGGTTCGGCAGCTGCTGTGCCAGCTCCTCGGGCATACCTTTGCGCTGTGCTTTGTAACCCGCGTATTCCTTGTGGCGGAACGTGGGCGCGCGCATATCAAAAGCGATTGCAACCGCGTCGGGGTTCGTTTCATTTTTCAGCTTTTGCAGCATGGTCAGAAAACCATATATTCCGTTGGTAAACAGCCCCTCCTTTGTGGTCAAAAGGCGGATGCCGTAGAACGCCCGGTTTAAAATGCTATTGCCGTCGAGTACCAGCAGCTTCATATTGTTCTCCTTTAATCTTTATGATCTTAAAATTTGCCGCTTTGGCGGCAACCTTCATTCTTTATTGTTCACTTTTCTTTATTGATTCGTTTGATCATTCATTAGGCTATTATATCACTTTTAAAAGGAAAAAATAAGTGTTATAATAAACTCTGTATTTTATACTACTCTCCAATCAAAATGTATATTTCAATTGGAGAACGCCCGGCTGCGCCGTGCTTGTTTTGCGCTTATTTAAGCGCAAAACTCGTCTCATGCAAAATCCAACGCGGAGAGGAACACCAAATGAAAATTGGCAATTTAAAAATAGAAGGCTTTGCGGTTTTAGCGCCCTTGGCGGGCGTGGCAGACAGAGCGTTTCGCGAAACTTGCACGCAGTTCGGCGCGTCGTATGTTGTGAGCGAAATGGTCAGTTCCAAAGGACTGCAATATAATGATAAAAAAACAGGCTCGCTCATGACTTTGAGCGACGCGGAGCGGCCGGCAGGCATTCAGCTTTTCGGCTGTGAACCCGCCGTCATGGCCGAGGCCGCAAAAAAGGCGATGGAGTACGCACCCGACATCATCGACATCAACATGGGCTGCCCCGCGCCAAAAGTAAGCTGCAACGGCTCCGGCTCGGCGCTGATGAAAACCCCGCAGCTCTGCGGCGAAATTACCGCCGCGGTGAAAGATGCTGTAAATATTCCGGTCACGGTGAAAATCCGAAAGGGCTGGGATAAAAATACGATCAACGCGGTGGAGGTTGCCCGAATCTGTGAAGCGGCGGGAGCAGACGCCATCACAGTACACGGCCGGACGCGCGAGGATATGTACACGCCGCCCGCCGACTGGGATATCATCAGGCAGGTGAAACAGGCGGTTAGAATTCCGGTCATCGGCAATGGTGACGTTGATTCCGCACAGGCTGCCGGGCGAATGCTGGAAGAAACCGGCTGCGACCTTGTGATGGTCGGGCGCGCCGCGCTCGGAAACCCGTGGATATTCTCGCAGATTAACGCATACCTCACAGATTCCTGCCGGATTCTTCCCCCACCGGGAATTAACGAGCGCATGCTCGTTATGATGCGGCACATGAAGCTGATGTGCGACTACAAAGGCGAACACCGCGCCATGAATGAAGCGCGCAAGCATGTTGGCTGGTACCTGAAAGGGATGAAAAATGCCGCCGCGTTCCGCCGCCGCGCGGGATACCTTGAAACATGGCCGGAGCTTGAAAACCTTGTAAGGGATATTCTGCAAGCAAATATTGAATAATAAAGAAAAAGGATTGATTGATCGTGATACATCGGATCATTGACTTACCCGCGCAGTTTCCCATCCTGCGCGAGTACAAAAGCGAAGCGAAACTGTACACCTACGCGCGTGAAAATTCAGAGGAAATTCGCCCAAATCAGGCGTCCCCCTCTATTTTAATCTTCCCGGGCGGAGGATACCGTTTCACTTCCGACCGCGAAGCGGAGCCAGTTGCACTCCATTTTCTCGCCATGGGGTACCAAACCTTCGTGTTGCGCTACACCTGCGCACCCGCTCACTTTCCCACGCAATTAATGGAGGCCGCTGCCGCCATTCAATACCTGCGAGCCAACGCGGCCGAATTTTTAAT
>Ga0183096_1001425_pt1 | contig 20602 bp, 18 predicted proteins | sample Biomet5_FD_127791 | JGI IMG/M metagenome (GOLD analysis project Ga0183096, IMG submission 127791) | Microbial communities from bioreactor (seeded with sewage sludge) at LBNL, California, USA - Biofuel metagenome 5 (version 2) (version 3) | ecosystem: Engineered > Bioreactor > Anaerobic >... | reverse complement strand
AAGGATATTTTCCATAAAGCAGGAGTCGTGCCAAGTGTCGCGATACCTTTTCTATCAATACTTATCAGGAGGTTAGCGTATATTTTTGCGTCTGTGGCGGCCCTGAACCGTACAATTTTTTTTACTCCGGCGAAGACAGACCGGAAATCGGGGCAAGGATTTGTACCGGGGCAAGCTCTCCCGCGACAGGCATGCTTGCGGATGGGGTAGGCCGGCAGGCGTCCGCTCTTTTGCAGTGTCCCGGCACGGCAAAGCGCCGGGACTGGCAAAACGTTCCCTGCGGACGGCGGACGCCGCGGCCATGTGCAGGCCAGAGGATATCAGTGCTTCCCGGAAGTTGCCGGGCTTCCCTTCCCGCCGCGTACGATCTTGGCCTCGGCCTCGGTCGGCGGTTGCCGTGTCACCCGGTGCAATTTCAACAGCGAGTCCTTCGTGATGGTTTTCAACGGAGTTTCGTCAAGCGTCTCCAGGGCATCGCGTTCAGTTTTTTCAGCCATCCCTCCATCCTCCTTTGGATTGTGGGTACTCTCGCAAAACGGCTGATGGTGCCACCACCCGGTTCTGGCGTGCCGGGCTGACTGGACACGGTTTCGTGTCACGTACTAGGTTCCAGCCTACAGCGTCCCGGATATCGCTTCCACATTTTTTTTGGCCTCACCCTCCGCTTTTCGCTGCACCCACGGCGCAGCCGGGGAGCAGCACACGGAGGCTTCCCTCCGCCGGGAGGGGACAGACGTGCGCGGGCAGGCTGGAGCAAGGCGGTTCCCTGCCGGGACGATGGCCCGGAACGCTGCAATCTCCACGGGATTTCGCCCGCCGCCCCTGCGGGGCGGACCAGGAACGCCGACAAAGAAAAAGGGCGCCGGTCTCTTTGACCGACGCCCTGAATTCTCTGGCTCCCCGGGACGGACTCGAACCGCCAACCTAGTGGTTAACAGTTCTTAGATCCTGGCTTCATCTGGGTTCACTCAATCATATAAAAGTCTTGACTTTACAGTGGTTAAACCCTATTTGTCGCTCATTGGCTTTCACTCGATTTCACCCCATTTCTTCTATTTTTGGGGGACAGGTGGGGGACAAATTCCCGGGAGGCAGCGATGGGCTACACCTGGAACCAGACGAAGCATGAAGGCGTCCGGTATCGGGAACACCCGACCCGGAAGCATGGCGTAAAGCCCGATCAGTACTTCGTCATCCGCTACCGGGTAGAGGGCAATCGCCACGAAGAGGCCCTTGGATGGGCGTCCCAAGGTTGGACGGCGGCGAAGGCGGCGCAGACGTTGGCCAAGCTTCAGGAAGCCGCCAGGACGGGCGAAGGGGCCACCTCCCTTGCCGAGAAGCGTAAGCAGGCCGAGGCCCAGCGTGAGCAGGAGCGCCAGGAAGAGGAGGCCCGTGCCCGCGATCTTGTCACCTTCGGACAGATTTTCCATGATAGCTACATACCCGCCGCTCGCCTCAACAAGTCCAAGGTGTCTTGCGACAAGGAAGACGGTTTTTATCGAAATTGGATCGGGGGCGTCCTCGGAGGCAAGCCCCTGGTGGAGATCGCGCCCTTTGACCTGGAGCGGCTCAAAAAGGTCATGCTGGAAGCGAGCAAGTCTCCCAAGACGACGCATTATTGCCTTGCCGTGGTGCGGCAGGTGTTCAACTTCGCCAAGCGCAACGGGCTATTCCATGGGGATAATCCTGTGTCCTTCGTCAAGAAGCCCACGGCCGACAATCGCCGCCTGCGCTTTCTGACCCACGAAGAAGCCGACCGCCTTCTTACAGCCCTGGCGGAGCGCTCCCCGGACGTCCACAGCATGGCGCTTCTCTCCTTGCATTGTGGCCTTCGAGCCGGGGAAATCTTCTCCCTGACTTGGCAGGACGTGGACCTGGGACGCGGCGTCCTGTCCCTGCGAGACACCAAAAGCGGCAAGTGCCGGGCGGCCATTATGACCGATGCCGTGAAGGACATGCTTTCGGCTCGGCAGGCGGGAATGCCCCCGAGCGGCTTTGTGTTCCCGAGTCGCACCGGGGAGCGCATCATGGAGATGTCGAACACCTTCCAACTTGTGGCCGATGGGCTTGGCCTGAATAATGGCGTCACCGATCGCCGCCAGAAGGTGGTCTTCCATACCCTGCGGCACACGTTCGCGTCCTGGCTGGTCGAGCAGGGCGTGGACCTCTATACGGTCAAGGAGCTTATGGGACACAGCACCCTGGCCATGACCGAGCGATACAGCCACCTGTCTCCGGACAAGCTGCGCCGGGCCGTGAAAACCTTGGAAGCGGGCATCGAGAAAGCTAAGGCCGGCGGGAAGGTGGTGCGCCTCGGAGAGAAGTAGGCGGCCGGCCAGAACTGCCCTTTTTTTCCCGTGTCCTTTTGACAGCCGTTACCTATGTGGTTACAGCTATGATCAAGAGCTTCAAGCACAAGGGTCTGGAGGACCTCTTCTTTGACGGAACGATCAAGGGCATTCAGGCCAAGCACGCCCAGAAGCTGACGGATATTTTGGACCGCCTGGATCAGGCCACGGCACCCAGCGACATGGCCTTTCCGGGATCGGGTCTGCATCCGCTCAAAGGGGATCGCGCCAAGTTCTGGTCCCTGAAGGTCTCCGGGAATTGGCGTGTAATCTTCCGCATGGAGCAAGGAGACGCCCACGATGTCGACTATCTTGACTACCATTGATGCCCCCCGGCGCAAGATGACCAGAAAGCCCACGCACCCGGGCGGAATCATCCGCCGTATGCACATGGAACCGCTGCACCTGACGGTGACGCAACTGGCGGCGGTCCTGGGGATATCCCGGAAGACCCTGTCCAAGATTCTTAACGAGCGGGCCGGTGTTTCCCCGGATATGGCCCTGCGATTGTCTCGGGCCTTCGGCACCACGCCAGACCTGTGGTTGAACCTGCAAAAGGCCCATGACCTGTGGATCGCCGAGCACGAGTTCACGGGATGGGAGAACGTCACCCCGATCCCGGTTCCCTCCTCGGCAGGCGATGAGGGGCGGATCTGAAAGTGGGAAGTACCTCCCACGGAAAAATCTCCATCGCTCGACGGTGGATTGCAGCAGGCGATCATTCCTAGAATTCTTGCCGCACACAGACGCATAATGCTTATGGATACACCATTAACCATTTTATCTTGAGAATACTATAACATGAAAAATATTTGGTGGGACGGTCATGATTCGCGCACCCGAGCATATTTTTTTTGGAAATGGGAATATGATCGCCGAAATAAGACTTACCAAAGTGAGTACATAAGCGCTCTAGAGACGGGAAAACCATCACCAGAGCATTTTCAAAAAATCTATAAGCACGAACATTTTGATCCAGCCCAAGGCCAAGACTCCTTTGAAATCTTGGCTGCTGCACTTATGTCCAGCAAACCCTGCCCGTTCGAGCCCTACCCACCTGACGGTCTCTTTCTCGATGAAACAGGAAGGGATGGGCACCATAACGAAAAAGAGTGTATTGCCTTTATTATTTCTGAAGAAGGCTTATTTTTTCGTTTAAATCCAAACCTTGATCTAGCAACACACAGAACTGTGCTCGAAGACAATTTTCACGACATGATCGCACAACAAAAACTTTTTTCAGATAGCACACAGCAGCGCATAATTCCTCTTTCAGCCCTACGGAATCTCTACGTACCTAATGGCTATAGGCAGAAAGATAACCACAAAAATCGCGCTATTGGACTTATGCTCTATGACGTCACTAGCCAAGGTACAAGCTTTATAGATGCTGTTAAACAGCTTGAGTCCTGCATTCAAGAGTTCCCCTTCGCTGTCTGTGACGAAAACACATTGCGCCGTTATCTCCGAGCGACGCAAACCTGTGTTGAGGCGCATGAGGTCTTGCCATTAGCCCCTTGCTCAACCAAAAAAGTTAAGAATCTTTTTTAACTGACGGGCGTTCCTCGATTGCGTGGGCTTTAGTGGGGTCAACACTCCACTGGAGGTCACCATGCAAACTCCCATTGACACTGTTATCGCCGCAATGCAGGCGTCCCTTCCGCCAATCTTCGCCGGCAAATCCTTGGACGTGCTGACCGGAGAAGCAATCGTTTGGGCCTCGGTTCAAAACGCCCGGAGCCGACACGAAATTCCCACCGATTGCTTTCTCTATTCGGGACGCAAAGTACTGATCCGGCGAGATCCCTTTCTGGCTTGGTGGCGAACCACCCTTCGAGAACAGGTCGGACTCAAGACAAAGTCCATGCCTGACCAGATCGGGCATGCTGGTGTGCATCAGCGGGGATAGTGATGTACATCGATACATTCTCTGCCGTCCTCACCAACGCGGGGCTCTGTCCGGAAACTATTGTCACCGATGGATGTATCCACCGCTGCGGTACTGTCGGCAAGGAGCGAGGGAAAGACGGTGCGTATGTGCTCTATCCCGATCCCCCCATCTCCGGCCATTATTGGAACTATCGGACCGGTGAAGATGCCTCCTGGAGCGAGGCAACGGGACGATCGTTTTCTCCTGAAGAGCGATCCCGTGTTCAATCAATACAGGATGGCCGGCAAAAAAGAGAAAATGATATTGCAGCTTCGGCCGTAATACGAGCACAGCGCATCCTGGCGACCAGCCAGCTTCCGCCACCTGATCATCCCTACTTCGTGAAAAAGGGGATCTCGGTCGTTGGCGGAATCCGCTACCTCAAGGACGGAAGACTTGTGCTTCCCCTCGGTGACGCCGCGAACAAGGTGCAGTCGCTCCAATTCATCACACCGGATGGGGAGAAACGGTTCCTCAGCGGGGGCACGGTGCGTGGAGGCTCTTTTTTAATCCCGGGTGATGACACTATCCTCTATATCGCAGAGGGTTACGCGACTGGCGCCAGTATCCATGCTGCAAGCGGGCATGCCGTTCTGATCGCCTTTTGTTGCTCCAACCTTTGCCCTGTGGCCGCTATCGCTCGATCTCATTTTCCAGACAGCCGTATCGTCCTGTGTGCGGACAACGATCATGAAACCTTTGCCAGACGAGGAAAAAATCCGGGAGTTGATCACGCGATGATTGCTGCCCGTGCCACCCATAGCCGGTTGGCCCTTCCCCTGTTCAAAACACCGACAGACAAAAGCGATTTTAATGACCTTGCAACAAGCGAAGGCTTGGAAGCCGTCCAAGCCTGTCTGGAAGCGGCCGCCGAGCCGATATTTCTGGAGGCAGCCGGAAGACCGCCAACGACGGCCAGGCATCCTCTTGTTGCGCTCTCTGCTTCTGCATTTCTTTCCTACACATTTGGCAAACGGGAATATCTCCTTGATCCCATTCTCCCAACGCAGGGCCTGGCCCTGATCTATGCGCCCCGGGGACTCGGTAAAACATTCCTGGCTCTGAGTATTGCTTGTGGGGTGGCGCTGGGGATGCCGGCGCTACGCTGGAAGGTTGCGCAACCTCGAAAGGTGCTTTTTGTCGACGGAGAAATGCAGGGATGGATGATGCAGGAACGACTTCAAGGCATCCTTCAAGGATTTGGTGACATCTTGCCGGAGACGCTCAGAGTCGTCACACCGGACTGCCAGCCAGATTTCATCCCCAATTTGGGCACACCAGAAGGTCAAGCCAGCCTGGAGCCCTTGCTTGATGGCGTGGAACTCGTCATCCTGGACAATCTGGCTACGCTGTGCCGTGTCGGCAAGGAAAACGAATCCGAAAGCTGGTTGCCGATCCAAGATTGGCTCTTGAGACTTCGCCGCCGTGGCATCGCAGTGATCGTCATTCACCATGCCAACAAAAGTGGTGGCCAGCGCGGCACCTCATCCCGCGAGGACGTGATGGACACGGTCATCGCACTCCGTCCCCCCAAGGAACACACCGCCCAAGGCGGGGCAATCTTTGAAGTCCATATCGAAAAATCTCGTGGTGTTGCCGGTGATGCCCTGGAGCCCTTCATGGCCACCCTTGTGGCAGAAGACGGGGCTTTTCGCTGGACAACGCAAAATATTCACTCCGACAAAGACAGCGTTTTCGCCTGTAAAGAACAGGGACTTTCTATCCGAGCGATTGCAGATCAAACGGGCCTGTCCAAGTCCGCTGTGCAGCGCATCATCGAGTCCCGCGAGTGCCCAGCAGTGTCCACCAAAGCGTCCCGGAAATTACCCGGCCGGCATGTCCCGGCGTCCCAATCTTAAGAATTGGGACACCGGGACAGATCGGTGGTGGACGGGGCAAGCTCACATGAACAGGTTGTTAACTCTAATTTTTTGAATTTAATGGAATAAGTTGTAAATATCAACTCAAATTCACGGAACTCCATGCCAATAGGCATCGGCGTCAGAACGTATTCCAGCCATTGTGTTCCCGCGCCTTTTCAAACAGGCCAGCCCTGCCCGAGAGAGGCGACTTCCCAAGCGTATCGACCTGCTGGTATATTCATACCACCATCACCCAGATTCAGGGGGAACAACAATACCCGAGGATAAGCCCGAGCGTCGCGGCCGACCTCCCCTCCCCGAAGGGACGCGGAACACACCATGTACCACTACTGGGGCAAGGCCTCGAAAAAGGACGCCTCCTATCATCTGCTCGTCTACCACTCCCTCGACGTGGGCGCGGTGCTGCACTACGTCCTGGAAGCTGATGCGCCTCTCCACAACCGATTCCAGGCCCTTGTCCCCGCCGTGGCTCCGCGGGACCTCGACGCGCTGCTGCTCTTTTTCGCCGTCCTGCACGATCTCGGCAAATTCGCCCCGGTCTTTCAGCACTATCGATCCGATATCGTAACCACACTTGGTGGCGGACCATTGCTGCGGCACAACGACCGCCATCACACCAGCCTTGGCTGGCTTATCTTCAATAAATACGTTTTCCCCGACTGGCGACAAGGGCTTCCCGCAGCAGCCCCATCCCAACTCCTCCGGACCATTCGCCCCCTGACCGAGGCCGCCTTCGGCCACCACGGCAAGCCACCGCAACAAGGACAGATAAACCTCTACCTTTCTCCCGCCGAGATCGAGGCCATACGCCGCTTTGCCCGGGAGGCTGGTCGGCTGCTCTTGCCGCCCGATCTTGCCCTGCCAGGCGGAGACGAGGCCGAGAACGTCTTCAAGCCTGTTTCCTGGCTCTTTGCCGGCCTGCTCGTCCTGTCCGACTGGATCGCTTCGGGCCAGAATTTCGCCTATGTCGCCGAGGAAATGCCGCTTGCGACCTACTGGCGCGACCACGCCCTGCCCCAAGCCCGCGCAGCCGTGGCCGATTGCGGCATCCTCGTCCCGCCGCCGCGGCACCAAGGCGGCTTCCACGATCTTCTGCCGCATCTCGACAAGGACGCCGCCCCCACCCCGCTGCAGGCCCTGGCCATGGAAAAGGCCGGCCAGGGCGTCGGCCCACGACTGTTCATCTTCGAGGACGTGACCGGCGCCGGCAAGACCGAGGCCGCGCTGCTCGCCGCCCATGGCCTCATGACAGCCGGCGCAGCCGAGGGGTTCGCCATCGGATTGCCGACCATGGCCACGGCCAACGGCATGTATGCCCGTCTGGCCGACAGCTACCGGGCGCTTTTCGACGACACAGGGCCAAGCGCCCCATCGCTCATGCTGGCACATGGCGCGCGCGGCATCCATGACGCCTTTCTGCGCAGCATCGGCCTGGAACAGGGACAAGACAGCGACGGCGAGGCGAACGAGGCCGAAGACCGTGACAGCGGGGCCTATTGCGCCTCCTGGCTGGCCGATAATCGCAAGAAGGCGCTGCTCGCCCCATGCGGCGTCGGAACCCTCGATCAGGCGCTACTAGCCGTCTTGCCGACCAAGCATCAATGCCTGCGCCTGCTCGGGCTTGGCCGCAACGTACTGATCGCCGACGAGGTCCACGCCTACGATCCCTATACCACCCGCCTGCTGGAAGCCCTGCTCACATTTCAGGCCGGGCTTGGTGGCAGCGCCATCCTGCTCTCGGCCACCCTGCCCCAACGGATAAAGCAGCACCTGGCGGAGGCATTTTGCCAGGGCGCCGGCTACGCGCCGCCACGCGTCACCGACGCCCCGCTGCCCCTGGCCACGCGCATCGCCGGTGACGTCTTCGAGGAAATCGAGCTCCCGGCAACCCGCACCCTTTCCATCGCCGTGGAGCTGACAGACGATCCCGGCGAGGCGGTTTCCCGTCTGCTTGCCGTGCATGCAGCCGGCGGATGCGCGATCTATATCTGCAACACCGTGGATCGGGCCGTGGCGGCCCAGTCCTTTTTGTCCGAACAACTCCCGGCCGGGGACGTGCTCCTTTTCCATGCCCGGTTCGCCTTGTGCGATCGGCTCGACATCGAGGCCCGGGTGTTGTCCATCTTCGGCAAGGGCACATCGCCCGAAGTCCGGCGCGGCAAGATCCTGGTGGCAAGCCAGGTCGTAGAGCAATCTATTGATATTGATGGAGATTTTATAATCACAGAGCTTGCACCCATGGAACTGCTACTCCAGCGGGCCGGCCGTTGCCAGCGGCACAAACGCGCCTGGCGTCCCGATGGATTTCCTGCGCCGGCCATGCTGGTCCTGTCGCCCCGGGCGACGGACGACGCCGGTCCCGGATGGGGGGAAGCGGTACTCGGCAAGGGATTGTTCGTCTATCCGGCCCATGGATTGCTCTGGCGCACGGCCCGATTGCTGGAAGGCCGCCCAGACATCGAGCTGCCCAAGGACGCCAGGACGCTTGTCGAGAATGCCTATGATGAAGAGACGTTCCCGACGCCGGAGGGGTTGGTGGCCGCAGAGGACAAGGCCAAGGGGAAAGATTGCGCCGAAAACAGTCTGGCTCAGGTCAATGTCCTGGATTTTTTCCAGGGCTACGGCGCGGATGCGGCTTTGGGCGGCTGGTACGACGACCGCATCACCCCCACCCGTCTGGGCGAGCCGACAGTGACCCTGCGGCTGGTCAAGGCGACGGGCGATAGCGGCGCGTTGGAGCTATGGGCCGGGCCCGAACGCGACGCCCAAACCTGCGCCCGCTCGGAAGTCTCGGTTTCCCTGCGCCGGGCGACTGGCCTCATCGAGCCCGATATCGCGTGGAAGGAGCGGCTGGATACGTATACCCAGACACTCCCGGACAAAGGCCGCTTCGTCTCTCTCGTCCCGCTGGTCGAAACGGCCACGAAGGGGCTGTGGCGGTGCGCGCTGCCGGGGACCGCGTTGACGTACAGTTGCGAGAAGGGACTGTGTTTTGAAAAAATAACGAATAAAAACATATAGTTGACAACATTATCCTTAAAATGCTACGTAATCACAAATGTCATGATTGGACACGCGCTCATCCGCAACAGCGGGGAGGTGTTGTTCCCCGCAAGCGCGGGGATGAACCGGCAAACTGACCGAAAAGGGTTCTGAAGTGTTCCCCGCTGGCGCGGGGATTCCTGAAAATGCAGGGTTCTCCCTGCGTTTTCTTTTTTCAAAGGCAAATTGAACTAAAAGTTATTTTTAATAAGGCAAATTGACCAAAAAGTGATTCTTATAAAAAAGCTTGCCTTCCCGGAAAGTCTGAACTAAAAAATGACCACCCCGCATCAGTGGGGTGGTCATCGTGCAGACCACGAATTGCTTCGTAAGTCGTTGGGGAACTACTTCTTAGCAATTTCTCTGCACGATAGCAATCATAAACCCCTTTAACCTGCGCGCTAGCGTAAGGGGGCCTTATGGCTTGTTATCGAAAACGCCGAGTGCTTTTTCTTGTCCTGCTCCTGCTCGCCGCTATCACCGTCCTACTGCTCCTCATCATAATACCCATATCCTAACTCTCCCCAGCCCGGCCGTCCTATTTGGCCGTCCGGGCTGGCCAAAGCCGTTCTTTTCACATAGGCATACCGTTAATCTTTATTCATGGAGCGAACTTACCATGAACCCGTTCAATCTGCTGACGGAAAACTGGATTCCCGTGCGACGCGCGGACGGCTCCCGCAGTTGCATCCCGCCTTGGCGCATCACCGATCCCGACCCGGCCATCGTGGACATCGACGCGCCCAGGCCCGACTTCAAGGGCGCCCTGCTCGAACTGCTCATCGGGCTTGTGCAAACCGCTCTACCACCGAAAAACGATGCGGACTGGTTGCAAGGCTTCGCAACACCGCCAAAGCCAGATACCCTCCAAAAAGCCTTCGCCCCGCTCATCCCCTTCTTCAACCTCTTCGGCGATCGCCCCTGCTTCCTCCAAGACCTGACGCTGACCGAGGCCGAGGCCAAAACGCCCTCCCCCATCGCGGCGCTCCTCATGGACTCGCCAGGGGAAAATGCCACCCGCCACAACGGCGATTTCTTCATCAAGCGCGACCAGCCACCGGAAAGCCTCTGTCCGGCCTGCGCCGCCACCGCCCTTTTCACCATGCAGGCCTATGCGCCGTCCGGCGGAGCGGGCTACCGCGTCTCCCTGCGCGGCGGCGGACCGCTGACCTGTATCGTCATCCGCTACACCCTGTGGGAAACCGTCTGGGCCAATGTGCTGCCGCTCGACGCCTCCCGGGTGTCCCCCCTTCCCGCCAATCCGGTTGCCATCCCGGACGGGGTCTTCCCCTGGGCCGCGCCCACCCATGACAGCCGCAAGCCGGGCAGCGAAATCCACGCCGCTGCCATGCACTTCCTGCACCACTTTTGGGGCATGCCCCGGCGCATTCTGCTGGCACCGCAGGAGGACGCCGAAGCTTCGCCCTGTCCGGTCTGCGGGCAACCGGGAAATGTCTTCGTGCGGCAATTCTGGACCACAAATTACGGCAACAACTACGGCCTGGGCTGGCGGCATCCGCTCACCCCCTATCGTGACCAGGGACCGGACAAGGACGCCCTGACCCTCAAGGGCACAAGCGAGGGACGCGGCTACAATTTCTGGCTCGGCCTCGTCTACGGCAGCCAGGGACTGGACAAATTCCCGATCAAGCCGGCTCGAGCCGTAGCCCACTACCGCGAGGCCGCTCCGGGCGAGGAAGCCGGGGCAGTCATGGGCCGACTGCGCGCCTATGGTTTCGATACGGATAACATGAAGGTTCGCAACTGGTGCGAAGGGGAATACCCCATCTACGACCTCGGCCAGGCCGACGACGCGACCTTCCTCGGCGAGATCACGCCGCTGGTGCAGGCGGCGGATCTGGTCCGACGCAACCTCGTTACCGCCGTCAAGGAAGCACTCTTCGGTGAAAAAGAGGCCAAGAATGCCAAAACCGACGCCACACTGCTGGCCACGGTCGAGGCCCGGTTCTGGGCCGATACCGAAGCCGCCTTTTTCGTGCGCGTCCAGGAGGTCATCACGCACCTGGGCAACCCGGAATCCCTCTTTGACGGGGTCAAGGTCTGGCGCGACGTGGTGCTTACCGCCGCCAATGCGATCTTTGCGGCCGTGGCCGAAGGTGGAAGCGCACCGCCGCGAAAGGCCCAGCAAATCTATACGGCGCTCAACCGCATGCGGGCATTTAGCCGCTCGGGCTGCTCGAAAATCCTGGGCATCCCACTGGAAAAGGAGGCGAAGAAATAATGGAACTGCGAAACCTGCTCTACGGAAAATCCGAACAAAGCGCCGCGTTCTGGTCGCTTCTGCGCCGCTGGTGGGAGGGCCTCGACCAAAACCGGGGCACCCGGGCCAGACTGCGCCGGGCCAAGACCCCCGACGAGGTCTTTGTCTCGCCGGACTACCAGCGTGGCCTGCTCGCCTTGCTCGCCGACTCGGGTATCACGCTGTCCCATCCTGATGCGGAAAAGCTCGCCCTCGGCGTGGGCGTCCTGGTCCACGTCAAAACGGTACTGTCCGAGGGCCACTTCGCCCGGCAACTCGCCCCGGATGAAAAAAGCCAGGAATCGGTGCGCGACCCGCGATTTCGCAAACTCCTGGCCACCACCGACCCCGTCGATCTGTTCCTCATGCTGCGCCGCCTTGTGGCCTACCTGGAGGGCAGGGCCGAAATCAAAAGTCTTGTGACCGGCGCCTCCGACTGGACAGACAAAACCCGCCGCGAGTGGGCCATCCGATATTACACCAACCGCAGCGCCAAAAAATAAGGAGCCATCGCCATGACCCGCTTCATCCAACTCCATATCCTGACCAGCTACCCGGCCGCCAACCTCAACCGCGACGACCTGGGCGCTCCCAAATCCATGCGCTTCGGCGAGGCCAACCGGCTGCGCGTCTCCTCCCAGAGTCTCAAACGCGCCTGGCGCACCTCCGACGTGTTCAAGGCCGCCCTGGGCGGCGAGCACCTCGGCACGCGGACCAAGGAACTGGGCCGCAACGTGTTCTCCGCTCTGACCCAAGGGACCACACTGGAGGCTGTCTGGAACGATCCGGACGCCACCGGATCGCTGGAGCGTCTCAACGACACGAGGGCCGAAGGCATCGCCCGAGCCATCGCCGGCGTGTTCGGCAAGGTCAAGGCCGAGCCGAAAACCGCCGCGGACGCCAGCCCCACCCAAAAACGCCAGGATCTGCTCGAATCCCTGGAGATCGAGCAACTCGCCCATGTGAGTTGTGAGGAATCGCAGGCCGCGTCCGCCCTGGTCGAAGCCTGCCGCGCATCGGACAAGGTACCGGATGCGGAGGCCCTGTCGCTGCTGCGCAAAAACGTCAAGGCGGCCGATATTGCCATGTTCGGCCGGATGTTAACAGATGACAAACCTGATTCTAAGAATGACAAAAAAACCAAGATTAAACGGGCCCAGTTTAGCGTCGAGGCCGCCGTCCAGGTCGCCCACGCCGTCACCGTGCACCGGGCCGTGGCCGAAGACGACTTCTTCACGGCTGTGGACGACCTCAACCGCGACGACGCCGGTGCCGGCCATATGGGTGTCTCGGAATTCGGGGCCGGGCTTTACTACCTCTATATCTGCATCGACCGGACGCTTCTGGCCGAAAATCTCGGCGGCGACAGCGATCTTGTCGCCGCATCCCTGGCTGCCCTGGCCACGGCCGCCTGCACCGTGGCCCCCACCGGCAAACAGGCCAGCTACGCCTCCCGAGCCTATGCCTGCTTCGCCCTGGCAGAAAAAGGCGACGACCAGCCACGCAACCTGTCCCTGGCCTTCCTCAAACCCGTCGGGGAGACAGACAAGGAGCAGGCCGGTAATATCGGCGAGGCCGCCGTCAAGCGCCTGATCGAGACCAAAGCCTCCATGGACAAGGTCTACGGCCAGGAACTTGCGCAGCAATCCTTCAACGTGTTTTCCGGCGTGGGCACCCTGGCGGAACTGGTCGCCTTCGTCGGGGCGGAGTAGACCATGGCCACCTATCTCACCTTTCAACTCTCCGGCATGCTTTCGGCCTTCGGGCTGGTGGCCGTGGGCGAGGTGCGCCTGAGCGCCGGCCATCCCACGCGTTCGGCCGTCCTGGGGCTTCTGGCCGGCGCGCTCGGCATCCGGCGCGGCGAGGAGGACCGGCTGGCCGCCCTCACCGACGGCTACGGTTTGGCCGTGCGGGTGGACGCGCCCGGCTCGCCTCTACTCGACTTCCACACCGTGCAAACGCCGCCGGAACGCAAAAACCGGATCTACCGCACCCGGGCCGACGAACTGGGCGGACTGCTTGGCGTGGATGAAGAGCCCTACACCATCCTCTCCCGGCGCGGCTATCTGTGCGACGCCTCTTTCACGGCCTGCCTCTGGGCCGTTACAGACAAGCCGCCCTTTCACCTGGAAGCCCTGGCCGAGGCGTTGCGCCGACCGGTCTTCGCACCGTACCTGGGACGCAAATGCTGTCCGCCGTCGTTGCCCTTCGCCCCCCAGGTCGGGGAGTACGACACCGTGGAGGCGGCCTTGGCGGCCTATCCGCTCGATAGGCAGGCATTTTCCCAAGCCCGAAAGCGCCCGGAGACGAGTCTTCTCTTCGCGGACCCAGGCGACCAGGTGGGGAACTGCACCCAGCAGGCACTGGTGCGGGACCGGACCGCCCATCATGGCCGGCGGCAGTTCGACGAACGGCGCGAGGTCATGAGAACTGTCCCGCCGGCGGGAATCGGCAAAAAGGAGGCCGGCCGTGTACCTCAGTAAACTGCTCCTTCGGTCCAAGGAAGCCATCTTTGCCGATATTTACGATGCGCATCAGGCCTTGTGGCGACTTTTCACCGACGGGCCGAATCGCAAGCGCGATTTCCTGTTCCGGGAGATCGACACTGTCACGTTTCTGGCCGTCTCCGCCCGGGAGCCCAAGGATACGGACGGCGTCTGGGCCATGGCCGTCAAGCCCTACTCACCCCGGCTGGTCGAGGGCGACAGGCTCTACCTGTCGCTTCGGGCCAATGCCGTAGTCAAACGCAAGGGGCCCGACGGCAAGCAGGACCGTTTCGACGTGGTCCAGGACGCCCGCAAACGCTTCGCCGCCGCAGGGACCGAACCGCCGCCGCGCGCCGCCCTGGCCCAGGAATGCGGCGTCAAATGGCTGCTGGCGCGGCAGGAGGCCATGGGTTTTTGTTTCGAGGACCAGAGCGTTGTGGTGGAAAGCGCTGTCCAGCGGCGATTTTGGCGCGGTGGCAAGGAAGCCAAGATCACCACGCTCGACTTCGCCGGATTCGCCTCGGTAGCCGACCCGGGCAAGGCGTTGCGGGCTTTGTTGGCGGGCGTCGGGCCAGCCAAGGGGTTCGGCTGCGGGCTGTTGCTGGCAAGGAGGGCGTAGCCATGTTGCCGCGCCTGTCACCTTTGGCGCTCAAGGAACGGGCATCCATGGTGTTTCTGGAAAAGGGCAACCTGGATGTCCTGGACGGTTCCTTTGTTCTGGTGGACGCGACCGGGGTGCGCACGCACATACCGGTCGGCGGCGTGGCCTGCATCATGTTGGAACCGGGCATACGCGTATCCCATGCCGCCGTGGCTCTGGCCGCCCGCGCCGGTACGCTTTTGACCTGGGTGGGCGAGGCCGGAGTGCGTCTGTACGCCTCCGGCCAACCCGGCGGGGCACGTAGCGACAAGTTGCTCTATCAGGCCTCGCTGGCACTCGACGAGGCGGCGCGGGCCAAGGTGGTACGCCGCATGTTTGCCGTGCGGTTCGGAGAGGAGCCGCCGTCGCGGCGCAGCGTGGACCAGCTTCGCGGCATCGAGGGCACGCGCGTGCGGGAGATGTACAAGCTCTTGGCCAAGCAATACCGCGTGCCCTGGAGCGGACGAAAATACGATCATCGGGAATGGGAAAGCGGCGACTTGCCCAATCGCTGTCTGAGCGCGGCCACGGCCTGTCTGCACGGACTGTGCGAGGCGGCGATCCTGGCGGCGGGCTACGCGCCGGCCATCGGTTTTCTGCACACGGGGAAACCTCGCAGTTTCGTTTACGACATTGCTGATCTGTACAAATTCGATACGGTGGTCCCAGAGGCCTTTCGCGTGGCCGCGCAGCAACCGGCCGAGCCGGAGCGAGCGGTACGTTTAGCCTGTCGCGACCGATTCCGAGAATCGAAACTCCTCAAGCGCATCATCCCGGAGATCGAAGAGGTTTTGGCTGCGGGCGGGTTGTCTCTTCCGCAGGCGCCGACGGAGGCGGTGGGGCCGGCCTTTGAGGATGAGGAGGGACTTGGCGATGATGGTCATCGTTGTTGAGAATGCACCGCCCCGGCTTCGTGGCAGATTGGCCGTATGGTTACTTGAGGTTCGGGCGGGTGTCTATGTGGGTGATTATTCGGTGAAAGTTCGCGAGATGATTTGGAACACCGTGGAAAACGGGCTGGAGGATGGGAACGCGGTCATGGCGTGGAGTGCGCGCAGCGAATCGGGGTTTGAGTTCCGCACGCTCGGCGAGAATCGTCGTATGCCCTGTGATTTTGATGGATTAGGGCTTGTTTCCTTCCGCCCGGCGGAGGCTGGCGAGAGCAATACATAACAAGCTATGATCATTGACAATTGAGAATGTGTTTTTTGGTGGCTTTCTGGACATTGAGAAGTGTGCATGAAATCAGTATACTCGCGTACGGGTGTTCCCCACGTATGTGGGGATGATCCGGCATCCGCTCGGCAACACGCTGAACGTCGTCCGTGTTCCCCACGTATGTGGGGATGATCCGGCAAAAGACCCATCAGTGGAAGGCATGTGGCTGTGTTCCCCACGTATGTGGGGATGATCCGGGAGCATCCGCACCACGTCGCTTTCGATGAGCGTGTTCCCCACGTATGTGGGGATGATCCGTATAGTCCATGTTATCCCCATATTGTTAAATAGTGTTCCCCACGTATGTGGGGATGATCCGCTATGAGGTTTTCAGTCCTGAGCCCGTATGGCGTGTTCCCCACGTATGTGGGGATGATCCGGGCCATTCATGCAGCCGCTTCCGACCCTGCCAGTGTTCCCCACGTATGTGGGGATGATCCGCCCTTGGATGACTCCTGTGAGGATATATTTCCGTGTTCCCCACGTATGTGGGGATGATCCGACCCATTTTGCCGTGGCATACTGCGCCAACACGTGTTCCCCACGTATGTGGGGATGATCCGATCGACGCCTCTCTTGTGGACACCTATTCGGCGTGTTCCCCACGTATGTGGGGATGATCCGGGCCGGTCGGAGGCGGGGCTAGGATGGAATGCGTGTTCCCCACGTATGTGGGGATGATCCGCGACTCGGGTTTGCCGATGAAAAGGTGCTTTCCGTGTTCCCCACGTATGTGGGGATGATCCGATCCACAATCCCTGGTCCGTTGATGCGGGGGAGTGTTCCCCACGTATGTGGGGATGATCCGGCCAGGGTGAACTTGATGCCCCAGGCCCGGAAGTGTTCCCCACGTATGTGGGGATGATCCGCTCCAGCTTCTCACCCTTGTAAGAGAGAATAAGTGTTCCCCACGTATGTGGGGATGATCCGATCAACATGGACAACGCGGCTTTTGTTGATGAGTGTTCCCCACGTATGTGGGGATGATCCGCCGGCGATCCCAAAACCATTTCTTGCCTGCTAGTGTTCCCCACGTATGTGGGGATGATCCGCATCCCCGAGAGGCAGTTCGTCGATGGTTGGCGTGTTCCCCACGTATGTGGGGATGATCCGTGGCCGGCGCCGAGCAGCTTGTACTGCTGGCCGTGTTCCCCACGTATGTGGGGATGATCCGCTGGCCTTCAAACGCATTCTGATCCCTGACGGGTGTTCCCCACGTATGTGGGGATGATCCGGGCGTCGTCGCACTGTCTCGGCGGGAAATGGCGTGTTCCCCACGTATGTGGGGATGATCCCTATTCGTCGACGGCGGCGGAAACGCAAGCCTCGTGTTCCCCACGTATGTGGGGATGATCCGGCCATGACACCGGCCGTTGTCATGGGATAGAAGTGTTCCCCACGTATGTGGGGATGATCCGTCATCGGCCGGCGTCACGCTGGTGAGGGGATAGTGTTCCCCACGTATGTGGGGATGATCCGGCGAACACCGTCGTCTCCCGAGGGCTTTCCTCGTGTTCCCCACGTATGTGGGGATGATCCGATCCAGGGATACTACGTTGACCGGCTGGTGGCGTGTTCCCCACGTATGTGGGGATGATCCCCGCTGTGGGCGTTTAAAACGGTGGGATGTAAAGTGTTCCCCACGTATGTGGGGATGATCCGGACATCCGGTTTTACTTTGATTCCGTTGGAATGTGTTCCCCACGTATGTGGGGATGATCCGGCCGGTGCGTTCCTCGCGCCATTCGCCGCGCGGTGTTCCCCACGTATGTGGGGATGATCCGCTTACTTTCCCTGGTGCACCAAGGATGGTAAAGTGTTCCCCACGTATGTGGGGATGATCCGTTTCGACGATTAATGATTACTTTTTTACAGACGTGTTCCCCACGTATGTGGGGATGATCCGAGTCGTGTCAATATTGTCTTCTTTTAGCTCGTGTGTTCCCCACGTATGTGGGGATGATCCGAGTCGTGTCAATATTGTCTTCTTTTAGCTCGTGTGTTCCCCACGTATGTGGGGATGATCCGTTGAGCTGCAACGGCTCATTGCCCAGGTGGACGTGTTCCCCACGTATGTGGGGATGATCCGGGATCGCTGTCCGAACAGGCGCTCCAGGCCTGGTGTTCCCCACGTATGTGGGGATGATCCGATGATCGGCGCCATCGATGCGCCCATCGAAAAGTGTTCCCCACGTATGTGGGGATGATCCGGTCAACCCGCTGGTCTGCCTGCTCGATTTCGGGTGTTCCCCACGTATGTGGGGATGATCCGTCGGCGAGGTAGTCCTCATCGCGGCGGAACTCGTGTTCCCCACGTATGTGGGGATGATCCGCGCGGTGGTGCCCATCACACCGTCTCCAGCCGGTGTTCCCCACGTATGTGGGGATGATCCGCTGATTGCGTCTCCCACCGGGAGCGAGCTGGTGTGTTCCCCACGTATGTGGGGATGATCCGAAGCTGGCCGGCGGTCTTGTGGGAGAGTACGGGTGTTCCCCACGTATGTGGGGATGATCCGCGAAACGCCACGGCGCGGGCGTAGATGTTGAGGTGTTCCCCACGTATGTGGGGATGATCCGTACGAAGTGGGCCTCGCCTGGGGGCAGAAAGCGTGTTCCCCACGTATGTGGGGATGATCCGCCAGTTGGCCGAGTCACGTGGCCGAGTCACCTGTGTTCCCCACGTATGTGGGGATGATCCGGCCGGCCGTCCGCCTTGCGCTACTTGCGACATGTGTTCCCCACGTATGTGGGGATGATCCCGGCCTACTCCGGCAATTTTGGCGATACCTTCGGTGTTCCCCACGTATGTGGGGATGATCCGGCGGCTGAGGTCACGAAAACGCTTGCCGGATAGTGTTCCCCACGTATGTGGGGATGATCCGTTCGATGAATGTCGTTGACGCTGTTGAAATATGTGTTCCCCACGTATGTGGGGATGATCCGCAATTTCCCAATTCCTTGTCGGAATCGCTTTAGTGTTCCCCACGTATGTGGGGATGATCCGCCTTTTTTTAAAATTTCGGGATTGGCAATGGCGTGTTCCCCACGTATGTGGGGATGATCCGGTCGTCATGTCCTCGACGAGTCCGGCGATGTCGTGTTCCCCACGTATGTGGGGATGATCCGCTGCATCGCCTACGTCAAACCAACATTCCGCGGTGTTCCCCACGTATGTGGGGATGATCCGATCCAGACCAGGGATGAGAGAGACTGGCGGAAGTTTTCCCCACGTATGTGGGGATGATCCGGTTTCGAGGCAGGTAATAATTAACCCCCGCTGGTGTTCCCCACGTATGTGGGGATGATCCGTCGCTGCGATCACATACAACGGAACAAATACCGTGTTCCCCACGTATGTGGGGATGATCCGTCGCCGCACCCCGGTTTTAGACAATCGGCCCGGTGTTCCCCACGTATGTGGGGATGATCCGCCGTTCTTCCCCTGCAAAGGGAGGTTGGGGATGTGTTCCCCACGTATGTGGGGATGATCCGGGCCTTCTCAATCTAGCTCACCTTTATCGCGAGTGTTCCCCACGTATGTGGGGATGATCCGCCGTTCTTCCCCTGCAAAGGGAGGTTGGGGATGTGTTCCCCACGTATGTGGGGATGATCCGCGGTGTGTCAAAAGGAACAAGCCCTTCGCCACGTGTTCCCCACGTATGTGGGGATGATCCGCCACCGGTTTGTTCCTTGAGTTCGTGCAGGGTGTGTTCCCCACGTATGTGGGGATGATCCGGTATGGCCGGAAATACGGACTACATGTCCAAAGTGTTCCCCACGTATGTGGGGATGATCCGCCTTGATAGGCTCCATCCAGGTCGTGAGGCCTGTGTTCCCCACGTATGTGGGGATGATCCGGAGTATTTCAACTCCAAAAGGAAGGCTGAGGCCGTGTTCCCCACGTATGTGGGGATGATCCGCTAATCGAACGGCTGATGTGGCCAGCGGTTCAGTGTTCCCCACGTATGTGGGGATGATCCGTGGCGTCAACGTCATTGTAGCTTATATAAAACGTGTTCCCCACGTATGTGGGGATGATCCGGCCGCGCTGGAGTCCATCTTTTCGTTCATGGGGTGTTCCCCACGTATGTGGGGATGATCCGATAGGGTCCATAATATGTTATCCTTTTTCTCCGTGTTCCCCACGTATGTGGGGATGATCCGCCCCCCTGTGAGGGCCCATTTCTGCCGGGACATCACCGCTTTCACCTCGGGTGGGCCGCCTCGTACTGTCTCCGGATCATCCTGAGCTTGGCCCAGGCCTTTTCCTGCTTCAGGTTCTGGAGCATGGCGGGATGGGTAGCAGGGTCGAGGGTGGCAGGAAAAGAGGATGAAGGGCGGGGCTCGGTAGGAAGGGTGGCCCATGCCGGGGGACAGTCCCCCACGGGCCGCTTTCCCCGTTGCAGGCCGGGCGAGCTTCACCCCGTTTCATCAGCGTACAATCTCAAATCGGGGGACAGATGGGGGACAAAACCGCCCGAAAAAGAAAAAGGGAGCTAGACGTTTTGCCTAACTCCCTGAATTATCTGGCTCCCCGGGACGGACTCGAACCGCCAACCTAGTGGTTAACAGCCACCCGCTCTGCCAATTGAGCTACCGGGGATCAGCGAAGCGAGGAATTTTCTTATGCCCATCACCACGAACCGTCAAGCCTTTTTGCCGCACGAGCCAAAATTACGCTGCACGTGCCGCCGTTTCCTCCGGCCTAGAACCCCGCCTCCAACGGCGGATTGACCAGGCAGGGCCCGGCTCCGGTCATGTCGGCCGGCGGGACGTCCGCCGGAGTCAACCGGAT
>Ga0183096_1001421_pt1 | contig 20646 bp, 23 predicted proteins | sample Biomet5_FD_127791 | JGI IMG/M metagenome (GOLD analysis project Ga0183096, IMG submission 127791) | Microbial communities from bioreactor (seeded with sewage sludge) at LBNL, California, USA - Biofuel metagenome 5 (version 2) (version 3) | ecosystem: Engineered > Bioreactor > Anaerobic >... | reverse complement strand
GCTGATCCGGTCACAGCGCTTGACCCGATCATGACGGCGGACCTGTACCGGGTGATCAGCGAGCTGCACACGCAGCAGAATATCACGGTCATTATGGTTTCCCACGATGTCCGCGGCGCGGTGGAGCAAGCCGATCATGTGCTTCACCTGGGCAACCGGCAGCTGTTTTACGGGGCGACAGGAGATTATCGGAACAGCGAACTCGGGCGGCGGTTTCTGGGAGGTGTCTCATGCTGAACACGCTTGCGCAGATGCTGTCCTATCCGTTTCTGGTCCGCGCGCTGATCGTGGGCGTGCTGGTGTCGCTTTGCGCCTCTCTGCTCGGCGCGAGCCTGGTGCTCAAACGGTATTCCATGATTGGGGACGGACTATCCCATGTGGGCTTTGCCGCGCTGGCGGTAGCCTATGCCATGAATGCCGCGCCGCTGGCGGTGTCCATCCCCGTGTGCGTGGTGTGCGCTTTCTTCCTTCTGCAGCTCAAGGACAGTTCCAAAATCAAGGGCGACGCCGCCACGGCACTGCTGTGCAGCGGCGCACTGGCGGTGGGCGTCATGACCATTTCCCTGACCACCGGCATGAATACGGATGTGTGTAACTATATGTTCGGCAGCATCCTCGCCATGAGCCACAGCGACGTTGTCTTATCCGTATTTCTGAGCGCTGCGGTGATGATTCTGTATGTTCTGTTTTACAACCGCATTTTTGCGGTTACCTTCGACGAAACCTTTTCCTCCGCAACCGGGACAAGGACGCGGCTCTACAACATGGTGATCGCGTTTTTGACCGCCATCACCGTGGTGCTGGGCATGCGGATGATGGGCACCCTGCTGATCTCCAGCCTGATCGTGTTTCCCTCGCTGACCGCCATGCGCGTATGCAGAAAGTTCAAAACCACCATTTTGCTGTCCGCCGTTCTGTCGGTCATCTGCTTTTTGCTGGGGCTTACGGTTTCTTATCTTGGATCCGTCCCCACGGGCGCCTGCATTGTGGTAACCGATATCATCGTGTTTTTTGTATTCTCAGGAATTGAAAAGCTGAGAGAAAGGGGGTAATTCCTGTGAAAAAAACAGTGTCCGTTCTCCTGTGCTTTTTACTGGCCCTGACCGCCGGCTGCGGCCGTCAAAAGGACGACCATTCCGCTGCTACGGATGCTCCCGTTCCTTCGTCTTCAACCAGTGAAACCGCATCCGGGCCTCAGGCTGCCAGCGACGACTACCCTTACGATACTGCCGCAGACCGGGCGGCCTTTGACGATCAAAAAATCGACATCACCGTTGGCGACAAACTGTACATGACCCAGATCAACGATTGGTACACCAACTTCGCCGACTACGACGGGAAATCGGTGGTGATCGAAGGATACTACGTGGTTTTCAATGACAAGTATACCTTTGTCGGCAGGAAAGGCCCGGTGTGTCCCTACTGCACCGGCGGCTATGTCGACTTTGAATTCAAATCGGATCAGGATCTCTCCGCGCTGGTCTCGGAAAGCTCCTGGATTCGGGTTACGGGGATCCTTCGGCAGGGAACGATGTACCCTGGAAACGGTCAACCCGGCCAGCCGTTTTATTATATCGAAGCGATTCAGGTGAAGGAACTGCCTGAGGTTGGCATTGATACAATTACAAATTAAGTGAGCGTAATGCAAACGCCGCGCAAAGGATGAGCATCAACTGTTGCCCACAGAATCACCCCTGCCCCCTCGAAAAGTTCTGCCCGATAGAAGCGCCGAAGCTGGAGTGAAAGCGCAACAACAAAAAATGCTTTGCGGCATATGTCAAAATAGTTATTGACATATGCCGCTTTCCGCGTATAATAAAGCTATAAATGACATATGTCAAAAACAGAACCGGGGGAGGTGATAGGATGCCAAATATGGATGGAACCGGTCCGCGCTTTGTGTGTGGACGCAATGGCCGCCGCTTTGGAAACATTGGGACGGCAACCGGCTGCGGTTTTGGCCGGGGGCTCGGTCTCTGCCGTTTTGCTGATGCAAACAGCAAAGAATCCCTGATCGCGGCCAAGGCTGCCCTGCTGCGCCGCCTGAATCAGATTGAAATGCGGCTGAAGGAAAACTGATTCATCAAGAAGCCGGAGGACGCTTCGGTTTCTTATAACAGGAGGAGCTATGCCGAGACCGAAAAAATGCAGGAAAGTCTGCTGCCTGCCTCGAATTAATGAATTTCTGCCCGCACAAAGCGACAGCTGTGAGCGAGAGGTCGTGATCGTCACTGTGGACGAATATGAAGCGGTGCGGCTGATCGACAACGAGGGGTTTTCTCAGGAGGAATGCAGCGGCTACATGAACATCGCGCGCACGACGGTCCAGCAGATCTATGACAGCGCGCGCAAAAAGATCGCCCGCGCGCTGGTGGAGGGGCTGCCGTTGAAGATCGAAGGCGGCGACTACCGGCTGTGCGACGGAAAGGAAGAATACTGCGGCTGCGGCGGCTGCCGGAAACACCGGCGCGGCTGTATGCGGCAGGAAATGCGGGAGGAAACAGAATGAAGATAGCAATACCGATAGAGGAAAACAGGGAAGCGGTCTGCGTTTCTTTTGGCCGCGCTCCGTATTTTCTGATTCATGATATGGAGACGAAAACAAGCGAGATCAAAGCGAATCCGGCCGCGGAGGCCGAGGGCGGCGCTGGACTCAAAGCGGCACAGTTTGTGGTGGATACCGGCGCGGACGCGCTCATTACCGTGCGCTGCGGGCAAAACGCCGCGGATGTGTTTAAGGCCGCTGGAGTAAAAATATACAAAGCCCTGAGCACCTATGCCGACGAAAATCTCAAGGCGATGGCTGAGGGAAAGCTCGATGAGCTTACAAGCTTTCACGCGGGCTTTCACGGGAAATCATGACGGTTGCCGTACTCAGCGGCAAGGGCGGAACGGGAAAAACTTTTGTCTCCGTGAATCTTGCCGCAGCCGCCAAAGACGCCGTATATCTCGACTGCGATGTGGAGGAACCCAACGGGCGGCTGTTTTTGAAGCCAGAACAGGTTACATCCTCGCCGGTTGCGGTGCCGCTGCCGACCTTTGACGGCGAGAAATGCACCGGCTGTCGAAGATGCGTGGAGTTCTGCCGCTTTAACGCCCTGGTGTTTGTGAAGAATAGGCCCATGGTGTTCCCGGAGGTCTGCCATTCCTGCGGCGGCTGCGCTTTGGTCTGCCCTGTGCACGCGGTCACGGAAACGCCGCGCCCGGTGGGGACCGTGGAAGAAGGCCTGTCCGGCGGCGTCCGTGTTGTCACCGGCATCCTGAATCCCGGCGAAGTTTCCGCCGTTCCCGTTATCAAAAACGTGCTGCAAAAAGGTATGCATGCCGAAGGGCTGACTGTGGTGGACTGCCCGCCCGGCAGCGGATGCTCCGTAATGGAAAGCGTGTCGCGCGCGGATTACTGTCTGCTGGTCGCGGAGCCCACCGCGTTCGGGCTTCACAATTTCAAAATGGTGCTCAGGCTGGTACGCCTGCTGCATAAGCCCTGCGGCGTCGTCATCAACAAGGCAAACGGCGAATACTCCCCGCTGGAACAGTTCTGCGCGGAGACAGGCACGCCCGTTCTGCTGCGCATCCCATACAGTGCCGAGCTTGCCGCGCGCACCGCGGCCGGGGAGGTCGCCGTGAGACGGGACGCGGCTATAGCGGGGACCTTTCGCGGCCTGCTGGACGAAATCCGGAAGGAGGCGTGCGATGAGAAAACTGCTGATTTTGAGCGGTAAGGGCGGTACCGGCAAGACCACCGCCGCCGCGGCCTTCATCCGTTTTGCCGAGGCTCGGGCTTTTGCCGACTGTGACGTGGACGCGCCGAACCTGCATCTGGTGGAAGGAAATCTGGGCGAGCCGGAATGCTTTGACTACCTCGGTTCTCATAAAGCAGTAGTCGACCCGGAAAAATGCGTGAATTGCGGCTCGTGCCAGGCGGTCTGCCGTTTTGACGCCATCGGCGCGGATGAGAAAAGCCATTTCGTAAACGAATTTGCCTGCGAGGGCTGCGGCGTCTGCGCGGCGGTCTGCCCGCAGAGCGCCATCTCGCTGCGGGACGACGTTGCGGGAGAAGTGCGGCTTTATATGGGTGAGCGCGTCTTTGCCACGGCTGAACTGAAAATGGGGCGCGGCAACTCCGGAAAACTGGTAGCGGAGGTAAAATCGGCGCTTTTGAAAAACGCGCCCGCCGCGGACCTTGCAATCATCGACGGCTCGCCCGGTATCGGCTGCCCGGTAATCGCCTCCATGAGCGGCGTCGATCTGGTGCTCATCGTGGCCGAACCGTCCGTGTCGGGCATCAGCGACCTGGAACGTATTCTGAAGACGGCGGCGGTCTTTCGGACAAAGGCCGTCGTATGCGTCAACAAGTGGGATACGAGCCCGGAAAAGACGGAGGCCATCGAGCGGTTCTGCGCGGAAAACGAAATTGCTTATGCGGGACGAATCCCCTATGACGCCGAAGCCTCCAACGCCATCAACGCAGGAAAAAGCGTTGCGGACATCGACTGCGCGGCGTCCCGCGCCTTGCGGGAGGTATTCGACCGTGTGACGGGGCAGCTGACGGGGTCTACTCAATAAAAACAATTTTAAACGATCAAAAGGAGAACAAAAATGAAAATTGCAGCAGCCTGCGAGGGCAAACAGATCTTTGGCCATTTCGGCCATTGCGAAAATTTCAGGATCTTCGACGCGGAAAACGGAAAGATCACGGCGGAAAAGAGCGTTCCCAACCCCGGCCATAAGCCCGGCTTCCTGCCGAATTTCCTGGCGGACCAGGGCGTGAACGTCATCATTGCCGGCGGTATGGGCGGCGGCGCGGTGGAGATTTTCAACGAGCGCAATATCGAGGTCATCGTCGGCGCGACGGGCGACGCCAGAGCCGCGGCGGAAGCCTACTTGCGGGGTGAGCTGAAGTCCACCGGCTCAATCTGCCACGATCATGATTACGAGAGCGAATGCGGCGGACATCACGACGCCTGAGAGGTACAGCATGGCAGGAGCAAAACAGCTGATGACGCGAATTGCGGTGCCGTACCAGGACAGGCAGAGCTATTTTGAGGTTCGCAACAAATATTACTACTAGGTGATGCACCCCCACGCAAATCTGCACCCCCCTGAACTTTCTATCAAGATATGAGCCCTTTGCCATAGAAGCACCACTATTTTGATAGAATAGCGGTGCTTCTTTTTTGTTGAAATCCCCTTGAAATAAGAGGGGTTCAGCCACTATTGGCGCTTAAAACACAGCCGCCGCGGAGCGATCTCCGCAGCGGCTGTGCGCGTTTCCGATTTTTAGAGCCTTGCGGAACCAAGTATAGGCTCATTTAATATCCTGCTTGTATTGATCTGTTTTCAGGAATAGATGGAGCGCACTTTTTGGCTTTTTGGGGGAATAGGTCCGCAGTGATTTTTGGGGTTGTGCGTTCGCGGAGGCTAGTCAATTGTGGGGTTAAAGTCCCACCGTCTCCGTTGTAACAAAAACTTATATAACGAATATCATGCTATTGAGGTGAAAAACTGTGGATACAAGGGAGATGTTCGCGAGGCTCATTAAATGTGAAGCGGGTGGCGAGGGGATTGCCGGAATGAGGGCCGTCGCCACCGTGGTCATGAATCGCGTAAAAGTGCCTTATGGAGAGTATCAAAGGGTGTGCGAAGGCAGCTTGCGGAAGGTAATCGAACAGATGTGCCAGTTCTCGTGCTATAAAACCATCATAGGAGGAGCTGGAAACGTCCAAAATGTATGGGTAATAACACCTGATGACATACACTATGAAATCGCCGATTGGGCAATCAACGGAGGTATCTATACCGGGGTGGGTTCCAACTCGTTATGGTACATGAATCCGTTTGTCCCCAAATGCCCCAACTTATTTCCTTATAATGGCACAGGGTACTGGTACACAAGAATCAATCAGCATTGTTTCTATAACCCCACGGCAGCGTATTCGAAAACTTGAATATCGGAGGTCTTTTTCATATCATGAGCAACAATATTAATTGGATAGGAAACAAAGTGTTGGATTCGAGCCCTTCCCGCCAGACATACAAGCCTGGTTCACCGTCGATCCCGACGTCTGCTCCGGCTTCGTTTCTAACGCAGCAGGGCAGTCTGGACCCGGTTCCCGCGCAGCAAGGTTCTCCCATAGTTATCGATCCGAAGCTTATGCAGCAAGGTCCGCCTCCTTCCAGCGAAATAGGTTACATACCCTATTATCTTGCAAGCAACATAGGGAAAAACATTCGGGCTGAATTTATAATCGGCAGCAATATGTATGCTGATAAAACGGGGGTCTTGATTGAGGTAGGAATTAACTATTTTGTAATAGACGATGTCGGCTCCCGAACTCATATCATGTGCGACCTGTACTCGGTCAAATTTGTTACCATATTGCAGCCATAGCCCCAATGAACACCCAGTGTCAAGGGTTATGCGCAAATTGGTTTGCAGTCTCTGGGGGAATGAAGTCAGCCGGCACGCCAGAGCATCCCAAGCTTTGTGTAAACCTCCATTATGATGCTGAATGAAAGCATCTCGATGGAGGTTTTACTTTTTCTGTTTTTTGCGAAAAAACCGAGTCCATCATTCAAAATCTCCTTCGCTTCCTGCTGCACTTCTATGGTATTCTTCCAATACGTTTATAAATTGATCTTTGAACGAAAATCGGGTTTTACATCAAGGAAAAACTCAATTTCCTCCCGTACTTTCTGTTTTAGCGAGAAGTTGCCGCCATGTCTTACCCAATTGAAAAGAGTAGCTATCGCAATATTGAGCTGTATGGGTATCATCTGCTCCGCATCGCCACGGTTTCGGACGATTCCGGTATTCTGACAATTGCGCAGCAGGGATATTAACCATGGGTTAAACGATTCCAGTATATCGAAAAGACTGCAGGCGCCGCTTAGCTCCAGAGAAAAGTACACCTTACACAGATCCGGCCCGATATCAACGGCGGCCCGCAGAAAAGACTCCGTGAGAAGCCATATTCTTTCAAGATCATTTTCTGCCTGAATGAACTGCGGCATTGACAGCTCGAAATCCTCTCTGACCGATTTGAGGCTATATACCAGTATTTCGGATTTGTTGGAAAAAGCGACATAGAACGATGAGCGGGGCACCCCCGCTGCAGCGCAGATATCCTTTATGCTTACATTGTCAAATCCGTTGTCCTTAAACAGCTGCAGGGCGGCCTGCAATATTGCATCCTTGTTTTCTGACATAGCCTTTGACATAATACTTCTCCTTATTAACTGCACCGAAACTCGGACACGTGTCCAAAGTTATAGACAATATATCATGTAATGTCAATAATTTCAAACACGGATTGCGCTTGTGTTCGCAAAAAAATGTGCCGGAATCCAGCAAAAAGCAGAAAAAGCAGCCGCATATTGACAATAATTATACAAGACTATATTCTCAAAGTGTCATAAACACTTTGGAGGTTCAAACACATGGAATACACACAGCTGTTATCACCCATGAGCATTGGAAATGTATCAATAAGGAATCGCACCGTTATGACGGCTGCTGAAATGAGCATGGGGCAGCCTGACGGCACGCCGACAGAAAGATTGATGAGTTACTATGAAGCAAGAGCAAAAGGCGGAGTAGGACTGATCATTCCGGGGATCTGCAGAGTCAACGATATGGCGGCGACTTCGTCGTTTACACAGCTTGCCATGAGTCACGACTGGCAAATCTCGCCAATGCACCTATTCGCGGACAGAATACATGCGCAGGGAGCGAAGCTCTGCATACAGCTTCACCATCCGGGGAGGCAAGGCTATTGCAGCGTTATCAATTCACTGCCAATTATATTGCCAGTCATAAAAAAATATCCAGATATTACCGGAATGATGTATAAGGCGACCCCTTTGCTTCTGAAGATGGAGGAAAAAGGCATCTGCCAGCGGGTTTCCGCACCCTCGGTTGTCGAAAAAAGCTATCATGTGCCAAGCCCAATGCGTGCCATGAGCACAAGGGAAGTGAAATCCACAATACAGGATTTTATTAACGCCGCTGTTCGCTGCCGGAAGGCCGGCGTGGACATCGTCGAACTTCATGCGGCCCACGGATACCTGATACAGCAATTCCTTTCTCCCAACACGAACCACAGAACAGACGAATATGGCGGCAGTTTTGAAAACAGGGTCAGATTCGTATCTGAGATAGTAGCCGGAATAAAGGCGCGCTGCGGTAATGAATATCCTGTCATGGTGCGTCTTTCGGTGGATGAAATGTACGACAGAATTGGCAAGGAAGGAAAGGGATACGGCCTTGACGAGGGTAAAAAAATTGCAAAGCATCTGGAAAGCATAGGTGTTGATGCGATAAACGTGTCATCTGCCTGCTACGATACATATAACTATTGGCTTGAGCCTACCTCTTTCGAGCCTGGCTGGCGCGCATATTTGGCAAAGGCAATCAAAGAAACCGTTTCGATACCTGTTGTTGCGGCAAACTTTATGCGTTCCCCCGAGCAGGCTGAAAGGCAGCTTGAAGAAGGCTATCAGGACTTTATTGGTTCGGCGCGGTCCTTCATCTGCGACCCCGAATGGGTGAGAAAGGTATCGGAAGGCAGGCCGGAGCAAATCCGCCGCTGCATCGGGTGTCTGCACTGCATAAAATCGTTTACCGATCACGCCGGTGTAGATATAGCTTCAGGCAAGCCGGGCGAATGCGCGCTTAACCCGGCGGTCGGATACGAAAGGGAAACTGCGGAGATTCCTAAAAATGGAAATGGCCGGCTCGCGATTGTGGTAGGCGCCGCCCCTGCCGGACTGAAGGCAGCCGAACTGCTGAATGCGCGCGGCTTCAGAGTTACCGTCTTTGAAAAAGACGGCAAGGCGGGAGGCCAGATTAATACAGCCTCCGCTTGCATAAAAAAGGGCAAGCTGTATTGGTGCATTGAGGATCTGCTTGCTTCACTCAAGGATAAGGGAGTGGAAGTGAAGCTCGGTACCGAGGCGACGGTCGAGACGCTCGTTAAGATGAAACCGTATGCCGTTGTTCTTGCAACCGGCGGCGTCCCGTTGATTCCCGGTTCAATAAAGGGCTCCAAACTTCCCAATGTCGTTACGGCGCCTGATATTATTCTCAAGAAAAAGGTGATTAATGACAGCCGTGTTGTTGTGGTAGGCAGCGGTATGACCGGACTGGAAACGACTGAAATACTCAATGAATGTGGGAATAAAGTAACAGTTATCGAGATGGCCGAAGAAATTGCACCTGGAACATGGTTCCAGCTCGTTGACGACGAAATGGATCGCATAAAAGGGCATGATACAGAATTCCTTGTCGGTCGGCGCGTGATGAGAATAAACAGCGACAGCGTGGTAGTAGAGGATGTTAGAACATGCATGTTGTCTGAAATCCCCGCCGACAACGTAGTGCTGTCACTGGGTGTCAGACCGGCGAACAATCTTTACGCACCGCTGAAAGAGCAGCTGGAAAATGTCTATATTGTCGGCGACGCTTTTTCCGGCGGCACAATTGCCGACGCCGTTCACAACGCATGGGACACGGTAAGCAGCATAAACTGAGGAGGAACTATACGAATATGAATAAAACAGAAATGCTTGGTCTTGCGGAAGGTTACGTCAAAAACTCCGGGTACAGAATACATACCGCAGTCATGGACGCTGGAGTAAAAATGTTTCCCCAGATGTTCCCCTTCCCGGAAATTGAAATTGGAAGCGGGTGCCGCACAAAAATACCTGAACTGCTGAAAAAGTACGGAATCAGCAAGGTGATGATAGTCACCGGACCTACCGTGGGGAAGACGATCGTTCCCTCCATTGCAGACAACATCACCGCAAGCGGGATCTCCTGCGTGATATTTGACAGGACCGAGGCTAACCCTTCAATTCAGACAGTTGAAGAAATCAAGGATATGTATATTACAGCAGGCTGCAATGGCTTCCTTGCAGTAGGCGGAGGTTCGCCGATGGACGCTGCAAAGGTTGCAGCTGCAAGAATAGCAAAACCGCGTCAAGAAATCGGCGAGATGGCCGGTATGATGAAAATACTCAGGCCCGTCCCTCCAATTATCTGCGTTCCAACCACTGCCGGCACTGGAAGCGAGGTTACGATAGGCGCGGTAATCTCTGACCATGAAAAAAATCACAAATACGCTATAACAGACCCGTTCATTACACCGAAAGCAGCTGTAATAGATGCCGAGCTTACATTGGGCCTTCCTCCGTTTGTTACCGCAACCACGGGAATCGACGCGCTTACTCATGCTGTCGAATCGTATATTACGAGGGCGTACAATACGGACTTCACAAACAGGTGCTGTGAAGAGGCTGTAGTCAAAATTTTCCGTAATATTGACAAGGCTTATCAGAGCGGCAGCGACCTCAAGGCAAGAGAGCAGATGATAGAGGCCTCCTATAAAGCTGGACTCGCGTTCACCAGAACCGGCGTCGGATATGTCCATGGAATAGCCCACGCCATGGGCGGGCTCTATAACACTGCTCACGGATTGGCAAACTCAGTTATCCTTCCCATCGTTTTGGAAGACTATGGCGACTGCGTACACGAAAAGCTTGCGCATCTGGCTGAAATTACCGGAGTATGTACTGAAGGGGGCAATGCCGCAAAAGCCAAGGCATTCATTGCCGCTATCAGAGCAATGAACGCAAGAATGGGCCTTCCTACCGGATTCGACTTCATAAAGCCGGAAGACTATAACATAATCTGCAAATGGGCGTTGGCTGAAGTAAATGTCAACTACCCCGTCCCTGTACTTTATGATGAAAGGCGGCTGAGACATCTATTGAACAGGATAGTTACAGAAGCTTAGGAGCGTCTGTCAATTTCCTTTTTTTGTCTGCCTTTTGGGATTGCGCTGTTTGCGGACGTTATTTGTGGTCTTCTTTTGGAAATTGTTTGAAAGGACACTGATGTTTCCGTCAACTTCCAGCACAGCAAGGTCCACATCGGATATCTTTGCTACGCCGTGCTCCCGTATAGCCTCCAGAAGCTCATTCGTTGTGAGGCGGGCCTTGCGCATATTCGCATCGTTAACGCTGCCATGATAGATCAGCATCAGCGATTCGCCCTGCATCATCCTCCCAAAGCTTGGTATACGGTAAACACATTCTTTAAATATTGCGTTGACCACAAAAAGCGACGCCGCGGCCACGAGCCCGCCCACAAGTGAGGTATCTGAGCCCACCATAGCGTTCTGTACGGCGTTGCTGAGCAGCATGATGAACACAAGGTCCGCCACAGATAACTGCGCTATCTCCGTTTTTCCGAATAGCCTTATAGCCACCACAATGAAAAGATAGACAGCTGTGGAACTGAGTACAATTGGGAAAAAGCCACTGTGCATGAATTCCATGATATGCCCCCCCAGAGTCAAAATCACCCACTATCGTTCGGCTTCTGATTTTAGCATCGCGCAGCGATATAATCAAGCAGAATACAGGATGATCGGCATTAACTCGGCGGCATACTGCTCCCTACTTCCAGTTGGTGTCTGCGTTGGCCGGCTTCTCTCAGAAATTTTAAGAAGCAGGGCGAACAGCTCTCGCCCCTCGCGCCATAATGTATTCCCCCAAACGATGTCCTGCGGAAAAATCCGCAGGACATCAAGCTTTCTTGTAATGTCATTTCGCAATTTCAGACTTGCCCGTATATTCGAACTCACACAAAGCTCTATTTGGCATAGAAGTATATTGTGCGCTTTTGAGCCGAGGCTTTAGAAATAAGACTTCGGCTTTTCCCTATTTCAAAAGAAAGTGGAGGTCATTTAATTATTTGTACCAGCCGATGAAACTTCGGTGTATAATAAATCCAAATAAGATAGTAGTCCCCGAGCCCTACTCATTTGTGCATGAAAGAGCGTCCGGTACACATAATTTTACAGGTAGCTGACAAGCTGTTCCCATTCACCTCCACGTGCTCTGTAGTGTGCCTGTTTCCTCAAACACATTTTAACTATAGCTGCCGTTTCATTAAACACTTGCGCCTTGTAGCGCAGCGGAAAGGTATGGCCATAATTATGAAGGGGAAAATTTCCAAAAAAGCAGCACTATATTCCGGAGAGACTGAAAACCCAACTTGCTAAAATACCACAGCATTCCCTAACCGTAGTAGAGGCTCCTTCCGGTTTTGGCAAAACCACCGCCATACGCGCCTGTATAAATGAAAATCATGCGAACGATGTTCACGCGTATTGATACATATAGAGAGCAGGCATTTGTATTGAGTGCTTGCTCTCGTTCTTTTACAATGGGAGACGAAATGGCGCGACGGTTCAAATTATGGATTTCGCATCCGATAGCAATAGTGTCGGCCATCTCCCGTTGTAAAACATTTGATTTAGCTGGTTGAAACTTTGCTTTCGCGTAACACGCCATATTGATTCGCAACGAGGTAGATAGATGCCAGATCACAACATCACATAGGAGGGATACACATGATCAGCATCGGTATCGATGCGGCAAAAGGAAAAAGTACAATTTGTATTTTATAGCCATACGGCGAAGTGGTGGTTCCACCACGCGATATCTCGCACACGGTGTCAGAATTGGATTCTCTCATCTTTCTGATAAAAATCCCTGGGCGAACCGGTAAAGGCGGTTATGGAATCCACAGGTACTTACCATTATCCAATTCTGCATGCACTTGTTGATGCGGACATCTTCGTTGCAGTAGAAAACCCTTTAGTAATTAAAAAGTATGGATAGCGGAAAAGTTAGCGGTAGATTCAGGCGGGACTTATACCGACGCGCTTGAATCGGACGGCACGATGAAAGCCGATCTCCAGAGCGATCTGCTTGATGACAATCCGGGCAATGACCCCGTTATCGTCGGTATAAAAAAGCTGGAGGCCTCGGAAACCTTCCCGTCCACGGTCAGCGATGAGACAAGAATTGTCAATAACGTGGTGTCGGTACAGGCGCTTACGGTTGATGGAACCACGACAAAGTCGCTGGCAATTAAGAAAAGCATTTCCACGCCAATGACCACGCAGGAATTGATTGACGGCAGGTATATCACCACATTCCCGGCGCTGAACGGGCTGACCGTCTCGCTGAGCTACGGCGGATATACCTCAACAAGCAACGCGGGAGACTACACGATTACGCCCGCCATCAGCGGTTCAGCCGGAGCAAACTTTGAGTTGGTAGCGAAAACAGGCAAGCTGACCGTCAATCCGGTTGTCATGGTTCAGCCTGCTCTAGTAACAAGTGTCTATACCTACACAGGCTCGCCCATTGACGTTAGTGTTAACGGCAACATCACAAATTACGTCGCAGGCGGAACCACACTTTACGGCTATAAATACACGGAAGGCGGCAACTATTCCCTGATTATGGCAAAGAGAAACAGCAACTTTGTTTGGGCGCCAGGAGTAAGCACGGATACTTCTGGAAATGTTGTACTTCCCTGGTCCATAACCGCCATCGATCAGAGCCTTATTGTTGCGGATAAAAACGTGTCCGCTCCGGCAGTAAAAGCGGCAACTTACCAGTACGGCGATACCATCAATCTTGAGACCCGCTCAACCACAGGCGCAGGCGCGGTCACATGGTCGCTCATCAGCGGCCCCGCCACCGTATCGCCCGCGGGAGTTGTGACGATTACCGGCGTCGGAGATGTTATCGTCCTCGCGCACAAGGCCGCCGACAGCAGCCACAATGCGCAGTGGGGCACGATTACTCTGACCGCTGCCAAGAAGCCCCTGCAGCCGGTGATCAACGCCAGTAACACGCAGGAGTATAATGGTACTTCAAACGTCAAACTAACCTATGCGCCCGTCGGCGTTGCCGGCGTCGCGGTGGATGACACCAATGTAATTGCCACCATGGCCGATGCTAATGTCGGCGACGACAAGCCTGTCACAATTTCGGGCACCTTCGTGCTCAGCGGCGCGAACGCGCAGAACTACCAAATTGTCCAGCCCGTAACGACCGGCATAACGACTGACGTAACGAAAAAAACGGTCACTGTAACCGCCTTCAAGTCTATTGTCTATGGCGATTCCTATATAAACTTCTGAAAAATTCGAATCTAATCTGATCACTGCACCTGAAATATCAAACAGAAAAACAACTGTTGAAAGCATTCGACAGGATAGCAGCGCAATTCGAACAAAGGTAAAAGTCCTAATCCCTCTCAGCAATTGACCGAGATGCAAGGTTATCTGTTTCGGCCATGTGTGACATCAAAAATCCATGCGTCAGGGTCCAAACCGACACATGGATTTTTAATGTCTATAGGGTAAGAATTGTGGTATGATCACAATAACAGGCAATCGGGAAAATCTATCGGCGTCCAATACACCTGCGCAATACTCCTTGAAAACCTTTAAAACAGATGTTATTTTAGCAATATAAGAGTGAGGTGCTTCTGATGAAAATTTCAACAAAGGGAAGATACGCTTTACGGATGATGCTTGATCTTGCGGAGCACCAGGGCAATGGATTCATTGCGCTCAAGGACATCGCGAAGCGGCAGGACATTTCCAAGAAATATCTGGAACAGATCATACCGGTTCTGAACCATGGCGGCATCCTGCTGACGAACCGCGGTTATCTGGGCGGATACCGTCTGGCCAGGACTCCCGATCAATACACCGTGGGGGAGATCCTTCGTCTTACGGAAGGCAGCCTGGCCCCTGTGGCCTGTCTGGACCAGCAGCCAAACCAATGTGCCCGCTGCGGGGAATGCCCTACGCTGCCCGTGTGGCAGGGGCTTGAAAAAATTATCAACGAATACCTGGACGGTATCACGCTGCAGGATATTCTTGACCAGCAGAAAGCACGTTTTGCAAACGACTTTGTGATTTGACAGGAGCAACCTGCTGTGAACAGTATTTGCTGTTGATAATTTGAATCCGGTATATTATTGTGCTCCAATATCATATGTGTTTAATACGAATTGCAGGAGATCCTTTTAAGATTAAACTCAACCTGTATTCGACAGTTTTTTGTTGAATACATCGGCAAAGTATAATAGAATTTATTCACAAATTTCATACGAGAAGAGCGACAATGCCGGGATACGATTAACCCATAATTTATTCAATAGATTGTCCCCCTGGACGAATACAAATCATTTACTTTTGCCAATTTAAGTGATATCATTCTATTACACTTTTAAGGAGGATATAACCAATGAGTGAGCAGCGTAAACGCCGTACAAAGGAAGAAATCCTATCCGAAATTGATGCCAAGATCGAGACTCACAGGAAGAATATTGCGGCCCTTGAAGTGCGTAAGAAAGCTATGCTGAGTCCCAAGCCGCGCAAAACGGCTGTTTCCATGAATGCTGTATTGAAGAAGGCAAAGGAGAAGGGACTATCCGCAAAGGATATCGCGAAAAAATTAGACATCAACATTGACGAATAAGAAGAAATTGCGGGAGCAATTATGCTCCCGCTCTTTCATGGGTGAGGAAATGCAATGAACAATATAGAAATAATTGCAGACAGCACTTGTGATCTCGCCCCATCTTTAATTAAGGGCACAAATCTCAAAATATTACCATTGACGATAACTATCGACGATAGAAGCTATATGGACGGTGAGGAGATCTCGATCTCTCGTATTTATGATGCCATGCGCAAAGGCATTGTGCCGAAAACTGCCCAGATTCCTTGCGAAAGAGTCTATAACCTTTTCAAATCGTGCTTTGAGGCGGGCAGAGATTTTATTTATATAGCGTTTTCGGGCCGGATGTCTGGCTGCTACACTCTCGCCAATATGGTTGCCGAAGAACTTTCCGACCAATATCCGGAGCGGAAATTCGCCGTCATAGACTCCAAAGGGGGTTCCAGCGCTACAGGGCTTATCGTGCTGCAGGCATTAAGAATGGCCCGGGATGGCCTCCCTTTTGAAAAAATAAAAGCAGAAATTCAGTTCATGACTGAACATGTAGAGCATGTGTTTTCCGTCGAAGATTTAGGGTGGCTCGCTAAGGGCGGGCGCGTCCCAAAGCTTGTAGGACAGGCTGGAAACCTGTTGAACATTCACCCTATTCTCGACGTTGAAAATGGGTGCATCGTCATGCGGCGAATGATTCAGGGACAAAAAAAGCTGACGTTAGATAACGATACTTTTGAAAACACTGGAAAATCAAGGTTTTTCGAGCGACGGACAAGCAGGGTATTGTACTAAAAACTGAATACGACGCAGAAGCGGCGTTTCTTACTCTCTACATGGGAGAACAGGAACGCCGCTTTTTTATGCCCTTTGTTACGCAGTAGGGGCAGAAAAAGCCTTGCTACAAGCGATTTTGCGGGCGCGTATCTGGCGCGGCAAGGGATTTATACCTTATCCCCCGAAACCGCGCTTCTACTGCGTAACAAATCCACAGCAAAAGGAGTGATTTACTATGGCAGTTTTCAGAGTGGAACGGAACAAGGGCTACACCGTAATGAGCAACCACCACCTACGCAACAAGGAGCTTTCCTTAAAGGCAAAAGGGCTGTTGTCGCAAATGCTGTCACTCCCCGAAGATTGGGACTACACCTTGAAAGGCTTATCCCTTATCAACCGGGAGAAGATAGACGCTATCCGCGAAGCCATTAAGGAGCTTGAACGCGCCGGGTATATCGTTCGGTCAAGGGAGCGCGACGAGAAAGGACGCTTGCGGGGCGCGGACTATGTGATATTCGAGCAGCCGCAGCCGCCTACGCCGGATTTACCTACATTGGAAAATCCAACATTGGATAATCCAACGCAGGAAAAACCAACATTGGAAAAACCTACGTTGGAAAATCCAACGCAATTAAATAAAGATATACAAAGAACTGACTTACCAAAAAAAGAAAAATCAAATACAGATTTATCAAGTACCCATTCCATTCCTATCCTTTCCCCTAACCCCTCTCCTTGCAGAGAAGCGGCTACGCCGCCGGAACGGAAAGGAACGGAAGCGGCAGCACAGAGCGCAGTTGATATATACCGGGAAATCATCAAGGACAATATCGACTACCACATTCTCAAACAGGACATGAAGTTTGACGGGGACAGGCTGGACGAGATTGTAGACCTCATGCTTGAAACCGTATGCACCGCCAGAAAGCGGGTACGGATTGCGGGGGACGACTACCCGGCAGAGCTTGTGAAATCTAAGTTTATGAAACTGGACGGCGAGCATATCCGCTTTGTGCTTGACTGTATGCGGGAGAACACAACGAAAATCCGCAACATCAAGCAATATCTGAAAGCAGCCCTTTTCAACGCCCCGTCCACTATCGGCAATTATTACACTTCCCTTGTCGCCCATGACATGGCAAGCGGCGCACTGTCACCGAAGAAGCCGCAGTACGGCGACCCGGACTATTATTCATTCAAACCGGGCGAAAGCCTGTAAAACAACAAAAGGAGGATTTTATTATGGCACAGAAAATGACAGGAGCATTGGTATTTGACGAGCGCACCGACCGTTACGACATTCGCTTTGACTTAAACAGCTACTACGGGGGCTTGCATTGCGGTGAGTGCTTTGACGTATTCGTGCGGGGCAAGTGGAAGCCGACCCGGATTGAGTACGGCGACAACTGGTATCTTGTGGGTATCAGAGCCGAGGACTTGAACGGGCTGCGGGTGCGTATCTGACCGCCGCCCCATAAAGAAACGCGAAAGGAGGACGCGAGGAATTGCAGGACGAAGTAAACGAAAAGACCATAGCCCTTTACATCAAGACCGGGAAGCTGACCGCCCAGACGCTCCAAAAGGCAATGAAAGCCATACTGTCAAAGGGCAAAAAGCAGCTTGCAAAACCGCCACAGGGAAAGCAGAGCTTAAAGCAGCTTATGAAGCAGAACGCGGGCGTTTCCAACATTGAGATTACCGAGGGCAATATCAAAGCCTTTGAGAGTACGGCGAAAAAGTACGGTATCGACTTTGCGCTGAAAAAGGACGCAACGGAAAGCCCGCCCCGCTATCTGGTTTTTTTCAAGGGGCGGGACGCGGACGTGCTGACCGCAGCCTTTAAGGAGTTTTCCGCAAAGAAGCTGACACAGGAGAAAAAGCCCTCTATCCGAAAGCTGCTCTCTACGCTCAAAGAAGCCGCACAGGGCAAGAACGCGGAACGGGCAAAGGTCAAGAACAAGGACAGGGAGGTATCGCTATGAAGCCGGAAATCAAGAAGCTGCTTATCCTAAATCTCCCGTATCTGCTCTTTGTCTGGCTCTTTGATAAAGTGGGCGCGGCTGTCCGTCTATCCCCCGGCGCGGACGCAAGCGCAAAGCTGCTACATCTTGGGGACGGTTTTACCACCGCCTTTTCCAGTATCGCGCCGAGCTTCCACCCGGCAGACTTACTTATCGGCATTGCGGGGGCGGTCATTGTCCGGCTGATTATCTACACCAAAGGCAAGAACGCGAAGAAATACCGCCGCGGGACAGAATACGGTTCGGCGCGTTGGGGCGGGGCTGACGACATAAAGCCGTACACAGACCCGGTATTTGAGAACAATATCCCCTTAACGCAGACGGAACGGCTCACCATGAACAGCCGCCCGAAGCAGCCGAAATACGCAAGAAACAAAAATATTCTTGTAATCGGCGGTTCCGGCAGCGGCAAGACCCGGTTCTTTGTGAAACCGTCGCTCATGCAATGTACGTCAAAGGATTTTCCAACGTCGTATATCGTCACTGACCCGAAAGGAACACTGATTTTGGAAACCGGGAAAATGTTGCAGCGGTACAAATACCGTATCAAAGTGCTAAATACGATTAACTTCAAAAAATCCATGAAATACAATCCCTTTGCCTATCTGCGGAGCGAAAAGGACATTTTGAAATTAGTCAATACCATTATCGCCAACACCAAAGGCGACGGGGAAAAATCCGGCGAGGATTTCTGGGTGAAAGCGGAAAAGCTCTACTACACCGCACTAATCGGCTATATCTGGTATGAAGCCCCAGAGGACGAGAAGAACTTCACGACGCTGCTTGAAATGATAAATGCGTCGGAAGCCCGCGAGGACGACGAGGATTTCCAGAACCCGGTTGACCTCATGTTTGAACGTCTGGAAGAAAAAGACCCGGAACATTTTGCAGTCAAGCAGTACAAAAAATACAAACTGGCGGCGGGCAAGACCGCAAAAAGCATACTTATCTCATGCGGCGCGAGGTTAGCCCCATTCGACATTAAGGAGCTGCGGGAGCTTATGGAAACCGACGAAATGGAGCTTGACACCATAGGTGACAGAAAGACCGCCCTTTTCGTGATTATCAGCGACACCGACGACACCTTTAACTTTGTCGTGAGTATTCTCTACACACAGCTATTCAACCTCTTGTGCGACAAAGCAGATGATGAATACGGCGGGCGGCTTCCCGTCCATGTACGGTGCTTACTTGATGAATTTGCGAATATCGGGCAAATCCCCAAATTTGAGAAACTAATCGCAACCATACGGAGCCGGGAAATCTCCGCGTCAATCATCTTGCAGAGCCAGTCACAGCTAAAGGCAATCTACAAGGACAACGCCGATACCATAGTCGGCAACTGCGACACCACGCTTTTCTTGGGCGGCAAGGAAAAAACCACGCTCAAAGAAATATCGGAGATTTTAGGCAAGGAAACGATAGACAGCTTCAACACTTCCGAAACAAGGGGGCGGGAGCTTTCGCATGGGCTGAACTATCAGAAATTGGGAAAGCAGCTTATGACGGAAGATGAAATCGCAGTCATGGACGGAGGGAAATGTATCTTGCAGCTACGCGGGGTGCGCCCGTTCTTTTCGGACAAATTCGACATAACGAAACACCCGAAATACAAGTACCTATCCGACGCAGACCCGAAGAACGCCTTTGACATGGAAAAGCACCTTAAACGCCGCCCCGCCATTGTCAAGCCCGACGAGGTTTTTGACTATTACGAGATTGACGCAGCAGACTTACAGGAGGACGCAGACCATGAGGAAACGTAGCGCAGAGGAAAAACAAAAGCAGCTTGAACGGTTTTTAATGAATGTTGCGGAAGCCGCCGACGCTGCATTATGGGAGTATTGGCGGGAAAAGGAAGCGGAACACCGCCGTTTTGCAACGGAGTATGTCACGCGCCGGGGGCTTATCCCTCAACAGTGACAGCATGGCAGACCGCCGGGGAGGGGGGGACAGGGGAAGCTACACTTCCCCTACGCTGCCTTGCGGCAGCTACCCCTTTGTGAACTTGCGGGAAGCGAACACCTTGCTATGCAAGCTATTCACTTCCCGCAAGTCTGAATAATACCCGTCCGGCAGCACAGCGGGACACCGAAAGGAGGAATCGAAGCAATCACATATATCAATATCGGCTACATGATACGCGCCCCTACTTTCCGGCGCAGCACACAGCGGCAGGAGCCGCACCCCCCTACAACTGAATACCGCCGCGCCGCAGAACTTACGCAGCGCGGGGACAGCCGCCTTTACCAGAGGGCGGTTTTTTTATGCGGCGGCATACGCTGACCGCCTTTTGTCCGCTTGCCGGACAGCCGCAGACGCGGCAGAAAGGATTTATTTATGGCATTTTTCAATAGCGCAGTAGACGTTTTGCAGACCCTTGTTGTAGCACTTGGAGCCGGGCTTGGTATCTGGGGCGTTATCAATCTCATGGAGGGCTACGGCAACGACAATCCGGGCGCGAAGAGCCAGGGCATGAAGCAGCTTATGGCGGGCGGCGGCGTTGCCCTTATCGGCA
>Ga0183096_1001413_pt1 | contig 20691 bp, 5 predicted proteins | sample Biomet5_FD_127791 | JGI IMG/M metagenome (GOLD analysis project Ga0183096, IMG submission 127791) | Microbial communities from bioreactor (seeded with sewage sludge) at LBNL, California, USA - Biofuel metagenome 5 (version 2) (version 3) | ecosystem: Engineered > Bioreactor > Anaerobic >... | reverse complement strand
TGAATCCCGCCTGAAGGGAAAGCTGCACGTAATCAGCAAGCGATATACGCAGCGAATTGAGCGGCATAACCTGAATCTGAGGCAGCACCTGGCACGGCTGGGACGGAAGTCGCTGTCGTTCTCAAAACCGGTGGAGCTGCATGACAAAGTCATCGGGCATTATCTGAACATAAAACACTATCAATAAGTTGGAGTCATTACCCGGGTCCAGTTGCAGAACACCGAACAGACTAACAAAACGTAGGTGCCAGTTTGCTCTGGCGAAACGGGGTTTAACCTAAAACCGCGGTGGGGAGAAAACCTGCGCCAGGCCAGGCGGCCTGGCGCGAAAATCGCACGCTAACCCTCTTTACCAAAGCCAGTTTGCTGGATAAGCATCAGCATAACGCTGTTGACCCAGCTGTGAGCCAGGCTCTGGCGGTCACTCGCCACGTCAACACGTACCAGTTGCTCTTTGCTGACCGGCGCGGCGGAGATGCCTTCGATCACTACCCGGTACCAGACGGCGGCGGGACGGAGTTCGTTGGCGGGCGCAACCGGGTTCAGCGCCACCGGGCCGCCGTGACTCTGCGCCAGCATCAGATTAGGCAGACGGCGGATGGCGTCGTGGTCGATGGTCACTACCGCGCCTGCGAGCGGCTGCCAGCGGCCCTGCTGATAAACCCGCGCCGTCGCGCCGTCGCGCAGGCGGGCCAGGTCGGTTTCGCTGACCAGCGCCTTCACGCGCCAGCGGTGGGTGTCGATCACGCTTGCGATGCGGGTGCCAGGCGAGACCCAACTGCCGGGGCGCAGGGTCTGCTCAACGTCATGCACCACGCCATCCTCCAGCGCCACCAGCTGGAGCCGCTGAAGCTCAACGGCGCTGGCCCGCTGTTGAATGGCGTACTGGCGCGCCATCTGGTCGGCGACCACCTGCTTCGCCGCGCCGTTTTTATCGAGCGCCATCGCGCCGCGGGCGCTGGTCTGCCACGCCTGGCTTAGCGCCAGCGCCTTATCCTGCTCGTCCGCCGGGACGGGGGCCACCAGTTCAAACAGCTTCTGGCCCGCCTTGACCTGCTGGCCTTCCTGCACCAGCACCTTGTCAAGCTGGGCGGCATAGGGCGTGTAAACCGGCTGCGCCACGCCCGCCTCCATCACGCCGTGCAGGGAGACCTGCCCGGACCAGGGCAGAAAGACCGAAAGCCCCAGCGCGAGTGCGACGGCGACAAGGCGCAGCAGGCGCGCCGGAGCGATTTCCCGGCGGCGCGCGCGCCAGATTTTGAGTTCGCGAAACATCGGTTGCACCACAAAAGTGACTATCTCAATAAAAAACAGCACCAGCCCGAGCGCCTTAAAAAAGGCGTTGTAGACCACCAGCGCGATGCCGACGAACAGCAGTAGCCGGTAAACCCAGGTGGCGAAGGCGAAAAGGGTGAGGAAGCGGGCAAAGGCGGGCGAGACGTTATCCGGGATCGGATCCTCAAGCCCCAGCAGGTGCCAGCGCAGCCAGCGCTTCGCCCAGTTGCCCGCCCGTTCGTGCAGGCCAGGGTAGTCCAGCGTATCGCTGAGAATAAAGTAGCCGTCAAAGCGCATAAACGGGCTGGCGTTCACCGCCACCGTCAGCACCCAGGCGGTGGTGGCGAGAAAGAACAGCGCGCCTTTAACGTTGCCTTCCGGCGCGAAGCTCCAGAACAGCGTCGCCCAGGCCGCCAGCATCAGCTCGGCCATAATGCCCGCGCTGGCGATGGAGAGCCGGTGGCGGGACTGCGACAGCTTCCAGCTCTCTCCGGTATCGGTGTAGGCCATCGGCCACATCACCAGCAGCGCCACCCCCATATGGCCGACGCGTACGCCGTAGCGGGTCGCCATAAAGGCGTGCCCCAGTTCGTGCCAGCATTTGGAGAGGATCAGCGCCACCGCGAAGGCCAGCGCCCCGTTCCAGCTCAGGGCGCCGTGCAGCGCGGCCTCGACGTTATCCCACTGGCGCGCGGCCAGAACGACGCCTGCCAGCGCGGCGACGGCGGTCAGCAGTAGAAACGGCGCGCTGAAAAGCCACTCCACCCACGGCAGCATGCGGCGCAGGGCTTTCTCCGGGCGCACCAGCGGCAGGCGGATAAACAGGTAGCCGTGCAGAATACGCCGCCAGAGCGAGCCGCGCGCTTTGAACGCGCCGCGGCGCAGCAGCTGTTGCTGCTGTAAAAAGCCCAGGAACTGCAACACATCCTGTTCGTCCACCGTCATGGTGGTCTCCTGGCTGATGCTGTCGGCAATCGCCTGCGGCGCGCCGAGCGGCCAGCGGCGCAGCATCTCCAGCTCCAGCCAGCCCAGGCGGAAATAGAGGTTGCGCACCGGGTCGGCCAGATGCCAGGCGGGCGAGCCGTCGCGGTTGTTGCCCGCCGGGTGAATTTTTAGCTCGTCGCGCAGCGGCGGCAGCGGCTGCGGCTGCGCAAGAGCTGTCCCGCCCGCAGGCGGGAGCGTCGCGGCTGTTTGCATATCAGAATCCACACCAGGCGCGCAGCGTCGCCAGCGGACGACGGAAAATCAGATAACCGAGCAGGCTCCAGTCGCCGGAGACGCGGGCCGTGCCCTGCAAGCCGATACGGGCGGCGCTGGACGGGTCGGTTACGGTGCCGCGCAGCAGGTAGCTCGCGACGCCGTTCGGCGCTTCCACCGTCTCGTAACCGGCGTAATCCAGCCGCGCGGTCAGCGGGTGCAGCGGGGCGACCTTAAGAAATACGGTCATCGCCGCGTGCGGGTTCAGGTTGGTGGATTCCGCCGCAGGCGCCCAGGCGCGCACGCCGAGCTTCGTCGGGTCCGCCAGCAGGCCGATGCGCTCGCCGGTCTGTACCGGACGGCCCGCCCAGTCGTCCGGGTCGGTGTAGACAAACACGCCGCTGCTGCGGGCGCGGATCGACAGCTTCTCCAGCTCGCGCTGCAACGAGGCAACCTGCACCTTTTGCTCGCGCCATTTGCCTTCGGTCAGAGCCAGTTCCGCACGGGCGTTCGGGTCTTCAATCGCCTGCTGAGACGCCTGATGCATATTGACGGTGGCGGTCGCCAGCTCCGCCTGAGCAATGGCGAGACGGTTTTTTAGAGTCGTATCATCCAGCTCCGCCAGCACCTGTCCGGCCACGACCGGCGTGTTCGGCGGCACCTTCATCTGGTGAATCACCCCGTCGCTCGGCGCGGCGATCACTTCGCTGTTAAGCGAAATCACCTCGGCGGGCACCAGCGTGTATTCCCGAATCGGGATCAGCATAACCAGCAGCAGAAGCAGCAACACGAGACCCGCGCGTCGGCGCACCGTGGCGGGCAGCAGCCGTTGCAGGCGAGAAGGCCGCGCCACCAGCGCCCACCAGGCGTAGCCGTACAGGTTCGCCAGCTGGAGCAGGGCGTATTCGGGGCTTTCGACGCCAAGCTGCGTCGGCCACGGGGTATCGCGGGCCAGCAGCAGCAGGGCGTGCAGCTTGCCGTCCGGGCCGGTCAGCGCCAGCACCCAGACGTGGCCCGGCAGCCATTCGTCCCACTCGCGCGCCAGCGACTCGCTCAGCATTTCCGGCGACAGCGGCATCACGCGGGCAGTTTCCGGCAGCGCGGCGCAGCGCGGCGCGATGTCGCAGGCAACGGAGGCAAGCCACAGCGCGTAGGGGGTATTGCGGTCGGTGTCGCTCAGGCCGGAGTGCGCCGCAAGCTGGGCGCGCCCGGTGGCGGAAACGGCGAGCAGCGCCGCCTGGCGATACTCCACCAGCGAGCGGGTATCGTTACACATCACAAAACCCAGCTCTTCGGGGCTGCGCGCCGCTTTCACGCGCGCCGCGAGAGAATAGAACAGGGCGATGCTCACGAGTTGGTCGTCCCGCTCTGGCACTGCGCCGCCGCTTTCGGGCAGACTGGCGTCGCGCGGCCGCTCATGCCGGGCAGTACGTCCTGGGCGTCGCTGCCAAATTCCGCTTCAATCTCAATCGTCTGGCTCACGGCGTCCACGCGGCTGCTGATGTGGGTGACGGTCATCGGGTAATGCTTGCCGGTTTCACCCACCACCGCGTCAAGCTGCGCGCCGGGCGCAAGCCAGGTGGTCCAGCCTGACGGCACGTTGAGGCGCGCCTTGCGGGTGCCGTTGCTTACAAGATCGATAACCTGCGCGCCTGCGCCGACGCCCTGGCCCTCTTTGACGTAAATACGCGCCACGCGGCCGTCGAACGGCGCGGTAAAGCGGCACTGCGCCAGCTGCGCTTCAAAGATTTTGATCTGGCTGCGGGTGCGGTTCACGTCGGCGGCGGCAAGGCCAACCTCCAGCGCGCCTGCGGAATGCAGACCCTGCAATTTCGCCTTCGCTTCATATTTGATCTGCGCGGCGCTGTACTCGGCGTCTGCCGCGTCGCGACGGGCTTTCAGCTCGCTACAGTCCAGCGTCACCAGCAGTTTGCCTGCCTTGACCGTATCGCCCAGCTCAACGTTGACCTGCGACACGCGCCCGGCCACCACGCTTGATAGCGGGCTTTCCTGGTTGGCCATCACCAGAAAACGCACCGGCGCGGCGCCGTTGTCGGCGGTGGCGTCAGGCGCGCTCTCAGGCGCTGCGGCAACGGCCGCATCCGGCGTTGCGACTGCCCCCGCCGCAGCGGGGGTTGGGTCGGCGGCAAAGGCGCTGGCGCACAGCGCCAGGCCCGTCAGCAGCATGAGCGCGCGGACGCTGCGCCAGCCTTCGTTCACGTTGTTCATACCTGTTCCTGTTATTAAGGGTTACTTGCCGTCATCACGCCGGTGTCGCCTGCCGCTTTATGCAGGTCGGACACCACGGAGAGCGCGGCGGCTTCTGCCAGCGCGCTGACCGAACGGGTGTTGACGTCATTCGGCAGATAGCTGGTGTATTTCTGGTAGGCGACCTGCGCGCCCTGGGCGTTATAGACCGCCATTTCCCACACGCCGCGCTGCGAGCCTGACGCGCGTTCAAGGTTGAGGTTCATTTGCAGTTTCACGCTGTCGGCGCCGTTGCCCTGCACCAGCTGGTTGGCGGCCAGCACATGGGTGACCGACTGATAAATCGCGCTCTTGTTGACGCCCGCTGGCAGGCGGCCCAGGGTGACGCTGACCGGATGGCGGGAAACTACCGCGTCGGCGCTCTGGGTGAAGACCTGCTTCTCGCCCGCCACCAGGCTCTGGTTGATTTCACGCGACAGGGTCGGCAGATCGCTGCTGGTCACCTTTTCCGGCAGCAGGTCGATGCCTACCGAGTTCAGCACGCGGCCATAGGCGGACTGCGCCTGCGCGTAGGAGGCGGCTTCCTGGAAGCGGGAGACGATGGAGCGCGCCTGGGTGCGCAGGGATTCCAGGTCGCTTGAGAGCGAGTTGTCGGAACCGGCGCGGGAGATGCTCGCCAGACGCTGGTCGACGCGGGCGGACTCCTGGGCTATCTGGTAGTCGTACACCGCGAGCTTGTAGCGCTCAACCGAGACGCGCACCTGAGTCAGCACCGCCATGCTCAGCGCCATACGGCGGGCATTGTCGGTGGCCAGGCGCGCGTCGTTGGTGCGGCTGATGGCCGGCGCGCTCAGCAGCTTGAACAGGTTCATGGAAACGCCCACGCCGCCCTGCACCCAGCTGTTGTTGTAGAGGTAGCTGTTGGAGTCGTAGCTGATGCCGCCGAACAGATTCAGGTTCGGGAACAGCGAGGCGATCTGGCGTTTGGTTTCCAGCACGTCGATGCGGGTTTTGTAATCTTCTTCACGCAGCTCTGGGCGGCGTTCCAGCGCCATCTGCTCAAGCGTATCAAGCTGGCTTGGCACGCCGGAAAGCGCCGGATTGGCGACGTCCTGTAAGGTGAAGTCGGTGGTGGACGGCAGGTTCAGCAGGGCGGCCAGCTCGCTTTTCGCCATCTGCATCTCCTGGCGCTTCTGGTTCAGCAGCGCCACCGCGTCGAGCAGGGCGCGCTGGTACTCCAGGCCCTCGACCGGCGGCAGAATGCCTGCGCGCTCCGCTTCGCGGGTTTTCTCAAGCGCGGTCTGGATCTCTTCGGCCAGCGGCTGCGCTTCGCTCAGCAGACGCTGTGCGCCCAGCGCGCGCCAGTACGCGTCGCGCACCTCCTGGACAATATTCTGCAATACCTTGCGGCGACGCTCTTCGGCGATGTTGACGTTATCCGCCTGCTGCTTCGCGCGGTAGTAGCTCATGCCGAAATCGAGCACGTCCCAGGAGAAGGTGGCGTCGGCCAGCAGGTGCTCGCGCTCTTCAGAGGTGGACGGACGCAGGCTGACGACCCGGTCTTCGATACCGACGCTGGTGCCGCCGGAATCGTTGTCGCGCCAGCGGTAGCCGGCATCGGTCATCAACTTCGGCAGCATATCCTGCTGGGAGATATCCAGGATGCCGCGCGACAGGGCGGTTTCCATCATCTTCAGGCGGTAGTCGAGGTTGTATTTCAGCGCGCGGGCCATGGCGTCTGACAGGGTCAGCGGACCAGAGACCGGCTGCTGGTCGCGGTACATGGCGGCGCGGTCGGCGCTGACGCGCGCGCCGATTTCATCCTGGGTCAGCGGTTCAGGTTTAATGGTGCCGCAACCGCTTAACAGCAGCGCGGAAACCAGTGCGGCGACAGGGGCGAGCAGAGGCGCAGAACGTACGGCAGTCGGGGTTACGGCAGTTAAAGTCGTCATCATTGTTATGCTTAAAGTGTTGAGTTAACAATCCGGCGGCGCGGCGCCGCCGGTGTAAAAGGTTTTTGGAGTTGCGCGATTAACGATGCGGTGTGGCGCCTCCCACGGTGACCGGTTCCGGCGCGGCGACGCGGTTACGGGCCAGCGCGTCGACCTGCGCCGCCAGTGACGGCGCGCCTGGTCGGGCGGCGGCTTGCGGCACGATCACCACGCCCGGCGCGGCGGCGTGAACCTGCTTCGCATCAGGGGTTTTCTCGCCGCGCTCCTGCTGCACGGTGGTTCTTTCGTTGATGCGCTCGTTAAGCGGCGGACGTTCCGGCGCGTTTTCCAGCACGGGCGCAGGCTGTACGGATTTATTCAGCGAGAAGTGGCTGAAGTGATCGCCCAGCAGCTGCGAACCGATACCGGTGGCGGCGAAGGTGTTCACCACGCTGCGTTGCAGCGTGGTGTTTACCCAGCGGGTAAAGAGAATGCCGTCTTCCAGCACCGGCGTGCCGTTGTCATTCATGCCGCGGCCCAGCTCGGTAATTTTGCGGTTCAGCTCCACCTCGCGAGAGAACTGGTCGCTGTACAAGCCGTAGATTGCGGGCAGGATAAACAGACCCGGCGAATACGGCTGATCGAGCGACAGCTCGTAGTTGGTGTAGTAGCTCGGGAAGTGCTGATCGCCTGTGCGTACCGACTGCGGCGGCGTCACGCCGTGAATAACGATGGTCAGCTGCGCCTGGCTGGTATTGCCGTCGGCGTCGGTAATGGTGTAAGTGAACACCTCGCTCAGGGTGGCGTTGGCGTCCAGCGACGCCACGCGGCTGTTGCTGCGGTTCAGCACATAGCTGTAGTTGCCGCGGGCGTCGAGCGTCAGGGCGCCGAACTCGCCCAGGCTTACGCCGCCGACCGCGCCCGCGCGGTTGAGGTTCACGGAGGAAATCGCGCTCACCGGGCCGCCCGCCGCGGCGCCGTCTGCGCCGATAGCGTCGTTGCTAAAGACGTTGCCCGACGCCGCCTGCTGGCCGCGATCCTGGTCGATGCTGTTGTCGTCCGCTGCCGCGACCGGCGCGTCGTTGAGAATATTGACGCGCAGCAGGCCCGGCGCGCGGGTCTGCTGGCCGTTGACGGAGAACCGAATCTCTTCGCGGGTGGTGGATTCGCCCGGCTGGTTAACCGCCTGGGTCAGCGTGAAGCGGTATTGCAGCGTCGCGCGGCCTTCGCCGTCCACCTGGAAACCGGTGAGCGACAGCACGCCGTCCGGCGTTGCGATATCCACTGGCGCCTGGGCGCTCAGCGCCTGGAGCTGCGCAAGCGTCAGGGTCTGGCCGCCAATGGTCAGGCTTTCCACCGGCTCCAGCGACAGTACGGCCATCGCGCCCGTGGTGGTTTGCGCGCCGCTGGCCGTATCGACCAGACCTGCCTCTTTCACCCACGCCTCGGCTACGGGGTTCACCAGCAGGCGCAGTTCGCCCGTGGCGGTGCCGCCGTCGTTGCCGTCGCTCAGGGTGTAGTTCAACACTGGCGTAAAGCCGGACCAGCCGCTTGCCGGGGTAAACAGATAGCTGCCGTCGCGGTTAACCACCAGCGTGCCCTGGCCCGGGATCGTAATGATGTCCCCCGGCGCGTAGGTCGCGCCGCCGACGGTGATCTCCGCCACGTGCAGCGGGTCGCTGTCCGCGTCGCGGTCGTTGGTCAGCAGATTGCCGCTGACCGGCGTTTCCGGCAGGGTGCTCGCTTTATCCGCCACCGCGACCGGCGGGGTGTTGGTGACCTCAAGCGTGACCTGGGCGGTTTCGGTGACGCCGCCGCTGGTGACGGTATAGGTGAAGGTGTCCTGGCCGACGTAGCCCGCGTTTGGCGTATAAACCAGCTGCCCGTTTTCAATAGCGACGGAGCCGTGCGCGCCCTGGGTCACGCCGGTAATGGCCTGGTCCGGGTTAACGAAGCGGTCGTTGCCGAGCGCGTCAACGGTGACCGGGTCGCCTGCATGGGTGGTGGCGCGGTCATCTTTCACATCCACGACCGGCGTAACGGTGATAACGAGCAACGCGGTAGCGGTGCCGCCGTCGTTGCCGTCGCTGACCGTATAGGTCACCACCGGCGCCGTGCCGTTCCAGTCGGCGACTGGCGTGAAGCGGTAGCTGCCGTCGCGGTTAACGGTCAGCGCGCCGACGCCCGCCAGCTGGACGGTGTCGCCCGGCTGAGCAGTCTGGCCGCCGACGGTAAAGCCCGCAATGTGCAGCGGGTCGCCGTCCGGGTCGCGGTCGTTGGTCAGCAGTTCGCCGCCAATAGCGGTGTCTTCCGGCGTGGTGACGATTTCACCGTCGGCCACCGGCACGGTATTGGTCATCACGACGCTCACGGCGGCGGTTTCGGTGACGCCGCCGCTGGTGACGGTATAGGTGAAGGTGTCCTGGCCGACGTAGCCCGCGTTTGGCGTATAAACCAGCTGCCCGTTTTCAATAGCGACGGAGCCGTGCGCGCCCTGGGTCACGCCGGTAATGGCCTGGTCCGGGTTAACGAAGCGGTCGTTGCCGATCGCATCAATCGTCACCGGCACGCCTGCGTGGGTGGTGGCGCTGTCATCTTTCACGTCCGCTACCGGGGTGACGGTGATGGCGAGCGTCGCGGTAGTGGTGCCGCCGTCGTTGCCGTCGCTGACCGTGTAGGTTACTACTGGCGCCGTGCCGTTCCAGTCGGCCACCGGCGTAAAGCGGTAGCCGCCGTTGCGCTCAATGGTCAGCTCGCCGACGCCCGGGAGCCGCGCGGTATCGCCCGGCTGATAAGTCTGGCCGCCGACGGTGAAGCCCGCGATAAACAGCGGATCGCCGTCCGCGTCACGGTCGTTGAGCAGCAGGTCGCCGCGCGCCTCGTAATCTTCCGGCGAAGCCACTGTCTCGCCCGTTGCGACCGGCACGCTGTTGGTCAGGGTGACGGTGACGTTGGCGGTTTCGCGAACGCCGCCGCTCTCCACGGTGTAGGTGAAGGTATCCTGGCCGACATAGCCTGCCACAGGACGATAAACCAGCTGGCCGTTTTCAATGGTCACCGAGCCGTGCTGGCCCTGATCCACATCGATAATCGCTTTGTCGGCATTGCTGAAACTGTCGTTATGCAGTGCATCGATAGTGACCGCAACACCCGCATGGGTGCTGGCCGTATCGTCCTTCGCGTCCGCCACCGGCGTTACGCTAAAGGCGAGCGTGGCGGTGGAGACGCCGCCGTCTTTGCCGTCGCTGATGGTGTAGGTCGCGGCAGGCGGCACGCCGTTCCAGTCGGCCACTGGCACAAAGGTGAAGCTGCCGTCGGCGCGGATCGTCAAATCGCCATAGCCTGCCAGCGTCGCGGTGTCGCCCGCGAGGTAGCGGGTGCCGCCGACGGTAAACTCCGTCACGGCGAGGGCGTCGCCATCGTCATCGTGGGCGTTAGTCAGCAGGTTCTGCGCCGCAGTGCTGTTAAGCGTGGTGTCTTCCGGCGTGGAAATCGTCGGTACGCTGGTCAGACGCGGCGCCACGTTGGTGACGTCCACGGTAACGGTCGCGGTTTCGGTTTTGCCGCCGCTGGTGACGGTGTAGTCGAAGGTGTCGCTGCCGACATAGCCCGCGTTCGGGCGGTAGACGAGCGTGTTGTTCTCAATCGTCACCGTGCCGTGGGCGGCAGCGGTGACGCCGGTAATCGTCTGGTCGCTGTTGCTGAAGCTGTCGTTGTCGAGCGCGTCGATCACCACCGGCACATCGGCATGGGTGCTGACGCTGTCGTTGACCGCATCCGCGATCGGGTTGACGGTAAGTAAGAGCGTCGCCACGCTAAATCCGCCGTTGCCGTCGCTTACCTGGTAAAGGATCGGCTGCACGGCGCCGTTCCAGTCGGCGACTGGCACAAAGGTATAGCTGCCGTCGGCGTTAATGGTCAGGTCGCCCATGCCTGCAAGCGTCGCGGTCTGGCCCGCCGCGTAAATCTGCGTACCGGTACTGAACTGCGTGATGGCAAGAGCATCATTGTCATCATCGCTGTCGTTAGCCAGCAACCCGGTGGCGGCGCTGCGCGTCAGGGTAGTGTCTTCCGCAGTCCACGTAAAATCATCGTGCGCCACCGGCGCAATGTTGGCGATGGTGACATTAACGGTCGCGGTTTCCGTTACGCCGCCGCTGGTGACGGTATAGGTAAAGCTGTCAGTGCCGTTAAAGCCCGCGTTCGGGGTATAGCGCACCTTGCCGTTTTCAATCGCCACCGAGCCGTTATTGCCCTGGGTGACGGCGGTAACGGCTTTGTCGCTGTTGCTGAATCTGTCGTTCGCCAGCACGTCGATGACTTTCGCCATGCCCGCGTGGGTGGTGGCGTTGTCGTCAACGGCGTCAGGGATCGCATTGTACTGAATGGTGAGCGTCGATGTGACGCTGCCGTTATCCCGGCCGTCCGTTGCCGTGTAGGTCACCACCGGTACGTTGCCGTTCCAGTCAGCCACCGGAATAAACGTCACGCTGCCGTCAGAAGTAATAGTCAGGCTTCCGTACCCCGCCAGATTGGCCGTCTCGCCTGCCTGCCAGGTGGTACCGTTGACGGTAAAATCGGTCACCGTCATGGTGTCGCCGTCGGCGTCGCTGCTGGTATCTAATAAAAGGCCAGGGATACCGATCGGCGAGTCTTCACCGTTAATCGCTGTCCAGTGGGGCAGCGTCGGCGCGCTGTTGGTCAACGTCAGATAAACCGTGGCGGTCTCCTCGATACCGCCGCTGGTGACGGTATAGGTGAAGCTGTCGTTGCCGACGTAGCCGCTGGTCGGGGTGTAAACCACCTGGCCGTTGCTGATGCTAACCGTACCGTGCGCGCCGTCGGTGACGCCGGTAATCGCTTTGTCGCCGTTGGTGAAGCCGTCGTTGGTCAGGACATCGACCGTGACCGGGGCGCCCGCATGGGCTGTCCGGCTGTCGTCATGGGCGTCCTGCACCGGCGTGACGGTAATATCGAGGGCGGCGGTTTGCACGCCGTTGTCGCGCCCGTCGGTGACCTCATAAGTGACCTGCGGCACGCTGCCGTTCCAGTCGGCGACCGGAACAAAGGTATAGCTGCCGTCGGCGTTGATGGTCAGCGCGCCATAGCCCGCAAGCGTCGCGGTCTGGCCAGCGGCCCACGTCGTTGCGCCCACCGTAAATGCGCTGACTTTCAGCGTATCGCCGTCCGGGTCGCTGGCGCCGTTCAGCAGATTCTGCAAAGCCGTGCTGGTCAGCGTCTGGTCTTCCGCTGTGCTGGCGGTTTTGCCGACAACCCCGGTCGGCGCACCGTTCGTTAACGTTACGGTGACGTTCGCGGTTTCGGTTTTGCCGCCGCTGGTAACGGTATAAGTGAAACTATCGGTGCCGACATAGCCGTCGTTCAGGGTGTAAACCACCTTGCCGTTGCTGACGGTCACCGTACCGTGCGCGCCGTTGGTGGTGGCGGTAATGGCTTTGTCGCTGTTGGCGAAGCTGTCGTTATTAAAGACATCAATCACCAGCGGGTCGCGCCCGTGGCCGGTCTGGCTGTCGTTAAACGCATCCTGCACCGGCGTAACGGAGATATCGAGCGTCGAGGTGACGTCGCCGTTGGTGCGACCGTCGGTGATGGTGTAGGTCACCTGCGGCACGTTGCCGTTCCAGTCGGCGACCGGAACAAAGGTATAGCTGCCGTCGGCGTTGAGGGTCAGCGCGCCGTAGCCCGCAAGCGTGGCGGTCTGGCCGGCGGCCCAGGTGGTATTGCCCACCGTAAACGATTTCACCGTCAGCGCGTCGCCGTTCAGGTCGCTGGCGCCCGTCAGCAGATTTTCGCCGTTGGTAAGCGTTGTGTCTTCCGCCGTGCTGCCGGTTTTAGCCAGGCCGACCTGCGGCGCGTCGTTGACCAGAGTGAGGGTGACCGTCGCGGTTTCGGTTTTGCCGCCGCTGGTGACGGTATAGGTGAAGGTATCGGTGCCGACGTAGCCGCTGGTCGGGGTGTAAACCACCTGGCCGTTGCTGATGCTAACCGTACCGTAAGCGCCGTTGGTCTTGCCGGTAATCGCTTTATCGCCGTTGCTGAATTTATCGTTGGCGAAAACGTCGATGGTCACCGGCGTACCCGCGTGGGTCGTCAGGCTGTCGTCAAAGGCGTCTTTTACCGGCGTGACGGTTATCTTCAACTGCGCCGTGGTCGCGCCGTTGGTGCGGCCATCAACCACCCGGTAGGTCACCGTCGGCACCGTACCGTTCCAGTCGGCGACCGGGACAAAAGTATAGCTGCCGTCGGCGTTGATGGTCAGTTTGCCATACCCGGTGAGGTCGGCGGTCTGGCCTGCGGTAAACACCGTGCCGACGCCGCTGACGGAGTAGTTAAGAATGCTCAGCGTATCGCCATCAGGGTCGGAATCGTTCAGCAGCAGGTTTTGCGCGGCGGAGCTGGTCAGCGTCGTATCTTCCGGCGTGCTGACGTTTTCACCCTGGGTGACCGGGGCGGCGTTATTCATCTGAATCGTGACCGTCGCGGTTTCGGTCACGCCGCCGCTGGTGACGGTATAGGTGAACGTATCGCTGCCGACGTAGCTCGTGGTGTTAGGGGTATAAATCACCTTGCCATTGTCGATAACCACGGAACCATAAACGCCCTGGGTGACCGCCGTGATCGCTTTATCGCTGTTGCTGAAGCTGTCGTTGCCCAGCACGTCGATGGTTTTCGCCTCGCCCGAATGGGTGGCGGCGGTGTCGCTCACCGCGTCCGCCACCGCTGTAATGCTCATGCTGATGCTCTGCGCCGTGCTCCAGTGGCTGGTCTGGCCGCTGTTGAAGGCGCTTTGCAGATCCTGCGTGCTGCCCGCGGCGCTGACGCCGGTATCGGCGGAACTGGTGCTGTCGGAGACGCGCACCGTCAGGCCGCCCGGCACCGCGCCGTTGTAGTCGGCCAGCGGCACAAAGCGCAGCTGGGTCGAGGCGAGCAGCACCAGCGCGTTGGTTTCGCTGTAGCTTGTGCCAAGCGCAGTCCAGGTCGTGCCGTTGGTAGAGTACTCCCAGTGGCCGAGGCTTGCGTCGGTGGTGTTGCCGACGATCGCCACATAGCCGATAGCGCCGCTGGCGTTGCCGCCGCCAGCAATTCCCGTCTGGTTGTCGGCGGCGTCGCTGTAGCTGCCAAGAATAGAGGTCAGCGTTTTGCCAACTGGCGTATCTTCCTGCATGGTCAGCGGCGTCGCGCTAATCGTCGGACGGTCGTTGACGTTAGTGACGCTGGTTGAGAGGGTGACCATCGCTGCGCTATAGCGTGAACTACTGCCGTTGGTTGCCGTTGATACAGTCTGGCCGCTGGTCAGCGACCCTGTCGTTGCGGTGGTGTCGCCGTTGTTGTTGGTTTCCACCAGACGTACTTTCAAGGCAGCAGGCGTCCCGAAGAAGTCAGCGGCAGGTACAAAGCGGACTTTGGCCGTTGCATCCAGCAGCAGGGCGTTGGCGTCGGTGCGGCTGCCAATGGCAGCCCAGGTCGTGCCGCCATCGGTGGAGTATTGCCATTCGCCCTGCGCGCTGTTGACTGACAGGTTAGTGATAGCCACGCCCCAGAAACTGTCAGCGCTGGTGCCGCCGGTTGCCGTAATGGACGCATTGTTGACCTGATCGTTCGGGTCCGAGAAGTTACCGGCAAACAGGTTGGCAATGGTGTCGCCGGTAATCGCTGCGGCGCTGGTGTCTTCGCTCACCGGGGCCAGCGTCTGGGTAGCGCCGCCCAGCACGACCGGGGCATCGTTCGACGGTTTCACGGTCACGCTAAAGGTACGGGTGGTGACCAGCGCGGCGGAGGTGTCATCGGCGTAGCTGATGTCGCCCGGGTTCGCGTTCGGGTTATTGCTGTCGCCGGTAAGCGTGGTCGGGCGGCTGCCGTGGTTGGCGTTATCGTTCACCACTACGGTGACGTTAAAGGTGCCGTTCCAGTCGGCGGCGGTGACGCCCGCGTTGGTCGGCAGGTTCACCGTCAGGTTAGCGAGGCGGCTGTTGATCTGCGAAAGCGTGCCGGTAAGTGTGAAGCTGGTGGTGTTGACGCCGCCCGCATCAACGGTGCCGCCCGTCCCGCCAATCGTTTTAAAGGTAAAGCCGCCCGGCAGAGTGACCGTCACCGTCAGGCTGGCGCTGTCGGCGTCCGGGTCCGCCACGGTAATGGCGGGCAGGGCGACGGTCGTTGAGCCTTCGTTGACTGACTTGTCCGTCACCGTGATGGTCGCCGGATCGTTGACGTCGCTTGGGAAGACGCTGCGCCATGCGGTACTGACGTTCTGGCTCAGGCCGGAAGGCAGCGCGCCGTAAGGGTCGATAGCCGTGGTCGGCACCGCCGCGACGCCGGTGACGGCATCGTTCTGGCCGCCGTTGGCGCTGTTGGCGCTTGTCAGGTTGCCAGAGGCGTCGCGCAGGCGATCGTCGGCAATCACTTCCACACGCCAGGCGTTATCGGCGTTCGACAGGGCGGAGCCGGTCATGGAGACGGTCAGCGCCGCCAGGTACGCGTTCACCTGGCTCAGCGTGCCGCGGATCACCAGTGCGGACTCGCTGCCGTTATAGACGCTGTCAATCGTCACGCCGGACGTTGTGTTGCCGGAGCTAATGGTGATGTCGGATACGCCGGCGTTACTGTACTGCGCGGCGGTCAGCGGCACGCCGCTGGCGTCGGTGATGCGCACCGTCACCTGCATAAAATCGGTTTCGCCGTCGGCGATATTGCCGCCGTCGGTGTAATCCGGGTCGGAAATCACAAAGCCGCCGACTTTGGTGCCGTCGACTACCGCCGGATCGCTGTTGAGGTAAACCGTACCGCCCGTTGCAGAGACAACCGGCGCGTCGTTCACCGGCACAATGGTGAGGTTCAGCGTCTGGTCGGCCGGGGCGGCCTGCACGGTGTCGCCGATATGCGAGTCGCCGTCGTCCAGATGCAGGGTGATGGTGACATCGCCCGCCGCTGCGCCGTTCAGGTCGTGGTTGACGTTGGCGCCGCTCTGCCAGGTGAGGCCGAGCGCCGCGTCGTTCAGCAGCGCTTCAATGTCGCTGGCGCGACCGGTCAGCGTCAGCGTGCCGGAGTTGTCGCCGGAAATCGTAACCGGCTGGCTGCCGGCGGCGCTGGCGGTGGCGCTGGTGTTCACGTCCGCGCCGCCGATGCCGAGGGTGCCGGACGGCGCGGTGATGGTGACGGTCACCGGCGTGCCGAAGGCGGCGGATTCGGTGTCCTGCACCACGATATTGCCGCCGATAAAGCTTGCCTGATCTTCATAAACGGTACGGTCCAGGTTGGTCACGGTCAGCGTGCCCGGATCGTTGATTTCCGAGGCGCGAATGGTGACGGACGCCGCGCTCAGGTTGCCGCTTTTTTCCGGTACGGAGGCGCTGTACCAGTTGTACTCGGTGGCGTCGACGGCGGTGGCCGCCGCGCCTCTGCCAGGCGTCGCGGGCTGGTTCAGCGTGCCGCCGTTAGCGCCTGCCGTCAGCGTGCCGCTTGCGTCGCGCAGGCGGTCATCGGCGATAGTCTGCACCTGATAGGTGGCGTTGCGGTCGGTTCTGAAGGTCACCGTCAGGCCCGCCAGCGCCGCGTTCACCTGGGCGCGGGTGCCGCTCAAGACCAGATAGTCGTGCTGGCCGCCGTGGGCGGTAGAGATCGTCGCGCCGCTGCCGGTCGCGTAACCCAGGGTCACGTCGCTGTATTCGCTGGCCACGAAGGCGCTGCCGTCCGCATGCAGCAGACGCACGGTCACCTGCAAATAATCGCTCTCGCCATCGGTCACGCCGTCTGTCAGATCCCCATCTTTGACCGAGAAGCCCGGCAGGGCGTTGCTCGTCGCCGTGGCGCTGGCGATGTTCTTGATGCCCGACGGCGCGGTCACTTCCGGCGCGTCGTCGGTCGGGCGGGTGTAGATCCAGAACGCGTTGCCGGTCTGCTCTTTGTCGCCGTCAGAAATCGTGAAGGTGAACTTATCGTCCGGGGTGGCGGGTTCGCTGTTGCCGCTGCCTTCGGTGCCGTCGTTCAGGTAGTAAATGTACCCGTTCGCCACATCCTGCTGGGTGAAGGAGGAGCCTTTGCCGATGGGGCTGAAGTTCACACCATCTTTGGAATAGGCCAGGGTGCCGTGGGTCGGCGCGCCGGTGATGGTGTACTGCACCTGCATTGAGCTGCTGTCGGAATCGTAGGCTTGCAGCATGGCGCTGGTTATCTGGCCATAGCTTCCTTCGGTGACGTACAGCGGGTTGTTGACTGGCGTGCCGCCAATCAGGTTCGGCGAGCCTGCGGTCACCGTCGGGTCGGCCTGGGTCGGGTCTTTGGCGATCTGCGGCGCGTCGTTGACGTTAGTTATCTGGATTTTCACCGTCGCGTCGCTGGCGGAGGTGGCGCCCCAGCGGTCGGTGGCCGATACGGTAAAGGTGGTGGAGCGCACTTCCGAGCCGTCGCTGACGAAGCGCAGCCCGGTGGTCGAGGCGCTGGCGGTAAGCAGCGAGGCGTTGAGCGTCTGGCCGACGGTAACGTCAACCCACTGCGAGCCGTTGTAGTATTGCAGCGTGCCGCCGTCCGGCAGCGTTTTGATGGTGAACTTCAGGGCGTTGGCGTCGGTCGCGTCGTTGTTATAGGCATAGTTGTTGGCGCTGGCGCTGCCGTCTTTGATCGTCGCGCTCTCTTCCAGCCCGTTGCTGCTGTTGGCGTCGTCCGGGTCGCTTATCGCTATCTGGCCGGTGGTCAGGTAAGCGGTTTCGCCTTCGGCGATTACGGTGGAGGAGGAGCCGGTTACCACCGGCAGATCGTTCACTGGCGTGACGTAGATGTTCAGCGTCGGCGTCCAGATATCGGTCACCGGGTTGCCGTTAGCATCGAGCGTGGTCAGCCCCGCCGAGACAGAGAACGCCGCGGCGTAGACAAAGGTCTCTCCGCCGTCGTGCTGGAAGCGAATATTGCCGCTGTCGAGGTCGGCCTGCGTAAAGGTGGCGTATTCGCCGAGCGTCACCCAGCTGCCGCCGACATTTTTTTGCAGCTCGCCGCCCGTTGCGCCGTTCGAGAAACCAAGGAAGGTATAGACCACCTGCGAGGCGTCCACGCCCGTGGCGGTGTAGCTCAGGCCCGGCACGCTGGAGAAGTCGCCGCTGGTGCCGTTCAGTACGAGGATGCCGCCTTCTTCCACTTCGCCGCGGGCGTAGCCAGAGGTGAAGTCCACGCCCGCCCAGGTGGAATCGCGGTTGGTAATGGTGGTGACGCGATCCGGAATCGTGCCGGGACCGCCGCCCGTGACCACCGCAAGGCCGATGGTAAAGGTAAAGCTGGTCAGCGTTTCGGTGCCCGGCGTGTACACGCCGCCGATGCGGCTGTAGGTCGTGCCGTCGGCGTTCCAGCGCAGCGCAGCGGTGTTGTCCACCACCACAAAGTTGAAGCTGTCGGTGTCACCCGATGCGCTGGCGTACTGCACGTACTGCACTTTGCCGTCGACGATATCCTGCATGGTGAAGGTGCCGCCGTTTTGCAGGCGGTAGCCGTCCAGCGTCAGGTAACCGTGGGTGAGCTTGCTGTCGTCAACGATAAAGCTGAGGTGGTTATCGGTGGAATCCACGTCGCTTGCGCCGATCATCGCAGACGTAAGGGTGACGGCGTTCGCCAGATCGTCCACCTGCGCGTGCAGCGTTACGTTGTCCAGAGTCGGGTCGTCATCCACCGGGCGCACGGTCAGGGTAATGGTGCCGTCGGTGCTGGCCGGCACGCCGGTGCCGCCGCCCTGGTCGGTGACGCGTACGCCAAAGCTGTCGGTGCCCTGGTTTTCACTGCCGTCGTTAGCATAGGTCAGCAGATTGCGATCGGCATAGTCAAAGGTCTGGCCGACGGTGACGGCGACGCCGTTAAACCAGAGCGTGCCGTGGGTCGGCAGGGCGGTAATGGTGAGAGTCAGCGTTGTGTCGCCCGGATCGCCGCCGCCGTCCGCCTCTATATACTGGCCGACGTTGCCGGTGTTGACCGCATTGTTGGGCTGGCCTTCAAAGACCACGCCGCTGCCGCTAAGGGTCGGCGCCTGGTTCTGCGGGGTAATGTTCAGCGTGACGTGGACGGTATCGGACTGCGCCTTCGGCGTCGCGCCGTCGTTGATGACCGCCGTAAAGCCGTCGGCGGCGTTCTGGTCTGCGCCCGTGGCGGTGTGGACATACTTCACCTTGCCGTCGATCAAATCCTGCTGGGTAAAGATAGAGCCGACGCCCATCCGGTCGCCGTTCAGCGTCAGATAGCCATACTGCGGCAGGTCGGTCAGACCATAGACAATCTGCACGGGCTGCTGGGTGCCCGCCGTTACTTCCGCATCGATGGCGTTAAGGGTCACGGTGGTGATGACGCTGCCGCCCGATTCGATCTCCGGCACGTTCTGGGTGGCGTCGGCCACGCTTACCGGGTCGTTCGACGGGGTCACGGTCACATCGATGGATTTGCTGGTGCTGACGCCCGCGCTGTCGCGCACCGTGACGTCCAGCTTGCCGCTGGCGCCGGTGTTGCCAAGCTCGACGTCAGCGGAGGTAAAGGTGATGCTGTTAAGCCAGGCCTGCGCTTCGCTGGCAGTGCCGGTCATGGTCAGCGAAGCGTTGCTGGTCTGGCTGTCGCTGAGTTTGCCGATGGCGCTGTTGCTCAGGCTCACCGTGACTATGACGGTTTCGCTGGCGTCCGTGGTGCTGACCTGCCAGCCGCTGAGCGTGGCGGTATCGGCGCCTGCGGCGTTAAGGCTGCTCGGCTCGGCGACGGTGATGCCTTTTTCCGGCGCGGTGACTTCCGGCCCGGCCAGCAGGCCGTCGTAATCAAAGGCGAAGGTTTTCGCTTCAATGCTGCCGGTATGGTTTTCCAGCACCCAGTCGCCGGAAAGCGCCGCGCTGCCGGTCATGTCGCTGGAGGCCGCCACGTCCGCCTGAGTCAGTTCGGCGAAGCGGGTGATAAAGGCGTTATCCTGGGCGGAGACGTCGCAGCCGTAAAGCAGGATGTCGCCGCTGTCGCTAAGGCTCGCGCCGATAGCGCTGAGCTGTGAAGACCACGCCGAGAGGTTGTCCGCCGTCAGCACATCGGTGCCAAGCGTAATGGCGTCGGACGCGCCGTGGCTCAGAATATGAATGGCGGAAATATTGGTTTCGCCTTTCAGCGCGTCGGCAAGCTGGCTCAGACCCGAGCTGTTTTCATCGATAATCACCACCTGGCTGCCCTGCGGCACCTGGTCCACCAGCGACTGCCAGCCGGAGATATGCTGGTCTATTACATAGACTTCGCTGGCGGCGCTGCCCGGTTTTTCGCTTGCGGCGTCGGCTGTGGCGGCGTGGGGAATATCCAGCGCCTTCGCGGGTTCGGTGGCGCTTTCATGGTGCACCAGATCGCTTGCCGATGCCTCATGGATGGCGGTTTCAGCCAGAGCGGCTCCATCAAAAAGCTGGCGAGACTCAAGAGCAAAACGATGCGCACGCGGACGTAAACGACGGTTCTTTATTGTAGTCATAGGTTTACTGCTCTTAAAAAATAGAGTGACTGGATAAATATTCTGAGTTCAGCGTTGCCAGGAGCGTACACCATGTCGCCAGGCCAGAGGAGGGCAAACAGGGGATATATTCATCGAAATTATCGAATGGACGCTTAGCGCTCGAAGAATAAATAAATCTTAAAGGACAAACAAGACAGCGCCCTGCCAGCCCTGAAAAAACCAATACGACGAAAGGCTTAACCGTAAGCAAAATTTTATAATTAATTTCATTAACTTAGCATTTGAATACTTTTAAAACAACTCGCTTTTAGTAACAATTAAGCAACGCTGAAAACCGAAAAGGTAAAGCAAAAGTTCGGCGCATTAGAATTAAATACTAACTTCATGAAAAATTCAGGTTATTATTTTATTAATTCCCGTTACCGCATTAGTGAATTATGATTTTTTATAAATTGCGCAAAAAAAAGAGCAAAATCTGCTTGGCCTCTCAATATTAGGGAAGGTGCGAACAAGTTCCTGATATGAGATCATCATATTCATCCGGAGCGCATCCCAGAGGGACATCATGAGCCATCAACTCACCTTCGCCGATAGTGAATTCAGCACTAAGCGCCGTCAGACCCG
>Ga0183096_1001411_pt1 | contig 20744 bp, 24 predicted proteins | sample Biomet5_FD_127791 | JGI IMG/M metagenome (GOLD analysis project Ga0183096, IMG submission 127791) | Microbial communities from bioreactor (seeded with sewage sludge) at LBNL, California, USA - Biofuel metagenome 5 (version 2) (version 3) | ecosystem: Engineered > Bioreactor > Anaerobic >... | reverse complement strand
AATCAGGCTACTATCGGATACCCAAGGTTTCGACTGAAAGACCAACTATAAAAAGTCAAGTATCTTCTGAAAAAATTTTATATAAAATTTTTATTAAAAAAGTACATCACAAAGAGGCTTGTGTAATTACAAACCTAAAAGGTATACGTGAAAGTTGTTATTCTTTCGGGATGTATGGTTGGTTGTTCTTTAGAACAGCATAAATGATATAGCACAGTTTTCTAGAAACTGCACCTACACATGTAAGGTGATGTTTGCCCTCTGAACGTTTTTTCTGGTAGTAAACACTTAACACAGGATCTTTGAAAGATGCAACAAGAGCTGCCTGGAAAATAGCTTTTCTGAGGTAGGGTGAACCTCGTTTGCTCATAACATTGTGAGTTGCTTCGTAGTCACCAGATTGGCTTACAGAAGCATCGAGACCTGCAAAAGCAACAATCTTTCGAGGAGAATCGAATTTTGAGATATCTCCAAGTTCACTAAGGATTGTTGCGCCAGTAACAGTTCCAATGCCGGTAATTGTTGTTATAGGAGTATCGAGGCTCTCCATAAGAAGGTTAATTTCAGACTCTGTATTTTTTACCTGGCTTTCAATAAAAGCAATTTGTTCAAGTAATGCTTTAAGTTGAAACGTAAAACTACCCTTGCAGAAAGTAATTCCAAAGGAGTTAGAAGCAGCATTTTTAAGTATTTCTGCCTTAGATATACCAACTTTTTTACGACTCAATTCAGCGAGAAGCTCTGCTAAAGTATCAGCAGAAACAGACTCAAAATCTACTGGCGATGAGAATTGAAGAAGAATTTCTTTTGAGGTTTTACCAAAAATGTCAGAAAAAATGGATTGATATTCAGGAAAAACTTGATCAAGGACACAAACGACTTTACGCTTTAAGTCACTGATAGACTCGACTAGATAAGTACGAAAACGTGTAAGCGTACGGATAGAAAACATGGATTCATCCGAAAGCTTGGTTTCAACAAAGGAGCCATAACGTATTAAATCTGCAATTAAAACAGAATCAATGGTATCGTTTTTTCTTTTGCGAATTTCAGTTCCTTTACGCCACCCATCAGTCTGGATTGGATTAATGACGTGGATCATAAAACCTTTTTCGTAAAGGAAAGAGTAGACAGCGAGCCAGTAGTGTCCTGTTGCTTCCATACCGATTTCAAAATCAGCAGCATTTTCTGAGTATGAAGAAAGCTTGGCAAATAGAGCTTCACCGCCATCGGAAGTATTAGAAAAGGAAAAAGACTTGAAAACTACTTTACCATTGTCATCCATGATGGAAGCAACATGATTGTTTTTAGCAATATCAATTCCAACATAAAACATAAAGACACCTCGAAGAAAGTATTTCAGATTGGGAGCCCACTGCTCTAATAAGCGTCACTACCTTGTGCTAAATACGGAGAGAAGCCAAATGGCAACCAACATCCAACTCATTCGCAAACTACTTACTAGAGAGAGGTATCAGTCTTTCAAGTACGAGTACTTAGACTCAAGGAGAAAACGATAATCCTCTCAATCTAATAAAACAATTATCTCTCATTAATGGAGATAAATAAAGAAAAAGGTTTATAGGTTTCCCTAATAAATAACCTAAATACATTATACAAGGAGAATAAATATGGCTATAAACTATGTGGAGAAATTCAAAAGATACTTAAAGGAGGATGGCAAGAGTCCCAAAACCATAGAAAGCTATGTCGGAGACATTACTGGATTTGTAGTATACCTTAAAAGCATGGGGGTGAAATTCCAAAATTAAAATTTGTATTAATGAAGGTTAACGCTGATACAAAAGGCGTTAGCCTAAAACATTGAAAGGGGTAAGGTGCAATGATAAATGAGTTGGTACAAAGGTTCGAGATAAATCTAGAGGAAGATGTTGTTCAATTAAGGATGCCTTGAAACATTTTGAGGCCATTATATATAATTATGTTAAATATTTGCAATTGATGTTTGCACTCTGTATAATAAAATATGGACATAATTGTAATTTATTGTTTAGATAATTTCTAATAAAAAGAAAATAAGGGGGATTTTTATGGATTTGAATGTGATGACTGGCATAATGTCTTTTATTAATTTAATAATTATTTTGGGTTCAGTTGGTATTGGAATTTACGGGTTCGTGTTATTTGTGAAACTTGCTAATAGAGGAATTAAAGCACTTGATATTTACATAAATGAAAATACCAATAATAAATCGTAATTACACATCTTTCTTGTAATGTTCAATAAGCCAATTTCTATATTAATGAACAATAGTTGGATATTGCGTATAAAATAGTCCTATGATATAGATAGAAGGTAGAAGATGAGATTGATAATAGGAGATTATATTCTTGATATTAATGCTGAAGAAACAAGATATTATTATACAAGTGAAAGATATATTTCAGAGGGATGTTGTTGTGATGGTTGTCAGAACTACGAACTTGCTACTGACCAGATAACTTTTGAAGTTAGTAAACTATTTGAGAAACTAGGAGTAGATATAAAAAAACCAGCCGAAGTGTATGTAAATTACTCGGAAAATAATATCTTATGCTATGGAGGATTCTATCATATATGCGGTGAAATTATCAAAGGTGAGTCACCTTGGGTAATTACATCTAAAACTGAAGATACTATGACAAGTAATTTAGCTGAGGAGAATATGATTGATATTGGAAATAAATATAAAATTGCTTTTCAAGAAGAGTGTTCTTTGTTAAACAAGAATTTCCCAAGACCATGTATCCAAATGGAAATTTTAGCATATTTACCATGGGTAATTAGAAAGCCAAATTCATATGAAAACTAAAGTAAATGAACATATCCTTAAGACACAATTTTCTTTAATTATGAATTTGAATTAAATCACGCAAACTGGCTTACATCAAGCGATGTAAGCCTATATTTATGTCTGATTCTCAAGCAATAACTTAAAAAAGTCTACGTTATTTATGGTACGGTTCACCGCCCATTATCCTATACCCCCTATATATTTGCTCCAATAAAATAACTCTCATAAGTTGATGTGGGAATGTCATTTTGGAAAAGCATAGAGAAAAATCAGCCCTAGTCAAAACATCCATGGATAATCCTAGGGAACCTCCAATTATAAAAGCTATATTGCTTGAACCATTCACACCACAGTCTCTAATAAACTTTGAAAAATCTTCGGAACTGAGCATCTTCCCTTTAAGGTCCAAAGTTACAACTAGCATGCTATCTTTAATGTGTTTAAGTATAGATAAGCCTTCTTTTTCCTTTATCTGAGATTCCTCCTTATCTGAGGCATTATCAGGCGTCTTTTCATCAGAAACCTCTATAATTTCCAACTTGCAGTATCGTGACAGTCTTTTGGAATATTCAGCTATGGCATCTTTTAAATATTTTTCTTTTAATTTTCCTACACTTATAATATATATATTCATAATTACCCCTCAAACCTTCGATATTAATAAAAATTCCTTGCACAATATGTGCAAGGAATTATATTAAGCGTTTTTACTGCAGCAGTTTTTATATTTCTTACCGCTTCCACATGGACAAGGTTCATTACGTCCAATTTTGCCCTTGTTTACAACTGTTTTTGAGACTGACCATTCTTTACGGATATCTTTTCTCTTTTCCTTTGAAAATATTCCTTCCCACTGAGGAAGTTCATAAAGATAGTCTGCTTTTGCTTCCAACATATTAAAATATAATTTGCTGAAATCAATACTCATCTCAATTTCTGAATCTTCTTCAATGCTTTCTAAATCTAATGGTTCAAATAAACTATCATTAATTCCGTCCAAAAATCCCATAAAATAAATTGGGGATGCATCATATTTTTTTGACAGTTCATTAATAGAACCAGTTATTTCATTCTTGTGTTCTGCCAATACTTTACTATAAATATTTTTTTCTATTGTGCCATATTCTTGCCAAAAGGCAGTTTCTCCTCTTTGTTTTACAAATTCCACTACCATTTCGGTCCAATTAGTATATAAGCTCATTTAAATAACTCCTTCTTCATTTGAAATTTTCAGAACATAGACTGCATCTTTTTCGCAATAGCTGCATTTAACATCCTTTATTTCGTTTAACAAAGGGAATGTTTCATATTTAACTAAAAAATCGTCAAAGGCTAAATCAACATGTTCTTCACAGGTATTAACTTGTTTGTTATTTTGTTGCACTTTTAAAATCATTCCTTCCCAAAGCCTTTGTAAGGTCAAAATTTCCACCCCAAAGGTTGGTGTCACTATTCTCTATAAATATTTTCACTTTAGAAATTGTTGAAATTTCTGTAAGAGACATTACTATACTTTTGATTGTAGCCTCTTCCTTAGCAGGCAAAAGTGTAGCATTTGCCTCTTTGCTTAAGTTTACATAAGCAATATTGTCTTTAATTGAAAAGCTTAATAATCTGGTGTCCTTTGGAAGTATTTGATATAAACTACCTTTTATTGCAGGACCTTTGATAAGTTCCTGCATAATAATTTCACCCATTAATTCGTCTGATTTTACTACTCTTTCTTCTTTTGTAATTTCTGAAGCATTACTGTCCTTGGATGAATCAAAATAAAGGTTTAGGTTTATGATGCTACCTTTTTCATTTGACAAGGCTATTTGTTTTTCCTTATCATTTGAATTTCTACTAATACTTTCCTTTTTACTACAGCCGGGTAAAAACAATGATGTGGTTAATACTATGGAACAAAATACAAGTAAAAATTTTTTTTTCATAAATACCACCTACAAATTAAATCTCAATATAGTTGCTAGGCATGTCTCGTTTTGCCATGCTGATAGATAACTCTTTTCCTAATGTTATGTTATTCTCTCTTAAAATATTAATAACAGTCTGGTAGGCTAATTCAGGGTAGTTATTTGTCTTGCTTAAATGGCCTAGTATTATATTTTTAAATTTGTTATTTGTTATACTCACAATAGCTTTTCCACAATCCTCGTTTGAAAGGTGACCTACATTGCTTAAAATTCTCCTTTTAAGGGTATAAGGGTAAGGTCCAAATTTAAGCATTTCGACATCATGATTGCTCTCTAAAAGTATTGCATCTGCATCTTGAATATGATTTTTCACTTCCTGTGAAAAAAAGCCTAAGTCTGTAGCAATACAAACCTTCTTTTTCTCAGAAGTAATGGAATATCCATTTGGACAAGCAGCATCATGAGATATGTTAAAACTTTCTACTTCAATATCCTTTATGGAAATACAGTCCTCACTAAAAATTTTTATGTTATGTTCTTTTATTTTACCTATAGAATTCCCCATTGCAGTCCAAGTATCTTCATTTGCATATATAGGAATATCATATTTCCTTGATAGTACTCCTATTCCCTTAGTATGATCTATGTGTTCATGAGTAACAAAAATTGCATCAATATCTGCAGTAGTATGTCCAATTTGGTTCATTGCACTTTCTATGCTTTTGCCTGGGAGGCCCGCATCGATAAGCACTCTTGTTTTTTCAGAAGAAACAAATATGCTGTTTCCACTGCTTCCACTATAAAGAGGGCAAAAAATCATAATAAATCTCCATTCTAAGGCTTTAAATTATTCATCATCAGAAACTCTACAGATATCTGCTCCTAAATGTTTGAATTTATTTTCAATATTTGGATAACCTCTGTCAATATGCTCAATACTTAATACTTCTGTGGTACCTTCTGCAATAAGACCTGCAATTACCATAGCGGCACCTGCCCTAAGGTCGGTAGCCTTGACAATAGCACCAGTTAAAGTGCTAACGCCATCTATTATAGCAGTTCTGCCTTCTACCTTTATGTTAGCACCCATTTTTTTAAGTTCATCCACATGTTTAAATCTACTTTCCCAAATGCTTTCAGTGATAATACTTCTTCCTTTGGCAGTTGCTAAAATGGTAGAGAGGGGTTGCTGTACATCTGTTGGAAATCCTGGATAGGGCTGAGTTTTAATGTTTACTCCCTTTAATTTCCCTTTTGAGGCAACAGTAATAGAATCTCCATTTTCTTTGATTTCTGCGCCCATTTCAATGAGTTTGGCAGCAATAGATTCAAGGTGTTTAGGGATTACATTTTCTATAGTAACAGTACCACCACAGGCAGCAGCGGCAATCATGAATGTACCAGCCTCAATCTGATCTGGGATAACACTATAGGAACAACCTTTTAATTCTTTTACACCTGTGATCCTAATCATATCTGTACCTGCACCTTTGACGTTTGCCCCCATGCTATTTAGAAAGTTTGCAACATCCACTACATGAGGCTCTTTTGCAACATTCTCAAGCGTAGTTGTACCTTCCGCTAAAATAGCTGCAAGCATTACATTGATTGTGGCGCCAACGCTGACTACATCAAAAAATATATTTGTCCCTATTAATCTATCAGCCTCCACCACAATACAACCGTGGGTAATAACAACTTTTGCGCCAAGAGCTTCAAAGCCTTTTATATGCTGATCAATTGGTCTGACTCCAATAGGGCAGCCACCTGGCAGTTCAACCCTTGCACGTTTGAATCTGCTCAAAAGTGCTCCGATGAGATAATATGATGCTCTCATTTTTCTAACATCATTTGTATCTGCATTTAAATTATTTAATTTTGTACTATCTATCATAACTGAATTGCAATTGCGAACTACTTTACAGCCTAAACTTTCGATTATTCTTTCCAGGCAGTTTACATCTTCAATATTTGGGATATTATCAATATTACAAATGCCGCTGCTAGCAAGTATTGCTGCAGGAAGAATAGCTACTGCAGCATTCTTGGCACCACTTATTTCTATACTGCCCCAAAGAGGATTACCTCCATTTATAACTAGTTTTTCCATTGTATAAATCCATCCTTATCATAATATAAATAATATAGTTACAAAGTTCATTATAACATAATTCTATATAATTTTATCATTATTTTAAGAAATGTGAATAGATTATTAAGTAAATTTCGAAATATATTTTATTGAATACATTCTATAAAAAAATAAGCACCAATTGGTGCTTAAAATTAATACTTTACAAAACTTCCGCAATCAGTGCATTTAATATCATTAGCTTGAGCTTCATGTTTAACTACTTCAATTTTATTCAGTGTACAGTAGTCATCGCTCTTGCAATGGAATTTACACTCGTTTACTTTGCAACCTATACTTTCATTATGTTCATGATTCATAAAAATACCTCCAAAATAATTATTATTGAATTTTAGTTAACATTTATATTATTTACAAAATAAAAAACTTTATACCTTAAACATTGAAATGATATTATAATAATTATGTGGTATAATACAAGTTGATATGTCTAATATTATTTATCTAGGTTATAGGAGATGCAAAAGATTATGAAGTATTATTTAGTGGCATTATTTGATAAGAACTCAAATGAACATGTTGAACAAATTCAAAAAAATATTTGTAGAAAGTATAAATTATATAAAAGCATACCATTATTATATATTACTCTTGAGATAATTGGTGATCCTGATGTGGAAAAATTAAGCAGGATAGTATCTGATGTTATTAAGCCCTATAAAAAATTCAAGGTTTGTATAAGTGGTGCGGAGTGTTCCAATGCGGCATTGAAGTTTGCAAATTTAAAAGTTGAAAATAAAGGATATATTGTAAGATTAACTAGGCATTTTAATGAAAAGCTCAAAATGAATGGATTTGATGTCAAGGAAAATAATATAGAACAAGATATAAATATTCCACTCACAGGCAGCTTTTTTCATAACAAAGAAGTAATGAATAAGGAAAATAGTAGTGAGAACATAAAAAACGAAAATGTTAATAGAATGGTAACTATAGATAGAATTGAACTTTGGAAAAATGTGAACAATAAAAAAGATATGATGGTTAAGAAATTTCAATTAAGAGAATATTAAAAAGTTAAGGGTGTATCCAATCATGGATACACCCTTAAATATTAAATATCTAGTAAGTTTTTCTTATAAGCTGTGTATAGTTCTCTTAAAGTATTCATTTTATCATCAAGTTCTAACTGAAGATTTGAAAGTTCATTATAGTCTTTTTCTTCAGAAGCAGTTTTTATTCTTGTGAATAAGCTCTTTTTTGCATAAGTATCTTTCATGATGTAATGTCTTAATTCACTAATCTTCATCCAGTTAGCAACATCAAGGTCTAATGCTTTATCAGTAAAATGTATCATTTTATATCCGCGTATTTCAGTTGCATAATTATTAATTATCCTATTGTTTATTTCAACAAGCCATTTTTTTGTTGTACCCATTCTAAAACTATTGATGAGCTTATCTGTTAAAACATCTGCTTCCTTTAAAACTTGGGTCTTATCTGGATATTTGTCGAAAGCGCATAGGTTTTCATATACTGTTGCAGGTGCTTTGCCAAAGAAGGCTTCTCTATCTTCATCAGAATAGTCTTCGAATACATCTTCTTCACTTCTGTAAGCTCTGCCTTTTTCTAAGTAATCTGCATCATCTTCAGGTTTTTTAGAGAGTTCAGCAAGGAGATCATCTTCATTTTTGTTATTAACCACAGCATATTTTATTCCGTCTATCATTGACATGTATAGAGTTGCTATAGCCAAGTATGAATTTGTATGTGGATTTGGCGCTCTAAGCTCAAATCTTGTAGCTAGTGGGTTTTGAAGATCTCTGATAACGCCGATTAATACTGTTCTGTTTCTTGATGGAATTTCTACAGAGTGACCAATTGATGTAACTATACAAACTGGTGCTTCAAATCCGGGCTTTAGTCTTCTTAAAGAATCATTTGTTGAGGAAACAAATGGATTTATTACCTCATAGTTTTTGAGAATTCCCATTATTGATGCATAACCAAATCTACTTAAAAAATGATTGTTGGTTGCAGAAAATAAATTAATCCTTTTTCCACTTTTAAGTTTTATAGCTATTCCTAAATGAGTATGCTCACCACTTCCAGCCACACCATCAATAGGTTTTGCAAGGAAGGTTACATCTAAACCATTATTTCTAAATGTTTCATGAATAAGACTCTTAACAAGAAGTTCATTGTCAGCAGCCTGAAGCGCTGTGGAATATTTCCAGTCTATTTCAAGTTGTTCCATTATATGAGTGTAATTACCGGATTCGTTTAATTTAGCTTTTACTCCCCCAACCTCTTTATGACCCATTTCAGGTTCTAATCCATAAGCCTCCATTATAGTAAGTGACTGTTCCAATGCAGTTCTAACAGCGCCTTTTGTCCTTGTCCAGTATTGTTCTTGGAGAACCTGAGAAGTAGATAATTCCTCAACTTCAGTTTTATCATTTGGTGTTTTCACCCAAAATTCTAATTCAGTAGCGCAAGTGGCAACTATATCTTCTATGTCATCATATTTTATATTAAATGAGGATAGTGATTCGGGGTGATTTTTGAACAGTTCAAATAGGGTTTTTGTGAAGTGATCTATAGAGTTCTTAAGAATGGATCTTGAATCCACTGTTTTATTTTCGTGATAGAGATAGCATGGGATTCTTAAAGATCCTACAGGTTTTTTAGTTAAAGGGTCTATATTTTCATAATTATAGTCCACAAACCAATTAACTTCTACATCGGCTACCATGTCTACTTTCGCATTATTTAAAGACGCAATTCCAGGCAGCACTACTGAGGAACCATCAGTTTGTATTGCACCATTAAGAAATGTGTTGATATCATCTAGAAATATTTTGGTTGGAATCTTTTCGTCTGTGCTGTTGCCTGACAAATCAATACCCACAAGAGATACATATTTTATTTCCGGGTGATCCTTTAGCATTTTTTCCAATGATGATTCTGAGTGATTTTCTTTTGGGACAATGTAAATTAAATCATTTATCATAGCTTACCTCCATAAAAATAATAAAGAGTATTAGATACTCTGACTTTTTTCTTCACAACTAATATATTCAGATTTTATAATTAATATAAAAATAAGTCAATAGCAAAAATGAAGGATAGTAGTTTGAAAATTTCAAAAATGCAATGGTTATATCTAGATTTATTTGTATTATATCAATAATGATTGAAAACACAACGTTTTCATTAATTATTTGTTCGTTATATGGGTTAATAATTCTCAATATTATAAAAATAAAGTTATCAAAAAAAATAATTAATATACAATAAATATTAATTATTTTGCATATTTATGCTAATATTGATTACTGGATTTAAAAGTGGTATCATAAAATGATAATGTAAATGCGTTACAAAATTAATGGGGTGGTATAGTGAAGGAAGAGTGTAAACCAATAGGTTTTTTTGATTCAGGAGTGGGGGGAATTAGTGTATTAAAAGAAGCGGTGAAATTACTGCCAAATGAAGATTATATTTATTTTGGTGACTCAAGAAATGCGCCCTATGGAATAAAGTCAATAGATGAAGTAAAGTATCTTACATTTAATGCGATAAATTTTCTTTTGAGTAAGAATGTAAAAGCTGTGGTGGTAGCTTGTAATACTGCTACCAGTGCTGCCATAGAGGAATTAAGAAAACAATTTAATAACATGCCTATTATTGGTATAGAACCGGCACTTAAGCCTGCTGTAGAATATAAAAAAAATGGAAAGATAATAATTATGGCTACACCAATGACGCTTTCTGAAAGAAAATTCAGCAGTCTTATGAGAAAGTATGAAAAAGAGTCGGAAATACAGCCCTTGCCTTGCCCTGGGCTTGTGGAACTTATTGAAAGTGGAATAACTGAGGGGGAAGAAATTGAAAGCTATCTAAAGGAGAAGTTAGCGCCATATTTAGAGACAGGTGTTGCAGCAGTGGTTTTAGGGTGTACACATTATCCTTTTATTAAAGGTTCCTTATATAAAATTCTTAAAAATGATACTCCTATAATAGATGGCAGCTGTGGAACTGCAAGGCAGCTAAAAAGACAATTGTTAAGATACAAAATATTAAATAGAAATACGGGAAATGGAAATGTTGAAATTTTTAATTCAAGAACAGATGTAAATATTATTGATTTATCATATAAACTGTTAGAGGGAAAATCCATAAATAGATAAGTGTAAAATGTTTTAACTTTATATAAGTTAAGACATTTTTTTGTATAAATATTACACAATAAATGCTAAGAATGTTAATTGTTTGACAATAAAAAGTGATTTCATTATAGTAAAATCCGACAATAAGCATACAACATTAAATTCACATTAAAGCCTTTATACACATAGATATATTATAATTAAAAAAATACAAATATAATTGGGAAATATTTGAGATTATACATAAATATAATTTGAAAGGACAACAATAAGGAATTAAATTTAAAGAATATCAAGGAAGTTGTAAGAATATGAGAGATTGCTAATTCTCACACATTTTCTATATGTGCAAAAGTAAAAAATATTGACATTAGATTTAATTCTGTGTAAAAATATTTAAATATACACAATATTTTGAACAAGAGAATTCTACTAATTATTAAGGAGATTAAAAATGGCACATATAAATTTTTCTAGCGCAAACTGTAAAAATTGTTATAAATGTTTAAGATCATGTCCGGTAAAGGCTATTAAATTTAGCAATCAGCAGGCTGAAATTGTAGAGGAAAGGTGCATTAAGTGTGGACACTGTTTATATAACTGTCCTCAGAATGCAAGCTATATACAAAGTGATTTATATATAGTAAAGGAAGCGATAAAGCATAATAAAAAAGTCATTGCTAGCATAGACCCTTCTTTTCCAGGATACTTCGTGAATGTGGATGAGGGAAAAGTTATTGCTGCTATTAAAAAACTTGGGTTTTCAATTCTTGAAGAAACACATATAGGCACAGAATTAGTTGCCAATATTTATAAAGAATATATTACAAATTGTGAAAACAAATGCCTAATAACAAGCTCATGCCCCTCGGCAAACTATTTAATTGAAAAGTACTATCCATCACTTCTAAAGTATCTTATACCTTTAGACTCACCAATGGTCGCTCATGGTAAGATATTAAAGGATATTTTTGGAGAGGATTCTTTTGTAGTATTTATTGGACCATGTGTATCAAAAAAATTTGAAGCGGATGAATTTAAAAATAAAAATATATTAGACGCGGTATTAACCTTTGATGAATTGCATAGATGGATTAATAAGTCAGAAATAGATATTAATTCTCTTGAAGGTCTGACTTTTGACAGGCCTGGTTTGCATATGGGAAGAGGTGCCCATGGGGATATTAAAAAAATAATCGATGAGAGAAATATGGATATGGTAACTGTAAATGGAATAAATCATTGTATGGAAATATATGAGGAGATACAAAACGGGAAGCTGCAGGATGTTTTTGTTGATGTCAGTGCATGCAGAGGAGGTTGTGTCGGCGGACCTAATACGGTTAGGGATACAAAGGACTTTTTTACCAGACAGAAAAAGGTAAAGGAATATTTTGAAAGTAAAATTGAGTCTGGAAAAGCCGAAGTGGGCAGGCATACATGTAATATTGATTTTAAAAGAAAGTTTTCAGATAAAAGTGTTTTTAAAAAGGAAGTTCATGAGAAGGAAATTCAGAAAATAATGAAATTGATGGGAAAATTTAACGACCGAGATGAATTAAACTGCGGTGTATGTGGCTATAATACATGTAGGGAAAAAGCTCAGGCAGTATGTGAGGGCATGGCAGAAATAGATATGTGCCTAAATTTTATGAGGGGTAAAGCTGAAAGTATAACAAATGTAATTTTTACAAATAGTCCAAGTAGTATTATGCTTATAGATGAAGATATAAATATTATTGAAATTAATCCTGCAGCAGAAGATACATTTGTAACTAAAGCTGAATATATAAAAGGGAAACCGGTATCCACATTAATTGATTGTAGTGACATTGTGAAGGTTAAAGAAACCAAAATAAATATTTTAGGAAAAAGGGTAGTATATTCCCAATATAATGGTATATTTATTCAGAATATACTCTACCTTGAAAAGCAGAATAGTATTCTTGTTACTATGAACAATATTATGGAAGAGGAAAAAAATAAAATAGAACTAATGAACGTAAGAGAAAATACATTGACTGCAGCTCAGGAAATAATTGAAAAGCAGATGAGGGTGGCTCATGAAATAGCCAGCCTTCTTGGGGAAACCACAGCAGAAACAAAGGTAACCCTTATAAAACTTAAAAAATTAATACAGGGCAATTAATAACAACTCTTACGGGAACATTCTTATAAAAGGCCGTGTGGGATTCAACTCACATGGCTTATCTGATATGCTTACTGCGATGCGTGTGAACAAAGTTTCAAAGAAATAGCTTTTGAAAACTTTAATACATAAATAAAATATTTAGGGAGATAATATAGAAACATATGCCCTATCCTTCGAAGCACCTCTCATGTTTAGAAAATCACAGATAGCATTGGTGTTGATTCCAATATGATATTTGAATATGTAGCATTTATATTGTATAATTTATAATTAAAGTTAGGTTTATATTGGAGGCACAATTTTGAATACAAAAAGGAAAGCAACTAATCCCATAAAGCAAAATACAAGATTAAAAGAGTATATTGGATGGTGCACAGTTTTTCTATTTCCATTTGCATTATTGGGAGTTACAGAAACTACTAGGGTAGCTTTAGCTGCGTTTTTAATATACATAGGATTTAACGGCTTTTTTTTAAGGAGTTTAATTGATAACAAATTTCCATATTTTGAACCTAAGTTTAAAAATGTTTTTCATGAATTATTAGGTATCGCTGTAGCTTTAGGTATCGCGGCTTATATGTTATTTGCAAGATCGGGTGTTCATCAATATTCATTTAAACAGACATTAATGATAATTATATTTTTTGTGATTATAAGAGGCATATTTGAGCAGTTGATATCTGTGAATATATTTGATCTAGTTGGATGCAAAATTAAATTTCCCGGTTACATAGCGGTTATTTTAAATACAGTACTTATGTATATATTGTTTTGGGACAAATTTATAATTATTTCTACTCTAAACAGTTCAGTAATAATAGTTTTTCAGTGTATTTTGACATTTTTATCAATAAATATATATCACAAAACAAAGGATATTACAATTTGTTCTGTATTTCAAATTTTATTTAATGTTATAATTGTTTTTTCCTGCGGTTTTAATATAAATCTATATTTAGCTATTTAAATAAAAAAATAAATGTAAATGGAGGAGAAATTATGAATCCAATAGTAACAATTAAAATGAATACAGGTAAGGTTATGAAAGCAGAATTATTTCCAGAAATAGCGCCAAATACAGTGAATAATTTTATCAGCCTTATTAATAAGGGCTATTACAATGGTTTGATATTTCACAGGGTTATTCCTGGTTTTATGATCCAGGGTGGATGCCCAAGTGGTTCAGGCACTGGGGGACCTGGATATTCAATAAAGGGAGAATTCAGTGGTAATGGGTTTGAAAATAACTTAAAACATACTAATGGTGTGTTATCTATGGCAAGGTCTATGAGTCCCAATTCAGCAGGTAGTCAGTTTTTCATTATGGTGAAGGACTCTCCGCACTTAGATGGACAATATGCAGCTTTTGGAAAATTGATTGAAGGCTTTGATGTGGCTGAGGAAATTGTGAATGTTAAGAAAAATTTCAGAGATAAACCTGTAGAAGATCAATTGATGCAGGAAGTTACAGTTGATACCTTCGGTGTTGAATATAATGAACCTGAAACAGTAAAATAGACTAAAGGTAAAAGGAGAGTGGTTTTTTGGATAATAATAAGCTGGAATTGATTTATGGCTTTGATGAAACTGAAAAGGAAAAAATTAATATTATTGCAAAAGAAAATCACCTTCCTTTTATTAAGGTTGTTAAAAAAAGCATGGGTAAAATGAGGATATGTGAAATGATAACCGGAAATTTTTTTGAGGTTTATAATTGCAAATTACCTTCAGTAAAAGTAGTTTTGTTTAATAATTTTAGTGATGATGAATTAGATATGAGCATTAAGCTTATAAGAAAAAATTTTAAAGATATGCCTATATTGGCGGTGGTCACAGAAACCTCAATTAATTGGACTTTTGAGAAACTAATAAATCATTTAATCGAAGAAAGAAAATGGGCTAGATTACACAATAGATAATTGGAGGATAAGATGAGCAGGGTTGGAGAAAAAATAAAAAATACCAGAATGGGTATTGGTATGAGTCAAAAGCAACTGGCAAAAAAATTAGGGGTTGCTGAAAGCTTTGTAAATGAAGTGGAGGCCGGCAGAAAAATAATCAACCAGGATTTAATAGATAGAGTGTCAAAGGTACTTGGAAAGGATATAAATGATATAAGTTTGTCTTTTGAAGATCAGGTATTTAAAGAAGAAAAAGAAAAGAAGCAATTAAATGTTCAAAAGGATAAGCCTGAAAAGGTAAATGATGTTTGGAATGAAGCTTTTGCTTCCGTAATAAAAAGTATTCCAATATACAATTATTGTTTCACAAAGGTTATTGGCACAAAACAGCTACCATTATTAAATAATAAAATTGAAGGTCATAATCAGGATAAGGTTTTATATTTAGAAATTGAAGATGATGATATGATTGGATTTAGAATTGCAAAGGGAGATTTGGCATTTGCCCAATTAACAAACGAATTTTATAATAATTCCATATCACTTATTCAATATGGGGACAATAGAATTATTAGGCAGTTAAAGAAATTGGACAGCAACAAAGCCCTTATTATAAGCAATAAGGGTATTGTAAAAACAGAAACTGTGGAAATTAAAGATTTAAAGGTAGTAGCAAAGCTTGAGAGGATTGAAGTAATACTTTAGAAGCCAGATAAATCAAAATCTGGTACAAACATCTCACTTGCTGTTCCTGAAGCCTGAATAAATGCATTACATATACCTAAACCTAGGCAGTATTCTATCATTGAATCATAGTGCTTAGGTTTTAATTTTCTATTAATTTCAGGATACATATTAGCTTTATACATTGGAGTATACTGGTTCATCAAGCTAATAAAGACAGAATCTCCATATTTTTTGTATATATAATCAATTATTTTTTTGGAATCAAACAATAAACCAGGGAGCATTAGGTGGCGAATTATCAATCCTTTTTGGATAATTCCTTCACTGTCGAATTCAACACTTCCCACTTGGTTAAACATTGCATCTATTGCATTTGATGCATAAGAAAAATAGTCTTTTGCATAAGAATACTTTTCTGAATATACATTTTTATAATACTTAAGATCCGCTAGGAATACATCTACATGGCCATTCAGAGATTTTATAGTTTCAATATTTTCATAACCGTTTGTATTATATAAAATTGGAATGATAAGGCCTTTTTGTTTGGAAATTTTCAAAGCCTCGACTATTTGAGGCACATAATGAGTTGGTGTCACAAGATTAATATTGTGCGCACCTCTTTTTTGCTGCTCCAAAAATATATTACTAAGTTCCTCTATAGTCACAGATTTTCCCACTGATTCCTGGCTAATTTTATAGTTTTGACAAAAAACGCAGCGCAGGTTACAGTTTGAAAAGAAAATTGTACCTGAGCCTTTTGAACCGGAAACACAAGGTTCTTCCCACTCGTGAAGAGATACCTTTGCAATTTTAACATCTTTTCCAGAATTACAAAACCCTAATTGACCTTCTAATCTATTTACACCACAATTCCTTGGACAAAGTCTGCAGCTAATTAATGATTCAAGCATATAAACACCTCGAAAATATTAGTACATTTATTATATAACTTTTCGTCTGTTTTTACAGTAAAAATAAACACATTGAATCATAAAAATAAAACTTATAACTGCAAAGGCGGGGTAAAGTAAGGAAATCAATTTTACAAACCCAAGCTGGGAAATCGGTATGGAAATTAAAATAATGAGTATTACTGAAGATTTATAAGAGATATTGAAGGAATTAGTTAGTGTTTTAGAAACACTATAAATATCAGATACTATAGTAGATAACATTTCAAACCAAATAATAAAGAGCAAACTCAGCTGCATTATTGTATTAAATTGTTTGGCTACAAATAAAAGTGGAATTTCAAACTTAAAAATACTTGGTGCACTTAATAGTAAAAGTAAATTTATTATAGAGGTAAGTATGGTTAATCCAAGAGCACCTAAAATAATACCATAAATTAATGTTCCTTTTTTCTTAACTTCTTCAGCCATTGGGACAAGCACTCCAGTACAGCACAGTACATTAAACCCTCCATATATAAGTGATGAAAAAAACCAATTATTTTTATAATGTGGTATAGTAAACAATTGAATAATATTTATGCCCTTATTAAATATATAAGTAAAAAAAAGAATTATTATGATTATGATTAAGCAAGGAACGATAATGGAGTTGATTTCAATAAGCCCTTTAGTATCTCTTAAAAGAATAACTAAAGCAGTAATAGCCATAATAAAAATGCCAACCCATTTAGGAAAGTTAAAATATTGATGTATTAATGCTCCGCTTCCAGCAAGAATTATTCCGGATCCGCATATTAAAAATGCAGTGGTAATGAGTGATGTCATTTTACCCAAGAACCCTGGACTAACTAAACAAATAAGTGCATTATAGGAATTTAATTTAAAATTTATGCTTAAGTTTATTATTAAAATTCCCATAAGTACATAAATAATTAGGCATAAAAAAATTCCAATAAAGCTTTTTATACCATAACAGGTAAAAAATTGACATATTTCCTGACCAGAAGCAAGTCCAGCTCCAACAATTGTTCCAATGAATACTGCAGCTATTTGAAGTACAGAAGTTATCCTTTTATTCAATAATATTACCTCCTCGGAAATTATAAGGCTATATTATATATATAAATGAAATAATATAATATGAGTTTTTAATTAATTTTTTGTTTTTTTGGCAAACTAATATTATATAAAAAATTTGAGAGGTGGTCATTTTGAAATCATTTTATAAGAGGTATTACCTATCTGTTATATTAATAATATTTGCCTTATTTTGCATGGTTACGATAACGTCCTGTAAAAAAAATGAAGAAACATCAAAGAAGCAGGAGGCAACTTTTGATATTAAGGCAGCTTCAAATCTTGTAGAAGCATATATGAACGCTGTTGAGAATGGCAATATGGAAAATATAAAAAAATTTTATTCTGCAAAACTATTGAAGAATGTCGTTGCTTCAGAAAATAAAGAATTCAAAGTAGTGGGGTTTAACATACTTGAAACAAGTAAAGTAGGCGAATCTGGGTTATTTAAAATAAGAGTAGCCAGATCAAGTACTGTTAAACCTTTAGCTTCTCTTGATGAATATGTAATAAAAGTAATAAAAGAAGGTTTTGATTATAAAATAGATGACACAAATAACATTGGAATTAAAGAGGCATTCCCTGAATACAGTGAAATCAGACTGAAATCAAAAAACAATGTGAATACAAACTTGTTGTTTGATATGGACACTATACCAAATTATGCATTTTCAAAGGATGATAAAGCAAATATGTTAAAGTTGCCTGTACCAAAAAGCAATTTTGGAATCATGGCTTTTTCTTATAATGGAGATATGCTTGCACTCACTACTTTCGACAGCGATTCCTTTATTGGATATGTAAAAATAAATGAGGCGATGGAAGTCCAAAACGCAGGAAAAGAAGAAGGAGCTGGAGGTGGGGGTAAAAGCACCGATAAAACCCAAAGTGGAAACGCTAGAGAGAAACCTGTAGGTAAGGAACTTATTATATTGGATTTGATAAAAGGCAGCAAAATTGAATTCATAACTTTTTCTCAAGATGAGAAGTACATTGGCTTGGAATATAATAAAGCGAGTTTTGTAAGATGCATTAGGGTTTACAAAACTGATAATGGAGATATGATCGACTATAAATTTGAGGAAAAATTCCCAATAAATTTAGTAGACGTAAATTTTTCTTCCTTTGACAAGGAAGTAATAAATTTTGATGTTGTTGCTAAAAACCCTTCAGACAAAAGTTTAAATGACTATATAGGCAAATGGCAGCTAAACATTAAAGAGCTTAAGAGCAAAAAAATATGATATAATAAAAAAAACAAATTAGAATGGAGTTATTAATGAACTGGGGAGATAAGAGATATTATTCTTTGAATTACTACCTAAGAGAAAAATTTAAGTGTAAGGTTTATAAAATATCACTGGATGCAGGGTTTTCATGCCCTAATAGAGACGGAAAAATAAATACAGGTGGATGCATCTTCTGCAGTGAGAGAGGCTCTGGAGATTACGCAGGAAATAGTGAGCTATCTATTCATAGCCAGTTTGAAAATATAAAAAAAATAATGGCTAAAAAATGGAAGGAAGGAAAATACATTGCTTATTTCCAGGCCTATACAAATACTTATGCTCCACTGCATGTATTGAGGCAAAAGTATGAAGAAGCAATAAAAGAAGAAGATGTGGTGGCGCTAGCTATTGCTACCAGGCCGGATTGTTTGTCAGAGGAAATTTTAGATTTATTAGAGGAGTTGAATAAAAAAGTTTATGTCTGGGTTGAACTTGGACTTCAGACGATTAATGAAAGCACTGCACTTCTAATAAATAGGGGATATTTAACAGGTGTATTTGATAGTGCCCTGAAAAATTTAAGAGAACGTGGGATAGATGTGGTTTGTCATGTTATTTTTGGTCTACCGGGTGAAAGTCATGAGGACATGCTGTCTACCGTAAAATATCTTTCAAAAAAAGATATCCAAGGTATAAAATTTCATCTTCTTCACCTTATGAAAAATACTCCTATGGTTGAACTGTATAATAAAGGTGGATTAAAATTTATGGAGCAGGAAGAATATGTAGAATTAATCTGCAAAGCCATTACAATACTGCCGCCTGACATTGTAGTTCACAGATTAACTGGGGATGCACCAAGAAGCCTTCTAATCGGTCCATTGTGGAGTTTAAAGAAGTGGGAGATATTAAATTCCATCGATTATTTACTAAAAAGTAAAAATTTATATCAGGGAAGGGATTGTCTATGAAGATTGACATAATAATATCTGCAGATCAAATAAATGAAAAAGTAATAAAAGACAGAACCGTAGTTGTTATTGATATACTGAGAGCGACTTCGGTAATAATAACAGCAATAAATAATGGTTGTAAAGAGATTGTACCTGTGCTCACTACCGAAGAAGCATTTGAATTAAAAAGAAAAACAAGTGAATGTTTACTTTGTGGAGAAAGAAATGCAGTTAAAATAGACGGATTTGATCTTTCTAATTCGCCTTTAGATTATACTCAGGGAAAAGTAAGGGGAAAGACGCTGATTATAACTACAAGTAATGGAACTAGAGCAATAAAGGGAAGCATAGGAGCAAGAAATATATTAATAGGTGCTATTATTAATGGACAAGCTGTATCAGATAGGATACTTGAACTAGGAAATGATGTGGTGATAGTGAATGCAGGGACTTATGGAAATTTTTCAATTGATGATTTTCTCTGCAGTGGATTTATTATAGATTGCATACTTAAAAAGGAAAGCAATGTTATTCTTACTGATATTGCAAAAACAGCAAACTATGTATATAAGCAAAACAATAACATTACGGATTTTATTAAAAATGCCAGCCACTATGAAAAAATAAAGGAGCTTAATTTACTGGAGGATTTAGATTACTGCTGCAGAAAGAATATCATAAGTGTAGTTCCTGAATTAGTTGATGGTAAAATTGCATAATAAAAAAACTAGGGGCTGTCGCACTAGCATAAAAAAATATGCTAGCGCGGCAGCGTTTTTTGTGTGTTATATAGAAAATTTAATGATATTTTAGCCCCCAATAAGCTAGATAATTAAAAAAATTCGTACTTTAA
>Ga0183096_1001410_pt1 | contig 20756 bp, 20 predicted proteins | sample Biomet5_FD_127791 | JGI IMG/M metagenome (GOLD analysis project Ga0183096, IMG submission 127791) | Microbial communities from bioreactor (seeded with sewage sludge) at LBNL, California, USA - Biofuel metagenome 5 (version 2) (version 3) | ecosystem: Engineered > Bioreactor > Anaerobic >... | reverse complement strand
GGCGTGGGGATCGCTGTTGATGGCCACGATCATCTCCGAGCCGCGCATGCCGGCGGCGAACTGCACCGAGCCCGACACGCCCAGGGTGATGATCAGCTTGGCATGGACGGTACGGCCCGATAGGCCGATCTGGCGCTTGGCGTCGAACCATCCGGCCTCCACCAGCGGCCGGGTGCAGGCCAGCTGCGCCCCCAGAAGGTCGGCCAGCCTCTGGGCCAGGGCGATGTCGTCCCTGCTCTTGAGGCCGCGGCCGACGGCCACGATGACCTTGGCCTCGGAGATATCGATGATCTTGGCCTTCTCCTTGATGTCCAGTATCGCGGTGGTGCTGCGCAGCTGATCCGGGGCCAGGGTCATGGCGACGGCCTGACCATGGGGCGCGGACGGCTGCGGGGCGTCGAACGTCTTGTAGCGCACGGTGCAGAACTGCGGCCGGGTGTTGGTGGTGACGATCTGCGCCATGATGTTGCCGCCGAAGGCCGGCCGGATCTGGACCAGGTCGGTGTTGGGTTTCATCTCCAGCTTGGTGCAGTCGGCGGTCAGGCCCGTATGGAAGCGGGCCGCCACGCGCGGCGCCAGCGAACGGCCGATGTTGGTGGCCCCCACCAGGATCGAGGACGGCTTGACCTTGGTGATGAAGTCGCTGAAGGCGTTGGCATAGACATCCATGCGGAAGTCGTCCAGGGCCGGGTCGTCATAGACGTAGACCTTGTCAGCCCCATAGCGCAGAATCTCGTCGGCCAGCGGCTGGACATGATAGCCGATCAGCACGGCGTAGATGGGCTGGTGGGTGACCTGGGCCAGCTGGGCGGCCTTGCCCAGCAGTTCCAAGGTCACGTTGTGCAGCTGGCCGCGGTTGTGTTCGCCGAAGACGGCGATGCCTTTGTAGGCGTCCTTGTCCACGGTCTTGACGGGATCGGCCTCGAAGGTGATGGCCCCGGCCGGGCCCTGGCGCACGCACATCTTGCACAGTCGGCAGCCTGCCCCGATGCTTATCTTATCCCCATCGGCCGTTATCGCCCCGAAGGGGCACAGCGCCGCCAGCTGGGCGGCCGCCTGGGCGTCGATCTTCTCCTGATGGATCTGCAGTCCCATGGTCAGCGGCCCCCTTTCTCGACGAACTTATGCTCCGTCAATAACGCATACAGCCTGTCGGCCAGCTGGGCCGATGTGCCGGTGAACATCTGCTTGGCGTCGTTCTTCTCGGGCGGGAAGATGCGTTCCACCTGGGTGGCGGAGCCCGCCAGGCCGTAATGCTTGGGATCGGTATCCTTGAGGTCGGCCAGGGTCATGGTCCTGATGGTCCCGGCGCCGATCTCCTTTTTGCGCTTGTAGGAAGGCAGCCGCGGCGTATTGACGTCCGCGTCGGTGCACAGCAGGCAGGGCAGCGGCATCCGCTGGGTCACGATCTCATGTTCCTGGTTCAGCTTGACGGTCACCGCTTCGCCGTCGGCCTGCAGCACCTCGATGACGTTGCCGGCATGGGGCAGGCCCATCCATTCGGCGATCTCGGCCCCGACCTGGGCCGTGTCGCCGTCGGTGGTCTGCTTGCCGCAGATGATCAGGTCATACGTTCCGCAGGCCGCGATGGCCTGGGACAGCGTATAGGACGTGGCCAGCACGTCGGCCCCGCCCAGTTTGCGGTCGGAGACCAGCACCGCGTCGTCGGCCCCCATGTATAAGGCTTCCTGCAGCGTCTCGGCGGCCTGGCCCGGCCCCATCGTCAAGGCCGTCAGCTGACCGCCGTACTTCTCCTTGAGCTGCAGCGACGTCTCCAGGGCGAAGAGATCGTAGGGATTCATCTTGCCCTTGATGCCGCTGCGCTTGAGGACGCCGGTGACCCGCCCCCCCTCGCCTTTGTTGGTGTTCGGCACCTGCTTGATGCAGACGAGTATCTTCATAGAGCCTCCTTGCTTATCACGATTGTTCAAACATCAAAAACCTGCACAATCATTATAATGTCAATCACGCGCATGCTGTCAAATAATCTGATATACGGCGTAATGATTCCGCGTTCGCTGCTTGTATGCGAAAGAAAGCCGGCCTTGCAGCCGGTCTCGTGGTGACATACCATCTCGTGCGATGCCGCCTTACATCCCTTCCTTATATAGTTCATCAAGCATGACATGCTTTATCTCGGCGGTTTCCTTACCAGTGAAACCGGAACGTGCGATGAAGACATAGCGATGGCATCTCAGACCCGTGGCCCGCACCTGTTCGATTTCCTTGCTGATCATAGCCTCGGTGATACGGTTCTTCATGAACTTCACTTCATAAAAGACGTATCCCTTTTCGTCCTTGGCCACGACATCGAACTCGCCGTTGGTCCGACTGACGGGGTCATCGTAATAATACTTGCCGATCTTTTCCAGCACTGGATCTATCATGCCAGCCTGGTTGGCCCTGACGAGGTATTGCCGGGCGATGCGCTCGAAGCCATGCGGAACGTAGCTCTCCTCGAAATCGGGATGTATGTACCTGTCGTAGAACGTATCGGGATCCATGATCTTCAGTTGCGAGGCATGCGCGAACATGTAGCGATAATAGAACAGCGACAGGTTGTCGCATATATGATAGCCGGCCTTCCGTCTGTTGTTTTCATCGTTGATAGGTGCCGTCCGGATCACGACTTCCATGCTGATCAATTTATCCATGATGTCGACGAGGGTCGGCCCGCTGGATACGTGCGATTGGGACAGGATGTCGCTGTATTTGGAATAGCCTCGGGCCATCGCGCTGAAGACCTCGTTGGCATTGGTCATCTTAGCGATCTCCGCCCCCAGATATAAGGGGACCTCGTTTTCAAGGCGTGCCCCTTCGGAGGCGATAAGTGACATGATGTTCTCTTTGACAGACCGCCGGTCGTCGATCAGGCGGTTGTAATAGGGGATCCCGCCAAAGACGGAATATATCCTGACGCGGTCCGCGGGTGAGAAGGCCGGATAGAACTCTGCCGCCTCATAGTAGTCCATCTGCTTGAGGTCGATGATCACATCCATCCGTCCGAACAGCGGATTGGCCTTGCCTAGCAGGGACTTCATGACATCGACATATGAGCCCAGGAGCACCAATTTCAGTTGAGTGCTGTCACGATATCCATCGATGAGCGACTGCAGGATGCTGTCCATGCCGGCGATGTTGGCCCGCAGGTAGGGATATTCATCGAGCACCAGGATCATCTTTTTGGACACCGCGGCCTTGAATATGTATTCCAGGATATCCTCAATCCTCTGATAACCAAGCTTAGGGAGTCCCAGCGCTTCTGCCGTCACCCTGTTCAGTCCCTCGGCGTTGCTCTGCTCAGCCAACTGCTTGCACTCATAAAACATGTAGACGGTGTCGGCCGTGCTGATAGCCTGCTTGACCAGTTCGCTCTTGCCGACACGGCGGCGTCCATAAACAAGCATCGTACCCATGCCAGGGGCGGAGATCGCGTCCCTCAGTTTCTTCAATTCTTTCTTACGGCCGTGAAAGATCATCTTACTCGGTCCTTTCCGACTCGGTATTAACCGAACTAATATTATGATACTCCCGGCCCGAGGTCTTGTAAACAATAAATTCGGTTAATACCGAGTCGGTTCCAACCGAACTATATCCATGGGCATGGCGACCGTTTTGATTCAACTGAACCGCATCTGATCGGATGCTTATCCAACAGCACTTGGAGCACACTGAAAATGGCACTTTCATCTGTGCCTTGCCTTGGATGCATACCGATGAACACAGCCTAGGCGCAGGCGACGGTGATCAGCAGGTTGGCGTAGGTCCGCCGCTCACCCGTCTCGATGGCGATGACGACCGCCTTGTCGGCCGAGCAGGCATCATAGAACTCGAAACGCCCCAGCTTCTTCAGCTCGATACCGGGCAACATCTGCCGGAACTCGTCGAAGATGGCCAGCCCGGTGCCGTCCGCCGGCTGCATGACGGTCGCGGCCTCGATGTTGATGACCGACTGCAGCGTCGCCAGCACCGCGGTGACCGTCGGGGTCCCGGGGCACAGCCCCAAGAAGATCTTGGTGGCCGACCCCGACTTCTCGTTGAGCGGATAGTTGCCATCGGCGATGAGGATCTGACTGCCATGGCCGCACAGGGCCAGGGCCGCCATCAGCTCGGGATTGATACATTTCGTCGTAAGCATATCTTCATTCCTCCTATTTTCATCTACGGCCATCTATGGCCTTTGCTTCCTCAATCAGCGGACTTTCCGTCAGCATCACTGTCGTCGAGACGATAGGTCGGGCCCTGCTCCTTGGCCGTGTTCTCGATCAGCACGAAGTAGATGACCGTCAGCAGCGCGTAAGGTATCGGGCAGAACTCGCCCGGGTTGACCTGCGACATCAGCCACAGCCCGACCGCCGACATCGCCAGCGTCAGGTTCAGGGCGTCGCGATGGGTGAAATAAGCCTTGGCGCGGCACCACATCTGGCTGGCATAGGCCGCCACGCCGACCAGGCCCATGCTGCCGATGATCTGCGGGAACCACATATGATACCATTGCATCGTCCCTTTGACGCCGTTATAAAGGTCGCTGTTGCCCTTGTACAAAATGCCTTTGCCCACGATGAGGCTGCTTTGGAAATCCGTGATGGCGCGGGCGATGAACTTGGTGCGGACCTCGATACCCTTCTCGGTGACGAAGTCCTGTATCCTTAGGAAGTAGTACTCCAAGCCCAGCTGCCCGCCTACCCGCAGCAGCGGGAACTTCATGTACTTGGTCACGAACGCCGGGCCATATTCATAAAGGATGTAGCCGAAGACGAAGAAGCACAGGACATAGGCGATGCGGTTGATGATACGGCCATGGCTGGCGATGCAATAGACGATGAAAAGCAGGAAGACCTCCGCCGTGCCCAGCAGCATACCGCCGCGCGAGCCGCACAAAACCAGCGCCCCATAGAAGACCGGGATGCACACCATGACATACAAGAAGCCCCAGGGACGTTTGGACGCATACCAAAAAGGCATCGGCAGGGCCATCATCATGAAAGTCGCCAGATTGTTTTCACCATAGAAAGCTGGCCAGCTGCCCGTCGCGGCATACGTGGCCCGGTTGGCGTAGTAGAAGTGCACGACGCAGACGACGACCATCATCCCGACCAGCATCATATAGCGGGCCATCTGATGACGATCATGGTCCTGGACATGCGAGCTGAACAGCAGATAGAAGCCGACCATCCCGAAGCCCAGGCCCAGGATGTAATAGATGGAACTGGCCTTGAGATACGCCGCCAGGGGAAACGTCCCGATCCCGCTGACGGAGATGGCGACGGCCACCGCCAGCTGGCCGTAGAAGGTGATGCCGATCTTCGGCCGGCGCCAATACCATATGACATGGAACAGCAGGGCGAACCCCAGCGGGATGGCCAGCCACTTGTATTGGATGAACCGTGCATAGGAGTTGTACATGCGCGTGACGAACACGCTCAACAGCAGCAGCGGCAGCATCGAATCGACGAAGTCATCCGATATCACCCATATCAGGGCGACCAAGGACGCGAAATAGACGGCCCCGATGACCTCCTGGCCTTTGTACACGACATACACGGCCGCGGCGAAAACGATCAGGCTGTAAAAGGTCTTGAACCAGTTGTTCCTGATCAGCTTATCCGGCAGCAGTCCCCTGTGTACCCACTTCACGCTCATTTCCACCTATATGTCCATTGTTTGATTGTTAGTGACGACTGGCCGTGCCTCTATCTTATAACAAATGGCACAGCCCGGACAATGTCTATATCAAGTTAATCACCCCGCCACGGCCCGGCCTCCTGTTCGCGCCAATGCCATGGCGATGACGCTTCGTCCCCAGCGCAGCGTGCCAAAGGAAAGGCATCGCCATGGCAATGACGATGCCCCCTGTCAGAATCGCTGTCAATGATTTATGGATGGCGTCTATGGCCTCAGCGGCCGTACATCTTGGCATAATAGCTTGCGTAATTGCCGCTGGTCACGCTGTCCATCCACTGCTGATTGTCCAGGTACCAGTCGATGGTGCGGGCCATGCCGTCCGCAAACGCGGTCTCCGGCTGCCAGCCCAGCTGCGTGGATATCTTGGTGTTGTCGATGGCATAGCGCCGGTCATGACCCGGACGGTCCTTGACGTGGGTGATGAGTTCCTCGCTCTTGCCCATGGTCCTGATGACCAGCTTGACGATCTCGATGTTGGCCTTCTCGTTGTGGCCGCCGATGTTGTAGATCTGACCCGGTTCGCCTTTCTCCAGCACCGTGGTCAGCGCGCGGCAGTGGTCCTGCACGTACAGCCAGTCGCGGATCTGCATGCCGTCGCCATAGACCGGCAGCTTGACGTCATGGCGGCAGTTGTTGATCAGCAGCGGGATCAGCTTCTCGGGGAACTGGTAGGGCCCGTAGTTGTTGGAGCAGCGGGTGATGTTGACCGGCAGGCCGAAGGTCTCGTAGTAGGCCCGGGCCAGCAGGTCGGCCGATGCCTTGGAGGCTGAATACGGGCTGTTGGGTGACAGCGGGGTCGTCTCGGTGAAGTAACCGGTCCTGCCCAGGGCGCCGTAGACCTCGTCGGTCGACACCTGCAGGAAGCGGACGCCCGGCTGATAGTCACGGGAATACTTGTCGTCCTTGGCCAGCTTCCAGGCCTGTTTGGCCGCCTGCAGCAGCGTCTGGGTGCCCAGGACGTTGGTGGTCACGAACACCTCGGGTTCGGTGATGCTGCGATCGACATGGCTTTCGGCCGCGAAGTTGACGATGGTGTCGATGGCGTGGTCGGCGATGGCCTTCTCCACCATGGCCTTGTCCCGGACGTCGCCCTTGACGAAGACATAGCGGGGATCGTCCTGCACGTCGGCCAGGTTCTCGAGATTGCCGGCGTAGGTCAGCACGTCATAGTTGACGACCTTGATATCCTTATAAGAGCTCAGCAGATGATGGATGAAGTTGGAACCGATGAACCCGGCCCCGCCGGTGACCATGATGTTCTTCATTTCATGCCCCCTTGGCCAGGCTCATGAGATAATGGCCATATTCCGTCTTGCGCATCTTGTCAGCCAGCTTGGCCAGCTGGGCGGCGTCGATGTAGCCCATGCGGAAGGCGATCTCCTCGGGGCATGAGATATAGGTGCCCTGACGGCGCTGGACGATGGCCACGTAGTTGGCCGCCTCCATTAGGCCGTCATCGGTACCGGTGTCAAGCCAGGCCAGGCCGCGGCCCAGCAGCTCGACGCTCAGGCTTCCCTGGTGCAGATATTCGTTGTTGACCGCCGTGATCTCCAGCTCGCCGCGCTCGGACGGTTTGATGGTGCGGGCGATCCCGACGACCTGGTTGTCATAGAAGTACAGTCCAGGCACCGCGTAGTGCGACTTGGGGTGGGCAGGCTTCTCCTCCAGGCTCAGCACATGATGCTGATCGTCGAACTCGACGATGCCGAACTGGCTGGGATCCTTGACCCCGTATCCGAAGATGACCGCACCATGTTCAAGGGCCGCCGCTTTCTTGAGCACGTCGGTGAATCCCCGCCCATAGAACACGTTGTCGCCCAGGATCAGGCAGACGTTGTCGGACCCGATGAAATCAGCACCCACGAGAAACGCCTCGGCCAGGCCCCGCGGCTTGTCCTGGACCGCGTAGGAAAGCTTCAGCCCCCACTGCGTGCCATCGCCCAGCAGCTCATGGAAAGCCGGCAGGTCGCGCGGCGTCGAGATGATCAGGATGTCACGGATGCCGGCCAGCATCAAGGTCGACAGCGGATAATAGATCATCGGTTTGTCATAGATCGGCAGCATCTGCTTGGACACCGCCAACGTCGCCGGATACAGCCGCGTGGCCGAGCCGCCGGCCAGGATGATTCCCTTCATGCCCTTATATACCTCCCGCTCATTTTCCGTAGAATGACTTGACCTGGGTGATGACATAGTCGACGTCCTGCGGCTTGAGGCCGTAGTACATCGGCAGCCGCAGCAGGCGATCGCTCTCCTTGGTCGTATACCGGTCCGTGCCGTCGAAGCGGCCGAACTGGATGCCGGCCGGGGCGCTGTGCAGCGGCACGTAATGGAAGACGCTGTTGACGCCATGTTCCTTGAGGAAGGCGATCAAGGCCGTCCGTTCAGCCAGGTCCGCCGCTTTGATATAAAACATATGTGCGTTGTGCGTACAATGTGCAGGCACAGTCGGAAGGTTGATACAGCCCTGGGCCGCCAGATCCTTGAAGCCGGCATAATAACGGGCCCAGCTGGCCAGCCGGTCGTCATTGATCCGATCGGCCTCGACCAGCTGCCCATACAGGTAGGCGGCGTTCAGCTCGCTGGGCAGATAGCTGGAGCCATAGTCGACCCAGGTGTACTTATCGACCTGGCCGCGTAAGAAGCGGCTCCGGTCGGTGCCTTTCTCACGGATGATCTCCGCCTTCTCGATGAACTTGGGATCGTTGATCAGCACGGCGCCGCCCTCGCCCATCGAATAGTTCTTGGTCTCATGGAAGGAATAGCAGCCGATATCGCCGAGGCTGCCAAGACGGCGGCCCTTGTAGTCGGCCTTGACGGCCTGGGCGGCATCCTCGACCACCAGCAGGTGATGCTTCTTGGCGATGGCCATGATCTCATCCATCTCGCAGCCCACCCCGGCATAATGGACCGGCACGATGGCCTTGGTCTTGGGGGTGATGGCCTGCTCGATGAGCTTCTCGTCGATGTTCATCGTGTCGGGCCGGATGTCGACGAACACGATCTTCGCCCCGCGCAGCACGAAGGCGTTGGCGGTGGAAGAGAAGGTGAACGACGGCATGATGACCTCGTCGCCCGGCTGGATGTCGCACAGCATCGCGGCCATCTCCAGCGCCGAAGTCCCGGAGGTCGTCAGCAGGGCCTTGGCCGTGCCGGTGTCCTTCTCGATCCACTGATCGTCCAGCTTTGTGAACTGCCCGTCGCCGCAGATCTTATGGCTGGCGATGGCCTTGGCGATGTATCCCTGCTCGTTGCCGACGCACGGTGGGACGTTGAATGAAATCATGTTCTATATCCTTCTTTCTTTCAATAGAAATAGCAGACCAGGGTCAGACCGACATATACCAGCGGCTCCAGGACCCTGAGCCATTCGATCCATGGCTCGCATGGCACGATGGCCGTGTCATCCGGATCGGCCGCCGTCGGCCGGTTGAGGTAGACCAGCGCGACCAGCGCGGCGGCGAAGATGCCGCCCGCCATCGGCAGACCGGCGTCGCTGATCTGATGATGGTTGTAGACGAACATGTCCGTTATCGAGTTGATCCGGAAAGGGCCGTAATTCATCCCCAGCAGCGGGCTTTCGGTCATCGCGAACTTGGTAGAATATGAGTCAGGCGCCGAGAAGCACGACATTACCGTCCGGCCCCAGCCCATGAACAGCTCGAGGATGACGTTGAGGCGGTAGTTGGCCGGATGCGTGGCCATCGTCATATGCAGGAACGGCACGACCATGATGACCCGGTAATAGCCGGTGTTGGTGAACAGCGTCAGCAGGGCATATGCCATCGTGATCGCATAGACGACCATGCGCGCCCGGTACTTTTCCTGTTGCGGTGTCTTGGTCATGTATAGATAGATATACACGAAGACCAGCCCCATCGCGAACAGTGATATCTTGCCGGCGCCGACGGAGAATGCGGTGCTGAAAAGACGATATGCATAGTTCGAGTCGACGGAGTTGAAGCTCTCGATGAACCCTGGAGCCTTTAGGAAGATGACGTCATAAATCAGCGTCAGCGCGACGAGGCTTATACTTTTGCCGATGACGCGCAGGATGTTCTTGTCGAGCAGCATTATCACGCCGATGGCGGCGATCAGGCAGAACGGCTTGAAGGCGACGGCGACGTTGGTCAGGATGATGAACCATTTCCAGCTGCCTTTGTTGAGCTGATATATCGCCATCGCAAAGACGGCGATGGAAACAATGTCGTTAGTGCCGCCATAGCCGATGGCGGTATAGACGAACATGCACGTCGACCCCAGGAACACCGCCGAGCAGCGGCCCTGCGGGCCGATGCCCATCTGTTTCATGATCTTATCGGCGAAGTACATCGCCACGACCAGCCAGGCGACCAGATAGGCATGGCTGTAGAACATACACCATGCATTGTCCATGACACGGATGCCGTAGAAGTGCTGGGCAATCCATATCGGCAGGTTCCAGATGGCCAGAGGTATCAGGCTCAGGATGTTGCCGCCCAACACCTTGTGCGGAGCACCATTGAGGTTTTCAACCGCATATTGATAGACATCATATAATCGACCTTTAATGACCAGGTCCCAAATGTTGGTCGACCACACGGTGTTGCTCTGCAGGTCGATGTATGTATATAGCAGCATCATCAGCAGCATGACGCCGCCGGCCGCGACCCACATCCAATCGCGCCATGTAAATCTCCTCAAAGTATTCTGCATGTCCCGTTCCTCACTTCCTCAGCATCTACGATAAGCAATCCTTCTTGAATAGTGAAACCCTGGATTGATTTTCAGCTGGCCTTCCAAAGGCGGCGCGGCAAGGAGGCCATCATGGCGTCGTATCCCGTTATATGTTTACATAGACGCAGCAGTTCGGCGGCAGCCCAGCATGTCCCCAAAATGACCAGCAGGCGCACAACACTGCTGCCAAACATCTGTTCCGACAGCAGGTGGATGACCATCGTGTGAAACATGAAAATATCCCCTGACACCACGCCGAGAGCCGCTAAAGGCGCAGCGACAGCCGCCGGTCCCGCCAGCCAGCACGACGTGAAAGCGATGACCGCCAAGGCCAGCAACGGATCGGCCAGCAAGCATAGCTGACTGCGGATTGCGATGCTCAGCAACAATGCGGCAAATGTAATGGACATCATCAGGACCGGATGGCTGTGCCTATATGCGACAAGGCGGTCAAAAACGCCGTAGCGGGCGCAGGCCATGCCCAGGATGAAGGAGAAAAAGTAATATATCTCGCGATCAGTATGCCAAGCCCATCCTGCATTGATAAAATACCAGATCCATGGCAGATAGGATACAATCAGCAAGACGATGGTTGCGCTATTGCCTTTATCTATAATCTTCATGAACAGTGGGAAAAGCATGTAAGACGTGAAACAGGCTTCCATATACCACCACACGCCGTTGGCTGTGGGGGTGACAATAAGCAGGTTGGACATACCGAGCATATCCTTGATCATATAGACAATTGCCAAAGGCCCGGTTCCATAGAACGATGACGGTTTCGTCCCACATGCCAGCCATACGAGCAGCACCAAGACGTATATCAAAATATAAGAAGACCAAATCTTGTAGATGTGGCCGCCTACGAAACGTGCCATCCCTTGGCCCTTCGCACGAAAGCTGCACGTTAGTCCATAGCCGCTCAATATCATAAACAGGCTGACACACATCTTGCCGCTGGCGGCAAGCAGCGTTGTCAGATTGGACGCGGTTAGCACAATCGGCTGTCCTGGCTCGTTGGCTATCGAGTGATGGATGAGCAGCGCAAAGATACCGACACCCTTAGCTATATCTGTCATTTTTTTTGAATATGAGATGTCCGTGCTTTCGCTCCTCGGTTGATACGAATTAGCCATCATTACCTCGCTTAATATTAAATCATGCACTCGATTTCGACATGGTTAGCATAGCACAGTGGGGCTCACACGTTAATATTTCGTCCATTGAATACAAAGCCCAAAATGCACCAATCATGCCACAAAAATGGTTTATATATGGTTTCATAGTTATAATGTGTTATACGATAAGAGGTTCGATTAATAAGCCTTATCAAAGCAGAGACGCGCCGTTATCAAGGAGGACTATATGGTAATCATCATCGGAGCCACCGGCTTCATCGGCATGTATACCGTCGAGAAGTTTATCGCCGCCGGGAAAAAAGTCATTGCCACCGGACGAAACAAGGAATTAGGCGCCATGGTGTCGGCCATGGGCGCGACCTTCATACCTTTGGATATAACACATAAGGAAGATTTCGATAAGCTGCCCACTGCCGACGTCGAAGGCGTGATCTTGCTGGCCGGGCTGTTGCCGGCCAACGCCAGAGTCGATCTCGCCGTTCAGGAGAACGCCGCCGATTATTTCACCGTCAACGTCATTGGCACCATTAACGTGCTGGAGTACTGCAGGCGCAACGGCATCCGCAAAATTATCTCGAACACATCCTATTCCGACGTGGCCGGGGCTTGGCGAAAAGACTACGCAATAAAGGAAAGCGAGCCGCGCAGTTTCCGTTTCACCGGTGATCATGCTGTATACGTCATTTCAAAGAACGCCGCCTGCGACATGATGGAATATTACAATCAGCAGCATGGCATGCGCTGTGCATGGTTCAGGTTCCCGCCCGTCTATGGCGTGGGCCCTCATTCAGTTATCTATGTAAACGGCAAGATCTATAAGACCGGCATCCAGACATTCATTGAAAACGCCCAACAGGGCAAGGACATTGAAATATGGGGCGATCCCCATATCAGCCGGGATATCATATATGTCAAGGATGTCGCCACAGCCTATCTTATGGCCCTGACAAGCAACAATACGCTGGGTCTTTATAACATGACTTCCGGAACCGCGCTCGATCTGCAGCAGCAGGCTGAGACGGTCATCGACGTATTCGGCGGTGCCAAGAGAAGCCGGATCGTCTATCGCCCTGACAAGCCCAATAACACGCCGTCTTTCCTGTTTGACATGACCAAGGCCCGGAACGACTTCGGTTTTATACCGCAGTATGTGTCGTATCGTGATATGATGACCGACTATAAAAAAGAATTGGAAAGCGGCCGCTGGGACACGCTGATCCGCGCACGCGCCAAGGAAGCTTGACATGGGAAGACAGCGAATAGTGATTATCGGCGCAAATGAGTTTCAGGATCCTCTGATACGCAAAGCCCGGGAGATGGGCTATGAGACACATGTCTTCGCCTGGGAGAAAGGCGCTGTTGGTAAAGCAGATGCCGATTTCTTTTATCCCATCAGCATCGTCGAAAAGGATCGCATACTGCATGAGTGCCAACGCATAAAACCGGCGGCCGTCGCATCCATCGGTTCCGACCTTGCCGCCATCACCGTCAATTTCCTTGCGAATGCGCTGGGCCTGCCATCAAATGCACCGGCAACGGCTTTGATAGCGACAAACAAATATGAGATGCGCAAAGCCTTCCGGGAAGCCGGTGTCCCGACGCCTGCCTTCTATAAGGTCGGACCAGAGGAAGAAATAGGCATGCTGTACGGAATGCACCTGCCAATTATCGTCAAACCGACTGACCGCTCCGGAAGCCGCGGGATATATAAGCTTGATTCTTTTGACACCCTAAAAGACGCAATTAAGGCCTCGGCCGGCGAGTCATTCGAAAACAAAGCCATCGTCGAGGAGTTCATGGACGGTGAGGAATTCAGTTGTGAGTGCATCTCCGCCAATGGGGAGCACCACATGTTAGCCATCACAAAGAAGTTCACCACCGGAGCGCCCCATTTCATCGAAACCGGGCATCTGGAACCTGCGGACCTGTCCGTCGAACGGACAGCAGCGATTAAGCATACGGTGTTCATGGCATTGGACGCCCTGGGCGTCACCTGCGGCGCTTCCCATTCCGAGTTCAAGTTGACCAACGATGGGCAGGTACGAATCATTGAGATCGGCGCCCGGATGGGCGGCGACTGCATCGGATCGGACCTTGTATATCTGTCTACCGGCATGGACTTCGTCAAGATGACGCTGCAGGCCGCCTTAGGCCAGCCGCTTGATCTGACTCCTCATAGAACACCTATGTTTGCGGCGATTAAGTTTATCTTCTGCTCCGCCGATCTTGAGCGTCTTCGCTGGATTCAAGCCAACCACCCAGAGATTATTTGGCGCGTCAGCGACATGATGCCCTTCGACCATCAGGTTGTTGATAGCTCAAGCCGCTATGGCTTCTACATCACAATGTGTGAAAGCCGGCGTCAGGCCTTGGAGATGTCACAGCTATGACTGAAAATAACAAGGATGTCAACATCAAGAAGAAGATCGGCGTGAAGGATGTTCTGCTGCTCCAACTGATAGTCGTCATCTACACCCTCGCCGGCGTCGCTAGCAAATTCGCTGCCGGCAATCCCTTCTTATCATGGCGCTTCATCATGTTCTACGCCATTGAGATCGCCGTTTTAGGGATCTATGCGCTGGCCTGGCAGCAAATCATTAAGCGCTTCGACCTGTCAGTCGCCTATGCCAACCGTTCCATCGCACTGCTATGGGCAATGGTCTGGGCAGTTGTTTTTTTCCATGAAACCATAACTTGGAAGAATGTCTTGGGCGTTTTAATCGTCGTTGTCGGCACAATCATCGTCAATGGTGAAGATCATGAGTAGCTATACCATCTTGTTGGTTATTTCCGTCGTCATCTCCTCAGCCGCGCAGATTCTGCTCAAGGCCAGCGCCCGGCAGCCGCATCCAACCAAGCTGAGCGAATACCTTAACTTCGATGTCATCTGCGGCTATGGGATGATGGTGATCGCTACGGTGACTACTATACTCGCCTATCGCGGGTTGGATTACAAGAATGGGCCGATCATCGAATCGCTTGGATACATATTGGTGATGATTCTCAGTCGTATTTTCTTCAATGAGAAAATCACTCGCCGCAAGGTGATAGGAAATTTGCTGATCCTAGCCGGCATCTTTGTATTTTACTTATAGGAGGTAGTCAATCATGGAGCTCTCTGTTGTAATCCCCGTATATGGCTGTCCAGCCGCCCTGGATCCTCTTTACAAGCGGCTTACCGACACGCTGTCCTCCCTGGTCGCATCCTATGAGATCATCTTAGTCAACGATGCCTGCCCCAAAGGGTCCTGGTCGGAGATTGAGAAGATATGTGCCGCCGATAGTCATGTGGTAGGGCTCGAACTATCCCGCAACTTTGGGCAAATCAAGGCTATCACGGCCGGGCTGGATCAAAGCCGCGGTGACTGGGTCGTTGTAATGGACTGCGACCTGCAGGACCGGCCAGAGGAAATCAGACGCCTGTATGCCAAAGCCCATGAAGGCTATGACGTCGTCTTCGCACGACGGGCGGTACGTCATGACTCCGCACTAAAGATCTGGATGTCCAATCGCTTCTATGCTCTTTATTCATTTGCCTCTGGTGTAAAATACGACCCGGCGCTCTGCAATTTCAGCATCGTGAGTCGCAAGGTAGCCGATGCCTACTGCAGCATGCGTGAACTACACCGTGCATACATCATCTATATCCAATGGATCGGTTTCCGGCAAACCGCTATCGATGTCGATCACGATGAACGATATGAGGGCCAATCCGGCTACAATTTCAAGAAACGCATGCGCATGGCGATTGACATTCTTACCTCACAATCCGACAAGCTTCTGCGCGTCACAGCCATTACGGGGATGATTATCGCGGTCATCGCGCTGATAGCCATGCTGATCATCATCATCCGTTACTTCCTCGTTCACCAAATGGAAGGGTGGACCAGCCTTATAACCTCAGTCTTTTTGATGGGTGGACTTACGATGATGTCGATTGGCATCGTCGGCATCTACGTCGGGAACATCTTCATGCAGGTAAAAGAGCGTCCGTTATACATCACCCGTACAATCCTCAATGGCGTGGGACCTGACAAACAACATATCAAGGCCGCCAAAGCTAGCCATCACTGACATTCTTTAGCCGCTGCAGTTTTATCACCGTCAGCCGTTAACCATTGAGGCGTTTCATAGGCACATGTATAAAAGAAAGCAGTCATGATGGAAAAAATTAAACAAAAAGCCGTCGCCGTCTATCACCGATTAACCTCTGGCCTGCATCGTAAATTCCTTCTGGCCATAGTCATAAACACAGCCTTCATACTGATCCTCAACACCTTCAAGCCTATCAGACTGACCGTCAATGACGACTACGCCATGGAATTGATGCTGACCGGGGCATATGGACTGCGTTCTGGTTTCGATGTTTTCAATAACATCGTCCTCGGCACAATGTTGACCTGGCTCTATACGCTCCTGCCGACGGTGAATTGGTATAGCCTTCTTCTGGTGGGAACCGTTATTTGTTCGTTTTCGATATATGATGCCATCCTGATCGATCGCTATGGTTTTCGATCCGGTGGATTGCTCGCCGCACTCATCACATCATTATTCGAGGCCTTGGCGCTTTATACGCTGCAATGGACAATCTGTGCCTATCTTTGCGCTTTAGGATCCATATCGCTGTTTGTTTACAGCAGCAGCTGCGTCGGCCGCAAGCAACATGGATGTCTTTGGGGAGCTTCAGTCTTTTTTGTAGTTGCCTTTATGATCCGTTGGGCTGCCGCTTCATACGTCGCCGTTCTGCTCATTGCCTATGGTTTATTCACGCTCTGCACCAACCATCGGGCAAAGGCCCTGACCGTATCGATCGTATCGACGCTGACCGTCTGCCTGCTGTTGGGCATCGTCAATCACGTCTGCTATAATGCCGATCCGCAATGGAAGGAGTACCTTGAATATAACAATCTTCGTTCGGAGTTGGTTGATTATTATTGTCCTACATATGATGAAGCGCCGAAACTGTACAAATCCATTGGATGGACGAGAAACGATCTCAAACTATTCCTCAGTTTCGTGACGCCTGATGATAGCAAATTCAGCGCCGCCAACCTGAAGAAGATCATCGCGGCACGCGACTCCTATCAGACACCGTCATCGAGCCTGACCGTCACAAAGACGATTCTCAGCCTTTATAAGGGGCTGACCTCTTCTGCAACTTCCAATTGCATCCTCTTGTTGTTCATAACAGCTTTTTTCTGCTGTCTTTTTTTCAGCGATCAGATAGTGCTCAACATCGGATTGGCCGTCGCCCCGATAGCCGCGACGACGGTCCTCTTGTTCAAAGGTCGGGCCCTGCCGCGTGTTTATCTGCCTTTGTTCGTCATTTCCCTCATGTTAAGCTTCTTGCTCAGTGATCCTGGATTGCTGAACGAATTCCGTCAGCGGGCCGCTAGTCATCTCGGTGCAATAAAGAAGCTAATCTTCGTGCTGGCCATCATCGGGACAATCTGCCTAGGACAGATCACAGCTTTCTCAATTTCACCGATGAAATACAATATCGATACCACATCCTTCGCGGCCCTAGATGCATATGCGGCGAAACACAAGAACTGGACCTTCGTCGTTCTTCCCGACGCCAGGCTGGGTCCCCGCAACCTATGCTATTCAATCATTCAGGCGCCGACCAACGGTTCGCTTTCCAACATCTTCCCGCTGGGCGGATGGGAACAGCGAACGCCATACTATTACAACTTTGAGAAAAACAACAATATAAAAAACATTATCAAAGATTTGATGACGAAAGATAACTACTATATAGTGCCTCTAGACTATGGGCCATTGATCATTAGGTATATTCGTGAGAATTACGGGAAAATCGTTAAGCTAAAGACAGTCACAACTGTTGGCTCAATGAAAATCTGCAAAGTAGTAGTCATTAAATAACCATCAGGCGGAGAACGGTGACATGCGCAAAAAAAGAATGACCGTATGTGGCCATTCTTTTTAAACCTACTCATGACGGCGGTATCAGTTCTGTTCTACGAAATTATCCTTGGGCTCGCTGCACATCGGGCAGACCCAGTCGGCAGGCAGGTCCTCGAACTTGGTGCCGGGCTTGATGCCCATGCCGGGCTCGCCGGCCGCTTCGTCATAGACGTACCCACAGACGGGGCAGACATATTTCTTCATTTCCGGTTATCTCCTTTTCAGCCTTGTTACTTCTGTTCCGTGAACTCGGACTTCGGGGCGCCGCACAGCGGGCAGGTCCAATCGGCCGGCAGGTCCTCGAACTTGGTGCCGGGCGCGATGCCCATCTCCGGATTGCCCTGCGCCTCGTCATAGACATAGCCGCAGATCCCACATACGTATTTTTTCATTTCATTCACCTCTTATGGCTCACCACCATCTTACCATCAGCCGGCGGCGATTGCCAAGGGGATGCCCGCGGTCAATCCGCGGACGGCAGCTGCAGCACCTGTTCCTGGTTGTTGACTATCAGGTACCGGCTGCGGGCGTAGCTGCACACGTAATCATTGTTCTGCAGCTTCTCGACCTCTTGGTTGAGCTGGACGTTTTCGGCCTGCAGGTCCTGCAGCTGCTGCCGGGCGGTGGCGACGTCGCTGGTCAGCGTGACGGTGGTCTTGACCTCCCGATAGATGTTCAGCAGAAAATAGCCCGACGCGATGAGCATAACCGTGCATATCATGACCGACCAGACCTTGATCCGTATCTTGCGCGGGTGCACCTTGCGGACCGCCATCGTGATCACGCTCCTTAAGGCCTTCAATGTATATCCGCAATATGTATTATTCATGGAATAAATGTGAATTATATGCAATTTTTAACATGCCCGCGTTTGTGCTACAATATCGTGAGTATCATCGGAGGGACATATGGCCCAGCAATATACGCGCAAGGCGATCCGTGAGACCTTCATCCAGATGATCAGCGTCCAGCCCCTGGACAAGGTCACCGTCAAGGACATCGTCACCGCCTGCCAGATAAACCGCAACACGTTCTATTATTACTATCAGGACATCTATGCCATCCTGGACGAGATCTTCCAATCCGAGATCCAGAAGGTCATCGAGGAGTATAACGACACGCTGTCCTGGGAGGACGGCTGCCTGCTGGCCTGCCGGTTCGCCATCAACAACCGCAAGGCCATCTACAACATATACAACTCCATCCAGAAGGACCAGCTGGAGCGCTACATCTACAGCGTCAGCGGCCAGGTCATGGAACGCTTCGTGGCCAACAAGGCCATCGGCATCAGTGCCGCCCCCAGCGACATCAAGCTCATCGCCGCCTTCTATCAGAGCGCGCTGACCGCGATGGTGCTGAACTGGATCGGCGGCGGCATGAAACAGGAACCCCAGCAGGTCATCCAGCGCATCGGCCGGCTGTTCGACGGCAACATCGACGCCTCGCTGCGGCGCAGCGCGCAGCTCAACGACAAATGGTAGGACCAGACACCGCACGGCCGGTGTCTGGTTTTCATTCATCTTGACCGCCATGTCTGTAATTCATACACGGGCCGGCCGCTGACCATGCGCCGCCGGACGGCCTTCTGCTAGTATGACGGTGCACCGCGATGAAGCGGTCTGCCGATAGGAGGCAATCAAGATGTATTACAGCAGCGGCAACTATGAGGCCTTCGCCCGTCCTCGCAAACCCAAGGGCGTCGACAACAAATCCGCATATCTGGTCGGATCCGGCCTGGCGGCCCTTTCCGCGGCCTGTTTCCTGGTCCGTGACGGCCAGATGCCCGGCGGTCACATCCACGTCCTGGAGAAGGACAAGCTGGCCGGCGGCGCCTGCGACGGCTATAAGTACGAGAACGTCGGCTATGTGATGCGCGGCGGCCGGGAGATGGACAACCACTTCGAATGCATGTGGGACCTGTTCCGCTCCATCCCGTCCATCGAGACCGACGGCATCTCCGTGTTGGACGAGTACTACTGGCTGAACAAGGACGACCCCAACTACTCGCTTTGCCGGGCCACCGTCAGCCAGGGCCTGGACGCCCACACCGACAAGAAGTTTGGCCTGTCGGACAAGGGGGCCATGGAGATCCTCAAGCTGTTCATGACGCCCGACGAGCAGCTGTACAACAAGCGCATCACCGACGTGTTCGATGACGAGGTGCTATCCTCCAACTTCTGGCTGTACTGGCGCACGATGTTCGCCTTCGAGAACTGGCATTCGGCCCTGGAGATGAAGCTGTACCTGCAGCGGTTCGTCCACCACATCGGCGGCCTGCCCGACTTCACGGCCCTGCGCTTCACCAAGTACAACCAGTACGAGTCGATGATCCTGCCGATGACCCGCTACCTGCAGGCCCACGGCGTCGTGTTCCATTACGGCACCCAGGTCGTCAACATCGCCTTCGACATCAAGGATGGCCGCAAGCAGGCCGTCCGCATCGACATCCTCAGGGACGGCCAGCCCGACAGCATCGGCCTGACCTCCGATGACCTGCTGTTCATCACCAACGGCGGCTGCGTCGAGAATTCAAGCATCGGCGACCAGGACCATCCGGCCCGCTTCAATCCCGAACTGAAACAGGGCGGCGGCTGGGACCTCTGGAAGAAGATCGCCGCCCAGGATCCGGCCTTCGGCCACCCGGAGAAGTTCTGCTCCAACCCGGAGCAGAGCAACTGGATGAGCGCCACCGTCACGACGCTGGACGACAGGATCCCCACCTACATCCAGCGCATCTGCCAGCGCGACCCCTTCAGCGGACGGGTCGTCACCGGCGGCATCGTGACCGTCAAGGACTCCAGCTGGCTGATGAGCTGGACGGTCAACCGTCAGCCCCAGTTCCGCGACCAGCCTAAAAACGAGCTGTGCGTCTGGGTCTACGGCCTGTTCTCGGACCAGCCGGGCGACTTCATCAAGAAGCCGATGCGCGACTGCACCGGCCAGGAGATCTGCCAGGAGTGGCTGTACCACATGGGCGTGCCCGTCGACCAGATCCCGAACATGGCGGCCCACAGCGCCAACACCGTGCCGTGCATGATGCCTTACATCACCGCCTTCTTCATGCCGCGCCAGGCCGGCGACCGGCCGGCCGTTGTCCCGCAGGGGGCCGTCAACTTCGCTTTCCTGGGGCAGTTCGCCGAGACGCGGCGTGACACCATCTTCACCACGGAATACTCGATCCGCACCGGCATGGAAGCCGTCTACACCTTGTTGGACGTCGATCGCGGGGTCCCCGAGGTCTGGGGCAGCGTCTATGACATCCGCGACCTGCTGAACGCCACCGTGCAG
>Ga0183096_1001404_pt1 | contig 20924 bp, 18 predicted proteins | sample Biomet5_FD_127791 | JGI IMG/M metagenome (GOLD analysis project Ga0183096, IMG submission 127791) | Microbial communities from bioreactor (seeded with sewage sludge) at LBNL, California, USA - Biofuel metagenome 5 (version 2) (version 3) | ecosystem: Engineered > Bioreactor > Anaerobic >... | reverse complement strand
ACCAATTATCTTGTCTATGTTCTTCTGTTCTACAGAAACTTCAGCTTCAAGCCTTGCCTTCTGATCCTCACTCATCTGCTCAGGAAACAAATTCAGTTGAAGCTCATCAGGATTAAGCGGAAGGTGTGTACTTCCCGGATAAAAGTAACTGTCTCTTTTCTTGTTTTTCCTTTGTGGTGAGTGCTTAGTAAAATTCTGGAATAGATCCTTTGTCATATATCGGAAGCGCGCTTGTTGATAGATGCTTTTGATGAGTAAACAATGGAAAATGCTAGGATGTTCTTATTCTAGAATGGGTGATACGGAGTCTTTTCTCTTTGCCTTTACTCTCGCTGGTTGTTGATCTGTTTTTGTATCCTTAGTTATGCTTGGTTTCTCTTTATGTTTCAGGCGTTTTACTCTCCATTTATTCCAGAAAATCAGTTCCTTCCATGTATTAAAGTCTTTTTTAAAGATAATACCAATTCCTTGTGTGGTAAGGTTCGTTTTGGTATAGTAACGGTCATTCGTTTCGCTATACGCTTTCAAGCGTATATCTCCTGAACGATTTATTAGCCATTCTGCTTCGAAGTCTCCTATAAAATTGCTGTTTGCTATAGGATTATCTCTGTAACCAAAATTACCATTGATTAATAATCTGTTATTTAAAAGTTGACCTGATAGCATACCTTCAAATTCTACATCTGTCCATCCTTTCTGTCCAGTACTTAGATTGGTACCAATATTCCAATTGTTGTTATCTATTATATTAGACAGTGCGTTATTAAATTGTCCTGAAAGTGTAGATGAAAGCATAGAAGACATCATATTCGAATTCTGTGTTGTATTTACATTCTCAGGAGTATAAAACTTCCCAATTCCTAATAAATAAAGAATTTGCATGTTCATTTGCTCATCTGTAGGTATATAATTACGTATAAGAGCTTGCACTTCATCACGTTCATTTGGTAGTTCAATTCCTAATTTTATATCAGGAGATGTTAAAGCCCCTGTTAAGTTCATTATACAATTCACTTTAATATTGGTTTGATTAACATAATCACTTGCATTAGGCATCAAATCGTTTAACGACACGGAGTTAACGGGGTATGATGCCTTAATATCTAGTGTGGCATCGTATGGTGAACCATTGAATGTAATTGAACTTCCATTCTTTATACTGAAGTCTTTACGAATAACTTCTTGGAGACTAAATTTGTAAATGCCTTGATTAATCTGGTAACTACCAAACATTTTTAAGTCTCCCTTATTATAAAACTCCGTACGAATGTTTCCGGACCCTTTTCCGCTTATATAGTCACCTGCCATAGGGTCCATAATTATTTTCATTGTAGCATCAGGTGTAGCATCTACGAGCAAATTCAAATGTATATCCGTATATTTATCCTCTTGCTGGGATACTTGTCTGGCTAATTCATAGTCTGATACCAATTTGGCAGAATCCTGTATTATACGCCTTGGAGTTTTATCTACAAACTGAATAAATTGGTTATTAGCGGCGGAAGCAACACTCTCTTTCATATAAACAAAATTGGTATTATGGTTGGTCGTTAGAGCAACATTAATGTTTACCCCATCACGATAATTCCCTTCTATTAGAGCATTTCCTGTGCCATATACGGTTCCGTAAAAAGGATAATCATGATTTTCTTGCGTGTTCATAATTAAAACATTATTATAATCAAACTGGAAACGGTATTCCAGTTTTTTGAAATGTTCGTAATGCAAATAACCATTTACTTTGCCTTGGTTTCCTTGTGGATCATATATCCGATTATTTTGGAAATATAGGCCTTCGGGGCTGATTTGAATACTATCTTTCAAGAAAAACGTTGTATTTAAAACTTCTACTTTCATAGAGGCATCTCCCAATACTCGTCCCTCTAAAGTTAGTTCTTTGAATTTGCCATAAAAATGGACATGTCCGCTTGCACGTCCATTAAATTGCGGGGTGATGCTATTCATATAATACTCGAGGAATTTGAGATTGGTCTTGTCTGCTTCAATTTGCAAGTCCAATGCACTTTGAGGTTTCAATGGATATATGTAGCCATAAACATGGCTTTTCGCAATTTCTTTTTCTTTAATATGGGCATCAAGATAAATACCTCTTATATTATTGTGCCATTCTCCATAAATATTAGCGTCTCCCAATAATCCGTTATTTATACCAAGATTTTTGATAAAAAGATTCGTATACATAACTGGCTTTTTCAATAATCCACATGCATATGCCGGTCCTGTAGCTTCACCTTCAAAGTGTACACCTATATCTGCAATGTCAAAAATATATCCAATATTTATATCTTTCAAATCAAGCCGTACTGTATCTTCCGGTTGGTCTGAAATTGTTCCATTGATATTAAGATGTCTATCTTCGTGATTGAAGTTAAAGTTATTGATATGTATTTTATTGGAACTAATCATTATTTGAGAAGGTTGGATATTCCATAACGTATCGTTTAAAATAATATTTGTCTTTTGAATATTTATGATTGTTTTTAAATTAGTGTTTGGGGAAGAAAGAGTTGTGTTCTGAAATGTGTCTTTGGATTTTTGTTCTTTTATAAAGTGAGTGATACCGGCTAATTTTCCACTATATGTGGTATTTCCGCTATTTCCCCAACTCAATGACGTTTGAATGCTATCATTTTTAGCATACCCTTCTACTGCTATATTGATATTTCCATCTGATTTTCTATCATTCAAACGCATACGCAAATGAAATAGATCATTAGAATTCTCGCATAATATCATGGCGGATTCAAAAAAAATATTCTTATAACGAAAACGTGGAAAATATCCTTCTATTCGCAAGCGGTGTGCTTTGTCATTAACATATCCTTTAATACTTGATGGAGTGTAGATTTCAAGGGGTATATCAAATACTCTTGATAAAATCTCAGTGTTTATTATGTTTATGCTAAATTGGAAGTTGTTTTTATTATTTTCTACTTTGGAATTAGGCATAACTACTGCAGGCAAGTATCGTTTTAAAATACCCATTATGCTTGAAGGTAAAGTCTTGTAAGAATATTCACCTGAAATACTAGCCTTTAAAAAATTGGAATTAATGGTTAGTTGCCTACTTTGGTTATTACTTTGAAAGGCGGTAATTTTTAGGTTGTTAAAAGAATAGTCTTTTTCTGGTGATATGTAGGATAGACTATCTATATTTATTTCACCTTTCATGTCATTAATGGAGCTACCTGTAAAATTAGCATTTATTTGAAATGATATTTCTGTGTTTTCATATTTTGAGGTTAATAGGAGATTATGCGGACGTACTTTATGAATGATAGCACGAAAATCAAATGAAGGTATATGCCCGACAGTGTTAATTTGCCCGTTTAATAGGATGGAACCATTTCTATCATTTAATGCAATCTGGCCATCAAATCCGCCTTGTTTATATTCTCCGTCAAGGGTTATGTCCTTATATGTATATTTACTATAATCAATGGATGAGACAATCCCTTTTAGTGTAATAGATGGATATTGGTTTGGGAGGTGCCTTCCTTTTACATCTAAATTAAAAGTTACTTTTCCCACTTTAGGATTTGCTATTATCCTTCCTAATTCAAAATCTTTTGTTTTTATAGAGCCTGAATATGTGAGGGCTTTTTCTTGTTTATTAGAACTCAATTTTACATCAGCTCGAATAGACCCCATATTTGTATCAATTATTCCATATGTCACTAATTCTGTGAAATATCCAGATATTTCTCCATGGAATGATAGATTTCCTATACGCTTTATTAACGAGGATGTTTCTTTATTATTTTGGCCTAAACTTTGAGAGATGAGAAACAAACCATCTTGATCAGCATATAAGTTGGATAGCTTTCCAAAAATAAATGCATCTTGAGGTTGTGACATATCCTGCAAAGAGAGGTTTCCCTTTAAATGAAAATGATTTTGAAATGTAATTGATATAAGAGGACATTCTAATTGATTAATAGTTCCATGTACATTTGCTTCTACTTTTAATTTTTTCTTGAACGGGGCAAGTGCTGGTATTAAAGACGAAAAATCACATAGGGCAACCTCTGATGGCATTATTCTGCATGAAAAGTGTACATTGTCTGCAAATTTATTGAAATCGCTCAAACTATCATAACTCATACGTATAGTATCCATCATAAGTGTTGTATTGGGAAGATTGATAGCAAAATTTTCGATACGCATATTTCTGCTATTTGCTATAATTTTGAGACTGAGTTTTTTTAACTCTATACCAGATTGTGTTTCTTCAATGCTTAATTTTTTGATGGAAGCATTAATTGAATCTTTTTGTAATGCTTTTAGAGATATATTTGCCACTATGTTCCGTAGATGAATATGATGCATGTTTAGTTTCTTAGGGGTTTCTTTCTCAGATAATACATCGTACGAAATCTTTCCTCTACGTAAAAGTAACGAGTTTATACGTATATTTAGGTTGTTTTCTTTTTTAGTTGTATCTTTAGATGCTAATGCGTCAATAATAAATTGATAATTAGTTTTATTTTTTGAAGTTTTTTTATTTAAGCTTGCGTTAAATCCGAATAGTTGCACATTATTAATGACGATTTTCTTTTTCAACAAGGCTAATATATCGAATTTCGCAGATAGACGGGTTACTCTCAGCATTTCTTTATTTGATTGATCGTAAAGCTTTAAATTGTCTACTATAATTCGGTTTAGAACTCCTAAATCTATTTTGTCGATAGTTAGTTGTGTCTTTAGTGCAGATGATAGCTCTTTTGCAACAAATATAGAAACTCTCTGCTGAACATAAGGCGTGTTGAGCAATAAGATAGTACCAATATACAAGCTTAATATGATACCAATTATCCAGTGTATGGTTCTCTTTAGTTTTTTGATATGCTTTCTGTTTTAAAATGACCAACAAAAATATGAAATAATATGTTATTGATCCCACTTTTATAGCTACTTTTGTAGCGTTTAAACGTAAATTAAGCGATTATGAGTACAATTATATTGGGAATAGAAAGTTCTTGTGATGATACTTCTGCAGCAGTGATTAAAGATGGTTTCTTGTTATCAAATGTTGTGGCTAACCAAGCTGTACATGAAGCATATGGGGGAGTAGTGCCTGAACTTGCTTCACGTGCTCATCAGCAAAATATAGTACCGGTTGTTCATGAAGCACTAAAACGTGCTGGTGTGAAGAAGGAAGAGCTAGATGCGGTGGCATTTACTCGAGGGCCTGGACTAATGGGTTCATTGTTGGTTGGAGTTTCATTTGCAAAAGGTTTTGCTCGCTCACTTGGCATTCCAATTGTAGATATTAACCATTTGATGGGGCATGTGTTAGCTCATTTTATTAAAGTTGAAGATGAAGATAATGTGCAGCCAAATTTTCCTTTTCTTTGTTTATTGGTTTCAGGAGGTAACTCTCAGATAATTTTAGTAAAAGCTTACAATGATATGACTGTTTTGGGACAAACTATCGATGATGCCGCAGGGGAAGCAATAGATAAATGTTCTAAAGTGATGGGGTTGGGTTATCCGGGTGGACCAATTATTGATAAATTAGCAAGGCAAGGGAATCCAGCAGCTTTTGTTTTTAGTAAACCTCATGTTGCGGGACTTAATTATAGCTTTAGTGGATTAAAAACGTCTTTCCTATATTCTCTACGAGAATGGATTAAAGAAGATCCGGATTTTATTGAACATCATAAAGTTGATTTGGCAGCATCTCTAGAAGCTACTATTGTTGATATTCTAATGGATAAATTACGTAAAGCTGCTAAAGAATACAATATAAGAGAAGTGGCAGTGGCAGGCGGTGTCTCTGCCAATAATGGGCTTCGCAATGCTTTCAGAGAGCATGCTGAAAAGTTGGGATGGAAAATATTTATTCCCAAATTTAGTTATACCACAGATAATGCAGCTATGATTGCCATTACTGGATATTATAAGTATATGGATAAGGATTATTGTTCGATTGCTGCCCCTGCTTATTCACGGGTTACTTTATAATATTTGTATAATGAAAATAGAAGCTAGAATAGGTGAATTGTTGAAAAAAAAGAGTTTGACACTCTCTACGGCAGAGAGTTGTACTGGGGGCGGCATTGCTGCTTTGATTACATCTGTTTCAGGAAGTTCTGAATACTATAAGGGTGGTATTGTAGCTTATTCAAATGAAGTAAAAACGAATCTGCTTCATGTTTCTGTAAATACCTTAGGTAAGTATGGTGCGGTAAGCCGGGAAACTGTTATTGAAATGGCAAAAGGAGCGATGAATACGTTAAAAACAGATTGTACCATTGCTACATCTGGTATTGCAGGACCAACAGGAGGAACGCAGGATAAACCCGTTGGTACAATTTGGATAGCGGTTGCTTATAAAGAAGATATATTAACCTATAAGCAAGATGGGGATGAAGGAAGGGATATGAATGTGTTAAGAACGATACATTATGCATTAACAATGCTTCTGGAAATTCTAAAATAAAGAAATATTCCTGTTATACAGTGAATTATTTAAAGAAAAGCTTGTTTAATATCAATAAAAGTGCTTACTTTGCGCTCTGTTTGAAATAAATATAGATAAAAACTATAAAAAATAAGATAGAAATGTCGAAGATTTGTCAAATTACCGGAAAGAAGGCCATGATTGGCAACAATGTTTCACATTCAAAGAAAAGAACAAAGAGAACCTTTGATTTGAACTTGTTTAACAAAAAGTTCTATTATGTAGAACAAGATTGTTGGATCAGTTTAAGCCTCTGCGCTGCTGGTTTACGTATTATTAATAAGAAAGGATTAGATGCTGCTTTAAACGATGCAGTAGCTAAGGGATATTGTGATTGGAAAAGCATTAAAGTTATTGGCTAAGAGAAGAAGGAGGAACTGATTATGGCAAAGAAGGCTAAAGGCAATAGAGTACAAGTAATTTTAGAATGTACAGAGCATAAAGACAGTGGTATGCCGGGAACATCTCGTTATATTACTACCAAAAATAGAAAGAATACAACTGAAAGATTGGAGTTGAAGAAATATAATCCAATTCTTAAGAGAATGACAGTACATAAGGAAATTAAATAAAGTAATAATCGATGGCAAAGAAAACAGTAGCAAGTTTGCACGAAGGTACTAAAGAAGGTCGTGCATATACGAAAGTGATTAAGATGGTTAAATCTCCGAAAACTGGTGCGTATATCTTTGATGAGCAAATGGTACCTAATGAAAAGGTACAAGATTTTTTTAAGAAATAAAATTTAATCTAAAGATATTCTAGTCTGTAAGTCCTCTTGTCTTCTTAAGATAAGAGGACTTTTTATATGTATTATTTTTATTCTTTTGTCACTTTGTTATATCTTTGTGACATAATATGTGTATACAAATAAAATAAGGTATGGGACTTTTTAGTTTTTTCTCTAAAGAAAAGAAAGATAATTTGGATAAGGGATTATCTAAGACAAAAGAAAGTGTGTTTGGAAAAATAGCTCGTGCAGTAGCTGGAAAGACAAAAATAGATGATGAGGTTTTGGATAATCTGGAGGAAGTTTTGATAACTTCGGATGTTGGTGTAGAAACGACTTTGAATATCATTAAACGCATTGAAAAGCGTGCTTCTGATGAAAAATACATGAATGCCCAAGAATTGAATGTTATTCTCCGTGATGAAATAGCTGCGTTACTAACAGAAAATAATTCGGATGATGTAGATGATTTTGAAAAAGTAATTAAGAAAAGACCTTATGTTATAATGGTTGTTGGAGTAAATGGAGTTGGTAAAACAACTACTATTGGCAAATTGGCATATCAATTTAAAAAAGCGGGAAAAACTGTTTGTTTAGGCGCAGCTGATACGTTTCGGGCAGCGGCTGTAGAGCAATTAGATATCTGGGGTAAAAGAGTTGGAGTACCGGTTATTAAACAAAAGATGGGAGCTGATCCTGCTTCTGTTGCATTTGACACACTTAGTTCTGCCGTGGCAAATGATATAGATGTAGTTATCATTGACACCGCAGGTCGTCTCCACAATAAAATTGGATTAATGAATGAGTTGACAAAGATTAAAAGTGTGATGAAAAAAGTTGTTTCAGATGCTCCGAGTGAAGTGCTTTTAGTCTTGGATGGATCTACGGGGCAAAATGCATTTGAACAGGCCAAGCAATTCACTTTGGCAACTGAAGTAACTGGAATGGCCATTACTAAGTTGGATGGTACAGCAAAAGGTGGTGTTGTAATTGGTATTTCTGATCAATTTAAGATTCCTGTAAAATATATAGGCTTAGGAGAGGGCATAGAAGATTTGCAAGTCTTTAGAAAGAAAGAATTTGTTGACTCGTTATTTGGTGGTAATGTATGAAGCGTAAAACGATTGATCTCATAACTTTAGGGTGTTCCAAGAATTTAGTTGATTCTGAGCATTTAATATGGCAATTAGAAAAAGATGGTTATAAAGTAACGCATGATCCGGATAATCCTAAGGGTGAAATTGCTATTATTAATACATGTGGTTTCATTGGAGATGCAAAGGAAGAATCTATTAATACAATATTGGAATTTGCTCAGGCAAAAGAAGAAAGAGGCCTTGAAAAATTGTATGTGATGGGATGTCTTTCAGAACGTTATATGAAAGAGTTAAGTATAGAAATACCACAGGTTGATAAATATTACGGAAAGTTTAATTGGGGTGATTTATTACATGATCTTGGTAGTTCCTATCATAAAGAATGGCGATTAGAGCGTATTCAGACAACTCCTAAACACTATGCTTATTTAAAGATCTCAGAGGGATGTAATCGGAAATGTTCATATTGTGCTATTCCTCTTATTACAGGCAAACATACCTCATATCCAATGGAAAACATTTTGGATGAAGTACGTTACTTAGTTAATAATGGGGTAAAAGAGTTTCAAATTATTGCTCAAGAATTGACTTATTATGGCGTAGATTTGTATAGAAAACAAATGTTACCAGAATTAATAGAGCGTATTTCTGATATCCCCGGGGTAGAATGGATTCGATTACATTATGCATATCCTGCAAATTTTCCCACTGATTTATTTAAGGTTATGCGTGAACGAACTAATGTATGTAAATATATGGACATTGCATTACAGCATATTAGTAATCATATGTTAGAAATGATGCGAAGACATGTGACTAGTGAAGAAACTTATCAATTGATAAATCAATTTCGTGAAGAAGTTCCAGGTATTCATTTGCGTACGACACTCATGGTCGGGCATCCAGGTGAGACAGAAACTGATTTTGAAGAATTGAAGGATTTTGTTCATAAGATACGTTTTGATAGGATGGGTGCTTTTGCATATTCGGAAGAAGAGGGGACTTATTCTGCATTACATTATAAAGATGAAGTTCCAGAGAAAATAAAGCAAGGTCGCTTGAATGAGCTGATGGCTATTCAGCGAGATATATCTGCGGAATTGGGTGCAGCAAAAGTTGGTCAAAAGATGAAGGTTATCATCGACCGCATAGAAGGTGATTATTATGTAGGGCGCACGGAATTTGATTCTCCGGAAGTAGATCCGGAAGTTTTAATACGACGAGATAAATGTTCATTAGATATAGGAAACTTTTATCAAATAAAAATAACAGATTCCGATGACTTTGATCTTTTTGGACAGACTTTTTAAATGTTTTTCTTCTTTATTGCTTGCTTATGTTGAGGAATATTATTAATATAGCACCATACTTTATAAATGCATTCAAATATTGAATAATAAAGAGTTTACAACAGAGTTGTCACGACGCTTAGGATATACAGTAAAGGATACATCTGAACTTATATCTTTCTTGCTTTCTGAAATGGCACAGGAACTGTCGGAAGGAAATGCCGTATCTGCTCAGGGATTTGGCTCTTTTGAAGTTAGGAAAAAGGCAGAGCGCATATCTATCAATCCTGTGTCAAAATTGAAAATGTTAGTACCTCCTAGATTGGTGTTGACATTTAAACCTAGTGCTATCTTAAAAAACAAGTTGAAGTGAGTATCATTTTAAGTCTTTTCTCATTATGAATGAAAAATTGAACATGCAGGATTTTGTTGCTGTGCTTGCTGAAAGACATGGTATGAGCAAAAAAAATGCTGATAGCTTTGTAAAAGAGTTCTTTCAGTTGATTGAGGAGGCTCTGGAGATAGATAAATATGTTAAGATAAAAGGCTTGGGAACATTTAAACTAATAGATGTCGATAGTCGTGAAAGTGTGAATGTAAATACAGGGGAAAGGTTTGAAATACAAGGTCATACAAAAGTGTCTTTTACTCCAGAACCTGCACTTAAAGAATTTATAAATAAGCCTTTTTCCCATTTTGAAACGGTTGCATTAAATGATGAATCTATACTATGTGATACTTTTATAGAAAAGGGAGAGGAAAATGGCGAAAAGGATCTATTTTCCAAGAATTCTACAGAAAAAATGCATCAACCTAAAGATGTTCATCAATTGGCTATATCTGGCTCTGAAAAGGATGAAAAATATGAGCTGGATAATAGTTTGAAAAATGAAAATGTTGATATTTCTCATAGCTATGAAAAACAAGACATAGGAGAGCCTTTATCTAGTGAAGAAGTTATACCTGCTGTTTCAACTTCTATTGCGTTAAAAAAAACATCGAATGCCTCGACTATGAAATATTTTATTGGAATTATTGCTTTTATAATTATATTATGCGGTGGAGCTATAGCATTTATCTATTATCCGGAAATATTTAATAGTTCTCCATTGGAACATGTTGAAAATAATAATAATATATCTAACAAACCCAATCAATCAAGTGATACTTTGCTTGCTGGGGATAGCATTGCTAAAGCAGACACCCTTTCAATTTTGGAAGAGCCTCAAAAGACTACAGTAATTGCTCCGAAATCAATAAAAGGAAAAAGCAATGCAGGTGTTCAGTCAAGTGTTGCTTCTCAAATGGGGCAAGAAAGGGATGCTATGGTATCTTTTGTACCAGACTCAACTAATTATAAAATTCTAGGAACTAAAACTACTTATACAATAAAAGAAGGCGAAACTTTGACGAAAGTATCTTTTCATTTTTATGGGACTAAGGCTCTGTGGCCATATATTGTGAAGTATAATCATGATATTATTAAAAATGCTGATAATGTTCCATTTGGTACAGTGGTTAGGATTCCAGAGCTTTCGCATAAATAATTTTAGCCTTTTATTTTCTTATTAAATTAAAGGGAAAGTTACAATATGTATAGCAATAATTTATAACTACTAAACTCTCTGAAAGTAGTTTAATCTAATAGTTTTTTAATAAAAATTAGTTGGTACGGTTAATTTATTCCTGTATTTTTGAAAGCAGAATAATAAGAATCGGCAGGGTGTCTGTTGATGTTAAGTAACAAAAATAATAAAAGATAGAATTTATGACTGAAACGGTTGATATTCGTGAACTAAATGAGCGAATTGAAAGACAAAGTGCTTTCGTTACTAATTTGACTGCTGGAATGGATCAAATTATCGTTGGGCAAAAACATTTAGTCGAATCATTATTAATAGGTTTGTTATCAGATGGGCATGTTTTATTAGAAGGTGTTCCTGGTTTAGCAAAGACCTTAGCTATTAAGACTTTGGCTTCTTTGATTGATGCACAGTATAACCGAATACAATTTACTCCAGATTTACTTCCTGCAGACGTTGTAGGCACTATGGTCTATAGTCAGAAAGAAGAAGCTTTTCGAGTAAAGAAAGGTCCTATTTTTGCTAATTTTGTTTTAGCTGATGAAATCAATCGTGCCCCAGCGAAGGTGCAGAGTGCTTTGCTAGAAGCAATGCAAGAACGGCAAATTACCATTGGAAAAGAAACTTTTCAGCTTTCTGAGCCATTTCTTGTACTTGCTACTCAAAATCCTATTGAACAAGAGGGAACATATCCTCTACCCGAAGCACAAGTAGATCGTTTTATGTTGAAGGTTGTCATTGATTATCCAAAACAAGAAGAAGAAAGATTGATTATTCGTCAAAATATAAATGGTGATAAACATGTAATGAAGCCGATATTGAAGGCCGATGAAATAATTGAGGCACGTAAAGTCGTTCGTCAGGTTTATTTGGATGAAAAAATAGAACATTATATTATTGATATTGTGTTTGCTACAAGGTATCCTGAAAAATATGATTTGAAAGACTTAAAGAACATGATAGGCTTTGGAGGTTCTCCTCGTGCTTCTATTAATTTAGCATTAGCTGCGCGTACATATGCATTTATTAAACGTAGAGGATATGTTATTCCCGAAGACGTGCGTGCTGTGGCACACGATGTATTACGTCACCGCATCGGTTTGACTTACGAAGCCGAAGCAAGTAATGTGACGTCTGATGAAATAATTAGTAAAATATTGAATAAAGTAGAAGTTCCTTAATTCTCTCTTTAATTATTTTGGATATCAGGGTTTAGGAACTATTTTTATGTTGATCGGGAGAGGAATTATATCTTTTTTGAATAAATGGAGACAAGTGAGTTATTAAAAAAGGTTCGTCAGATTGAAATTAAAACACGTGGATTGTCTAACAATATTTTTGCAGGACAATATCATTCTGCTTTTAAGGGACGTGGAATGGCCTTTTCAGAAGTGCGCGAGTATCAATTTGGTGATGATATACGTGATATTGATTGGAATGTAACTGCGCGTTTTAATAGGCCGTATATTAAAGTGTATGAAGAAGAGCGCGAGTTAACAGTAATGTTATTAGTTGATGTCTCTGGAAGTTTAGAGTTCGGTACTGTAAAACAGATGAAGAAAGATATGCTAGCGGAAATAGCGGCAACTTTAGCTTTTTCTGCTATTCAAAACAATGATAAAATAGGAGTCGTTTTTTTCTCAGATCAAATAGAAAAATTTATTCCACCTAAAAAAGGAAGAAAGCATATTCTATATATTATTAGAGAATTGATCGACTTTCAATCAGAAAGTCGAAAAACAAATATCCGATTTGGATTGGAATATCTAACGAATGTAATGAAGAGGCGTTGTACTGCATTTCTTTTATCAGATTTTATAGATCAAGGCGATTTTAAAGATGCTATGACCATTGCTAATAGAAAACACGATATTGTAGCCATTCAGGTATATGACCGTCGTATGGAAGAATTACCTTCTATTGGTTTACTGAAAGTTAGAGATGCTGAAACGGGGCATGAGCAATGGATAGATTCTTCTTCTTGTATTATACGACATTTACATCATGATTGGTGGATAAATAAACAATTAGAATTGAATGATGCTTTTACAAAAAGTAATGTTGATAATGTATCAATACGTACTGATCAAGACTATGTTAAGGCATTAATGAATTTGTTTGCAAAACGAAATTGAATCGAGATATGAGAAAATATCTGTTTTTAATAGCTTTATGGGTTGGAGTATTGAATGGCGCGTTGGCACAATCTGTAACAGTTGATGCTACAATTGATTCTCTTCAGATTCTTATTGGAGAACAGGCGAAAGTAAAATTGCAAGTTTCGATGAATTCAGGAAAACATGCTGTTTTTCCTACATATACAGATACTTTAGTTAGAGGAGTAGATATTGTGGATATAGCTAAACCAGATACTCAATATTTGAATAATAATAAGAAAATACTGATTACTCAAGAATATACTATTACTTCATTTGATTCAGCTCTTTACTATATACCGCCTATGGCTATTTCGATAGATAATAGATCTTATTATTCGAAAGCTTTGGCCTTAAAGGTATATTCTATACCTGTAGATACACTACATCCAGATAAATTTTTTGGACCAAAAAAAATAATGGAAGCCCCATTTGTTTGGAAGGATTGGTATGGTGTCATTGGCTGTGGCTTATTATTTATTCCTTTCTTAATGCTGCTAATCTATTTAATTAAGCGTATAAGAGACAACAAACCTATTATTCGTAAGATAAAAGTTGAGCCTAAATTGCCTCCACATCAATTAGCAATCCAAGAGATAGAGAGAATTAAAAGTGAGAAAATATGGAAAGAAGGAAAGTCGAAGGAGTATTATACGGAGTTAACTGATGCCATTCGCAATTATATAAAATCTCGATTTTCTTTTAATGCATTGGAAATGACTTCATCGGAAATTATAGATAAACTATTGGAAATGAATGATAAAGATGCTATTGCTGATCTACAGTCTTTATTTCAGACAGCTGATTTGGTAAAATTTGCTAAGCACAACCCTTTGATGAATGAAAATGATGCCAATTTGATTAATGCGATTGAGTTTATTAATGAAACAAAAGAGAAAGAAGATGAAAATGCTAAGCAACAGCCTACCGAGATAACTATTATAGAGAAGCGATCCTTGAAAGTTAAAATTTTATTAGGGATAGGCATTCTTGTCTTAATAATTTCACTGTTAGGATCTCTTATTTATATGGGAATGGAGTTTTATAACTACTTTTCGTAGAGAAGATTAGTTATGTGTCCTTTTTAAATATCAAATTATTAAATCATAAATATTATGGTTTTTGCTAATATTGAATGTTTCTTTTTATTATTATTACTTATACCATATATCGTATGGTATGTTATGAAGCGAAAGAAAATAGATGTTACTCTTCAAATTTCGGATGCCCATGTATATGCACATTCTCCAAAAAGTTATAAAAACTATTTGTTACATGCTCCTTTTATTTTAAGAATTGTAGCGTTAATTTTAATTATTGTAGTATTGGCACGTCCTCAAACTACAAATAGTTGGCAAAATAGTGAAGTTGAAGGCATAGATATTATGTTGGCTATTGATGTTTCTACGAGTATGTTAGCTGAAGATTTAAAGCCTAATCGTCTAGAGGCTGCAAAAGATGTAGCTGCAGCATTCATCAATGGGCGCCCAAATGATAATATTGGTATAACACTGTTTGCTGGTGAGAGTTTTACTCAATGTCCTTTGACTGTAGATCATGTTGTTTTATTGAATTTGTTTAAAGGCATTAAATGTGGTATTATAGAAGATGGTACTGCTGTTGGAATGGGAATAGCAGATGCTGTAAGTCGTTTAAAAAATAGTAAGGCAAAATCAAAAGTAATAATTCTTTTGACTGATGGAACAAATAATAAGGGGGCTATTTCTCCGTTAACTGCAGCAGAGATAGCTAGAAGCTTTGGAATACGTGTATATACTATTGGAGTAGGAACAAATGGTGTGGCACCATATCCTTATCCTGTAGGAGGCACAGTTCAATACGTTAATATTCCAGTGGAAATTGATGAAAAAACATTAACTCAGATTGCTTCTACTACGGATGGCAATTATTTTCGTGCTACTAATAATTCTAAGTTGAAAGAAGTTTATAACGAAATTGATAAGCTTGAGAAAACAAAATTAAATGTAAAACAATATAGCAAACGAGAGGAAGAATACCAGTGGTTTGCTTTGGCAGCTTTTTTATGTGTATTATTAGAACTTGTATTACGTAATTCAATTTTAAAAAAAATACCATAAATATTTTAGAGAAGAGTGTTTATAATAAGTTATTTTGTAATTATTAAATATATATAATGAAATGTTTCGATTTGAAGAGCCTGCATATTTATATTTATTGCTTTTATTGCCATTATTGGTAGTCTTATATCTTTATTCTAATTATAAGAAGAGAAAGGCTATTCGCAAGTTTGGTGATCCCGTTTTAATGGTTCGGTTGATGCCAGGTGTTTCTAGACATCGTCCAGATGTAAAGTTTTGGATCATTTTGAGTACTATGGGATTATTTGCTATTCTTTTGGCACGTCCCCAATTTGGATCGAAACTGGAGACTGTTAAGCGTAAAGGGGTAGAAGTTATAATTGCTTTGGATATATCAAATTCAATGTTAGCTCGAGATGTGCAACCTAGCCGATTAGAGAAAGCTAAGCGTATAGTTGCTCAATTAGTTGATAAAATGGATAATGATAAAGTTGGTATGATCGTTTTTGCTGGTGATGCTTTTACTCAATTACCTATAACAAATGATTACATATCTGCGAAAATGTTTTTAGAATCAATAAATCCTTCTCTAATTTCTAAACAAGGTACGGCTATTGGTTCGGCTATAAGTTTAGCAATGCATAGTTTTACTCCTCAAAAAGGAGTAGGGCGTACTATTATTGTTATTACAGATGGTGAAAACCATGAAGATGGGGCAGTAGCAGCTGTTCAATCTGCTGCTAGCAAAAATATTCAGGTAAATGTTCTGGGAGTCGGACTTCCAGATGGTGCACCTATTCCAATGGAAGGGACAAATGATTACCGTCGTGATAGTGAAGGTAATGTAATTGTTACGCGCTTAAATGAACAGATGTGCCAAGAGCTTGCAAAGAATGGTAATGGAATATATATAAGAGTTGATAATTCAGATGCGGCACAAAAAGCAATTAGTCATGAAATAGACAAAATGGCAAAGGTGAATGTGGAATCTCAAATTTACACTGATTTTAATGAACAGTTTCAGTCTGTAGCTTGGATTATTTTTATATTATTATGTTTTGAAATGCTAATATTAGAGCATAAAAATCCACTATTTCGTAAAATCCGATTGTTTTCTAATAAAAACGGAAATTGAGTATAATGAAAAATAAAGTAATAGAAACCATTGTTTTACTCTTATTCATGGTCGCATCTGCTTCAGCTCAAAAAGCTGAGCGTGATTACATTCGTAAAGGTAATCGCTTCTACAATGATAGTGTGTATGTTAAGGCAGAAGTAAATTATCGGAAGTCGCTTGATGTAAATTCCAAGTCGGTGATATCTATGTATAATTTGGGTAACACATTATTACTTCAGGATAAAACAAAAGAGGCAATGGAAGAGTATGCCGCTGCTGCTAAGTTGGAGAAAGATAAATCTAAACTTGCTCATATTCATCATAATATGGGAGTTGTCCTTCAATCGGGAAAAAACTATGCAAAAGCTATAGCTGAATATAAACAGTCATTGCGGAATAATCCGAAAGATGATGAAACACGTTATAACTTAGCTTTAGCACAGAAATTACTAAAAGAACAACAGCAGCAGAATAAGAATAAACAAAACCAAAAACAACAGGATCAAGAGAAAAACAAGCAAAATCAGAAGGATAAAAACACTGATAAACAGCAAAATAAACAGCAGAACCAACCATCTCAATCTCAAAAACAAAAAAATCAAATGTCAAAAGAAAATGCAGAGCAACTTTTAAATTCTGTTATGCAAGACGAAAAGGATATACAGGATAAAGTTAAGAAGCAACAGGTAATTCAAGGAGGACGTTTGAAAAAAGATTGGTAATAAAAAACAAAAAGACAATATATATGATGAGAAAATTAATTCTCTTATGGATCGTATTCTTAACTGCTAATATTGAGGCTTTTGCCGATGGAAAAGTGTCGTTTACAGCATCTGCTTCTGATGCAGTAGCAGTTGGAGATCAATTTAGGTTGTCATATACAGTGACTACTCAAAAAGTGAGAGACTTTCGTGCTCCTTCTATTAAAGGATTTGATGTATTAATGGGGCCCAGCCGTTCTCAACAAAGTAGTGTACAGATTATTAATGGGGTAACAACTTCAACTAGTAGCATAACTTTTACTTATATTTTAATGGCTACAAGTGAAGGTAATTTTACTATACCAGCAGCAACAATTACGGCAAATGGAAATCAAATGATTTCTAATTCTGTGCATATTAAAGTACTTCCTTCTGACCAAGGAGGAACTTCATCTAATGGTAATAGGACTAGGCAATCTGTTAGTCATCCTTCCTCGAATGCGTCAATTGCAAATCAAGATTTGTTTATTGTTGCTACGACTAGTAAAGCTTCTGTTTATGAACAGGAGGCTTTTTTGCTTACATATAAGATATATACTTTAGTAGACTTAAAAGGATTTGATGATGTAAAATTACCTGATTTTAAAGGGTTTCACTCTCAAGAAGTTGAGTTACCAAATGATCGGAAATGGAGCTTAGAACATTATAAAGGTCGAAATTATCAAACCACTATTTATCGTCAGTTTGTGCTATTTCCACAACAATATGGAAAACTAACAATCGATGCAGCACGATTTGATGCGTCTGTTGCCAAAATTTCTCAGGCAGCTGCTGATCCATTTGATGCTTTCTTTAATGGAGGTAGTAATTATGTAGAAGTGAAGAAGATTCTTTTAACTCCGAAATTAACGATTAATGTTAAACCGTTACCAGAAGGCAAACCCATTGATTTTTCTGGTGGAGTAGGGGATTTTAGTATTTCGTCTTCTATTAATACCAAAACTCTTAAAACAAATGATGCAATAACCATTAAATTAGTAATTTCAGGTACGGGTAATCTGAAATTAATATCGAATCCGAAAATAAGTTTCCCTGATGATTTTGAAATATATGATCCTAAAATCGATGATAAATTTCGCTTAACAAATCTAGGATTGTCTGGTAATAAGGTGATTGAGTATTTAGCTATTCCTCGCAATGCTGGCACATACAAAATACCTCCTACAAAATTTACTTATTTTGATATTAAAAGTCATTCTTATAAGACTTTAGTAACGGAAGAATATGATCTGAATGTGAAGAAAGGCTCTGGGAGTGCAGTTCAGAATATCGCAAATTTTACTAATAAGGAAGACTTGAAGGTATTGAATGAAGACATTCGTTATATAAAGCAAAATAAAGTTAGATTGGTTCCAAAAGGTTCGTTTTTTTGGGGGTCATTATTATATTATCTTTTTTATATAATTCCAGCTATAATATTTGTGATTTCCTTTATCATATACCGTAAACAAATATCTGCAAATACGAATGTTGCCAAAATGCGTACTAAGAAGGCAAATAAAGTTGCTATTAAGCGTATGAAGCTAGCTAATAGGTTGTTGACAGCAAATGATAAAGATGCATTTTATGATGAAGTTTTGAAGGCTCTATGGGGATATATTAGTGACAAGTTAAGTATACCCATATCGCGCCTTTCTAAAGATAATATAGAAGAAGAATTACGAAGATATGGAGTTGACGATTTGCTTATTAATGACTTTCTTGCGGCATTGAATAACTGTGAATATGCTCGTTTTGCACCGGGAAAAGATTTTCAAGCGATGGATAAAGTCTATTCTGCTTCATTGGATATTATTAGTAAAATGGAGAATTCTATAAAACATTAATAAGGGAGGTTGGTATAATGAAAGAGTTATTATTGTTTGCATTTTTATTTGTTTCAATAAATTCATTTAGCCAAGACAGCTTGAGAGCTGACTCTTTGCAAATGAAACCAGTTGGTTCTCATATCGCATTCTCTACTATAAAGCGGCTAAAAAATGTAACTAAGGCCGAAGGAGATAGTGCTTATATAAAGAATGATTATGCATCTGCGATTCAAGTGTATGAGTCCATATTAAAACGAGGGGAAGCGGTCGAGATATATTATAATCTGGGAAATAGTTATTATAAATCAGGCAATATAGCAAAATCTATATTAAACTATGAGCGTGCTTTATTATTGCAACCGGGTAATGCTGATGTTCGTGCTAATTTAGAAGTTGCTCAATCAAAAACGGTTGATAAGGTGGCAGAGATTCCTGAAATCTTTTTTGTATCATGGATTAAAGCATTAGTGAATAGCTTTAGCCTTGATACATGGGCAAAAATAGGCATTGGCTGCTGGTGGTTCTTGTTGATATCGTTGTATTTTTTCTTTTTTTCAAGACAGGCTAAGTGGGAAAAATCTGGTTTTGTATTAGGTATATTTTTTTTAGTATTAGTCGTTTTAACTAATTTATTTGCATTTCAGCAGAAAAGGCGCTTAACTCAGCATAGCAATGCAATAGTTTTAGTTCCCAGTGTCACAGTACGTAGTACTCCTAGTGAAAATGGAACAAGCCTGTTTTTGCTACATGAGGGAAGGAAGGTTAAAATTAAAGATGGTTCAATGAGTAAGTGGAAGGAAATTAGTTTGGAAGATGGTAAAGTTGGTTGGGTACCAGTTTCCTCAATTGAAGTCATTTAATGATAAAACGCTTTTTTATAATAGATATCTGCCAATGGATAAATCGGAGCATTCCCACCCATAAAACTGATTTTATAAACCCAAGCCTATTTATAGGTAAGATATCCACAAATAAATCGATAACTCTTGCCCAAAAATCTTGAGCAACCAATTGTTCGAGAGCTATCTTTGGAAGTAGAAACTTGCAGATTTATATGATAAAAACAACTCAATCCTCCCCGTCTCTGTTCTCATCTCTGGATGATTTACTAAACCAACAGCACCCTTTGCACATACGTAAGCCTTCGGTTAAGTGCGTATAATCACAAACAAGTCCCAACTTGCATCAACTTTGTTCAACTGGGAAGAACTTGGTGCAAGATGTGACTATTTTATTCGAGTTGGTTTTAATTTGAAAAATCAGTTCTGTTTTTCCAGTTCCTTGGTAATAGCTCCCTGATATCCATCTTTGATTCTTTGTATATAGGTAATTTTCTTAAGATATCAGTCATCCATTCTCTTGGATCAACTCCGACAGCCTTACAGGAACTTATTAAGGAATAAATTATTGCTGCACGTACTGCAGAGCCGTCATTTCCGCAGAAAAGGTAGTTTTTCCTGCCGATGGCTAAAGGCCTTATCGCATTTTCGATAAGGTTATCAAAACTTTTGGATAATGGAATTTATCCAAACTTAAATATTATCCAAACTTTTCTCACAAACAACTTTAAAACAGCAGCATAGTAATAAAAAGTTTGGATAAAATATCAGCGATTCTACAAACCAAGATAAGCTATTAGATCTTTATTATCGGTAGACTTCCACCTCTTGGGCATAGCTTTTGTTATAGTATCCTCCAATGTGTTTACAGCTTCCTTTTTCTGTTGTTCTGTAACATCTTGGTATACCATTGTGGATTGCAGACATTTGTGTCCCAAAAGTTCCTTTATTTCAACTATGTTGATATTATCCTCTCTCCAATGACATGCCATGGAGT
>Ga0183096_1001398_pt1 | contig 20973 bp, 16 predicted proteins | sample Biomet5_FD_127791 | JGI IMG/M metagenome (GOLD analysis project Ga0183096, IMG submission 127791) | Microbial communities from bioreactor (seeded with sewage sludge) at LBNL, California, USA - Biofuel metagenome 5 (version 2) (version 3) | ecosystem: Engineered > Bioreactor > Anaerobic >... | reverse complement strand
TGCAGCCTTGTGGAGCTCTTCGATTGTCTGTTTCATGTCTGCCATTTTGCTCATAGGTTCTTTCTCCTTTCTCGGATTGTCTTTGTGCGGCAAGAATTGAAAGATTTCTTGCCAGTCGGGCGGATACGTGGCTGATGGAGTTCAGAATCTGAATCTCCTCGCGGACGTTCCCTCCGGTGTCTGTGTAACTTGATTTCATCGTGCTCACCTCGCTTCCTGAAGGTCTTTTCTCTGTCCTTCAACTTCCACTGGAGATGAGCAGACAATTTGAGCGGAAAAAAAATAAAAAAATTCCGACCACCATCCTGTTGAGGGACAGTGGCCGGAATTGCTGCGGTTTAGATTACTTGTTTTCTTCCTTATGAAGTTCTGTGTAGTAGCGTTTCATCTGGTCTGAGAAAGTACGCTGCGGACGACCGAGGGCTTCCGCTATTTTGCGGTCAGAAACCTTTGGGTTGTCGAGGCGCATCTGAATGATAAGGTCAGCATCGGGATCAAGCTCACGAAAACGGGCAATGAGATGTTCCAGAAGATCATGATCCGCGATAATGGCTTCAATGGATGGCCGATCATCAGGAATATAATCCGCGAGGGTGCCTTCACCGTCTGGAAGTGGATCATCGAGAGATACGGTGTCAGGAGCATGGTATTCACAGAGATCACATTGGCCGTCACACTTCCATAAATAATGCTTAGGGCACATGCATCTGCCATGATACTGCTCGCGTTTCTGGGTCGCCCAGATTTCCGGGTAGAGAGAACTGTACTGATTTTCTGTAATAGGTACGAGTGTGACCTTGGATGGATTCTCCGGGTCACGAAGTGGATAGTAACGGCGATTGTCATTGGTTTTCTTAGTGTTTTTCATATTGAAACCTCCCAGTTTCGAGTTGCTTCCCGAACCGGAGGTTTCACTGAAAAGAGCGCAGTTGACCTGTCGGAACGGGAAATTAATCCGTTTCGATGGCCAACCACGCTCGTAGGTTGGTTTATTAAGTTGTGACCGTTACTTCTGTTCGAGCCACTCTGCATGCCGGGTGAACGTCCATAACGGTGAGCCTTTTAACGCCATGCTCGGGGCAAAGACCATTTATCTGAGGTCAGCTTCTATTGCATATAACTCGTTGAACACATCAGGCAGGTCGTTTGAAACAAGGTCTTCGACGCAATGTGCGCCGTATTTCTCTAAAACGAAGTCAACCGTAGCTGATCCGATCTGGGAGCTGATATAATCTGCTGACTCGTAAATACTTGTGATGTAACTTTCTTTTTCACTGGTTGTCATTGTTTGCCTCCTTCCTCACAGCTCCCTTACCAGTAGGGGTGAGATTGATTTGGCGGACTTCACTGGTTGATCCGTGGCCAGCGGATCTGTCAGCCCGCAGTGGTGCTAACCACTAAGCTAAATATACTCAGAAGGAGGGTACGACTCGAATCTTGCCAAGTTAGAGAAAATGCCATGTTTTCAAGGCTTTTGAGACATACTCAACCTGAAAACATGGCTATATGGGACGTGTTTCTAACTTGGCAAGTTAGAGAAATTTATTCGGATACGAAAATAATTGAAATTGTACACACAAAAAGGATATAAAATGACATTGCAATTGTAATTACTTTCTGATATAGTGAGATGTGTTGAAATGTGATCTCATATGACAGGAGGAAAAAGTATGTCTGAGACAAAGAAAAGCATTACTCCTATGGAGCATTACAATATGTCTGATTTTCTGCGCGGACATGCGTCGAAGATAATCACTTCGATTTCGGAAGAAGATACTTCCGGTTTTGTTCTAAAGAACGGAAAGCCGCTCGCTGTTATTATGTCTAACGACAGGTACGAACGGCTGCTTAAAGCGGGAATCGACATTAACGAATATTGATACGGAGGGAACTGGACATGCCAGACCATAAGATTACACAGGTAATGATGGACGATAACACTATTGATGCGTCCAAGGAAATAAAGATGGTGCTTTCAATTGCCAATACATTGAGAGGGCCTTATCGTGCTGAGAATTATAAGAACGTCATTATTCCGATGATCATCTTGCGCCGATTAGAATGTGCATTAGCTAAGACAAAAAAGGATGTAGTTAACAAGTATAAGAAGAATCCCAAGACACCAGCACAGCTGTTGTGTAAAAAATCTGGGTATCAGTTTTATAACACCTGTGAATTTGACCTTAAGACTCTTCTGACCGAGGCTCCGGCAATAGTTGAGAATTTGACCTTTTATCTGGATTCGTTCTCTCCGAATGTGCAGGACATATTTGAAGAACTGAAGTTCAAAGAGGAGATCAAGAACCTCGATAAGCATAATCGTCTGTTGGGAGTTGTGAAGAAGTTCTCGGAGCTCGACTTAGATCCGGATCGTGTTGACAACGTTAAGATGGGATATATGTTCGAAGACATCATCCGCAGATATTCTGAAAATGCGAACGCCGGTGACCACTATACTCCCCGTGAAGTAATCCGCCTTCTTACAAGCATCCTGCTCGCAGAGGGTTGCAGCGATGTCTTTTCTGAAGGCCGGGAGGTTACAGTACTTGATATGGCGTGCGGTTCCGGCGGCATGCTATCCACTTGTTATGACTTTATATTGAGGATGAACCCGGACGCGAATGTGCGTCTGTTTGGTCAGGAGAATAATCCCGAGTCCCACGCTATCTGCCTTGCCGATATGCTGATCAAGGGACAGGCGGCTGAGAATATTCGCTTTGCAGATACCATGAAAAAGGACTGCTTTGAAGATACTGATATGCGCTTTGTTATCGCAAACCCGCCCTTTGGCCAGTCATGGGGCGGTAAGGATGCTGATGACGGTGTTGAAAAGGCTGTCCGCGATGAACACAAAAAGAAAACCGGCAGCAGATTCCCTGCGGGATTACCTGCAACCGGTGATATGCAGTTGCTATTCATGCAGCATGCAGTTTATAAGATGCAAAAGGGCGTAGGCCGTGCTGCAATTATAACAAACGGTTCTCCACTGTTTTCAGGAAATACGACAAGTGGGGAAAGTCAGATCAGAAGATACCTTCTGGAAAACGATTTGGTTGAGGCGATAGTAGGCTTACCTTCACAGCTGTTTTATAACACAGATATAGCTATTTATGCATTTATCCTTTCGAAGGGTAAGCGCGACGAACGTAAAGGCAAGGTTCAGTTTATTGATGCCACTGACATGTGGACTCCGCTAAAAAGAAGTCTTGGTAAAAAGAGACGCGAGATTTCTAAAGACCAGATCAAGCTTATAACCGAAGTGTATGCTGATTTTGAACCTTGTAAGAAAACACAGTGGTGTGAGAAACGTAAACATGACTGTGTAATAGAGAGTCGTATCTTTGAACGTGAGGAGTTCCTCTATAAGGAATGGTCTGTATACCAGCCGCTTCAGCGTAAGGGAACAATCAGAGATGAGTCGATAGAGGCACTTCGTGCCAGTGCGTACTTTACGGCTAATACAAATGTATTTAACGAGACCAAGTTCGAAGAACTGGAGGAGACTGATCCTCGAAGCTCTGCAGACGAGAAAGCTTATCAGAAGCAGATCAAGGGTAAAAAGTTTACAGAAGACGTCATAGAGGCCTTAAAGCAGCATGAGTCAGATAAAGTTTATATGGACTTTTCAAAGTTTGTAGCAGTGTTGAAGAGGATCCTTAATGACGTAGAAGGCATGTCACCATCACGCTTGAACAGCATCGCTATGGAACTATCTGTGATAGATAAGACTGCGGTTGTTCAGAAGGATAAAAAGGGCAATATACTTCTTGATCCGACCACAAGGGATACAGAAATCATTCGCCTGAATCAGGATGCCGAGGAATACATGCAGGCGGAGGTCTTCCCTCATATCCCTGATGCGCTGTATATGTATGAGTTTGACGAGAATATGCCAGAGAGCACTACTAATAAGGAGAAACTCGGCGCTGAATTTCCATTCACACGTTACTTCTACGAATACCATGAACCTGAAAAAGCCGATGACTTACTGGCACAATTCATGGAACTTGAGAAATCATTGACCGCAAAGATCGACGAATTACAGCGAGGTGCGGAATGATGGAAAAAATGAAGGATAGCGGCATTCGCTGGATTGGCGAGATACCGGAAAGCTGGAATTTTAAGCGTATAAAGTACGTGGCCAACCTTAAGGGGCGTATCGGTTGGCAGGGCTTGACCTCTGAAGAATATCAGGACGAAGGTGCTTTTCTCATTACTGGTGTCGACTTTTTTGATGGAGGCATTGATTGGGAAAACTGCTACCATGTTCCTATGAATAGATGGGAAGAATCAAAAGATATTCAGATACAAGATGGAGATTTGCTTATCACTAAGGATGGAACGGTTGGCAAGGTGGCAATTGTATCGAATATGCCGGGCGAGGCATCTCTGAACAGCGGGGTTCTCAGAATCATGCCTGTTGAAAGATATAGCAGGCACTTCTTATTCTGGGCTCTTCAGTCAGAGGAATTCTGGAACTGGTTCAATTATAAGAATGCTGGAAATAGCACCATAATCCATTTGTATCAGGGCGATTTTAATGAGTTCATTTATGCTTTTCCAGATTATGAGCAACAGGAAGCAATCGCTGATTATCTGGATAAGCATTGTGCAAAGCTGGACAGTATTATTTCAGATCTTGAGAATCAGATTGAAATACTCCAAAAATACAGGATGTCGTTTATAACGGAGACTGTTACTAAAGGTTTAGACAGGACGGTAAAACTTAAGGATAGTGGAGTCCCATCAATAGGAAAAATACCGATTGATTGGAGTGTAAGCAGAGTTAAATATCTCGTTGACCAAAATCATCCGTATCCGATTGGGGACGGTGATCATGGAATGATAAAGGCTGATGATTATTTGACAGAAGGAATACCGTATATCCGAGTATTGAATTTGACGTGGGGTCTGGGCCTTAATATGGATAATGTGGTTTATATTTCGGATGAAATGAATTCATTGATCAAGAATAGCGAATTGAAGCCAAATGATTTGTTGATTGCAAAAACTGGAGCGACAATTGGTAAAACTGCTATAGTCCCTGATTGGATGCCAATTAGTAACACCACATCACATGTTGGAAAGATAACATTACCCGATACTCAATGTCCAGACTATTTTTACTATGTGCTAACATCTGCTGTTATTCAAAATCAAATACAAGATTTATCAGCGATGCAAAGCACTCGACCTGAGCTGGGAATTGATGGCTTGAAGAATCTTGATGTCGTGGTTCCACCACTTGAGCAACAGAAAAAAATTGCTTTATACTTAGATGAAAAGGTGAAAGAAGTAAACGATATATTGAAAATAAAGCAAGGACAATTAGAAAATATATCGTCACATAAAACATCACTCGTTTATGAGTATGTCACTGGAAAGAAACGCGTAAAGGAGGCTATGTAATATGCCAATCAGAGCCGATCAGTTAAAAGAAAAGGAAGACTATCAGAAGCTTATTCTGAAAAGCCTGCGTGATGACAACGGCTTCCGCATTCGTCCGAATACAGAGTACAAGCCCGGTCTCGCTATGGATACGGGAATGCTGCTTGAGTTTCTGGAGACTACCCAGCATGATACAATGGAACAGCTCCGAAGAATGTATAAAGACCGTACGGAAGAAACGGTCGTAAACTACATTAATTCGGAAATCAACAAGGAAAGCCGTGGCTTGATCGACGTTATCAAGCATGGCGTTGAGTTCGATAACGGAGCCACTCTGAAGTTGATGTACCGTAAACCGGACAGTACCATCAATACACAGGCCGTTGAAAACTACCAGAAGAACATTTTCTCTGTCATGGAGGAAGTTTATCACAAGGAAGGCGAGAGAATTGACCTTGTGCTGTTCCTGAATGGACTTTCCATTTTTACTGTTGAGCTGAAATGTAACACCTCCGGACAGGACTATCAGGATGCAATTAAGCAGTATAAGAACGAACGTGATGTTTCCACGAGGCTGTTTAAATCAACAGATAAGAATACGGCGATGCTTGGTGTATTTGCCTGCTTTGCGATGGATCTGAACGAGGTGTATTACACGACGAGATTGAACGGATCAAGCACTTTCTTTAATCCGTTTAATATCGGTGAGAACTTCGGCAAGGGCAACCCGCATAATGATTCCGGGATTAACGTGTCTTATATGTGGGAGAAGATCTGGACGAAGGACGAGATCCTGTTCCTTATCGAGCGCTTCATCTTTATCAAAAAGAAGGAGCACAAGAATCCGGATACAGGCAAGGTAACGAAGTCCAAGGAGCTCATTTTCCCGAGATTCCATCAGCTCCGCGCAGTTGAGCGTGTGATGGGTGACGTTATTATCAATCACTCCTCCTGCAATTATCTGATAGAGCATTCTGCAGGAAGCGGAAAGACAGAAACTATATCATGGCTTGCCCATATTCTGTCTACAGTGCATGATGCGGAAAATCAGAATATTTTTGATACGGTTTTGGTTATCACCGATCGTATCGTCGTTGACCGTCAGCTGCAGGAAGCTATCCTTGGCATCGAGCATAAGAGCGGTCAGGTTAAAGTCATGGACGATAAGTGCGATTCAGAAGATCTGGCTATCGCGCTTAGCGGCAATACAAAGATCGTAGTTACCACGATCCATAAGTTCTATTACATACTGGATAACCATCTCCTCGGCGATCTCAAAAACAAGAAGTTCGCTATCTTGATTGATGAGGCACATTCATCGACAGAAGGCGTTTACATGCAGTCTGTGACAAGCGTTCTCACGAACGAAGATGACGAGGAAGAAGGAAAAACCGAAGAAGACAAGATGCTGGAGGAAATCCAGAAGAGCGGCAAGCAGAGCAATGTTTCGATGATTGCTTTTACGGCAACACCGAAGCCGGACACGCTGCAACTTTTTGGTACTTTGAATGCGGAAGGAAAGAAAGAGTCATTTGACCTTTATTCCATGAGACAGGCCATTGACGAAGGCTATATCATCAATGTACTGGACAACTATGTTACATGGAAGACCTACTGTCATATCAATAAGGCCATCGAGGATGATCCCGAACTTCAGTCCATAACGGCAAAGCGTAAAATGGCTCGCTTTATTGATCTTCATGATACAAACATTGCGCAGAAGGTAGAGATCATCATTGAGCATTTCCGGGCAAATGTCGCAGGGTGCCTTGGCGGCAAGGCCAAGGCTATGGTAATAACATCCTCCCGTCCGTCAGCTGTTAAGTACCGTCAGGAGTTTGAAAATTATATCAAAGCAAAGGGCTATACCGGCATAAAGGCACTGGTGGCATTTTCGGGTAAGGTCAAGCTGAATGATCAGGAATATACTGAAGTTAGCATGAACGATATCAAGGAGGAAGAACTTCGCTTTGAGTTTGACCGCAGCTGCTATCAGGTGCTGATTGTCGCTGATAAATATCAGACCGGTTTTGATCAGCCGAAGCTGGTAGCTATGTATGTCGATAAGAAGCTTAAAGGTGTAGCGGCAGTGCAGACTCTTTCACGACTGAACAGAATATGCCCTCCGTATGACAAGACGACGTTCGTGCTTGACTTTAAGAATAGCTATGACGATATTAAGGCCGCTTTTGAGCCTTACTACAAGGATACCATTCTCTTTGAGACTATTTCTCCGTCTGATATCCGTGACCTTGACAGAGAGATCGATGCATATGATTTCCTTGACGCAGATGATATAGATGAGTTTAATACATTCCTCTATCAGCCGAAGCGCTCTACAAAGGACAAGCAGCGCATGTGGGCTCTTCTGGACAAGTCTCTTAAACTGATAACGAAGAGACCAGAAAAGGAGCAGATGGAGATCAGGATTACAATGCGTCGGTTCCTTAAGGGATACTGCTTCCTGATTCAGGCCACAGCCTATGAGAACATTGAGCTTCATAAACGTTATAACTTTATGTCTTACCTCATCAAGGAGCTTAATCCGGGTGGCGGCGGCAATAACTTTGATATTGCTGATAAGATCACCGTCAGCGATTTCAGACAGAAGCAGCTGGAAGAACACACCGGCGAGGAGATAGAAGCAAAGCCCGAAGTCAAGATCAAGAAGCCGAAGCCCGCAAGTCTTGAAGAAGAGCAGAAGAAGCTGCTTTCACAGATCATTGATGAGGTTAACGCTCTGTATGATAAGAATTATGAGCCTGACTTCACCACTAAGGCTGCTATGCAGATTCGAGATCTTCTCCTTAAAAACGATGCATTCAAGGAACGGCTGAAGAAGAGCGCCAAGAATAATACACTTAATGAATTCAAATTCACCTACGATGATTGCGTTCAGGATGCTCTTGTAGAAGGCTACGATCAGAACGTAGATTTTTATACATTGCTGCTGGATAACGAGGAAATACGCGCTAAGTTTGCAAATGTATTTATGAATGAGGTGTATCGAATTCTCCGGGAAGAAAAAAATGATTGATGATAATTGCGGAAGGGAGGCAGCAGTAACTGAATGGAAAATCCGTTTTTACACTATGTAGATGATTTTGAAAAAGAAGCTGAGGCCTTCCTTAAAAAATATGAATGCGAGGATGCGATTGAACATCCTCGAAGAATACCGATTTATGACATCGCTACCAGACTGATGTCCCTTGATGTGATTCAGACAGAATGCCTGTCCCCTGACGAAAGTGTACAGGGTGCTATTGCTTTTTCAAAGGGAATAGTTGACGTTTATGATTGGTCAACTAAAGAGTATATGGGCTTTCCGGTTGAGTCGCCTTCTATTTTTGTAGATGCCGACATTATAAACATCGGAAGAATCAATAATACACTTGCACACGAATGCTATCACTGGTGGAAACATCGTAATTATTTTAATTTCAAGAGAACGCATGAACAGAGTGTTGAATTTGGAATTCGATGCGATAATAACATCCGTCATGGTGTAAGGGACTTGCAGTGGACTGATGTAGAAAAGATGGAGTGGCAAGCACGTACTATAGCGCCTAAAATCCTGATGCCGAGGACGGCCACTAAGAAGAAAATCGAAAGCTTATATGAGTCACTGCGTAATCAGGACGGGATTGACCAGACGGATGCAACTGGGGTCGTTGTAACAAAACTGGCAGAATTCTTCGATGTATCAAAGCAGTCTGCAGCGATTCGTATGCTTGAACTTGGTTATGATAATGCAGAGCAATATACTAACCCGGAACAGGCAAACAACGATAACAGAACGCCTGAAAAACATTATGCGTCAAAAGCTGCAAGACATCAGCAGACGATCGATATTAGCAAAGCCTTTGAATTATACTGCAGTAATGAGTTTTTAAAGGCATCAATTGATACAGGTGCATTTTGCTATGCAGATGGATATTTTGTTCTTCGCAGTGACCAGTATATTTGTCGTAATGATAACGACGGGTTCAAGCTTACCCAATATGCAAAAGAACATCTATCGGAATGTACGCTGGATTTTTCCACAAAGCTTGTAGGCGAATCCTATCTGATACATGATGTGTCAGCTCACCTGATGTATCGTACGGATACTGTTTTTTACGAGAAGACTGCATTTGATGCCAATACTCAGAATACAGAGCTGTATAACAAGGCGAAAGACTTTGAAAATCGTTTTAAACGTTCAAAGAGTAATCATAAGACTGCTCCAGAACTTCTGTGGTCTTATATGCAGGATGCGCACTGGAACACTACGATTTTTATCAATCGAACTGGTCTTGATGCGATGAATTACACGAGAGTTCAAGATCCCGACCATAAATTCATGATGCAGCCGCTTGTGTCAATGGGAGTAGGGTTGGGACTTGACTTGAACGAGATGGAGGAAGTCCTATCGCTTGCAGGTTTGGCCTTCAAGCCGACAGATAGAGTGGATCAGGCTTACAAATATCTGTTTACCGGAATGGCTGGAAAATCTGTAGACGATTGCAATGAGTTCTTGGATACAGTGGATGTTACGAAACTTGGGACGAAGCAGAGAAAGTAGGATGATGGTGAATTTATGGAGCTTACTGTATACCAAATAAACTATAAGTAATTGTGGAGGTGCAACATGGCTATACCAAAATTTGATGACAAGTACATTACGGATGCCCTGAAATATATCGATGAAAAAGGTGTTCCGTTTAATAATCAGAGCACAAAGTATGAGCTCGTTACTGAAGATGGGAAGAAATGGACTGCCTTAAATACATCCGTCAATTAAAGGATAAAAACGTTGCTGTGTTCTTCGAGAAAGAGAATATCAACACCATGGATTCCAAGGGGGAAATCTTGCTGACCATTATGGCATCCCTTGCCCAACAAGAAAGCCAATCCTTAAGCCAGAACGTTAAGCTAGGTATTCAGTATCGCTATCAACAAGGTGAAGTACAGGTCAACCACAAGCGTTTCCTTGGATACACCAAGGATGAAAATAAGCAGCTAGTGATTGAACCAAAGGGTGCTGAGGTTGTTAAACGGATTTACAGAGAGTACCTTGAGGGAGCAAGCCTTTTACAGATAGCAAGAGGGCTGGAAACAGACGGTATTCTTACAGCGGCAGGCAAAGCCAAATGGAGACCAGAAACACTGAAAAAGATATTGCAGAATGAAAAGTACATCGGTGATGCCCTTCTACAAAAAACATATACGGTTGATTTCCTTTCTAAAAAACGAGTCAAGAATAACGGCATTGTTCCCCAGTATTATGTGGAAAACAGCCATGAGCCTATCATTCCACGTGAGCTTTTTATGCAGGTTCAAGAAGAGATGGTTCGGAGAGCGAATCTTCGTGGCGGGAAAGGCGGTAAAAAGAGAGTTTATAGCAGCAAGTATGCTTTATCGAGTATTGTTTATTGCGGTCATTGCGGCGATATTTACCGACGGGTACATTGGAATAACCGAGGCTATAAGTCTATTGTCTGGAGATGCGTTAGCCGATTGGAGGAAAAAGGGTCTGAATGCACTGCCCCTACCATAAACGAGGAAACATTACAGACAGCAGTGGTCAGGGCTATTAACGAACTTTTGGCTAACAAAGAACCTTTCCTTTCAACATTACAGAAAAATATCGACACTATATTTAATGAAGAAAGTGATAATGATACGGATGAGCTTGATAGCAAGTTGGAAGAATTGCAGATAGAGCTTCTTAAACAGGCAAAGTCAAAAAATGACTACGATAATGTTGCTGATGAGATATACCGCCTTCGGGAGATGAAGCAAAATTCACTTGTAGAAAATGCCGAGCGTGAAGGAAAAAGGCAACGAATCGCTGAAATGACTGCTTTCTTAAATGAACAGTCTCACGAGTTAGAGGAGTATGATGAGCAGTTGGTAAGGCGGCTTATTGAAAAAGTTACGATCCGCGATGACAGGATTGAGGTGGAGTTTAAGTCAGGTGTGAAGATTGAAGAAATGATATAGATTATTGAGTCAACCGCAATTAAGGAAACTATCGCCTTTGGCGGTATTTCCTTCCTTTATATTTTTTGTGTTGAATATAGAACCTTATTGTGATAAAATATACGCTGATACAAATAAGAATTCAGGAGGAACCGAAACTATGACAGCCTCAATGCGTTTAAGATAAGCTGGCAATAAAAAAGGCAGAATCTATCCCCGATGATAGGCTTTTTTGTTGTGCTTATTTATACGATATTGAGCATTCATTAGTTGCGGTCAGAATATAGGTTATTTAACTATACCTTTATTTAACTGTGTCTTTAATATGAATGTTTCCAAATTGTATGTATGCAGACCAAAAGCCACATTGTGGATTTAGGCCTGCATTTTTTATTGCCTAGAATGCTATTCAAAATAGAAATTCAAGCAAAATAATTATGCAGGAGAAAATATAAATGGAAAAATACAACAATTGGAAACTTAAGTTTATTACAATATGGGCAGGGCAGGCAGTTTCTTTAATCACTAGTGCTATCCTGCAAATGGCGATTATTTTTTACCTTACAGAAAAAACAGGATCTGCGATGGTCTTGTCTATGGCTTCACTAGTAGGTTTTTTACCCTATGCGGTCTTTGGACCTGCCATAGGTGTATTAGTGGATCGTCATGATAGGAAGAAGATAATGATTGGTGCTGATTTAATTATCGCAGCAGCTGGGGCAGTGCTGGCTATTGTTGCTTTGTATATGGAGTTACCTGTCTGGATGGTTATGGTAGTATTGTTTATCCGCAGCGTTGGAACAGCTTTTCATACCCCAGCACTCAATGCAGTTACGCCACTTTTAGTACCAGAAGAGCAGCTTACGAAATGCGCAGGCTATAGTCAGTCTTTGCAGTCTATAAGCTATATTGTTAGTCCGGCGGTTGCAGCATTGTTATATTCTGTTTGGGAATTAAATGCTATTATTGCCATCGATGTATTAGGTGCTGTGATTGCGTCTATTACGGTGGCAATTGTACGGATTCCTAAGCTGGGCGATCAAGTGCAAAGCTTGAAACCAAATTTCATAAGAGAAATGAAAGAAGGAATTGTCGTACTGAGACAAAACAAAGGATTATTTGCCTTATTACTCTTAGGAACAATATATACTTTTGTTTATATGCCAATTAATGCACTATTTCCTTTAATAAGCATGGAATACTTTAATGGAACACCTGTGCATATTTCTATTACCGAAATCGCTTTTGCATCTGGAATGCTAGTAGGAGGCTTACTATTGGGGAGATTAGGAAGTTTCAAAAAGCGTGTACTACTAATAACAGGTTCGTTTTTTATAATGGGGGCCAGTTTAGCCGTTTCAGGAATACTTCCTCCAAGTGGATTTGTTATATTTGTAGTTTGCTGTGCAATAATGGGGCTTTCGGTGCCGTTTTATAGCGGTGTGCAAACAGCTCTTTTTCAGGAGAAAATTAAGCCTGAATATTTAGGACGTGTATTTTCTTTGACCGGAAGTATCATGTCACTTGCAATGCCAATTGGGTTAATTCTTTCTGGGTTCTTTGCTGATAGGATCGGTGTAAATCATTGGTTTTTACTATCAGGTATTTTAATTATTGGCATTGCTATAGTTTGCCCCATGATAACTGAGGTTAGAAAATTAGATTTAAAATAAACAATATTGGAGGGATATTTATGTATCTTATTTTCATGTAATTCTTCCTGCTTAAATCGCAGGGTTTTCCCTGCGTACAAGCAAATGAAAACATGCGATTATAGACAGGAGGATAATGTTATGGAATTGATATTAAAAGCAAAAGACATTCGTGTGGAATTCAAAGGACGCGATGTTTTAGATATAGATGAATTAGAAGTATATGATTATGACCGTATTGGTTTAGTGGGAGCAAATGGTGCAGGGAAAAGCACTCTACTCAAGGTACTTTTAGGAGAATTAACTCCCCCAGGATGTAAATTAAATCGTCTGGGTGAACTTGCCTATATCCCTCAGTTGGACGAAGTAACTTTGCAGAAAGAAAAAGATTTTGCACTTGTAGGAAAGCTTGGTGTTGAACAATTAGATATACAGACCATGAGCGGTGGTGAAGAAACAAGGCTTAAAATAGCACAGGCTTTATCAGCACAGGTTCATGGTATTTTAGCGGATGAACCTACGAGTCATTTAGACCGTGAAGGAATTGATTTTCTAATTGGACAGTTAAAATATTTTACAGGTGCACTGTTAGTTATTAGCCATGACCGTTATTTTCTTGATGAGGTAGTAGATAAAATATGGGAACTGAAAGATGGCAAAATCACTGAGTATTGGGGAAACTATTCTGATTATCTTCGCCAGAAAGAAGAAGAACGCAAGAGCCAAGCTGCAGAATACGAACAATTTGTTGCGGAACGTGCCCGATTGGAAAGGGCTGCAGAGGAAAAGCGAAAACAGGCTCGTAAAATAGGACAGAAGGCAAAAGGTGCTTCAAAGAAAAAAAGTACTGAAGGCGGAGGGCGTTTAGCTCATCAAAAATCAATAGGAAGTAAGGAAAAAAAGATGCATAATGCCGCTAAATCCCTAGAACATAGGATTGCGGCCTTAGGAAGTGTAGAAGCTCCAGAAGATATTCGTAGGATTCGTTTCAGGCAAAGTAAAGCATTGGAGCTCCACAATCCATATCCTATTGTCGGTAAGGAAATTAATAAAATATTTGGAGATAAAGTATTGTTTGAAAATGTATCTTTTCAAATTCCGCTTGGCGCAAAAGTGGCATTAACTGGTGGTAATGGAACAGGAAAAACAACTTTAATCAAAATGATCTTAAACCATGAAGATGGAATTTCTATTTCACCTAAGGCAAAAATAGGCTACTTTGCACAAAATGGTTACAAGTACGACAGTAATAAGAAAGTATTGGAGTTTATGCAGGAAGATAGTGATTACAATGTTTCAGAAATTCGTTCAGTGCTAGCATCGATGGGGTTTAAACAAAACGATATTGGGAAAAGTTTATCTGTTTTAAGCGGCGGAGAAATTATAAAATTGTTGCTAGCTAAAATGCTTATGGGCAGATATAACATCCTACTAATGGATGAACCAAGCAACTTCCTTGACATACCAAGCTTAGAGGCTTTGGAAATTTTAATGAAGGAGTATGCTGGAACTATAGTGTTTATCACCCATGACAAACGGTTGCTTGATAATGTGGCTGATGTGATTTATGAAATTAGTGATAAGAAAATAAATCTGAAACATTAAACTTAAGGTAGTCGCTGGTCAGAATAGTCTTCTCTGGCTGGCGGCTTCGTTGTTAAAGTAAAAAGACTTTTTTTCTTTGGCAAACATTACATTAATGAATATTAAAATAATTTAAATAAGGGAGGTTGGTTATAGGTGGTTGATAATAACACAGTCATGAAATCTGGGAGATGTATAGAATGTGGAGCTAAAGAGACCGATGGTTTTTCATGCCATGAGCTATTCGGGTTCCCTCTTGTATGGGAGCATAATGATCCAAAGCTATATGAGTTACATTTTTGGCTTGTTTCGTGCTATATGATCCAGCATCCTTCGAATTTTACTGAAGAAGGATATACAAATTTAGTAAATCTTTTTATTAACGCTTTTGATAATGATTGGGATACACCATATATTCTTAAGAAAAATCGAGAAATAGTAAAGTCATTAAGCAAAATAACAAACCCTTTACCAAGCAACGCAAGAAAGCGTGAACTAAGACTTTGGCCTATGACAATTGAAGATATATATTTAGGTCGGGAGCAAAATGCAATCGTTAATATTAATAAATGGAAAGAGCAAATAAGAAACGAATTAAGGTAATGAAGTAATTAAAGATTAAAGGAGCTAATATTTTATGATAGGACCAGATAAGAAAAAACTTTATCCAAATGAAAATATAAAGACGGTTTGTTTTATAAGCAATCTACCTAAAAGACCCAATGTGGAGATTGGGGAATATACCTATTATAGCGATAATAAAAAAACACCGGAGAAATTTTATGATAATATAGAGCACCATTACGAATTTCTAGGGGATAAACTTATAATAGGAAAGTTCTGTGCAATTGCAGAGGGTGTTAAGTTTATTATGAATGGTGCAAATCATAGAATGGATGGAATTACAACCTATCCCTTTAATATCTTTGGCCATGGATGGGAAAAGGTGACTCCTACAATTGAACAACTTCCTTTTAAGGGAGATACAGTGATTGGCAATGATGTATGGATAGGTCAAAATGTTACCATTATGCCGGGTATTAAAATTGGTGATGGTGCGATTATTGCCGCTAATTCAACAGTAGTGAAAAGTGTTGAGCCATATACAATATATGGTGGGAATCCAGCTAAGTTTATCAAAAAACGCTTTAGTGACGAAAAGATTGAATTCTTGCTAAAGCTACAATGGTGGAACTGGAGCGAAGAGGAAATATTTAATAATCTTGAAATGTTAACATCCAAAGCAGGGTTAGAGCAATTCATGAAAAATTCCTAGACTTGGGGCCTTTCTACCACGGCACAAAAGGGAACTTAAATCTAGGGGGTGCTGGAATCTCGATTTAGCTCTAATTATTGCGAGCTAAAGAAGGCAAGCTTCATCTTTAGCTTTGATTGGAACAATAGACATTATATTATTAGGAGAAATAGCTTTGAGATTTATCACTTATAGATTTAATTTGAACGGAGGGATTACATGGTAAGTAAAACTGATGCCATTGAGATAATAACATATGCTGAAGAAAATGATATTAACATTTGGATAGATGGTGGTTGGGGAGTAGATGCTCTATTAGAAGAAGAAACAAGAGTACACAACGATATTGATTTATTTGTGGAAGAAAGTAATGGTAAAAAGTTTATTGAAATATTAAAAGAATATGGCTTTGCTGAAGTTATCGAAGCATATACCACCACATCTCATACGGTTTATAAGGATAGTAAAGGTAGGATAATTGATCTTCATATATTTAAATTCAACGAACAAGGATACATTGTTTTTGAGGGAGAAGCATATCCTCCAGAAGTCTTTAGCGGCATTGGGAAAATAGGCGATAAAACGGTAAGATGTATCGATGCTGAAAATCAAGTGTTATTTCATCTGGGCTATGAGCATGATGAAAATGATATGCATGATGTAAAACTATTGTGCGAGAGATTTAATATTCCTGTACCGAGTGAATACAAGTAACTGACAAATTCCGATTTAATTAGAATTTAGAGGAGGAAAAGATACGGCACGTTCTATTAAAGATTCCCTTTCTGGATTTGGAAGTGAACTGTTGGAACGAATAAGAGAAGATAGCAATGCAAGGCTAGATGAAGCTGACTTTGAAGAAAGAGTCATTGGGATTTATGCCTTAGCGAAGCAAAGGAATTTTTGCAGCAAGAAAGATACACTGAAGAAAAGTAAAGGATTCCTGTTGTAAACATCCCAAAGATAAATTTAGTTTAACGATACTAATTACATGTAAGGGAATCGACAATACTGTGCACAGATTGTCGGATGGATAAATGCATCCTCTGATAATATTGATGATGAAAGGAGGTTGTTTGATGGATTCTTTAAGAAGTATGAATAATGCATTGGAGTATATTGAAGAGCACTTAACAGAGGAAATTGATTATATTGAAGTATCTAAAATCGCATATTGTTCAGAGTATCATTTCAAGCGGATGTTTTCTTTTTTAGCAGGCATAAGTTTATCAGAATATATTCGGAGAAGAAGACTGACGTTGGCTGCACTTGATTTGAAAGATAGGGATTTGAGAATAATTGATGTAGCCGTCAAATATGGCTATAATTCGGCTGATTCATTTTCCCGTGCTTTTCATTCTCTGCATGGCATTCTCCCTTCTGAGGCAAGGAGTGAGAATACACAATTAAAAGCTTATCCTCGAATGACCTTTCAATTATCAATTAAAGGAGGATGCGAAATGAACTATCGTATTGTTGAGAAAGGACCTTTTAAGTTAGTAGGATTTAAGAAGAGAGTTCCAATTATTTTTGAAGGTGTCAATCCAGAGATTGCAAAAATGACTGAACTTTTAACCATGGATGTTATTAATCAATTAAAAGCAATTTCAAATGTAGAACCTACAGGTATTATTAGTGCTTCCACTAATTTTTCAGAAGGTAGAATGGAAGAGAAAGGAGAATTAGATCATTACATCGGGGTAGCAACATCAAGTAATGAAACTGCAGATTTTGATGTATTAAAAATTGATGCTAGTACCTGGGCTGTATTTGAATCGATTGGACCATTTCCGGAAACACTTCAAAATGTGTGGGGTAGGATATACTCAGAGTGGTTTCCATCTTCAGGATACGAGGCGGTTGAAGGTCCTGAAATTTTATGGAATGAGAGTCCAGACACTGGAAATCCAAAGTATCGAAGCGAAATCTGGATTCCAGTAAAGAAAAAAGACTATTGATTACATTAATGTTTATTATTGAGGGCGCTCCTAGTAAGAGTGCCCTTTTCGTAAACGGTACGATTGGTGGATATGTTCCCGTCTACCGATAGTGCCAAAAACGCAGTGGATATGTTTCCGAGAACGGACACACTTATATGACATTCATTCTGTCCTCTCGAGCCACGTCGAGACGGTGGTATTGATGTCAAGAGTAGAAGGAAAATAAGCTTGAAAGCCCTTGATTTCAGGGCATTTGCGGGTTTGGAGGAAAAGCAGCTGAGGGGCGCAGAATCCTCTGTGGAAACTTATCCAAGGCTGTCAAGCAATGCGCTTGAAGAATGAATTGACATTCAGTTGGCGAATTAGATGTTTTCCGTAGGGTTTAGGCTGCGGATTAGATGTTTTGCCGCTGAGTGAGCGGAATAGATGTCAAGGAAGACAAACTGGAATTTGAACCGAAGATTATATATTAGGCATTGTATATATAGATTGGCTTGCACCAGAATGAAAAGTATGGTACAATAATTTAAAATAATGATAGGGGTGGAAAGATGCGTATTATTTCTTGCTAAATATTAAGGCATAATAGGATGTCCTGGGCGCTTAAAGTGCCTGCTTTTGTTATGCCTATGCAAGAAAGTTACCATCTTCTTTAACTCTAAACGCATAGCTTTGTCTTGCCTTTCTGGCTGGACTTTGTCCGTTTATGGGCTGCAAGAATGTACTTTCTTGCAGCCCATAATTTTTAAGGAGGACAAAAGCATGTCGCTTATTAACGTAAATAATTTGACTTTTTCATATCCGGGAAGTTACGACAATATTTTTGAAAATGTCAGCTTCCAAATTGACACGAATTGGAAACTGGGTTTCATCGGAAGAAACGGCAGAGGGAAAACAACTTTTTTAAATTTACTGCTTGGCAAGTTTGAATACAGCGGAAATATTTCATCTTCGGTCGACTTTGAGTATTTTCCTTATACGGTGGCTGACGAAACACAAAACACGATGGATGTTATCAATAGCATTTGTAAGGATTTTCTGCAATGGGAACTGCTGCGGGAGCTGTCATTGCTTGATGTGTCGGAGGATGTGTTGTATCGTCCGTTTCAAACGTTGTCAAATGGTGAAAAGACTAAGGTTTTGCTTGCTGTTCTATTTCTCAAAGAAAACAGCTTTTTACTCATTGATGAACCTACAAATCATCTTGATATCGCAGCGCGCTCAATCGTAAGCAGATATCTGAAATCCAAAAGCGGATTTCTCTTAGTATCACATGACAGAGCTTTTTTAGACGGCTGCATAGACCATGTGCTTTCCATTAATAAAACAAATATTGAAATACAGAGCGGTAACTTTTCCTCGTGGCTTGTGAACAAGGAACGACAAGATAACTTTGAGCTTGCTGAAAACGAAAAGCTAAAAAAAGAGGTTAAACGTCTTCAAAAAACCGCAAGAGAAAAAAGGAATTGGGCGGATACTGCAGAGCGTCGAAAAGTTGGATTTGATTCAACTGCGACCGATAGTAGTAGCGCAGGCAAACGTCCTCTCCAAGGTGCAAAATCAAAAAAGCTTATGAAAAGAGTCAAAGCTATTGAGGAACGTCAAGAATCTGCCATTGAAGAAAAGTCTAAACTGGTCAAAAATATTGAAAATGCTGACAATTTAAAATTAACACAGCTTTCTTATCATGCAAGCCGGCTTGCAGAGCTATCCGATGTTTCCATTTTCTATGATGGAAAAACAGTTTGTCAGGATATCAGCTTTACCATAGAATGTGGTGACCGTATTGCTCTTGTAGGCAAAAACGGAAGTGGAAAATCAAGCATACTAAAGCTTATTTGCGGTGAGAATATAACTCATACTGGTATTTTTGAAAAAGGCAGCCAATTGACCATTTCGTATGTTTCGCAGGATACTTCATTTTTAAGCGGAAATTTGTCAGATTACGCTTTACAAAACAAAATTGATGAGAGCCTTTTCAAAGCAATTCTTCGCAAGCTTGATTTTTCGAGAATACAATTTGATAAGAATATGCGTGATTTTAGTGGCGGTCAAAAGAAAAAAGTATTGATTGCAAGAAGTCTTTGCGAAAACGCTCACCTATATATTTGGGACGAACCGTTAAATTATATTGATGTAATATCTCGTATGCAAATTGAGAATTTAATTTTGCAGTTCAAACCAACCATTTTGTTCGTTGAACATGACAGTACCTTTTGTGAGAAAATTGCGACGAAAAAAGTGAAGTTATAGTTTTGTGATATGAGCATGATCTTTTTCTTGATTAAATTCCGATTTGTACAAACAAGAGAGCAAGCCACTTCATAGGTAAGATTCCTATCGGAGCAGCCTGCTCTTTTATTCTGCAATATCCACACTGACGCCGGATTTGAATTCGACGGTGAACTTATCCGTGTATATTGTGATGCTTTTTATAAGCTTCCTGACGAGAGATTCATCGAACACATGAATTTCTGTATTCTGCATGGCGACGAAATCCTGCAGTTCCTTGATCCGGTTCATGGCTTCTTCTCTACGGTGATTGTCGACCGTGGACTGTTTCTTCATTTCCTGCAGGCGAACCATCTCGTCAGTGATGGCATTGTAGTCTTTGCCGCCCTCGACCTTTCGAAGCAGCTCTTTCTGTAAATCTTCAAGCCTCAGTTGGATGCCTTCCGGTGAGAGAGTGTCGGTTGTGACGACGGCCCTGGCTACGTTTTCCTGCAGCTGGGCCAAGAACTCTTTCCTGCCTCGTAGAATCCGGTTTAAGGATTTGACCGTGACGTCCTCAAGGGCAGCTTCATTTACCGTCCGATTCGTACAGTTGCTCTCAGCTTCCGATGGCTCCAAGCGGCTGATGCAGCGCCAGACAATGGATTTGCAGCCGTGATTGTTCCAATGGACGCGCCTGTAAAGCTCGCCGCACTCTCCGCAGAAAATCATCTGCGCAAAGCAATGATTGCAGGAGTAGGTGCGTTTCTTGCCTGTCGGGCTCTTGTGCACGACGCGCCTGCGGACAAGTTCCTCCTGTACCTGCATGAAGATTTCTTTCGGAATGATGGGAGGATGATCGTCCTCAACATAGTATTGCGGCACGATGCCAGTGTTCTTGATTCGTTTCTTTGTAAGGAAGTCGGTGGTATAGGTTTTCTGCAAAAGGGCATCGCCCATGTATTTTTCGTTCCGGAGA
>Ga0183096_1001394_pt1 | contig 21040 bp, 19 predicted proteins | sample Biomet5_FD_127791 | JGI IMG/M metagenome (GOLD analysis project Ga0183096, IMG submission 127791) | Microbial communities from bioreactor (seeded with sewage sludge) at LBNL, California, USA - Biofuel metagenome 5 (version 2) (version 3) | ecosystem: Engineered > Bioreactor > Anaerobic >... | reverse complement strand
AAAATCAGTTAGCTCTTTTTTGATGGAATAATGAAAAGTGTTGCCAAATCGTTGCCACGGATGGGATCAATGGGCCGGGAATGCAGTCATATCAACGCTTCCCGGATTCCTCAAATTATTCCCACTCTATCGTGGACGGAGGCTTTTTGGTGATGTCGTACACAACGCGGTTAACGCCGCGCACTTCTTTAGAGATGCGGTCGCCTGTGGCTTCGAGCACCTCCCATGGGAGCTTGACCCAATCGGCCGTGACAAAGTCGTGCGTGGTAACGGCGCGAAGGGCGACAGTGTTGTCATAAGTGCGCGCGCCCTCCGTTACCCCAGTGGAGCGCAGTGACGTGAGTATCGCAAAATACTGGTTTATCTTGTCCGCAAGCCCGGCCTTGGCCACTTCGTCACGGAATATCCAGTCCACGTCACGGAGCAGATCGAGCCGCTCTTTTGTCAATTCGCCCAGGCAGCGCACGGCAAGCCCCGGGCCCGGGAAAGGCTGGCGCTCCGTTATCGCGGCGGGAAGCCCCAGCTCACGGCCAAGCGCGCGTACCTCCTCCTTATAAAGAGGACGCAGCGGCTCTATAACAGCCTTGAACTCTATATCCTTCGGCATCCCTCCGACGTTGTGATGGGACTTGACCTGACGGTTGCCGTCGAGCCCGGATTCTATCACGTCGGGATAGATCGTACCCTGAACGAAATAGTCCACTTTACCGGCTTTGCGGGCCTCCTCCTCGAACACGCGGATGAACTCCTCGCCTATTATCTTGCGCTTCTTTTCCGGGTCTGTAACTCCGGCCAGCTTGGCAAGGAACCGGGCTTCTCCGTCAATGAGCCTGAAATCCATCTCGCCGCCGGAAAAAGCGTCTGAGACCTCATCTGGCTCGTGCTTGCGCATAAGACCCGTGTTCACGAATATGGCTATGAAATTTTTGCCTATGGCGCGGCTCATCAGCGCCGCACAGACGGAACTGTCCACTCCGCCGGAGAGAGCCAGAAGCGCTTTCCCGTCGCCCACCTTTGCGCGTATGTCGGCAACGGCCTTTTCGATATACTGCTTCGGCTCGAACACATCGAAATCTCTTTCCATCCTGTCCTCCTTACTGCATCTCCTGATACAATCCGTTCAGTTTTTCCACTGTGGCGTCGACTTTTGAGTTCCCCGCGAGCAGCCCCGCGAAGGCGGAAAGGAACTCGTCTGACATCGTCTCGTTTTCGGCGGAGACGTTCATGAACACGGGCGCCGCGACAGTTTTATCCAGTATCGCATAGGTATCAAGGCGCGAGCCGGAAATGCCCGCCGCTTTGGCTATGTCCAAAGCCTTGAGCACCGGCGTGACCTCGCCTGTCTTTTCAGCCGCAAGCTTTGCCGCCGCGTCGCTGTACTGGAATATCATGAACTTTTTGGCGAGATCCGCGTTGTCCGCCTCGTAAGGTATATACATCTCGGTAAAGCTTATGGAAGCTACGGAATCATCGCCGGCGGCAAGCACGGGGTAAGCAGCAAAGCCGTACTCCGTAGTATCTCCGGCTCCCTCGGCCGCCTGCTCCGACTCCGAGGACGATGCCTCGCTGTCCTGCGACTCCGAGGTCGCCTCGTCCAGCTTCTCTCCGCGTAGGGAGGCCAGTGTCTCCGCATCGCCCGGCATGAACAGAATATCTCCCTTTGCGAAAGCTGCCGCGAGGCTGTCCACATCATAACCGGCACTGCCGTCCGCAGTATACTCCGACAGGCCCAGAACGTTCTCAAACACAGCTTTCACGGCGTCTCCGCTCCAGTCCGAAGTGTAGCGCAGCAGGCTGTCGAGCGCCTCGTCTCCGGCAGAACCGGCTACGGCAGAGGCGAACATGGGCATCAGCGTCTCCTGTTTCTCGCCGGCATAGGCGAACAGATCCACTTTCTCCTTCTTGGCCGTCTCACCGAGCGCGAGGAATTCCTCCCACGTTGTGGGAAGGCTCCAGCCCTTCTCCTCGAGCAACGTTTTATTATAGATGAGCCCGTCCACGTTGAAGAAAAGCGGAGCGAGATAGGCGGCGCCATCGCCATAGGGACGGCTGGCGGCGTTCTGCATCGCGCCCGAAAGCAGCAGCGTCGAGGCGGTGCGCTCCACATCGTCTATGGCCAGCAGCGCCTTGTCGAGCACGAGCGCCTTCGTCACGCCCGTCTCCTCGTCGGACGGCAGAGCCACGAAGTCCGGAGCCGCGCCCGCAAGCACGTTGTCACGGAGCACGTAAGCCGCGTTGTCGCCTATATATGCGTCCACGGTCACGCCGGGATTGGCTTCCTCAAACGCGGCAATGACAGCCTTCCAGTATTCCTCGTCTCCCCCGCGGTCGTATATGACCGCTGTAAGGGTCTGAGCCACCGCTGCGCCCGACGAATCGTCAGAGGAGCTCTCCGACTCCGCCGGCTGTGAGCCGCAGCCCGCAAATACGCAAAGCAAAAGTGAAAAGACAAGTATTACCGATAAAATACGCTTCATTACGATCCCCCAATTTCCATTGATGCCCTCATATATTACCATAATCCTTGTCGATAGTAAAACATTTTTAAGTTTTTCTAAAAGTTTTTTCTTCAATTGTAATGGCCATGCCTTTAGTGTATAATATAGCCAATGCTCATGAACGAAAGGTGATGCTTTTGCAAGGTTACTTGCATCTGTTTCTGATTTCGATGCTGCCGCTTGTCGAGCTGCGCGGCGCCATGATATACGCCGCAGTCGCCGATATGCCGTTCTGGCCGAGCCTTGCCGCCAGCGTCGCGGGAAATCTTTTGCCCGTGCCGTTTTTGATATTGTTCTCCAAACAGATACTTACGTGGCTCGCCCGCACGCCTAAGATAGGGCCCATCAAAATGGGGCGCGCCAATTCTTTTTTCCAGAAAATAATTGACAAGGGCAATGAAAAAGCTCTTAAAATAGGAGGCGTAGAGCTGTTTGGTCTCTTCCTTTTCGTCGCTTTCCCCGTTCCCGGGACCGGCGCGTGGATGGGATCCCTGATCGCCGCCATCCTGCAGCTGAGGCTCTTCAAATCCATGCTGTCCATCGCCGCCGGCGTCTTTTGCTGCGGGCTGATAATGGGTTTCCTTTCTTTTGGCCTGGCAAATGCCGCTTCGTGGCTGATATAGCATTATAATTTTAGGAGGGTATATATATGTCAGTGTCTACAGACGATGCGGAAAAGGTGAACGAAGCCGCAGAAGAAGAAAAAAACGAGCCGGTCGTCCTGACAAGCGAGGAGATCCTGCAGAAACTGGCCGAGGACAACGCGCGCCAGACCGCGGCTGTGGAAAAACAGCTGTTTTGGACAAAAGTGCAGACATGGGCTGTGTGCGGCACGCTCGTGCTGATGCTCATCGTAGTGCTCGCTTTTATGGGGCGCATAAATTCCGCACTAAATCAGCTCGACGTGGTGCTGACGAACGTGCAGGACGTGACGGAGTCGCTTAAGACCACCGTGGACGACGCTGACATAACCGGCCTGCTGAAAAACGCCGACGCGCTTATCCTGAAAAGCGGCGACAGCCTGACCGAGGCTCTCGGAAAGATAGAGGAGGCCGTGGACGAGTTTAAAAAAGTCGATTTCGACGGGCTGAACAGCGCCATCTCCGACCTGCAGGCAGTGGTCGAGCCTATGGCCAAACTGTTCGGCAAAAAATAAAAGTTATTTTTGAGCATGGGGGAATATCTATGAAGAAAATTTTGAGCATGGCGCTTTCCGCGCTGCTCATCTGCTCCGCGCTGTTTTGCGGCTCCGCCGTCGCCTTTGCCGACGATTCCGCTCTCAGACAGAATTTGCAGGATCCGTCCGGCGGTAACGCGGCCCTGACCGAGAACGTGGAGCTCACGTCGAGCATCGTCGTCACGAACGGCAGCCATACGCTCGACCTCGCCGGCAAGACCCTTTCCATCGGAAACGCTGCGACGGATCACGACGGCAAAGTTCCCGCCATAATCGTCAAGGGCGGAAATCTGACGATACGCGACAGCGTGGGCGGCGGCTCCATTTCCGTGTTCGGCAACCTCACCTCGGGCGTAGAGGTGGACGGCGGGAGCCTGACGCTCAAGAGCGGCGCCATAAAGGTCACCGGCCATGATGCCCCTCTCGGCGTCCTCGTCATGGGCAACGGCAGCTTCGCCATGAACGGCGGCTCCGTCTCCGTGTCCGGCGCGCTCACCATCGGCGTCACCGTTTCCGGAGAAGCCGATCTCGTTATGAGCGGCGGCTCCGTGGTCGCGTCCGGCACGTCCTCCGCGATAGGCGTCTATGTTGACGGCACGGTGCTTGCATCGCGGGTAAGGCTCGCCGGCGGCTATATCTCCGGCACGACTTACAGCGTATCCATCTCCGACCAGAACAAGAACTACACGGGCGTGAACGACCTGCTCTCCTCCGGCGTCTCTGTGACGATGGACGGGAAGTCGTACACCCGCGGCTCTTTCCCCGAAAGGGCGTATTCGTCCGACCTCAGCATAGGCGGCGCAGCGGCTCCCGATACCGCTGCGGCTGCCCCGGCGGCAAGCGCCTCGCAGGCTTCGTCCTCACAGGCCGCGGCCGCTGCTTCCGGCGACGCGGACGCCAACCCTGAGACCGGCGCCAAGATACGCACGGCGCTGCTTTGGATCATACCAATCGTGCTGGTCGCGGTGTGCGTGGAGCTCGCCGTCAGCGCCGCCAAGCGCAAAAAGGCCGGCAGGCCCTCCGGCGGCGAGAAAAAAGACGACGACGGACAAAACGACGACCCTAAACCTCAGCTCTGATACAGTTTATTTAAAAACGGCGCCTCCCTGTTTTCCGGGGAAGCGCCGTTTTTATGTGTCATTCGTTTTCCTGCGCCATTGTCTGTTTCAACAGGTCGATGCGGTTCGTCATAAGGCCGTCCACGCCGATATCCATCATGCGGCGCATATCGTCCGGGTCGTCCACCGTCCACGGATAAAGCTTCACGCCGTGCCTGTGTATCTCGTCCGCCGTCGTCTCATTGACAGAGAGATAATACGGCACGCAGGACTTCACCGAATATCTGCGGCAGTAATCCCCGTAGCCGATTATCCAGTTGTCGAACGGGAATGATATTTCGACGTCCGGCGCCATCGCCCTGAACGAATAGGCCGAAAAATGGTTCGCGCTGTAGACTATGACGTCTCCGCGCATGTCGAACTCATCCAACAGGGCCAGCACCTTGCTCTCCATGCCGTCATACGTAAAGAAGCTGTTCTTCAGCTCGAGAAACGTCTTTATCCCGCGCTCCTTTGTGAAAGCGAGGTATTCCCAGAGCGTCGGTATCTTCTGCGGCGGCAGCTCGGGGTATCCGCTCGCGGCGTTGAGCTCGCGAAGCTCTGTAAAAGTCATATCCTTTACATATGCCTTTACCCCCGTCATCCGCTCGAGCGACTCGTCGTGCATGATGACTACCTCTCCGTCCGACGAGAGCTGCACGTCCGTCTCGAGCATGTCCGGGGAAAATTCCAGCGCCTTTTCAAAAGAGAGCATGGTGTTCTCCGGGTACAGGCCCGCAAAGCCGCGGTGGGCGATACTTATCATTTACCGGTCTCCTCCCGCCTGACGGCCGCGAATCTGTCGGGCCAGTTGCCGATGGCAGAGTTAAGCTGCATGGCGATGGCCTTCCTCATGTCGTCCTCTTCGTTTATGGTCCAGGCGTTTATGCCTATGCCATTCTCACGCAGGTCGGTCAGCGACTCGTGATTCAGCAGGTTGAAGAAGGGGTGGAAATACTCCGCGCCGCGCGCCCTTGTGTATGCGCCGGGCTTTATCAGCCAGCTCTCCTCCAGAAATCCCACGCGGACGTCCGGCGCCAGCTCCTTGAAACGCATCACCGAGTAGTGGTTAAACGAGCTGATTATCACGCTTTCGCGGCGGCCGAACTCGTCCATCAGCGCGAGCACCTTTCGCTCTATGTTCGGATACTCGAAGACGCCTGTTTTCAGCTCAATGTTCGTCTCTATCTCCTTGCCGTCCGTCATCTCGAAGTATTCCCTCAAGGTTGACGGCGAGAGCGCCCCCCACTCCCCCGGGCGGCTGTGCGCGGCGTCGAGCGAGCGGAACTCGTCGAGCGTCATATCCTTGATCAGCGCGTCGCGGCCCGTGGTGCGCACGGTGTTTTCGTCATGCATTATCACCGGCACTCCGTCGCTTGTCAGGTGCACGTCGAACTCTATGCCCTCGGCGCCGATCTCGATCGCCTTCTCGAACGCCAGCATGGTGTTTTCAGGATACGCCCCCGAAAAACCGCGGTGCGCGAAGTTTTTTACCATTGCAAATACCTCCGTATAAAAGGGCGAGTGCCGAAAAACACCCGCCCCATATTCATATTTTTCGGGCTCAGAGCTCTATCACGAGCCCCTTGTCTATGGAAAGGCAGACCTTCTGCCCCTCCCGGAAATCCATGGCGCGCTCGAACAGCACGTCCGCCTTTATGTTTATCTCCTCGCAGTCCACCGAATAGCGGATGATGTTACCGTGAGAGAAATGCCCGTTTATGACGCCCGTGATGTGGTAATCGTCCGCCGAGCCTCCCTGCTCAGTGCAGATCCTCACGATCTCGGGGCGTATGGCGATGTCGCAGCAATCCGGCTTCTCGCCGCAGAGCTTGCCGAAATCCTCCGCTGAAAGGATATTGTAGTTGCCGATGAAGGTGGCGGCGAACTTGGTGGCGGGGTTGGTATACAGATCCACCGGCGTGCCGCTCTGCTCAATATGTCCGTCATGGAACAGATGGATCATGTCGCTCATCACCATGGCCTCGTCCTGGTCGTGCGTGACGAAGATGGTGGTGATGTTGAGCTGCTGCTGTATGCGGCGTATCTCTATCTGTAGGTTGCGGCGCAGGAGCGCGTCTATGGCGGAGAGCGGCTCGTCCAGCAGGAGCACCTTCGGCTCCGTCACTATCGCCCTCGCGAGCGCGACACGCTGCTGCTGCCCTCCGGAAAGCTCCGCCGGATACTGGTCTATCTTGTCGGAAAGGCCGACGATCTCCAGCATCTTCGCGACGCGGTCTTTTATCTGATCCTTCGGCATCTTCTTCATCTTGAGGCCGAAAGCCACGTTCTGTTCGACGCTCATGTTCGGGAAAAGGCTGTACTGCTGGAACACCATGCCTATGCCGCGATCCCTCGCGGTCACATCAGTGATGTCCACATCGTCAAGATAGACGCGGCCGCTGGTGACCTCCTCCAACCCGGCGAGGCAGCGCAGCAGCGTGGATTTTCCACAGCCCGACGGCCCGAGCAGAGTGACAAGCGTCCCCTTCTCCACCTCAAGATTGATATCCTTAAGCACGTGGTTGCTGCCGAACGACTTGTTCAGATTTTCAAAGCGTATATATGCCATTTGGTTCATCTCCCCTTATTTTCGAGCTTCGCCTGATTGTCCCTGCTCTGCAGGTAGAGCACCAAAGCCGTGATAATGAATGTCACCAACATGATTATCACAAACACCGCGGCGGATTCCGTGCTCGAACGTTTCATGGCGAGATAGAGGAATATCTGCATATTCTGGAACGAGCTGCCCGTAATATTGCGTATCAGGACGTAATCTCCGAAGATGATGCCTACGGCCAGCAGCGACGAGACCGTGATGCCCGAGATGATGTTCGGCACGATTACGCAGAAGAAGGCGTACAGCTTCGATGAACCGAGCATTTCCGCGGCCTCTATGAGCATCGGCATGTTCACCGCGTGCATGCTGTTGCGGATGCCCTGATATATGTAGGGCAGCGTGATTATGCAGTACGCGCCGATGAGCATGACCAGCCGGATACCGAGCACCGTTTTGGAGCCGGCATACAGCGTCAGTATACTGACCGAGAGGATGACACCCTGTATGGTATAAGGTATCATGCAGAGTATCTGCAAATATTTTTCCAGACGGGGAAAATATATCGTGACGACGAACAGGGCGAGCAGCACGATGAGCACGGTCAGCGCGATCGGGACGATGCAGATGATGAGGGTGCGGCCCATGGACATCATGAACGTCTTGTTCGTAAAAAGGTCTATGTAATATTGCAGCGTGAAGCCATGCGGAACTATATCCGTCCAATTGGAAAAAAGCGAATATACCGCCGTGGCAACGAGAGGTATCAGCAGATAGATGATGATAATGAGCATTACGATGTTGGAAAGCACTTTTGAGCGTCTCATCTATCTCACCTTCCATTTCGTGGTCTTTTTCACGATGTAGTTGTCTATCAGGATGGCCAGGCACATCATCAGCATCATCACCACGGAGAGCGCGGCGCCCATGTGCGGCTGCATCTTCATATCGCCCGTGAACATGCTCGAGATCTGCACGGGCAGCAGAGTGTAGTTGTACATGAGGAGCGCGTAAGCCGTAGCATAGGCCGCGAGAGCGTTGGCGAACAGCACGCTGATCGTTCCGAATATACTCGGCAGCAGCACAGGTATGCCGACCTGGAACCAGAACTGGTACCCGCGCCCGCCAAGCAGCATATTCGCCTCCTGCCACTCCTTTCTGATGCCGCTGAAAGCCGGTATCAGCAGGAGCGTCGAGAGCGGTATCTGAAAGTACACATACATCAGGATAAGGCCGCTGCTTGAATACAGATCGAAGTCTTTAAAAAGGCCGAGGTTGTACGCCTTGATTATCTGCGTTATGACACCGGAATTTCCCAGGATTATCATATACGCGAACGCCAGCGGCACACCGGCGAAATTGGACGTCATGTTCAGTATGGTCATGAACACGCTCCTGAATTTCCCGCGTGAATTGTTAGCGGCCTGCGCGCCTAAAAACGCCACAGCTATACCTATCGCCGAAGACGCGAGGGATATTTTCAGGCTGTTCGTTATGCCTTTTATGTAGACTTTCTGAGAAAAAGTGTTGATGTAATTTTCCAAAGTGAAAAGCACGCTATCGTCCGTCTCCGAACGAAAGCTGCTCGCTATCATGGATATGAGCGGCATAATCTCATACAACGCCGCGATGATCAGAAACGGCAGCAGCGCCAGAAGATACAGGCGCTTGTCAGTTTTTTTCGCCGGTTTGCGCACTTTTACGGCAGTGTCATTCATCTTCGGGGATCACCTCGTTCCAAGAATGGGGCGCACCGTAAAAGTACGCCCCATATCTTTTTTGGGATTGCGCAGAGACAGCTATCGTCAGCTCATCAGCGGAATTATCTCCGCGGACCAACGCTCACCGATCTTGGCGCAGATATCAGCGTACTGCGCAGCGTCGGTGACCGGGATGGAGTTGGCGTACTGGGACTGCTGCAGCGTGGCATCCTGAATCTCCTGCGGGATCTCGATGTCGGTACGGGTCGGCACAGCGCCGGCCTTGGCAAGGTTGATCTGGCCTTCGTCGCTGAAGATGAACTCGCGCGCGAGAGCCGCCGCATTCGGATGAGGAGCATACTTGTTGATTACTGAAGCATACCCTGAGAGGATGGAGCCGTCGGACGGGACGCAGACGTTGAACTTGTAGTTCGGGGTCTGGTCACGATACGTCAGCGCGTTGTAGCTCCAGGTTACACCCAGCTGGACTTCGCCGGCCTGGATGCGGTTGAGCAGGATGTCGCCCTGGTCGATACGGCCGGCCTCGGCCATCTCAGCCCAGAACTCGAAAGCAGGATCGAGGTTGTCCATGCTGCCGCCGAAAGCATAAGCAGTGGCGAGCACGTTGCCCTGGCCGGTAGCGCCGCCGATGACGTCGCCGATGGTCAGCTTGTAAGTGCCGGTGCGCACGTCAGCCCATGACGTCGGCGCCGGATCCGAAGAAACGTCTGTGTTGTAAATGAACGTGGTCACGCCGGTGTAGGCGATCATCCAAAGGCCGTTCTCGCCCTTGGCCCAGTCAGGAACCTTATCCCAGTAAGATGTCTTGTAGCCCTGTACAAGATCCCTGTTGATGGCTTCGGAAGTGAACGCAAGACCCACATCGCCAATGTCCTTCGTAGCGGCATCTTTGCCCTCCGACTCGAACATGGACAGCTCCTCGGCGGAGCTCATGTCGGTGTCGGCATGGGTGATACCATACTCAGAAGTGAGGTCGGTCCAGGTCTCGCCCCAGTTTGCCCAGCTGTCAGGCATACCGACGGACTCCACGTGACCTTCCTCTTTAGCCGCGGCGATTATCTCGTCGAGGGTCTTGGAGTTGAGGTCGAGCGTTCCGTCGCCTGAGGCGCTGGCGGACTCGCTGGTGCTGGCCGCGCCGCTGTCAGTGCTCGCCGCGACGGACTCACCGGAGCCGCCGGAGCAACCGACAAGAACAAGGCACACACAGGCCAGAACAGCAACCAGTTTCAGCCATGTTTTACGCATTTTGTTCCTTCTCTCTGTGAAATTGATCGGTAATCGGGTCTCCCCGATCCGTAAGACAATTATACCTGTATTTTGCGCGTTTGTAAATAAAGATTTAGAATTTTTAACAACGAAACCAATTTGTAATCGGACAATTTTGACATACTTTCCAACATATTTTGTTAATTTCACAATAAACTGGCTGCTCATGGAGCGTTTCGCCCATTTCCCGGCTTTATATATGATTGATATTTCCCGGGTTGTGGAGTAGAATGTAGCCATATATTTGTGGAGGTTTTGTGAAAATGAAAGCATACGAAAGACTGCTCGAATACGTAAAATGGCCCACCGCATCCAACGAACAGAGCGACGCCTGCCCCAGCACGCCCATACAGCTCGATTTCGGCCGCAGCCTTGTGGAGGAAATGCGCTCCCTCGGCATAGCGGATGCCGCCATTGATGAAAACGGCTACGTCTACGGCACCATACCCGCGACGAAGGGGCACGAAAGCGCGCCTGTGATCGGATTCATCGCGCACATGGACGTGGTGGACGCCGTGCCGTGCGAAAACATAAAGACACGCATCGTGGAATATGAGGGCGGGGACGTCATCCTCAATGAGGAGCTCGGAATAAGGCTCTCCCCGAAGGATTACCCGTACCTTGAGGACTGCAAAGGCCGCCATATTATCGTCACGGACGGCACTACGCTGCTCGGCGCGGACGACAAGAACGGCATCGCGGAGATACTCACGATGGCGCAGGAGCTCGCCGCGCACCCGGAGACGGAACACGGCACGATAAGGATAGCCTTCACGCCGGACGAGGAGATCGGCCGCGGAGCGGATCGCTTCGATGTGGAGCGTTTCGGCGCGGACTGGGCGTACACGCTGGACGGCGGCGCTTTCGGAGAGGTGGAGTACGAGACGTTCAACGCCGCCTCCGCGAAGGTGAACTTCAACGGCATCAGCATCCACCCCGGCTCCGCAAAGGACAAGATGATAAATGCCGCGCTCGTCGCCATGGAGTACAACGCGCTGATGCCTGCCATGGAGCGCCCGGAGAACACCGACGGATACCAGGGGTACATCATGCTGCACGCCATGAACGGAGAGTGCGAACACGCGCATCTGGAGTACATCCTGCGCGACCACGACCCCGAAAAGCTCAGTGACAAGATGGAATTCATGCGCAAGGCCGAGGAGACCATAAACCGTCGCTACGGTGCCGGCACCTGCATGGCGGAAGTCATAAAAGGCTACAAGAACATGAACGTCGTCATCAAAGAGAACTGGCACCTCATCGAGACGGCCGAGGCCTGCATACGCGAGCTCGGCGCGGAGCCAGTGACCAACCCGGTGCGCGGCGGAACGGACGGCTGCGTGCTTTCCTTTAAAGGGCTGCCCTGCCCCAACCTCGGCACAGGCGGCTACAACTTCCACGGACGCATGGAGTTCACCTGCACGGAGCAGATGGACGAGGCCGTCGCGCTGATAATCATGATCGCGCAGAGATACGGCTCCATGAAAAAATGAGCCCGCGCCTGCAATATACAAAACGGGATCCGGAGTGCGCTCCGGGTCCCGTTTTTTGAAATATATTTTTTTGTGATATACCTTGACAGGCGAGGTATATCGTGATAGCATATAGCGCAGGAGGGAGGCGACGCGATGTCAATAGCTTCTGACCTCATACGCGGGCACACTGAGACGATAATACTGGCACAACTGATGCACGGAGACAGTTACGGCTACGAGATCAACAAGGCCATCATGGAAAAGACAGGCAGCCGCTTCGAGCTGAAAGAGGCCACGCTGTATTCGGCTTTCCGCCGGCTGGAGGAATCCGGCTGCATCAGCTCGTATTGGGGCGACGAGAACACCGGCGCAAGGCGCAGATATTACAGCATAACGCCCCTGGGACGCGAGGCGTACGACTCCATGCTTTCCGATTGGGAGAGGACAAAGGCGCTCATAGACATGCTCATCGTTTAGGAGGAGAAATTTATGGAAGACAGAATGCGCTCGTACATTGAATCCGTTTTTAACGGCGCGCCCGCCACGCGCAGGAACGCCGAACTGAAAGAGGAGCTTTATCAGAACCTCGCGGACAAATATAACGACCTCATCGCGGAGGGAAAGAACGAGGATTCCGCATACAACATCGCGGTGGCCAGCCTGGGCGATGTGGAGCCGCTCATAGACAGACGCGCACCGGAGGAACGCACCGCCGAGATGGACACCCGGCGCCGCCGCTCCGCCATATTCAAGGCGGCCTCCATTATGATGTACATCCTCTGCCCCGTGCCGCTGATACTGCTGTCGCAGTTCGGAAACCCGATAACCGGGCTCGTGATCATGTTCGTGCTGGTGGCGGCCGCGACGGGCCTGCTGATATACAACGGCACCATCAACAGCGGCAGCAAGATGGACGACACGACCGTTGAGGAGTTCCGCGAATGGAAAGAAAACAGCGTGGAGCAGAACTCGACTTTTAAGGCCATATCCGGCGCGCTCTGGGCCGTCATACTGGTGGTGTATTTCCTCATAAGCTTCTCCACCGGCGCGTGGCACATCACCTGGCTGATATTCCTGATAGGTACCGCCGTGGAGTCCATCATCAAAGCTGCTTTTGACCTTAGAAAGTGAGGGCCACAAATGAAAACATCGGCAATAATCAGGATAGCGGCCTGGAGCTTTACGGCCATCCTGCTCACTATGCTGCTCATCTCCCTGCTCACGGGCCGGGGCGTGTTCGGTATTCCGGCGGCGGGACTCGGCGAGGCTCTTGGTTCCGGCTCGCTGTTCAGCTACGAAAACGCCTCGCTGTATAACGCTGGCGGCTCCTCGGTCCCGGCCGCAGATGTGCGCAGGATAAATATAGACTGGGCAGGCGGCAGCGTGACCGTGATGAACGGCAGCGGCAGCGAGATCCGCTTTTACGAAGCCGGGGACGACTCTCTGAAAGAGGAGGACAAACTGCACTGGCTCCTGTCGGACGGTACGCTGTCCATAGAACCGAAAAAGTCCTCCTATGTCCTGCCGTGGATAAATATCGGCAACGGCCGCGACAAAGACCTCGTCATCGAGCTGCCGGAGGGCTGCGCGCTCGAAAGTCTCTCCCTGGAGTGCACGTCCGCGCGGTGCTCCGTCTCGGGCCTGAGCGCAGACTCGGTGAGCATAGAGAATGTCTCCGGCGAGATAAATTTCAACGGCGGCGACTTTAAAAAGGGCAGCTTTGAGACGGTCAGCGGCAGGATGAGCATTTACGGCGGCTTCGACGAACTGGACGCGGACACCGTCTCCGGCACCGTGGATCTCTCGCTTACAAAATGCCCCGGCGACCTCGACATCGACTCCGTCTCCGGCGCCGTGACGCTCGCCATACCAGCGGAATCCTCATTCAGGGCGTCGTTCGACTCCCTGTCCGGAGAGATGAACTGCGGATTCGACACGCGGAATGACGACGGCGACTACGTCTGCGGCAGCGGCGCGTGCAGCCTCGACATAAACACGATGAGCGGCGGCATCTCCATCGTCAAAAACTGAGCGCAGGTATAAAGAGCTCCCGAACGCGAAAAGCGCCCGGGAGCTTTTTGTCATATAATTTTTACAGGCCGTAAACGTCGCTGTACTTGTTTTCGAGGTAGTCGACGTAATACTGCGGATCGAACGGCGCGCCCGCGACCATCTCCAGCAGGGTGTTGGGGTCGTACATGCTGGCGTGGCGATATATTTTGTCGCCCAGCCAATCCACTATCGGCTTCATGTCCCCCGCCCTTATCGCGGCGAACGGGTCGAGATCCTGGCGCATCCTCGCGAGGAACTGCGCTCCATACGCGCTGCCGAGGGCATACGACGGGAAGTAGCCTATCTGGCCGCCGCTCCAGTGCGAATCCTGGAGCACGCCGTGCGTGTCGTCCGGCACCTCCACCCCGAGGTACTCACTGTAAAGCCTGTTCCACTCCGCCGGCAGCTCCTCGACGCTCAGCTCCCCGTGTATGAGCCGCTTTTCCAGCTCGTAACGCACCATGATGTGCAGCGGATACGTCAGCTCGTCGGCCTCCGTGCGGATGAGGGACGGCTCGCTCTTGTTTATCATCCTGTAAAACTCGCGGCTCGGTATCCAGTCGAACTTGCCCGGGAAGAGCCTGCGGAGTTCCGGCAGGAGCATGTCCGTGAAAGCCTCGCTGCGCCCGAGGATATTCTCGAAGAAACGCGACTGGCTCTCGTGTATCCCCATGGAGACGCCGCCCGCCACGACGGTATACATGTGCTCCGCCGCGCCGCCGAGCTCATAGAGCGCATGGCCCGACTCATGCACCACGGAATAGAGCGACGAGGTCACGCTGTCCGTATGATAGTGCGTAGTTATGCGCACGTCGTCCTTGTTGAACTCTATGGTGAAAGGATGTTCCGTCTCTCCGCAGGTGCAGTGCCTGGGATCCACGGTCATGAAAGCCATGATGCGCTCCGTCAGCTCTTTCTGCCTGTCCACCGGAAAGTCCCCATAAAGAGGGCTGTCATCTATCTGCGGCTTCCCGCTTATCTTCTTTAACAGCGGCACGATGTTCGCGCGCAGCTTGCCGAAGAACTCGTCGCACTTCGCCATCGTGAGCCCGCGCTCGTACTGGCCCAGAAGCGTCTCGTAAGGGTCCTGCTCCGGCTTGTAATACTTTGCGAAACGAGCGCTCGTCGCCATCATGTCCCTGAGATAGGGCATGAACATGGCGTAGTCATTCGCGGGCTTCGCGCGGTGCCACACGGACTCCGACTTTGTTGAGAGCACCTGGAACGCCACATACTCGTCCTGCGGGATGGAGCTGATGTATTCGTGATCCCTGAGCAGCAGCTCGACCTCCCTCGCCTGGTGCGGGGTCAGCTCTCCGCTTTTCTCTTTCAGCCCCTCGAGCAGCTCTATGGTCTCCGGCGCGGTGGTCAGCTCATAGGCGAAGCCCGATATCTCGCCCATCGCGACGCTCCTGCCCTCCTCCGTGTCCGAAGGCGCCGCCGTCACGCTGTCAAGATAAATGGCGTTCGCGGCGTACCGATAGGCATAGAGCTTTCTTTGCAGCTCGGACAGTTTTTCGAGCGCGTTTTTCAGTTCCATTTAAACACCCCTCGTAATTTTCTGAACATAATGATACCAGATAAACGGACAGAATACAACTTTTTTACAATCATTCGGCGCCGGCCCGTTCGGTCCGCGTGATATCCTGCGGCTCCGTGCCGCTTGTGAACGCGGCCGCGGCCGTCACTGCGTCGACCGAGAGCGCCCCTGCCGCCAGGAGAGCATGCGCGCACTCCGAAACGGTGGCCCCCGTCGTGATTATGTCGTCCACGACGAGCACACGCAGACCTCGCGCCTCAGGAGACGCCGAAAACGCCCCGCGCACGTTCTCAAACCTTTCCGCAGCGCCGAAACGCGTCTGCCGGGCGCACTCCCGCACGCGCAGCAGCAGCTCCGGATGGTACGGCAGCGAAGCCATGGCGCAAAAACGCCCTGCGAGCTCGCCGTTGTAATCAAAATCCGCCTCGTCGAGACAGCTCTCCCCCGTCGGCACAGAGACCGCCGCGTCGAACCGCTCTCCGGCATAACACACGTCGTAAGCGTCGCGCATCCAAACGGCGATGATGTCCGCAAGATCGCGTTCCCCGCGAAACTTGTACCGTTTTATCGTTTCCGCCGCCGGCCCCGCATACACGAACCGTGACGCCGTCCTGCCCGAACCCAGGCCGCGATCCCCCGGGTCGCACCCCGGCACGGGAAGAAAGGCGCTCCTGCAACTCTCACAGAAGTCGTCCTCCGGACGTATGACCCCGCCGCAGCCAGGACACCGTTTCGGATACACCGCCCAAACGAACCGCTTCCACAATTCCGAAAATGTCACGGGAACACTCCCTTTGAATGCGCGGTCTAATCTTGTCACATTTGCTCGCACGATTGACAATGACGCGCAATATGGTATAATTTAGGAAAGATCACAGGGAGGCGCGCTGTCATGGCTGAAGATGTTCTTATAGGCGTAGTGAGGGATCAGACGCAGCTTGAGGCGAATCTCAAATACAGATTTTACCACATACCGGCCGGGAACGTGTCCTACGAACGCTCCGGGGTGCGCTACGTCGCGCTGTATCTCTCGGAGGCCACTTTCCGGGAGCACGGCGGCGGAGTGTGCTATATAGGCGAGGTGGAAAAAGCCGAAAAACTGCCGCGCGGCGAGATAAGGGAGCTGCCCTCCCAATACCCGGACACGCTGTATTACAAGTTCACTGTAAAAAAGTGGACTAGGCTTCCCGCCCCCGTCAAGCTGCACCGCAAGATCAACATCTGCGACTTTACAGACCTTGCGTCGCTGGTGACGACCGTCTGAAAACCCCATACGCAAGAAGAGGCCCTTTCGGGCCCCTTCTTTTTATTTGCGGATCATTTCAGGCTCATCAGCAGCTCGCCGGCCTTGACCTTGTCGCCGGGCTTTATCCTGATGCCGTCCACGACTCCGTCCATGCGGGCCGTGACGCTGGTCTCCATCTTCATGGCCTCTATCACAGCAAGCACGTCGTTCTCCTTGACCTTGTCGCCGTTCTTGACGAGCACCTTGCCGACAGCGCCGGGGATGGACGCGCCCACCTGGCTCTTGTCGTCCTGATCCGCTATAGGCGCGGAAACGATGGTCGCCATCGCCTCATTGTCCGCGACAGCCACCTCGCGGCGCATGCCGTTGAGCTCGAACTGCACGTTGCGGGTGCCGTCCTCGTTGCGGTCGCCGAGGCCGAGATATTTGATTATCAGGGTCTTGCCGTCCTCTATGTTCACCATGTTCGTCTCCCCGACCGCCAGGCCGTGGAAATACACGTGGCTGCCGAGGCGGGTGATGTATCCGTACTCCTCGCGGTGCTTGAAGAACTCCTCCAGAACCTTCGGGTACAGGCACCAGGAGACGACTTCCCTGTCGTTGGGCTCGTGCGGGCAGAAATCGCGCAGATGCTTGCGGGCAGCGTCGAAATCAGCCGGCGGCAACAGCTCGCCCGGACGGCAGGTTATCGGCTTTTCGCCCTTGAGCACGACTTTTTGCAGATCCTCCGGGAAACCCCACGCGGGCTGGCCCATCATGCCCTTGAAATAGCTCACCACGGAATCCGGGAATGAGAGGGCCGCGCCGCGCTCCACGATGTTCTCCGGCGTCAGGTCGTTCTGCACCATGAATATCGCGAGGTCGCCCACCATCTTCGAGCTCGGCGTCACCTTTACGATGTCCCCGAGCATGTCGTTCACGGTGCGGTACATCTCCTTGACCTCCTTGAAGCGGTGGCCAAGGCCGAGGCTCTCCACCTGAGGCTTCAGGTTCGTGTACTGCCCGCCCGGTATCTCGTAGCGGTAGATGTCCGTGACCGGATTCTTTATATCGTTCGCCTCGAAGGAGACGTAACGTTCGCGCACGTCGGCCCAGTAATCCGTCAGCTTCTGCAGCTCCTCAAGGTCGAAGCCCGTGTCTCTCTCCTGCCCCTGCAGAGCCGCGACGAGAGAGTTCATGGACGGCTGGCTGGTCAGGCTGCTGAAGCTCGAAATAGCGGTATCCACTATGTCCACCCCGGCTTCGGCCGCCATGAGGTACGTGGCGATCTGGTTGCCGCTGGTGTCGTGAGTGTGCAGGTGGATCGGGATGCCGACCTCCTGTTTCAGCGCGGAGACGAGCTTCTTTGCGGCGTAAGGTTTCAGCAAGCCGGACATATCCTTTATCGCCAGGGTGTGGCAGCCCCGCTTCTCCAGCTCTTTGGCAAGGTTGACATAATACTCGAGCGTGTATTTATCGCGCTTTTCATCCAGTATGTCGCCCGTGTAGCAGATGGTGCCCTCGGCGACCTTGCCCTGTTTCAGCACCTCGTCTATGGCTGTCTCCATGCCAGGCAGCCAGTTCAGCGAGTCGAATATGCGGAAGATGTCTATGCCGCCCTCGGCAGCGAGACGCACAAACTCGCGCACCACGTTGTCGGGATAGTTAGTGTAGCCGACGGCGTTCGCGCCGCGCAGCAGCATCTGGAACGGGATGTTCGGTATCTCGCGGCGCATCCAGTCCAGCCGCTCCCAGGGCGACTCTTTAAGGAACCTGTACGCCACGTCGAAGGTCGCGCCGCCCCACATCTCCAGCGAGAAGCAGTCGGCCAGTATATGCGACATGCCGGCGGCGCCCTTTATAATGTCGCGCGTGCGCAGACGGGTCGCTATAAGGCTCTGGCTCGCGTCGCGGCAAGTGGTGTCGCATATCAGCAGCTTCTTCTGGTCGAGCACCCACTTGGAGAAGCCCTCCGGCCCCTTCTCGTCGAGTATCTGTTTAAGGCCGGGCTTCGCGGGGCCGTCCACCTTCGGGAAACGAGGCGTCTCGTAAAGCTTCTGTCCGGCCGTGGGATCGTTGACGACGATGTTGCCTATGTATTTTAGCATCTTTGTCGCGCGGTCCTGAGAAGGAGTCACGGCGAACAACTCCGGCGTGTCGTCTATGAACTTGGTGTAGCACTGGCCGGCACGGAACACGGGGTTCGTCAGGATGTTTGTTATAAACGGGATGTTCGTCTTGACGCCGCGGATGCGCACCTCGCTGACGGCGCGCAGCGCCTTGCGGCAAACGCCCTCGAACGTGTTGTCAAGGGAGGTTATCTTTACGAGCAGGCTGTCGTAATAAGGCGAGATCTCCGCCCCGCTGTAGGCGTTGCCCGCGTCGAGCCTGATGCCGAAGCCGCCGCCGCTCCTGTAAGCCGTGATCTTGCCTGTGTCGGGCGCGAAATTGTTGGCCGGATCCTCCGTCGTGACACGGCACTGGATGGAGTAACCGCGCGCAACGACGTCCTCCTGCCTGGTTATCCCTATCTCCGGCGTGGAGAGGGGCTTTCCGGCGGCGATGAGTATCTGCGCACGCACGAGGTCTATGCCCGTCACCATCTCCGTGACCGTATGCTCGACCTGTATGCGCGGGTTCATCTCTATGAAATAGTGGTTGCCCTCTTTGTCCACGAGGAACTCCACCGTCCCCGCGTTCACGAAGCCCACTTCCTTCGCTATCTTGACGGCGTCGGCGTAGAGCTCCTGCCTCGTCTTTTCCGGAACGGCGAAGGCGGGCGTGAACTCGATGACTTTCTGATAGCGGCGCTGCAGCGAGCAGTCGCGCTCGTACATATGCACGACGTTGCCGTACTGATCGGCGAGTATCTGCACCTCTATGTGCTTCGGGCGCACCAGGAACTTCTCTATGAAGATGTCGTCGTTGCCGAAAGCCTTCTTTGCCTCGCTCTTGACCAGCTCAAAGGCGGGGGCCACCTCCTCAGGCGTGTCGCAGCGGCGCATACCGCGCCCGCCGCCGCCGGCAGCGGCCTTGAGGATTATCGGGAAACCGAAGCTGACGGCCTTTTCCAGCGCGTCCTGCGCGTCCTTCAGCGGCACGGTGCTGCCCGGGATTATCGGCACGCCGCAGCGGATGGCAATGGCCTTGGCGTTGAGCTTGTCGCCCATCTGCTCGAGCACGTCGCTCGGCGGCCCGATGAAGATGATGTCGTTCGCCTCGCAGGCGCGGGCAAAATCGGCGTTCTCGGAAAGGAAACCGTAGCCCGGATGTATCGCGTCCACGTGGCGCTTCTTCGCCAGGTCGATTATCTGGTCTATGTCGAGGTAAGCCCCGAGCGGGCTGAGGTTTTCGCCTATCAGATAGCTCTCGTCAGCCTTCGTGCGGAAAAGGTTGAACATATCCTCCTTGGAATACATCGCCACGGTGCGTATACCGATGTCCGTGCAGGCGCGAAACACACGTATCGCTATCTCTCCGCGGTTGGCGACGAGCACTTTTTTTATCTCTCTCTCCGACATGTCATAGCTCCTTCCGATAATAAAATGCAGATCTTGCAGACAGAAAATTTAACTTTCACTGGATTATGAAACCTATAATAAAGCTTCGCACGGCAAAATGCAAGATTATATTTTTAAAAATTCATTAATTGCCGCACACCCGGCAGCCCGCCGCGTCAGGAACGCCCTCTTAAAGCCCGTTGTTTACAATTAAGTATAAGCGAAACAGAGACAAAATACAACAAAAACATTTTGAAATTTTATTTATTCTGCCGAGACTGCGGCTATAAAAAATCCCCGTCAAAAAACGGGGACAGTTTGAAGTTATCTGATGAAATTCGTGGCTATGCCGCGCTCGTATCTGGGCAGCGGGACGCCGGCTTTCTTCCCGGCCTCGATCGACAGCAGCAGCCACGCCATGTTTTCACCGAGCGTCCGCATGGTCTGGAGGCCCTCCTCGTCCTGCCGCACGTCGTCCGGCGTAAAGCCGTGCACCTGGTTCCAATACTGCGACGACACGACGGGCATGCTGTTTATGGTAAAATACTTGTTCAGCCGGTCGAACGCCGCGCTGGCGCCTCCCCGGCGGCACGACACGACGGCCGCGGCCGGTTTGCCCCTCATGCGTCTGCCCGCGCTGTAAAACAGTCTGTCCATGAACGCGCAGAGCTGCCCTGACGGGCCCGCGTAATACACCGGCGAGCCGAACACGAAGCCGTCGAATTCATCCAGCCTCGCGGCCACGGCGTTCACCTCGTCGTCAAAGACGCAGCGCCCCGTCTCGGAACACTTTCCGCAGGCTATGCACGTGGAGTGCGTGGTATTGATGTCGAGGGTAAATTGACGGGTGTGTAAAAAGTCCAGCAATACTGGTGCTTTCGGGGTTTGAAAGTAAAATTCCGATGTGTGAAAATCGCAAAAATATCGGTTCA
>Ga0183096_1001387_pt1 | contig 21106 bp, 19 predicted proteins | sample Biomet5_FD_127791 | JGI IMG/M metagenome (GOLD analysis project Ga0183096, IMG submission 127791) | Microbial communities from bioreactor (seeded with sewage sludge) at LBNL, California, USA - Biofuel metagenome 5 (version 2) (version 3) | ecosystem: Engineered > Bioreactor > Anaerobic >... | reverse complement strand
GGTTGCTTGCCCTTGCGGAGCTATGGATTTGAATGGTTTTAGTAATAAACAAATCACAGCGGAGGTGGATGCAATATGCTAGAATCCGAAGCTTGCGAAAATACAAATTATGATCCGCTAATTGTAGCATTTTGCTGCAATTGGTGTAGTTATGCTGGTGCAGATGGTGCGGGTACTGCTCGTAAATCTTACCCGGCTAATATTAAAATTATTAAAGTTCCCTGTTCTTGCAGAGTTAATCCGCTGTTTGTTTTACGTGCCTTTTTGCGTGGTGCAGATGGGGTTATTCTCTGCGGCTGTCATCCGGGAGACTGTCATTATACCTCAGGAAACTACTATACCAGGCGCCGCATGAAACTTCTCATGAGCACGCTCAGTTATTTGGGCATTGAGGATGGACGTATGCGGGTAGAATGGGTCAGTGCGGCAGAAGGAAATAAGTTTTCCGAGACAATGAACAGCTTTGCTGAAACCATCAAGAGCCTAGGAGAAAATGTAAAGTTGAGGGATCTGCGATGCAAAAAATAGCTGAGTTAATTAAAAAAGAAGCAGAGAGCTTATTAAAAGAAAATAAAGTAACCGCTGTTTGGGCCTGGCAGCCGGGAGAATTTTATTATGACAATTCACCTGTTTGTTTTACCGCGCCTGAGCAGCTTGATAAATTAGTCTACAATGAATTTTGTCCATCAAACTTAGGCAAATATTTGATGGCAGGTTCTAAGAAAAACGAGACTATGGCTGTTTTTGCTAAACCTTGTGATACCTATGGTATTAACCAATTAATAAAAGATCATAGAATAAAACGGGAACTTATTACTGTTATAGGTATTCCTTGCTCCGGCATGATTGATATTAAAAAGATTAAAAATCAAGGAGTCAAGGGTATTATTTCAGTTTCTGTTAACGGTGACGATGTTATTGTTACCACCGCTTATGGTGATAAAAACTTCAAAAAATCAGAAGTACTTCTTGCTAAATGCATGAGTTGCAAAGGCAGCGATTATATGATTGCTGACAAGGAATTAGGCGAAAAAATGGAAGTAAAGTGCCAAAAACTTAATCCGGAGGATGGAGTTAAGAAGTTGGAGGCTATGACCAGCCAAGAACGTTTCGCTTTTTGGCAGCAAGAACTTTCCAAATGCATTCGTTGTAATGCCTGCCGCGATATCTGCCCGGCTTGCAGCTGTGAACAATGTATATTTGACAATCAAGAGGCCGCCGTTGCCGGTAAGGCTAGTGCAAACACGGCGGAAGAGCAGATGTTCCATATTATCCGTGCCTACCACGTAGCAGGACGTTGTGTTGGTTGTGGCGAATGTGCCAGAGTCTGCCCCCAAGGAATTCAATTGGGCTTATTAAACACTAAATTTGCTAAAGATATTAATGAATTTTATGGGAAATATCAGCCTGGTGCTGATGACGATAGTAAAGCACCCTTGGTTGACTACAAATTTGATGACGTTGAGCCGACTATCTCGGCGAAAGGGGTGAGATAGTATGCTAAAAATTAATAAAGCCAAATGGGCTGAACTTTTTGCTGCACTGTCTGCTCAGGGAACTTTGTATTTACCGGCTGAAGTAGATGGCAAGGTGGATTTTACTGTTTGGCAAGATGGTACTGAAGTTAATTTGCAGGCAACCCAGACTGCTAAATCTATTAAAAATGTTTTCTTCCCACAAATTGAAAATTTATTAGATTTTAAAACAGATGGTCTTAAACTTTCCGTAGAACAACGCATGTTACCGGAAGAAGATACCATCGCTTTTGGCGTACGCGGTTGTGACGTGCGTAGCTTTGAAGTGTTAGACAAAGTATTTCTCAAAGAACCGATAGATGCCTTCTATAAAGCCAGAAGAGAACATTGCACGATTGTTTCTTTGGCTTGTAGTACTCCTGATGAAACTTGTTTTTGTGGTACTTTTGCTATTGACGCTACTAATCCCGGTGGTGATATTACTACTTGGCTGGTTGGCGATGACCTGTTTTGGCAGGCTAACACTGATAAAGGCAAAGAACTTACGGAAAAAATACAAGCTTTACTAGCAGAAGGTGATGCGGCAGGAGTAATTGCCCAACAAAAAGCTACCAAAGAAATTATGGCTAAACTGCCTTTGGCAGATTTCCAAATTGATCCCAAAATTCCGGCAGAACAAGAAAAAGTATTTAACTCTGCAATATGGAAACAACTGAGTGACAGTTGTTTATCTTGCTGCGCATGTACTTATGTTTGTCCTACCTGTCATTGTTATGACGTTAGAGACTTTGAAATAGACAATAAAGTAGAACGTTTTCGTTGTTGGGATTCTTGCATGTGCAAGGACTTTACTAAAATGGCGGCAGTTAATCCGCGGGTAAGCCGCTTGGAAAGGTTCCGGCAACGTTACATGCACAAATTAGTCTACTTCCCGGAGAATAACGAGGGAACTTTTGCTTGCGTAGGTTGTGGACGCTGCTTGCAGAAATGTCCGGTTAGTCTCAATATAGTGAAAGTAGCCAAAGCATTGGGGGTGGCTAAAGATGTGTAATTGTGGAAGCAAAGATGTATTAATGCCGCAAATTGGCGTCGTTACTGAAATTCGTACAGAGACCTCAGATGTTAAGACTTTTCGTATCGAAAAGCTAGAGGGTGGTAAGGTATTTGATTTTATGCCGGGACAGTGCGCAATGCTAAGCGCACCGGGTATGGGCGAAGCAATTTTCTCCATTACTTCTTCCCCTACTACGAAAGATTATATGGAATTTAGTATTAAACGCTGTGGTGAGATTACCGAGTATTTACATGCTATGGAAGTGGGACAGCAAATTGCTATTCGCGGACCATATGGTAAGAGTTTCCCGGTAACTACAGAGGCGCTGAAGCACAAAGATTTAATATTTATTGCCGGCGGTATTGGTTTAGCACCACTACATTCCGTTATTGATTATATGCTGGCCAATCGGGACGACTACGGTTCTATTGACGTGGTTTATGGTGCTCGCAGCAAAGAAGATTTCGTAGATTACAAAGAGCTTAGTGAAGTATGGCCTAAAGAAAAAAATACTAAGGTGCATTTAACTATTGATAGAGCCCAAGAAGGCTGGACCGGTAATGTAGGTTTTGTACCACAGTTTTTGAAGGATTTAAAATTCACTCCGGATAAGACGGTATTACTCTGCGGACCACCAATTATGATTAAGCTTTGTCTGGCGGCGCTTATTGAAATGGGTTTTGCCAAAACTCAAGTTTATACCACTCTTGAATTCAGAATGAAGTGTGGTGTAGGTAAATGCGGACGCTGCAATGTAGGAAATAAATACGTTTGCAAAGATGGACCGGTATTCCGTTGTGACGAAATCGACGAATTACCAGATGAGTATTGAGAAAAGATTAGCTAATAATCTTTTCAACCTTGAAGTGTAGTGTGTGGTATTTAATAAGCCACAATTTCAAAACAATAGGAGGTTGGCCAAATGCAAGAAATGGTAGAAGTCTTTTTACTAGGTAAGAAGTACACTGTGCCAGCGGAACTTACCATTATGGACGCCATGGAATATGCCGGGTACAAACTGGTACGTGGTTGTGGTTGCCGCAGTGGTTTTTGCGGGGCGTGCGCGGTAGTTTATCGTATTAAAGGCACAACGGAAATCAAAGTTTGTCTATCTTGTCAAACTAAAATCGAAGCCGGTATGTGTGTAGGACAAATTGTATCTTATCCTACAAATAAACGGACCTTTGACATTGAAGAAATTAAACCAACAGCAAATATTATGGGTCAGTTGTATCCGGAAATTTATAGTTGTATTGGCTGTAATGCCTGTACTAAAGGCTGCCCACAAGGTCTTAATGTTATGCAATATATTGCCTATGCCCAACGGGGTGAATATGAACGCTGCGCACATGAATCCTTTGACTGTGTAGGCTGTAATATTTGCGCTTCTAGGTGTCCTGCACAAATAACTCATAGTGCGGTTGGACTTTTGGCACGCCGCTTAACAGGCAAATACATTGCTCCAGAATGTGAACATCTGGAACTAAGGGTAAAAGAAATAGAAGAAGGCAAGTGGAACGTAGAACTTAAAAAACTAATGGACAAACCTATGGATGAAATAAAAGATTTATATAATCATCGAGAAATAGAAAAGTAGAGGAGGGTTGCACATGTATACGCAAGAAATGTTAGATTCAATCAAAAACGTTGAAAGAACAAGAAGCGAAAGATTGCATGCGACTCTTCGACGCATGGAAGCAGATGAAAAAGATAAGCTTTTACAAGAATATCATCCCGACTATCGCACCACCGGCTTTAAGAATATTCTGGTTGGTCCCAACAAAGGGCAAAAAGCACCATCTGAATTAACGGACTTGTTGCAAGCACATAGCCGCTTAACAGGCAAACATATAGATTTAGAAGTGGTAGATTATGACGTTGACGTACTTATCATTGGCGGTGGTGGTGCAGGTTCTTCCGCGGCTATTGAAGCTGATAGAGCCGGTGCTAAAGTATTGCAAGTAACTAAATTACGTATGGGTGACGCTAATACTATGATGGCCGAAGGCGGCATTCAAGGCGCCGATAAGGAAAACGATTCTCCTGCCATTCATTATTTGGATGCCTTGGGCGGTGGACATTTTTCCAACAGGCCGGAACTTTTAAGCCGTTTGGTGCACGACGGTCCTTTAGCTATTAAGTGGTTAAGCGATTTAGGTGTAATGTTTGATAAAAAGCCGGATGGCACTATGATTACTACTCATGGTGGTGGTACTTCCCGCAAACGTATGCATGCTGCCGCTGATTATAGCGGTGCGGAAATCATGCGCGTAGTTCGTGACGAAGTGCAAAACCGTGGCATTACTACTATTGATTTTGCTCCGGCAATAGAACTTATTTTGGATGAAGAAGGTAAAGCCTCAGGTGCTGTTCTTATGAACTTTGATACCGGAGAATATTCCGTTGTTAGAGCAAAGACTGTAATTATAGCCACCGGTGGTGCCGGACGTCTGCATTACCAGGGATTTCCTACTTCTAACCACTACGGTGCTACTGCCGATGGTTTGATTTTAGGCTATCGTGTTGGTGCTGAATTACTATATCAAGATGCTATTCAATATCACCCTACGGGAGTTGCTTATCCGTCGCAGATTTTTGGCGCTTTGGTAACAGAAAAAGTTCGTTCTTTGGGAGCGCAGCTTATAAATAGAGACGGTATCGCTTTCATGAATCCTCTGGAAACCAGAGATGTGGCGGCAGCTTCAATTATCCGTGAATGTTCCACTAATAAAGAAGGAATCCCGGCTTTGGATGGCGGCAGTGCTGTGTGGCTGGATACTCCTATGATTGATGACCTTCATGGAGAAGGAACTATTGAAAAAGGTATTCCGGGTATGCTTCGTATGTATGCTAAATTTGGCATTGATTTGCGCAAACAGCCTATCCTTGTTTATCCTACTCTTCATTATCAAAATGGCGGACTTTTGATTCATCCTGATGGTGAAACTACCAATGTTAAGAACCTTTTCGTAGCCGGTGAGGCCGTTGGGGGTATTCACGGCAAGAATAGATTAATGGGTAATTCTCTTTTAGATATCATTGTTTTTGGCCGTATTGCCGGCAAGAGTGCTGCAGCACGTGCTAAAGAAACTACCACAGGGAAACTTACCTTGGCTCATGTGGAAAAATTTGAGAAATCCCTAGTGGACGCAGGTATTGAGACGGATAAGGTTAGTCCTTTGTTGTTGCCGACTTATACGCATGGGCGGACTCCTCGCAAGTCTTGATTTAATCGACGGCCGATAAGACATTCCTGACTTTGTCAGACCTGCGTGTTGCTTATTCGATATACGACGTTGTATTATCTCATGCGCAAGCCTCGGTCTTTCGCGTCATTAATGCCTTCTCGGCCGTCTCACATTTAATAAAGAGGTGGACAAAGTTTAATCTTCGTCTCTGACCACATCTTGTTCCTCTCGTATTTTCTGAGAAAAATTAGATATATGCAAGACTCGGTCTTTCGCGTCACTAACACTTTCTTGTCTGTCTAGAGGTTTGAGAGAGTGTAGACAAAACAGAAATATAATTATTAAAGCAAAAAATTAAGGGAAAAGCTTCGGAGAAAGAGATAGAGAGAAAAAATAAAATATAAAAATAATAAGAAGGGTTCCCCTTGGGAACTCTTCTTGTGTTGTATAATATTGTTAAGATAAAGAACAATAAAAAACGGGGGGATAGTCATGAAAAAAAGTACAATGGTTTTAGTAGCCGCATTACTCGCAAGCAAGTATGGATATGCGAGTATAGCTTCGGCAGCAGATATGAGTGCGAAAGGCGCCATTCCTGTTATTAAGCTTACCGCAAGCGATGAAGAACTCCACAATGAGCTTTTTAAACGTTATGATTTTATAAAAAATAATTACCAAAATCAGGGTAAAATTATGGCAGATAATAAGCTAGGTACAACACCAAGTATTAGTATGCCCAATAACTTGCGATATTTGAAATTCTACATAGCATTATTGGAAGCACGTTACCTGAACGAAAAATTCAAGAATGAACAAACCGCAGAAGCTCTAGAAAAACTAGATGCTAGCAAAGCCTTTTTAGTTAAGACCATGCAGGAAGCTAGATTAGTGGAATAGATTGAAAAGAAAATAAGAGGGTAATACTCCGTGGGGGGTGTTGTCCTCTGTTTTTATTTGAATTGACAGATTTATTGTGCTGCATAGTCTGTATATAAATAGTATAATAAATATAATTTAGTACATGGAGGAATTTATAGTGAAGCAATTAGAAGTAGTCGCTGGAATTATTATTTGTAATGGGGAAATTCTCTGCGTGCAACGTGGAGAAGCAAAATATGACTATGTTTCCTATAAATTTGAATTTCCAGGCGGTAAAATAGAGCAGGGAGAAACGCCGGTGCTTGCACTAAAAAGAGAACTACAAGAAGAATTGGAGCTCGTTCTAGATGTTAGAGAACAAGACTTATTCATGGAAATAAGACATTGTTATCCAGATTTTTCTATTCACATGTACAGTTATGTTTGTCGTGTGCCTAATAAAAAATTTAAGCTTAAAGAACATAAATCATATCAATGGTTGAAAATAAAGGAGTTAGAAACTCTAGAGTGGTTGCCGGCTGATGTGGCTATAGTGGAAAAATTGATGTTAACGGGAGACGCAAAATGCTAAAAGACGGACTGTATGAACAAGTTATAAATAAAACGTTGAAAAAAGAGTTAGAAACGGCGTCTGATTTTTATATAGAAAGGGAGGATATTGATCAAGCAGAAGCTCCCAAAATTTTGGCCAACTATATTGCAGGTGTCATTGAAAAAGGGTTAAGAGGTATCAGTGATGGAGATAAGAAGCTCCTTTTACAAAAACGCATAGATCTAATCAATAATATAATTTTATCATTAGAAAAAGATACTGATGACAGTGATTTTGCCGGTATGTCAGTTGATGAAAGAGCTGAACAACTTCTCGCAGTCTTGCAAAAGAAAGACAATGTTATTCAATTTAACAAGAGTTATAAAGCTACTCGGCCAGAAACATCAATTGCTCAAAGCTCTTTGTTTACTGGGTCTAACCGTGAACCAAGTTTAGTTACAGAATTTAAAAAGGAGATACTATCTTGTGATTCTATAGATATGTTGGTATCTTTCATTAAATGGAGTGGGTTGCGGAGTATTATTGAAGAGTTGAAAGTATTTACGCAGAACGGTAAAAAATTACGCATAATAACAACTTCGTATATGGGTGCTACAGATATAAAAGCTGTTGAAGAATTAAACGCATTGCCAAATACAGAAATAAAAATATCATACGATACTAAAAGAACACGTTTGCATGCAAAAACTTATGTGTTCAAACGCTACACAGGTTTTACAACGGCTTATGTGGGCTCATCAAATTTATCTAATGTTGCTATTTCGAGCGGCTTGGAGTGGAATGTGAAAGTCACTGCACAGGATTTACCTGATACTGTAAAAAAAATAAATGCAACCTTTGAAACTTATTGGAATAACAATGATTTTGAATTATATTCAGAAGAACAAAGAGCACGTTTAGAAAAAGCCCTAAAAGCTGAAAAGTACTTAGATGGAAAAAGTGATCAGCCATATGTTTTTGACATTACGCCTTACAAATATCAACAAGAAATTTTAGATAAATTAGAAGCTATAAGATTAGTGCAAAAATCCATGCGTAATCTAATAGTAGCGGCAACAGGAACGGGCAAAACAGTTATAGCGGCTTTTGATTATAAAAGATTTTGCCAACAACATAGAGGGCAAAAGTGCAAATTATTATTTGTTGCGCACAGGGAAGAAATATTAAAGCAGGCTAGAGCTTGTTTTAGAGGTTTGCTTAAAGACACTAATTTTGGTGAATTATTTGTTGGTGGAGCTCACCCAGACAACATTGATCACTTATTTATATCTGTACAAACTTTGAATTCTCAGGATTTAATTTCTGGTACAAGTATGGATTATTATGATTATATTATTGTTGATGAATCTCATCATGCAGAGGCACCAACATCATATAAGAAATTTTTGAACTATTATAAACCTAAAATTTTACTTGGTTTAACGGCAACGCCAGAACGTATGGATGGAAAAAGTATATTAAAATACTTTGATAACCGCATTGCGGCAGAAATTAGATTACCAGAAGCAATTGAAAGAAAATTGTTGTGTCCCTTCCAATACTTTGGCGTAACTGATACGGTTGACTTAAATGATTTGAAATGGGCTAATGGTATTTATGATAAACGGGAATTAACTAATGTTTATGCTATTGATAGACATATTGCTGATAAAAGAGCTAGCCATATTTTAAATTCAATTATAAAATATGTCACTGCCATTGAAGATGTAAAAGGTTTAGGATTTTGCGTTACCATTGAACATGCAGAATACATGAATAACTATTTTAATGAACATAATATCGCTTCAATTTGTTTGACTAGTAATTCTTCAGATGAAGAGAGAAGAACGGCAAAGAAAAAATTAGTTGCTGGTGATGTCCGGTTTATTTTTGTGGTTGATATATATAACGAAGGCGTAGATATTCCTGAAGTTAATACAGTATTATTTTTGCGTCCTACGGAGAGTCTCACGGTATTTTTGCAACAATTAGGGCGTGGATTGAGATTATCTGAGGGCAAAGAATGTCTAACTGTCCTAGATTTTATTGGTCAGTCTAATAAACGGTATAAATTTGCTGATAAATTTCAAGCCTTACTTGCTAACACTGAACGTGGGTTAGACAAAGAGATTAAAAACGGATTTCCTTCGGTTCCTAAAGGGTGCTTTGTTCAATTAGAAAAACAGGCCCAAAAATATGTATTAGATAATATTAGGGCGGCATTGAATACTCGCAATTCTATGGTTGAACTTTTAACAACATTGGCAAATGAAATGGGTGTAACACCAACACTTAAGGATTTTGTTGAGTATTACCATGTTGATACAAAAGATATTTATGCTAAAGGGACTTATTCACGTCTTTGTGTTGATGCCGGATTAATAGATAATTTTGCAGAACCTATAGAAGAGGTACTAGAAAAGGCTCTAGGGCGTATTTGCGATATAGATTCTCGCAGGTGGCTTGGGTTTCTACTTGATATAATAGAACATGCCGAGATCTTAGACTTAACAAGGCTTTTTGATTGGCAAATACGCATGTTGGAAATGTTTCAATTCACGGTATGGCAAAAGAGTAGTGAAGAATGCGGGTTTACAAGTTTAAAAGAAGGTCTATTGCAAATAAAAACTAGTCCCGTTATGTGTACGGAACTAGTGGAGCTGCTGCAATACAATTTAGATAAAATAGACTTTCTTGATAAACCAGTTGCAATGGGGTTTGATTGTCCATTGGATTTGTATTGTTCCTATACTACAAAACAAACCTTGGTTGCCATGGACTATTTAAAACCATTTCGTGAGGGTGTAAAATATTTTGCGGACAAAAAAGTTGATGCTTTCTTTATTACTTTAAATAAGGCTGATAAAGACTATTCACCTACTACCATGTATGATGATTATTCTATAAATGATACTTTGTTTCATTGGCAGAGCCAAAGCGGTACATCGGATACATCACCAACAGGCCAAAGGTATATAAATCATAAAAAAATGGGGACAAAAGTATTATTGTTTGTTAGAGAATATAAAACAGATAAGAAAGGTAATGCCTCTCCGTACACATTCTTGGGATTAGCAAATTTTGTTTCTTATGAGGGTTCTAAACCCATGAATATTGTTTGGAAACTAGAAGAACCAATACCGGCAAAATTTTTGAAAAAGACGAATAAATTGGTTAGCGTTTAATCGATGACAATTAAAAGTTTTTGGGAAGGAGGAGGCGATTCTGTGGCTAAAATAATAGGTGTTTTATCATCTGTATTATCTTTGGCTAGTTTTTTTTATGTTCAAGAATATGCAGGGTTGCGATGGATATTTTTAATTTCAGGTGTTTGTTGTACAATTATTATTCTATCTTTAGATAACGAAAAAGGCCCAATAAAATGTAGTAATGAAGAAAAAAATATTGAATATATGTGCAATTGGATATCTACCGATGGTGAGGTGGTAGTTTTTTCAAGAAATCTTAGTTGGGTAAAGGATGATAAAGTTGCCGCTGTTCTAAAGTCTAAGGGTAATGAGTTATCTATATGTGCCGAAAATGATAGTAAATTACTAAGTGAGTTTAGAAAAGCAGGGGTAAATGTTTATTTATATGGAGAACTTGGGTTTAAGCCAGTGTCAAGATTTACTATTATACGGGCAAACAAAAGTGGTAAGCAAATTGCTATTGCACAATTTGAAAATAGACATAATAAGGATTTTAGATATATTTATGAAACAAGTAATATTGATCCGAATTTTCAGGAGCAATGTTTACTGGAAGTTGCAAAAGATTTATTTAATTTGGTAAAGTTAACATGTGATAAGAAAAAAAAGGGGAAATTGCATGCAACGAATTCATAATAAAACGGAGAAAGAAATTGCAAACGAATGGGATGACATCTCAAGTGAAAGAGAAAAATTAATTGAAACTGGAGGAGACATCAGCTTTAATAATGTGACAAAACCTTATATATTAAGGTCTCTGGATAAGTTGCCTAAGAATTATTCTGTTGTGGATTGTGGTTGCGGAACAGGAGAGTTGAGCGCTTCAATTAGTGCGAAAGCAAAACAAGTTATTGGTATTGATAGTAGTTCAAAAAGTATTGCTATTGCAAAAAAAAAATATAGAAACATTTCTAACTTATTATTGAAAAATTTTTCAATAATTGAATATGCAAAAGAAAATATTTCCAGTTCTCGTTATTGTATTGCAAATATGGTACTAATGGATGTGTTAGATTTAAGGGGTAATATTGAAGCTATTAATGGGATTTTATTTAACGAAGGCATTTTTATTTTAACGATTACACATCCCTGCTATTGGCCAATATACTGGGAATATTTTAATAAACCTTGGTTTGAATATGATAAAGAAATAATAATAGAAGCACCTTTTACTATATCAGGAAGTGATAGTCTAGGGATATCTACTCACGTACATAGGCCGTTGAATATGTATATTAATATGTTGATAATGTGTGGATTTAAGATACTATCCTTAGAAGAATTATATCCAAATAATATTGTTTTTAATAAAAATTACAGTTATAAATATCCGAGATTTATAGGAATAAAATGTCAAAAAGTTACTTAGTCCATTGCATATTAAGGGGAAATTTCAGTGATAAAGAAGGGAGAAAAATAAAATGGGGGAAAAGAAACCAGTTATTGCAATAATGTATGATTTTGATAAAACTCTATGTACAAAAGATATGCAAGAATATGGGTTTATACCTAGTATTAATTGGACCGCGCCAAAATTTTGGGCTAAAGCTAGCTCTTTAGCCCAAGAAGAACACATGGATAAAATTTTAGCATATATGTATTTAATGATTAAAGAATCTAAGAGTAGTGAAAAACCGATTAAAAGAGAAAACTTTGTTACACTAGGAGGAAATATAGAATTTTTTAATGGTGTTGAAGAATGGTTTGATAGAATTACTGAATATGGAAAAGAAAAGGGAGTTACTATTGAGCATTATATAATTTCATCAGGATTAAAGGAAATTATTGAAGGTAGCAAAATATATAAGAAATTTAAAAAAATATATGCCTGTGAATTCCTTTATGAGGAGAATGGATTAGCTGTTTGGCCTAAAATGGCAGTTAACTATACTACTAAGACACAGTTTTTATTTCGAATAAATAAGGGCGTTCTTGATATTTCTGAGGATGAAAAACTTAATCAATATGTGGATAATGATGATAGACCAATACCGTTTAGAAATATGATTTATATTGGTGATGGATTGACAGATGTTCCATGCATGAAATTGGTTAAGTCCAATGGTGGAAAATCTATTGCCGTATATCAGGCGCGCAAAAAAAAAGTAGTAGCAAAGTTGTTAAATGATAAGAGGGTGGACTTTATTGCACCCGCAGACTATTCTGATGGAAAAGAGATAGATCAAATTGTTAAGGATGTGATTGTAAAGATGTCTATTGAGAGCAAGTTAGTGAAGTTACATAGAAAGCAAATTCATGTGATACAACAGAATATTTAAGATGAAAACAGTAAACTGACGTAGAGTATTTGATAGATGAGCAAAGCAATTGCCGATACTTTTATAAGGCTCTTACAACCGCTAACAAAATGTATGGCATACAATATTGTTCAATAATTTACACATTAATACTTTACAAAACGCATGGCATTATATAATATAGTAAACACAATGTAGTGAAGAAACTTTTCGGAGTTTTTTCACTACATTGTGTTTATGGGACATAAAGTATTTTATCATAGTATTTTTTACAAAGTTTTGTATTTGAAAGGGGTATAGTATTGAATCAGGTCATTTATGATAATTATGTAGCTATTTTAGAAAAAGAGCTTGTGGTAGCTTTAGGGTGTACGGAACCGATTGCTATTGCTTATGCAGGAGCAAAAGTTCGTGAAGTATTGGGGCAAATGCCGGAACATATTGTCGTATATTGTAGTGGTAATATTGTCAAAAACGTTAAGGCCGTAACCGTTCCGCATTCAGGCGGCGGTAAAGGTATTGATGTAGCAGCGGTGCTGGGTGTTTTGGGTGGTAATGCCGCAAAGGAGCTTGCTGTTTTAGAAGATATAACTCAGGCGGATATATATCAGTGCAATAGTTTATTAAAGGGAGATTTTTGCTCCTGTGAGCTGATTGAAAATGTTGCTAATTTGTATATAGTTATTCAGGCTAAAGCAGGTACGGAATCTGCGGAAGTAGTAATTAAAGATTATCACAGTAATATTACCAAGATTGTCAAAAATGGTAAGGTTTTACTGACCAAAGAACATGATTACGAAAAATCTGCAAGTGAAGATTTTCCTAATAAAACACTTTTGAACGTTAAAGATATTCTTGAATTTGCCGATGTAGTAAAAATCGAAGATGTGCAAAAAGTCTTGGATAGACAAATAAAATTTAACTCTGCTATTGCGGAGGAAGGTATGCGCAATCCTTATGGTGCCGAAGTTGGCAGAACGCTTATGAGCGAATTCGACACAACTAATGTTAAATTAAGAGCTAAGGCATTTGCTGCTGCGGGCTCTGATGCTAGAATGAGCGGTTGTCCTCTTCCGGTAGTAATAAATTCAGGAAGTGGTAATCAGGGTATTACCGTATCAGTACCGGTTATTGAATATGCTAAAGAACTCAAGGTGAGTGAGGAAAAATTGTATCGTTCGCTAGTCGTAAGCAATCTTATTGCCATTCACCAAAAAAGATTTATTGGCAGCCTTTCTGCTTATTGCGGTGCAGTAAGTGCCGGTTGTGGCAGCGGTGCAGGTATTGCCTATATGATGGGAATGGATTATAGGGCTATATGTGATGTTATTACAAATAGTATAACCAACGTTGGTGGGATGGTTTGCGATGGTGCAAAGCCTTCTTGTGCGGCAAAAATAGCAATAGCCGTAGAGACTGCTATTATGGCTCTGCATTTAAGCAAGAAAAATCATGTCTTTCACTCAGGTGAGGGTCTTGTAAAAGATGATATTGAACAAACCATAGAGAGCGTTGGCCGCATGGGCCGTGTGGGAATGAAGTCAACGGATATTGAAATTCTTAATATCATGTTAGGAAAAATTAATGTTGCAGAAAATTAATTGTAATTTATTTATTCTGTCAAACTATGCTTATATTAAGTTGGTATTGTTAAAAATTCAATAAAAAATTTAAAGACCGGAGTTTTATAGTCCGGTCTTTAGTATAAAATTGAACTAGTGTACCTAATTTGTAGCAAAAAACTTGCAATGATTAAATTTACTTACCTGATTTTGCCAGCCGGTAATCTGTTGCTTAGAACGGTTGCAATTTGCTGATTTATTTTATCTAGGGCTTTAAGTGCTATAGCTTTGTTGCCTAGGCCTCCGAAAGCAGTGCTGTCTGAGGCTTTTTCAGAAAATTTGCCGTTGTATAGGTATTTACCATTAACCAAGTCGATGACCTTAAAAGGAACAACAGCAGTTATATCAATGCCATAAGTAAAGAAAGATAGTTTCTCTTTTCTTACTAGGGGCTGTACTTCAACAAAAACAATATAATCTATTCCTTCGCCAGAAAAAGCATCGATAATATCAGCTCTTTCTGCGGTGGAAAGGTCATCAACGCCTGCTTTTTTTAATTTTTCAATATAAGGAGTGCCATTTACATAAACATATTTTTGCGAATTAATACATTTTGTTAAATTATTTAATATACTGTTATCCACATCTGCATCATAGGTGGTTTTAGCATTATTAACATACAGGACGGCTACTTGTGGTTTTTCTTCTGCGAAAGAGGTGGTTGTTCCTAGGAGAATAATCAGCATAGTAATAAATAAAATCAGCTTTTTCATTATTAACACTCCTTTATTTTGTGCTTTCCATAGTTTTAATCATTTTTATATGTTCGCAAAGACTTTCCAAATATGGGTATCCCTGAGCTTTGTAGCCCTGTTTTTCGTAGAAAGGCTGCACACGGCATTGTGCTGATAAAATTATTCTATCTCCTCCTAATTCATTTATTTTCTTTTGCAGTATTTCCAGCATTTCAGCGCCTATGTGTTTATTCCTATATTCAGGCAATACTGCTATTCTGCCTATGATAAATTCTTTTTTTGTTTTGCCATTAAAGAATCTTGCGGTGGCTATGGCTACATTATTTTCAAACATTAACAGATGGGTAGCACTATTATCGATAGTATCAAATTCATGTTGAAATCCCTGCTCTTCCACAAACACCTTTTGCCTTATATCATGAGCTTCCGAGGGCAAAGCAGTGTAAAATTTATAGTTCATATGATGGTTATCTCCGTAAGTTTATTTCACATTATATCATAAATATATAATGGGCAGAATTATAATATTAGGATTTAGGCAAAAAATGGCTTAATAGATTTTTTCGTAGTTTACATATTTGTGCTATAATTTTATCGATATGTAAAAGAAAGGTGATATTCATGCAAGTTATAGATTTGAATACTTGGCCACGGGCAATTCATTATCATTTTTTTAAGCGTATGGATTATGCACATTATTTAATTTGTTCTAATGTAAATGTTACGAATTTTTTGGCCAAGTGCCAAGAAAAAAAGATTCCCTTTTACTATGCTATGATTTATGCCGCAACCTTTGCTCTAAATGAAGTAGAGGCATTTAAGTATCGCATTAGACAAGAGAATGTTGTGTTACATGAAAAAATAAATCCTTCTTTTACGGCTATGCAAAGTGGAACAGATCTGTTTAAGATGGTTACTGTAGATATGACTTCTGGGCTAGAAGAATTTGTGGAGAAGGCCAAACAAAAAACAGAGGCGCAACAAGAGTATTTTGTAAAGAGCGACGTAGAGGGCAGGGATGATTTGATCTATATTACCTGTATTCCCTGGGTATCTTTTACCAATCTATCTCATACTATTTCTTTCAATAAGGAGGACTCGGTGCCTCGTTTAGCCTGGGGAAAATATTTCTGGGAAAACGGTAAGACCTTGTTGCCTTTTTCAGTTGAAGCTCATCATTCTTTTGTTGATGGCATCCATATGGGGCAATATTTCACTTGTTTACAAGAATATTTAGATGATTTTAAATAAAAGTAGGGGGCTTTGTTGTGGAAAATGTTTTGAATGAAATTGTTGATAAATCTTTTGCCGAGTTGGTAAAGGCTACGCAGGATATAATTAGTATTAAAAGCGTTTTGGATGATAGCACTATTCAAAAAGGAGCTCCTTTTGGCCTTGGCATTGCTCAAGTACTGGACACTATGTTGATCAAGGCTAAGGACATGGGTTTAACTACAAAAAATTTGGAAGGCTATGCCGGTTATGCACAATTGGGAAAAGAAGGAGAGCAAGTGGCGATTTTGGCACATCTGGATGTTGTTCCGGCCGCTGGTGCTTGGGTTGTGCCACCATACTCCGCACAGATCGTTGATGGCAAATTATACGGCCGTGGTTCTGTAGATGATAAAGGACCTGCGGTAGCCTGCCTTTATGCCCTTAAAGCTATTAAGGACAGTGGTCTTCCAATTAGCAAACGTGCCCGCCTTATATTGGGAACGGATGAAGAAAGTTTTTCTCGTGGTATAGAATATTATTTAAAAAAGGAAGAGGCCCCTGCTTGTGGTTTTTCTCCTGACGCAGAATTCCCCATTATCCACGCGGAAAAGGGACTAATACATTTCCTATATAGTTTAAAGAGGGAAAAAACCGAAGCAAACATTATTTCCCTAGAGGGAGGAACACGAATAAATGTGGTTCCGGACCTAACAACAGCGATCGTGGCAGAGGTTACCGAAGAGGACGTTGTGGCTCAAATAAGGTCTCTGGGGTTGGGAAAACACTTTAAGGTAGAAACAGACTTAAAAGGTGTAAAAATAACCTCTATGGGCATTACAGGACACGCCAGCCTACCGGAAAAAGGCTGGAATGCTATTCAAAATATGTTGCAGTTATTGGCAGCTCTTTTCTCCAAGGCCAATACCCCATTGAGTAAATTTATTAATTATCTTGCTAAACATCTTAAAATGGAAACTAACGGAGCTTCACTAGGGATCTACTGTCATGATGAAATATCAGGCGGACTAACAATTAATACGGCTATGATAAATGTTGACGCTAATAAGGCAACTGTAAAATTTGATATTCGTTATCCTGTAGCTTGTGATGGTGAGGAAATTTTGGAAAAACTTAAAGCATTGGCAGAAAAGCTGGAGGCAGATTTTGAGCTTATTCAGCACAAGAAACCCCTTTATGTGGAAAGAGATTGTCCCTTTATTAAGGTTCTGCAAGAAACATATAAAGAGTGTACAGGTCAAGAACCAAAGCTGCTTGCTATTGGTGGAGGTACTTATTGCCGTTCTGTACAAAACACGGTGTCCTTTGGTCCGGTATTTCCCGGGCAGCAAGAATTGGCACACCAATGTAATGAGTACATTGCGTTGGAGGATTTGCGTAGGATAACGAAAATTTATGCCCAAGCAATTTACAATTTAATTCGCTAGTATACAATCTGTTTTGCCCAGCTAAAAGGCTCCCCAATTAAAAACTTTGGGGAGCCTTTTAGCTGGTTATTAAGATAGTTTATTTTACTTTAATAGCATGTTTAAAACAAAAATTAGCACAACGGCCACAGCGCATGCAATCGGGGTTGGTAAAACCATCTATTTTCCCACGCTCCATATAGGGTGAAAGCCCCATGGGACAGGTTTTGGCACATAATCTACAGTAAACACAATCAGTTGTAATCATAAGTTTTGCTTTTTTAGGTGCCAGTATTTTTGCTACTGTACCCATAGGGCAGATATTGCACCAAGCTCGGGCAGGGGCCACTGTCATGAGGCCGAGGCCAATAATAGTGGAAAACCAGAGAAGTTTAGTAAGGGCAAGACCAAGATTTTCCCAATTGCCCCAATTGGTTATTAGTGTATAGGACCATAGGCTGAAGGCCATAACTAAAACGCCATAGCGGAGCCAGGAACTTTTGAGCCAAGCAGGTATAGTATTTCTAATAAAAAGACCGAATAAATCTTGAAAACTTCCATGTGGACAGAGATGTGCACATCCCCAGCGACCGGAAAAAGGTGCTATGATAAAGACCGGAACGATAAAGAGCAGGGCAGAAAAAAGCCCTATTATGGGTTCAAAAAGCCCTAATGTTAACAATCCTATATATAAAATGAATAAATTTTTGAACATAATGTCACCTCGCTTGTTTGAAGAAAGACTTCTTTCAGTATACCAAAGAAAGGGAAAAGGCACAAGGTGAATAAGCTAGCAGCCTATCATGCGTTATAACGGTTTTTATCCGTTGACAAGCATAAATAGGCGTGATAACATAAATAAAACACTATAACGCATAAAAGGTGTAGCTTTTAATTAGGAGGGGATTAGGCATGTTAACAGAGAGAATAGACAAGATAAGACAAAATTATGTGAATGCCAAGCCGGCAATTTCTACAGAGAGAGCATATATTTGGACGCAGTCTCATAAAAAAACAGAAGGAAAAGCGGTATGTATTCGTAGGGCGCAGGCTTTTTATGATACTTGTGCCCAGTTATCTGTACATATATTTGAAGGCGAGCTTATTGTAGGCGCCATTGGAGAATTTCGTAAATGTGGTATTCTCACACCGGAATTTTCTTGGAAATGGGTCGATAAGGAGATGGAGCATTTTGCTTATCGTCCTCAAGATCCTTACGTAATGACTAAAGAGCAGTGCGATTTTGTGCGCAAGGAAATATTTCCTTATTGGCAGGGTAAATCTTTGGAGGAGGCCTTTTTAGCACGTCTGCCTAAAGAAACGGCAAAAATTGGTGTGGATACAGGGATAATTGATAGCGACTCTAAGTGGCGGCAGGCTGTAGGCGAGGTTACTCCTGATTATCAAGATGTACTTTTCCCCAAAGGGTTTGGCGGTATTATTAAAGAAGCCCAAGAAAAAATAAAAAAATTAGATGAAACTAGCACAGAAGACTTGTCCAAAAAAGATTTTTATGATTCTATAATTTTAACTTCGCAAGGGATTATTCTCTACGCCCATAGATATGCTGAGGCGGCAGAAAAGTTAGCGCAAGAAATGCCTGAAGGAAGTAAACGGAGAACAGAGTTATTGGAAATAGCTGCCATTTGCCGCACTGTTCCTGAAAATCCGCCGACAAATTTTAAAGAAGCTATGCAGTTTATTTGGTTTACGCAAATTGGCGGTATTATTTCAGAAAATCCGCTGTCTTTAAATCCGGGGCGTTTTGATCAATATATGTATCCCTATTACCAAAAAGATATAGAGGCAGGAACGCTGACCAAAGACGAGGCTCAAGAACTAATTGAGGCCTTGTGGCTTAAATATTCAGAGTGGGTTTGGACTATTTCTGCGAATACGGCAGATTATTTTGCCGGGTATAACCAGTTTCAAAATCTTACGGTAGGTGGCAAGACAAGAACAGGATTAGATGCTACCAATGATTTAACCTATATGTGTATGAAAGCAACTGCTGAGGCAAAGACGCATCAGCCTGGCCTTAGTGTGCGTGTTCACGCTGATTGTCCACAGGAATTTCTGGGAGCGGTAACCGAACTGGTAAGCCAAGGTACAGGATTTCCTGCTATTCACAACGATAGCGTAGGTTACCAAATGCTTTTGAACGCCGGCTATGAGCCGGAAGATGCTAGAGATTGGAATAATTGTGGCTGCGTAGTCCCTCATTATAGAAAAACCGGTGAATGGACGGCCGCTGTTAATGTTAATTTTGGTTCTGCTTTAGAGTATGCGTTAAACCAAGGTAAAAGCAATATGACGGGCAAAAAGATGGGTCTTTCTGAAAAGGAAGCTAAAGCCTTTAGCACTTATGAAGAAGTAGAAAAAGCTTTTTACAAACAGTTTAACAATTTATGTAAACATTCTATTATTTTGACAGTAACTGCTCAGCGCCTTCACCAAGAAATGGTACCGCGGCCTTTCCTTTCTTCTACTATGGAAGCTTGTATTGAAAATGGCAGGGATCTTTCTATGGGCGGGGCAAAATATAATGTAGGTCCGGTTATTACCGGTATTGGTCTAGCAGTGGTAGCAAATTCTCTTGCAGTAATTAAAAAACTGGTTTTTGAAGATGCGGTTTGCAGCATGGAAGAATTGGTTACGGCAGCTAATAACAATTGGGCAGGTTATGAAGAGTTGCGCAGCAAGGCTCAAGCTGTCCCTAAATACGGTAATGATGAGGATTATGTGGACACCATAGCTCTAGAAATTGCCAACCACTATTATAGGGAGATTCACCAATATAAAGATATTTTTGGTGTGCCCTTTAATACGGCTTTTATGGGTATTTCTAACTATATTCCTATGGGCCGTGTACTTGGCTCTACCCCTGATGGCCGTTTGGCCGGAGAACCTTCCAGCGAAGGTGTGTCTCCTTATGTAGGTACGGATATGGGTACACCACTTGCAGCTATGCGCAGCGCGGCAAAAATAAATCAAGAAATTCATTCCGGTGGTACTTTGCTAAACTTACGCCTTAACCATGATTTGGTCGCTACCAAACGCGGGCAAGCCAACCTAGGTGCTATGATTCAGGCGTTTTTCGCATTAGGAGCTTTTCACGTGCAGTTTAATACTATTTCATCTAAGATATTGCGAAAGGCTCAGGAAAACCCTGAAGCTTACAAAGACTTGTTGGTAAGAGTAGCAGGGTATAGTACCCAATTTGTTAATTTATCTAAGTCTATGCAAGATGCTATTATTGCCAGAACGGAACATGGGGAATTATGATTACTAAAGACAGCGGTTATATTATGCAATTACAAAATATGTCCGTAAATGATGGTGAAGGTATTAGAACTAACATTTTTTTGGCTGGTTGCCCTATGCAATGTTCCTGGTGTTCTAATCCCGAAGGGCAAACCTTGATCAATCCTATGACTAGGCTGACTACAACGGCAGAAGTAATGAAGTTCATAAAAAAACAGCTGCTTTTCTATCGCTATTCCGGTGGAGGGGTAACTTTTTCTGGTGGTGAGGCAACTCAGCAACCCGAATTTT
>Ga0183096_1001384_pt1 | contig 21119 bp, 18 predicted proteins | sample Biomet5_FD_127791 | JGI IMG/M metagenome (GOLD analysis project Ga0183096, IMG submission 127791) | Microbial communities from bioreactor (seeded with sewage sludge) at LBNL, California, USA - Biofuel metagenome 5 (version 2) (version 3) | ecosystem: Engineered > Bioreactor > Anaerobic >... | reverse complement strand
TTGGCCCATCCGCGCCCGCCTGGCCGGGGCCGATCCCGGCAATGCCGTTTGGCAGCGGGACCTGTCGGTCAGCCATGAGAAGCTGGGCGATGTCCTGCTGGCCCAGGGTGACCTTTCCGGGGCGTTGACGGCCTATCAGGCCGGTTTGGCCATTCGCGCCCGTCTGGCCGGGGCCGATCCCGGCAATGCCGTCTGGCAGCGGGACCTGTCGGTCAGCCATGAGAAGCTGGGCGATGTCCTGCAGGCCCAGGGTGGCCTTTCCGGGGCGTTGACGGCCTATCAGGCCGGTTTGGCCATAGCCTCCCGCCTGGCCGAGGCCGATCCCGGCAATGCCGGCTGGCAGCGGGACCTGTCGATCAGCCATGAGAAGCTGGGCGATGTCCTGCTGGCCCAGGGTGACCTTTCCGGGGCACTGACGGCCTACCAGGCCTGTTTGGCCATAGCCTCCCGCCTGGCCGAAACCGATCCCCGAAACGCCGTCTGGCAGCGGGACCTGTCGGTCAGTCATAGCAAGGTGGGCGATGTCCTGGAGGCCCAGGGTGATCAGGACGGGGCGCTGACGGCCTACCAGGCCGGTTTGGCCATTGCCTCCCGCCTGGCCGGGGCCGATCCCGGCAATGCCGTCTGGCAACGGGACCTCTGGGGTTCATCTTGGAGGGTGGCAACCGTCCTTGAAAAAACTGGTTCGCCCAAGGCCATGGACCACTGGCGCAAGGCCCACGATACGCTGCTCGCCCTCAAGCTCTCCGGGGCGTTCGTCTCCGAGCAGGACATGGCCTCTCTCCAATTTCTGCGCGGGAAAATCGGAGCCTGACAATGACAACACCCCAGGACAAGACAACATGTCCGCTGTCCCCCCACCGCCTTCCCCTGGCCGTGGCCGTGACCGGCCACCGGGACATTGCCCCGGAGGATGAAGCCACGTTGCACGACCGCATACGCGAACGGTTCAACCATCTCCAGGCCGCGTATCCCACAACGCCGTTGCTCGCCCTGTCCGGGCTGGCCGAGGGCGCGGACATGGTCTTCGCCGAGGCAGCCCTGCAATGCAACATCACCCTTTGGGCCGTGCTGCCCGCGCTGCCGGAAACCTTCGCCCGGGAGTTTGACAGGCCGGTCCACCCCGAACGCGACCCGGCGGCCTTGCGCGGGCGCTTCGAGGCCCTGCGCGAGCAATGCGCCGAGGTGATCGTGGCGGGACACGGGTATCTGGCCGACGACCCGCGCCGCCATACCTTCGTCGGCGCCTACCTGGTGCGCCGCTGCCACGTCCTGTTCGCCCTCTGGAACGGCGACCCGGACGAGAACGCCAGCGCCACCGCCCATGTCGTCCGACTGGCCAGGGAAGGCGTGCCCAACCGGTATCTGGATGCCCCCTGCCGCGCCCTGGACGCCCCCGATGCCGTGGTCATCCACCATCTGCGCACGCCCCGGTCCGGCCAGCGGATCGACAAGGCCTTCACCTGGACCGTGGTCGAACCGCCGGACTGCGCCGTCCCCCCGTGCCCCCGGGAAAAAACGACGCCCCTCGACCATCTGGAGGCCTTCAACAAGGCAGCCGGGCAACTGGAGGGAAAGAACCTTCAGGCCATCGTAACCTCCCGCAACGATCTCAAGTTGAAGGAGAAGGATCTCAACAAGGTCGAAAAACGTATTTACAACGCCTTCGCCCTGGCCGACGCTCTGGGCATCGCCTGGCAGCGACAGTCGCGATATGTCCTGAACGCCATCTATGCCCTCAGCGTTCTCATGTTGGTACTTTTCGCCATCCATACCAATGTGATGGCTAATATATTCCTCTTTGTCGCGTACTATATTGCTTATGTCGTTGGCTTTATCGTCTATAAATGGGCCGCGAAAAGGCGAATGCATCATCGATTCGTGGATTATCGTGGTCTGGCCGAGGGCCTCCGGGTGCAGCTCTTTTTCCATCTCTCCGGGGTGCGCCGGCTGGCCGCCGACCTCTACCTGCGCAAGCAACGCGCCGAATTGACCTGGATGCGCCAGACCATGCGCGTGCTGGAACTCGGCAACAGCGTCCAGACCTTGCGCGAGTTGGAGCGCGGCGACAGTGGCCTACCCATAACAGCGTTGGAACCCTGCGCCAGAAGCACGGACGCCTTGCCCGAAGAGGTGATGCGGTGCTGGATCGAGAATCAGGCCGCCTATTTCGAGCAATCCGAAGGCCGCGAAAGGCAAAAACTGCGTTGGTATCAGATACTGCTCGCAATCGGCTTCTATGGGGGCGTGATCGTGGGGGCCCTCGGGCTGATCGTGGAGTGGTCGCAAATCTACCCGCACGACTCCGACCAACTCCATTGGGGGTTCATGTTGACCGGGCTTCTTCCTGCCCTGGCGGCCCTGGCCGGCAGCTATGCCTATCGCCGGGGACTGGCCCAGCACATCCAGGCCTACTGGAAAATGGGCGGCATGTTCCGCCATGCCGCCCAACGCGTGAAAAAAGACAACCTGATCGAAAAGCCCTTCGCCTTCCGGGAACTGGTGGAGGAACTGGGCAAGGAGGCACTGGCCGAAAACGGCCAGTGGGTGCTGCACCACCGTGACTTGCCTCCGGACGCGCCAACGAAATAAGAAGGACACGGATGCACGCGCACACATACCCCATACCGATCGTGCGGGCCCTCATCGAGGACGGCGAGGGCCGGGTCCTGCTGCTCAAACGCGCCAATACGGCCTGGGGGGAAAATGCCTGGTGCCTGCCCGGCGGCAAGGTGGACTGCGGCCAGACCGTGGCCCAGGCCCTGGCCCGGGAGATTTTCGAGGAGACGGGCCTGACCCTCGAAGCCGCCCGGTTGCTGCTCGTCCAGGACAGCCTGCCCCTTGAGCCCGGCGGCATGCATTGCCTCAACCTCTATTTCCTGTGCCGCGTCACCGGAGAACCCAGGCTCAATGCCGAATCGGCGGCCCTGGCCTGGGTCGGCCAGGACACCATGAACGCCTACGACATCGCCTTTCGGAACGACGAGGCCTTGCAACGCTATTTTTCCGGATATTCCGGGACAGCCTATCCCTTCTCCCTGGACTCGAGAGAGGAGCATTCCCGTGCCTGATACCCCCATTTCGCCCAGCCTGGACCACCAGATCGCGCTCTTTCAGGAAAGGCATCGCGACTACGAAACCTTGAAAGCGGTGTTGCTTTCCACGTTGAACAGGGCCTGCCAATCCATCTCCGGGGTGGAGTTCATACAAGGGCGCGTCAAAAGCGTAGAGAGCTTCGCGGACAAGTGCCAGCGAAAAGCCGAAAAATATCACTATCCCGCCTGCCAGTTGACCGACCTGTGCGGCATTCGCGTCATTGTCCTGACCGGCGAGCACATTCAAGACGTCTGCCGCCGCATCGAAGCGCTGTTTGTCATTCACGAAAAAGAGGACAAATTCAGTCTGCTCCAGGACATGGAATTCGGATACCGCTCCCTGCATTACATCATATCCCTCGATGCCGCGCGGCGTGAACGGTATTCCCTGGAAGACAAGCCGATCCCGGACACGCTGTTCGCGCGGTATGGGGGCGGGGAGATCCCGGAACCAAATCTTCTTGTCGGGCCGGTCTACAAGGCCGAAATCCAGGTGCGCACCCTGTTACAGCACGCCTGGGCCGCCGCCGTGCACGACAGTCTGTACAAAACGGAGATCAAGAAGGTGCCTTCCCACCTTAAGCGGGAAGCGGCGCGCATTTCCGCGCTGCTGGAAGCCGTGGATGGGGCCATGGAGAGGATGCTGCACGGTGTTGATGCCTATCGTTCGGATTATGGCGCCTACATGACCGCCGCGGAAATGCGCGAGGCGTACAACAGCCAGCAAACATTGTTGCGCCAACTGCCCGGCAACAGGAACAGCCTCCTCAAAATGGCCCGGCTGGCCGCCCAGCTGCGTGAACCGGAGTTCACGGCCGACCTGCGGGGAAGGCTCGAATCGCTGCCTGGCAGTGGCGATGCCGAGGTCCTTCGCGAGTTGGGGAAGGCTCACTGGATTCTTGGCGAGCGGACAAGGGGGCTCGACCTGGTGCGGGAAGCGGCGAAAAAGGCGCCCCTGGACGTGGAGAACTGGTGCGAGCTGGGGGGCATGTGCCACGCCAACAAGGCGTATGGCGAGGCCTTGGCGGCGTATGAGAAGGCGTTCGCCATCGCGCCCCGGTCGCCCCGGGTGCTGACGGGCTTGCTCAAAAGCAGAATCCTTTCCGATGGGGGGACCGCGTTCCTGCCGCTGCTCCGCCACGCCATGGAGGAGGCCATCGCTGCCTCGCAACAAAAGATCGACGCCGGCATGGACCTGCCCTGGGCCTGGTTTGACATAGGCCTGCTGCGTCTGCTTCTGGGCGACGGCTATGGTAGCCTGGACGCCTATGGCAAGGGCTTCCTGGGCACCGTGGCGGTCGAGCCCGTGGCGGGGCTTGGGGAGGAACTGACGGCCCTGCGCGATACCCTGGCTCGGGGGGGCGATCCCCTGGCCGCGTCGTTCGCCTGGGTCGCGGCCCTGTTCGAGGTGGTGCTGGCCGGCCGTTTCGGGTGGACAGCCCAACGGGAGGCCCTCATGGCGGCGAAGCGGCGTGTCTTTGTGTCCGACGAGCCGGTGGTGATCGTCGCCGGGACTTGCGAACAGGGTTCCGAACAGGACCTCCGGGACTACGCGCCGCTGCTTGAATGGGCCTTTGCCGGGTTTGCCGGCACGGTCTGCTGCGGTGGCACCGAGGCCGGGGTGTCAAAGCTCGTGGGGGATTTGCCCGACAACGGCGGTCGCCTGAAGAAGGTGGCCTATCTGCCTCCCCGGCATCCGAAGACGGACAGGGAGCATCCGGCCTACACCCTCGTGCGCACCACGGACGGAAGTTATGGGCCCCTGGATCCCTTGGCCTTGTGGGGCGACATGCTGACCGGCGGCATCGAGCCAGGCCGGGTGCGTCTGCTTGGCATCGGGGGCGGGGAGCTTTCCGCATTCGAGTACCGGCTGGCCATGCTGCTTGGGGCCCGGGTGGGGCTGGTCGCCGACAGTGGTGGATCGGCCCGGGAGCTCCTTGGCGATCCGGCCTGGACCGGGGCGGCGTCGGTCGGGCTGTCGCCCGGGTATGGGAGCGCGGCCATCGTCCGTCTGCCTGTCGATCGGGAGACGTGGCGGGCCTTTGTGCAGCCGGCGGGACCGGCCATATGTCTTGCACCCGCCGACCGGGAGCGGCTGGCCCGGCAGTCCCACGAGGAATACCTGGCCATCCAGGGTCCCAAGGCGGCCCGCGTCCATCCGGAACTGGAGGCCTGGGAACGGCTTGACCAGGCGTTTCGGGACGCGAACCTGTCGCAGGTTGACTGGCTGGAGGCGCTTTTCCGGAGGGCGGGCTTGACGCTGCGCAAGGTGGCGAGGGATGCACCCGTCGTGTTTGCGCCCACGGACGAACTGGTGGAGGAGCTGGCCGAGATGGAGCATGGCCGCTGGGTGGTGGAGCGGCTGCTTGCTGGTTGGACCTGGGGTCCGGTCCGGAACAACGACCGCAAGCAGCGTCCCCAGCTTGTCCCGTGGTCGGCCTTGTCGGAGGAGGAGAAGGACAAGGATCGGTCCGCCGTACGCACCAACATCGCCAACCTGCAGGTCGCGGGCTACGCGATCCGTCCGGCCGGGGACGACTGAGGCCGGCTGGGGAACTACCCGTCAACGGAGCCAGCGGTAGAGCAGATACCCGCCGCCCCCCAGCAGGGCCAGCAGGCCGAGGAGGGCGCCACCTACGATCCAAGTCCCTTGTTTGATCCGGGCCTTGTAGTTGTTTTCAAAGTTGCATTGTAGCTCTTGCCCTTGTTCATGAAAGGCGTCTCGAGTTCCGTTGGCCAGAAGAGACAGTTTTATTATGTCCTTGTATCGACCCAGCGCTTTCATAACCTGTGCCATGAACATATACGCATCCATCAGCGCCTGGGCGTAGCGGGGGACAAGCGGTGCGCTCTCGTATAGTGCCTTGCAGAGGCCAAGCCGCTCCTCGGTGAGCGCGAGGGCCCGCTCAGCATCTCCGGGTTGTTTGCGACGCAACAGTGTTGCTGCGACATTATGTAAAGAAATAAAATAATCCAGGGACGATGCCGCAACGGCGGGATTGAGGAGCCTCCTTCTGATGCCGAGGCTCTCCTCGAAGAGTTCCAGGGCCTTTTCGGCGTCTCCCGTCTGGCCGCGCCTGCCCAGCACGTCGGCGAGCTTGTTCAGAGAGACTGAGACATCCCTGGCCGCCTGGGCGGAGTCTGGATCGGCCCGATAGACCTCGGCGAGGAGTGTATGGGCTTGTTCGAGCATGGACACGGCCACATCCTGCGCGCCAACGGTTGTTTCAATCCCCCCCAGACAAAGGGAAGCCCTGGATGGTGCGGTTCCCCCCAAAGCCCTACGGCTTCCTGCAAGGGGTGCAGCCACCAGAGAAGCGACGGGTCATGCTCCCAGGCTTTTTCAAGGTCCACGGCCGCCTGACTCACCATTTCGTGCAGCGTTCTCCGCTTGGCAGCCAGTTGTCGGCATCCTGCTGTTGCCGCAAAAAGGCGCCGGCTAGACGGTGCAGGCGGCCAAGCTCCGGATGGGCGCCCGGGGTGATCAGCCGCCGGCCTTCCAGGCGGCGCCGGCAGGCGTTCCAGGGATCGGTCGTGTCCGTGTCCGGATCGAAGGCCAGGGCCTCGGGCAATTCCGTTTTCACCGCCATATACAAAAACGGCCAGGGGATGCTTTCCGGCGGCAGCAGACAAGCGAACTCCAAGGTCGTCCGCTCAAGGTCGGACAGGCTCTCCCAGACACTGGCCAGGACCGTGGCGAACTGCTTGTCCTGGTGGAGCATCTGGTAGGCCACCTGGGGATCCTTTCCTAGCGCGTCGGCGCTCGGCAGTCTCTCCCGACGCAGTTGCGTGAAATAGGCCCTGGGCTGCATATCCAGATGCAGGCCTAAATGAATAGCCACCTGCTCGATGGCCAGGGTGAAGCCGGCCAGCTCCCGGACAATCTCCCGCGCGTGCTCCTCGTCTTCGGGGCACGGCCAGCGCTCGCCGTCCTGGTGCTCGCGCAGAAGTTGCAACACATCTTCTTCGTCCAGGGCGTTCACCGGCACGAAATCCAGCGTCTTGGCATTTGGCGCGTAGAGGCTGTCCCGGCCTAGCCGGGTGGTGGCCACCACCCGCAGCCAGTTGAACCGTTCCCGGGGGAGATGTATAAGCTGGCTTTGACTGCGCAACGACGGCTCGGACACGTTGTCCAGCATCAGCAGGCAGGCCGCCCCACCATCGGGATCGTCGGCCGATGCTGCCTCGGCTCGGCGCTTGAGGGCGGCCAGGACAAACTGGCCGCGTTGCGCCGCGGTCAGCTTCGAATCCAATTCCAAGGGCAGCTCCGGCGTGTCCGCCAACTCGCCGATCAGCGGCAACAACTCCGTGCGCCCCTCGGCATTGAGCAGCCACAGTCCGCCCGGATAGCCGTGGGCGTAGGCGATGGCCAGCTCGGGTCTTGCCCATGCCGCCCAGGCCGTGCACGGCCGTGACCACGCCGATGGCACCCTTGGTCAGGGAACCGTGCAGGTCCGTCACCTCCCGGCGGCAGCCGACGAAATGCACGTTGCAACTGCGCATGTTGCCCGGGGCCTTGTCGTCCTCGTGGGCGTAGGAAATGAAGATTTCCCATTCCATGGCGTTCTCCCGTGGCGGGCTTCTTATCCAGACGTGGTGATCTGCGTCACCAGCCGGCGCAGTTCCTCGCCGGACATTTCTTGCTGTTCCACCAGGGACCGCTTGGCGGCCAAGATCTCCTTGGCCTGGGTATAGCCGTAACGAGCAGTTGATCGGCCTTCTGGCGGTCTGCGTCGGCCGGCGTCTCGTGTCAGCCGAGGTCCATGTCCCGGCCCAGCCCCAGGCGGCAGACCATGTCCTGGGCGATGGTGGTCGCCTTGGCCAGATCGCTCGTTTCCCCGCCGCCGGCCCCGGCGCCGATGCCGTCCGGACCGTAAAACACCTCCTCGGCGGCGCGACCACCCAGGGTCACCATGAGCAGGGCCAGATAATACGCGCGCCCCAGGGTGGCGATGTCGGGATTGGGCCGCAGCGAAACGAATCCCAACGAGCCGTCGGCCCTGGGGATGATGGAGATGCAAGCAACCGCCCCAAAGGCGTCGCCGGCCTCCAGCCACAGGAGGGCGTGGCCGGCCTCGTGCAGGGCTGTGCGACGCAGGCCCTCGCCGGTCAGCGGCCTGACCGAGCTGTTGTCCAGTGGTCGTTCGTAGAGTTCCGCCAGCAGATCGTCCTGGCACGGCGGCCGCCCGGCCAGCCTGGCCCGGCGGATGGCGCCGCGCACGATCAGGCTCACATCGGCGCCGGAGCGGCCAAAAGCCCCTTCGGCCAGGGGACGCAAGGCGATGCCCGCCTCCCCGGGAAGCTCGATGCCATGCTGGTGCAGATAGAAGGCGAAGATCTTTTCCAGGGCGTCGATGGTGGGCAGGCCGACCTTGATCATCCGGTCGAGCCGGCTGGCCCGGCGCAGGGCCGGGTCCACGTGGTCCATGTCGTTGGTGGCCGCGATGACAAAGACCTTGCCGCGTTCGGAAAACCCTTGGAGTTCGGCCAGCAGCGCGTTGACCACCTGGGCCGAGTAGGCGGCGTTGCCGCCGGTGAATTGCGTGCGGCTACCGATGGAGTCGATCTCGTCGATGAACATGAGCGAGGGCTCGAAGCGGCGGGCTTCCTGGAAATCCCGGGCCATGGCCGCCAGATGGTCATTGAGATAGCCGGCCATCTGCCAGTGGGCCGCCGAACATTCCAGGAAATGGATGCCGCAGTCCTTGGCGATGGCCCGGGCGAGCGTGGCCTTGCCGCAGCCCGGCGGGCCGACCAGCAGCATGCCTCGGTCCACGGCGTCCCAGGGCAGGCTGCCCGTCAGGGCGGCCCGGATGTCGTTGATGAGCATCTCGGCCCGGACCTTGGCCTCGCCCAGGCCCGACAAGTCGGACAGGGGCGGGCCATGGCTCGGGGTCAGACGCCCCAGCCGTTCCTCGATCCTGTCCCGAAGGATGGCCAGGGCCGCCTCCGGCGCGGTCTGGTGCCTGGCGCTCCGGGCTACGTCCCAGGGCTGGACGTAGGTGATCCAGGCCTGGGCCTCTCCGAAGTCTTGCGGACGCTCGCCATAGAGGGCGAACATGATCCGTTCGAGGAGGGATTTATCCAGGCGCGGCAGAGTGATGGTCACCTCGAGATATTGCGCAGGACTTTCGGGAGCTTGGAAAGGGCGGCGCAGAAGATGAGCACGGCATGCTCGCCGCTGGCCAGACCGTGGGCTATGCGTTTCGGGTCGGCGAGCTGGGGGTAGACGACCATGGGCAGCACGAGAAAGGCCGCTTCAAGGGGGATGGAGAGGTCGAGGGTCAGATCGGTGGGGTTGAGTTGGGGCAGCGGTCAGCTGGGGCAGGTCCAGCTTGGGGGCGAGGGCGCGGACCAGCCCTTGTTCGCCGAACGGGATATCGGTAACCAGGGCCACGATGGAACGCCGGGCTAGCGCGTCGGCCAGCCAGTCGAGGCCACGGCCGGGCAGTTCGTCCGGGGCCTCCGTCAAGATGCCTTGTTGTTCCAAGGCCACATCGAGCAGGACCGAAAGGGTACGGCCCAGGGGATCGGCGACCGGAGGGCGGCGGAGAGGCGTGGCCGTGGCCAGGTCTGGGGGCTCGGCTCCGGGCAGGGGCTGCTCGATGTCGCCGGAAAAAAGCGTCACGGGTTGCAGCCGGCCGTCGGCGTGCTCGTCCAGGTACTTGAGCAGCGAGGCGGCTGGGGTCTCCGGATCGACGTAGAGGGAGAGGGTGCGGTAGTCGCCGCGCACGTGGTCCTTGAGCAGGGCGGTGACGCGGAGCATTTCCTCGTCATCGCCGTCCGGTCCCGCTTCGAGTCCGTACCGGAGGCCCACGGCCGCCAGCAGGGCCTCGGTATCGTCAGCCTCGGGCGCTTCCACGGCATAATACCGGCCAAGGGTGCGCAGCGCCAGGGTGGGATACTGTCGGGCCGCGTCCTCGAAATTTTTTGGCGACGCCATGGGGCTGATGCGTCCCAGAAAGCCGAGGACCCGGTCGAGTTCCAGCCCCGGGGTATTTGGCCGGGGTCTCGGCCTCCTGCCGTTTGGCCTCCGCGATGGTGGTCAGGGGCAGGCTGCCCTCGGCCAGGGCCGGAACGCGGCGGTAGAGGGGAAGGACGGCCTTGACGCATCCGTCCTTGGCCAGACAACGGAGCAACGTGATTTCCACGGTTTGGACATGGCAGGCTTCTCGCTTGGGTGGGGGGGACGGCGATCAATCGCGGATGGCGTCGGAGGGGAAGGGGGCCAGCACGACGGACAGGTCTTCCAGCAGCAGTTGCTCGTTGCAAAGCTTCATTTGCCCGGGGGTGAAGTGTTCGGTCACGTGCATCTCGGGGTCCTCGACATCCATGTCGAAGGGCGCGATCTTGATATCGGTGCGGAACAGGGCGTTTTTGAAGATGACGGTGGCGGTCAATGTGTAGAGGTTGTCCTCGCCGAGGCCCTGGTTGACCACGGGTGAAAGCAGGGTGTTGACCGCGTCCCGCTGTGCCTTGGGCGCCTCGGGCAGCCAGTCGAGGTCTTGGGGTTTCTCCACGATAAGGAAGCAGCCGAGTTGGCCGCGCACGAAGTGGAAGAAGAACTTGGCATAGGGGATGACGGTCGCGTCCTCGACTTTGATCGGCGCGCGCTCGTTGACGGCGTAGATGGGTTCGTTGGTCCAGTTGAGCGGCACCGTGTCGCCGGGGGCGGCAAGCAGGTAGCGGACATTGGGCTCTGGCGCGGCGCCGTCGCGCACGGCCAGGAGCCGGTAGTCGTCATAAATGGGGAGGTCGGCCACGCGTATGTCGGTGGTTTCCGGAGCCAAGGCAACGCCGCCGAGGGCGGGGGCGATGTCGGCGAGCAGGGCGCTTGCGGCATCGGGCGCCAGCGCGGTGAAGGGGGTATCGAACATGGACGTCTCGCCCAGATTGCGGGTTGGGAGTCGCGTGACGGTCGCGGGAGCGGCAATGACGGCAAGATGGTCGGCGATGTGTTGGGTATCCAGGCCGGATGTTTTCAGGAAGTCGATAGAGCTGCCGACGATCCTCGGCAAGGCTGGATGCTCATAGTAGGTTGCTCGAAACATCTGGAGATAAAAGGCGATCCAAAGGGGGAGTCGTTCGCTATGTATTGTGTCGCCTTTGTCTTGATCGGGTAGGGAAGGCGTTGTTATTTCTTGTTGTGTGGTTCTTTCTAGCAGGGTGTTGATAATGCCAGCTTGTTGGAAAGCCATTGCAACCAATAAGGCTGTCCAGCCCTGGGGTGTGGACTGGGTAGGGTTGGCCCCATGATCAAGGAGGAGGTTGGCCACGTCGTGGTGCCCCGTTGCGGCGGCGAGCATCAAGGCTGTCCCGCCGTCTTTTTCCCCCTTGTCCGGCGCGGCCTCGTGCTCCAGGAGGATTCTGGCCACCTCGAGGTGTCCGTTTGCTGCGGCGATCATCAAGGCGGTCACGCCGTCATTTTTTTCCATGTCCGGCATGGCGCCGCGCTCCAAGAGGAGGGCTGCCACGTCGCTGTGCCCGTTTTGGGCGGCGAACATCAAGGCGGTCTAGCCTTCTTTATTTTCCTTGTCCGGCGCGGCCTGATGCTCCAGGAGGATTCTGGCCACCTCGCTGTGCCCGTTTGTGGCGGCGAACATCAAGGCGGTCCAGCCTTCTTTATTTTCCTTGTCCGGCGCGGCCTGATGCTCCAGGAGGATTCTGGCCACCTCGCTGTGCCCGTTTGTGGCGGCGAACATCAAGGCGGTCCAGCCTTCTTTATTTTCCTTGTCCGGCGCGGCCTGATGCTCCAGGAGGATTCTGGCCACCTCGCTGTGCCCGTTTGTGGCGGCGAACATCAAGGCGGTCCAGCCGTTGTTTGTTGCCATGTCCGGCGTGGCGTTGTGCTCCAGGAGGAGTCTGGCCACGTCGCTGTGCCCGTTTTGGGCAGCAAGCATCAAGGCGGTCCAGCCGTCGTTTATTACCATGTCCGGCGTGGCGTTGTGCTCCAGGAGAAGCCTGGTCACGTCGAGGTGTCCGTTTTCGGCGGCGAGCATCAAGGCGGTCCATCCGTTGTTTGTTGCCATGTCCGGCGTGGCGTTGTGCTCCAGGAGGATTCTGGCCACCTCGATGTGTCCGTTTTCGGCGGCGCTCATCAAGGCGGTCCAGCCGTTGTTTGTTTCCTTGTTCGGCGCGGCCTCGTGCTCCAGAAGGACTCTGGCCACGTCGCTGTGTCCGTTTTTGGCGGCGAGCATCAAGGCGGTCCAGCCGTTGTTTTCTGCCTTGTCCGGCGCGGCCTGATGCTCCAGGAGGATTCTGGCCACCTCGAGGTGCCCGTTTTCGGCGGCGCTCATCAAGGCGGTCCAGCCGTTGTTTTCTGCCTTGTCCGGCGCGGCCTCGTGCTCCAGGAGGATTCTGGCCACGTCGAGGTGCCCGTTTTGGGCGGCGCTCATCAAGGCTGTCCAGCCGTCGTTTTTTGCCTTGTCCGGTGCGGCCTGATGCTCCAGGAGGAGGGCTGCCACGTCGAGGTGCCCGTTTTGGGCGGCGAGCATCAAGGCTGTCCAGCCGTCATTATTTGCCTTGTCCGGCATGGCGCCGCGCTCCAGGAGGAGGGCTGCCACGTCGAGGTGCCCGTTTTGGGCGGCGCTCATCAAGGCGGTCCAGCCATCGGCGGCGCATAGGGTTATGTCGGCTCCATGGTCGAGGAGCAGGCGGACAAAGTCGGCATGGCCCTCGCTGCTTGCCGTCAGAAGCGGCGTCCAGTTGTCTGGGCTGATGTCGGTATTGGGAAATACGGTAAGAAGTGCACGGGCCGTCTCCGTGTTTCCCGTGAAGGCAGCGTGATGCAGCGGTATTAGTCCCTCTAGGCAGACATGGTCCGGTTTGGCTCCGAGTTGGAGCAACCAGCGCACAAGTTCACCTGTTCCATAAATCGCAGCGGCGAAAAGTGGAGTTTTAGTGGATGCTGGATTCTCGTGGTTGACCAGCCGTCGCTGTTCCGATTCAGGCAGGGCGTCGATAACGGCGCGGAAAGCCCGTATCAGTTCGGTGTCATTGATCCAGAGGGCATCGGAGAGGCGGCCTTTCCCTCCTTCCGTCACATCCGAACCCGGCGCGCCGGCCGGATCGAAGAAGGCTGTCAGGCAGGCCCGCATGTAGTCCACGGGGAGTTCCCCGGCGTCCTCGCGGCGGGAGAACCACAGGGATTCCATCAGGTCGATGTAGTGCCCCCGGCGCTCCAACAGACCGGGACGAGCATCCGGCGCCGCCTTCCGCCAACTCTCGGCTTCCTCCCGTATCCGCTCCAGCACCGTGTGGTGGTCGCGGTCCTCCACGTACCACTTCCTGGCCCGTTGCCAGTGCTCCACGATGGCCGGATGGGACAGACGCAGGTCATAGGTGGTCTGATCCCCGCACGGCGATGCCTCCTTGTTGGGACAAAAAAGCAGCCTGGCCTTCTGCATTGACGTGACGAGAGGGTCGGCATCGAGCATGGCCGGATGGCGTGCGCGGCAGTTCAGCAGATTGGGCGCCGCTCCCGAAGTGTCGGATTTCGTGTTGACCAGATGCCGCATCAGCCGGGCGAACTGGGCCTGAAGCCGCCAGTCGATGGGCTGTCGCTTCTCGGCCTCGGCCCAGGCCTGTTCACCCAGGGCATCGAGGACGCCGGCCAGCCTGGGGACCGCAAGTGCGGCCTCGTCCTTGTCCTGGGCTGACCGCAGCCGGATATCCTGCCGCCGCTTGCGCTCGGCCGCGACAAGTTCGGCCAAGAGCACGGACAAAAGCGGTAGCACCGCGCCCGGTGTCGTATGGTCGTCGATCCAGGATATGGCCTGCTCCACGATGTCCTGGACTTGGGGCCGGTCCACGGGCAGCCAGGCCTGCTCGAAAGCCTCCCGGACGATGCGTTCCAGGGCGTGGCGGTCGGGCGGTCCCAGCCGCTGGCCGGGGGCCAGCCGGGCGCCGTCGGGACCGAACAAGGCCTCGATGGCCTGCTCGTGCTCCTGGGTGGTGGCCAGCACCGCCCAGGCCAGACCTGCCTTGGCCAACTCCAGGATTGCCCGGAGAAGATGCCCGGGATGGGCGGGATGTCCGTCCTGGGCATGCAAGACAAGCGTCTCGGCCTGGTCCACGGCCACCAGCAGCCGCTCGCCCGGCGGCAGCCCTGCCTTGATCCGGCGGACCAATTCCGCCGGCCGTTCCCCGGCCGCGAGGCAGTCCAGGGCCGGCGGCGCAGCCACGGTGCCCAGGCCGGCCTCGGCGGCAATGGCGGCGGCCAAGTCGAGCAGGGGGTCGTGGTCCGTGCAAAGGCTGGCGTCCAGCAGCACGGGACGCATGGACCCGAAGCTGGCATAGCGCGCGTCGTGCCGGATGCGTCCGACCAACCCCGCCCGCAACACCGAGGATTTGCCCTGGCCGCTTTGGCCGCCAAGCAGCAGAATCGGGAGCCCGTCCTGGGTTTGCGACTGCTCGTGGAGGCTTACGAGGATCGCGTAAATGTCGTTGTCGCGGCCGAAAAGGATGTCCCAATCCTCGGGCTGGTACGCGAACAATCCCTTGGGATCGCGCCGGATGCGACGTGGGGTGACGCCAAGCAATGCGCCGAGATCACGGCGCAGCAGGTCCTGCAACTGTTCCAGGCTTTCCTCTCGGCTGTTGGAGCCGAAACAGACGTGTCGCGTTTGTGCGGAGCGAAAATGGTGCTCGCAGAACAGATCGAGCCAGTCAATTTGTGTATTGTATTCTCGCTGCTGGGCTCTGTTGAATGCTCTCTTCTCGGTCAGCGAGTCTTTGAATTGTTCAAAACCATATCGACGAAGTTCGACATCCATCCCGCATTCGGACAAGGCTTCATACTTCGTTTTTATATAGATGAGCAGGCGTCCTTTGTCTTGCCTGTGACGGCCAGCTGTCTCTTCGCGGCAATCCAATAATTCGAAGAGGGTCCCGGTCAGGGGGATCTTCCCCGCAACGCCCCCTTCGGGCCAGGGGTGGATGATCCAATCCGGCAGCTTGAAATCCGGAGGCAGCCTGAAGGTGGCGGGCAATGGCGTGCCGATGCGTTCGCCCAAAAGACAAATGACTGCCCTGACCTTGGGGTCGCAAGTCCTGGGAATAGAACTCTGCCACGTCTTTTCCCCTGTCCAGGGCGGGGAAGTGAAACCCCAGGCATACGGCTTGGGCCTGTCCGGCTCCGGCAGATCACGGACAAGGGCATCGATGATCAGGCGGCAGGTGTCGCGTTCGGCCCCCATGTCCCGCGAACAGGAGATGAAGACAACCGGATGTTCGAATTGCACCCAGGAGGGCGCATCCTCCACACCCTGTATCCGCCGGTCTTGTTCCATTGTAGGCTCCATGGGCATTGCGAACGATGTCCGCACCGGGGGGGCGCTGGTCGGTCAGGCAGGGAAGGGGGGTGCCTTGCGAGCAAGACGGGCGTGCATCGCCCCTTGGCACGGACTTGACCAGGGCAAGGGCGATCTCCAACACTGAAAATGCTGGAAATGTGCCATCAGGAAAGGACATATGGCATCGATATGATATCGATCAATAGATGTCGAGGGCGATCCACGTGCGGCCTCGACTCCCTGCGTCCTGGGGATGTGATGTGGTGGGATACTGGACTATCCCGGAGTCCCATTTATAGAATTGGGACTTCGGGACACGTCGGCCGGCTAGCTCCCGTGACGACGGGGCGGTCTCCAGGGGAAGCTTCTCAAGGAGGCGCTACACCCCACTCTTGGATATCCCTGTTTTTCGTTCGATGTCACGGATGGTTGCTCCTTCGGCGCGCAATCGGGTGACCGCCTTGAGATTGGCATCCACAATATCTTTCGTCGTCCAGGTAAACGCCTCAGCCTCGCTGACCAAGCTAGCCTCATAAGGCACCCCCACCCCACCGGCTATCCCTCGGGCCTTCTCCAGATGAACTTCGAAGCGCGTTCCGTCCTCAATGCTATGATCTTTAGCAGGGCGCAGGGCGATGACGGTATCCATCACGTCCTCCCGCGACGACGTCCCCCGCTGGGCCCCGCTCTTGTTGGCGTGGTGAACCAAAAGTACCGATATGCCGCGCCGACGCAGGTGAAGGATCCACTCCTGGACCGGCAACCAACTCTCCGCCTCGTTCTCATTGCCAACCCGGCAAAGCGTCGCCAGGTTGTCGATGATGAGCAACTCCACGCCGGCAAGGAGGGGCTCCAATGGAGTGGCCAGGTTCGGAAAGAACTCCTGTTACAGGTCTGGGGTGACGATCCGCAAGAAATCCGGAGCGGAGAGTTCCGCACCGAACCCCTTTAGGGAGTGTCCCGAAAACTGTGTAAACGCCCCTGGTTGACGTTTCAGCAGAGATAGTTTTTGAGCTTTTCCCGGAAAAACATCGAAAGCTGAGCCATGATTTCCTGCCAGTTCCTCGTTCGCATTGTCCAGTGCTTCTCGGCTTCGGCCACCACCAGATACAGGGCCTTGAACAGGGCGATCTCCGTCGGAAAGACGCTTTTCCCCTTCACGGTTTTTCTGACCCGGCTGTTGAGGCTTTCAATGGGGTTGGTGGTGTAAATCAGTCGCCGTACGCTTCGGGATAGTTGAAAAACGTCGCCAGTTCCGGCCAATGCCGTTTCCAGGACAGCACGACATGGGGGTACTTCCGCCCCCAGGTTTCCTCGAACTCGGCCATTGCCATGTATGCCATACGGCTCGGGGAAGCGCCTCCACGTGGGGACATCGCCGCCCTTCGTGGAATCGAGGGCGCGCGGATGCGAGAGATGTACAAGCTGTTGGCCAGGCAATACGGGATTCCCTGGGAGGGAAGGCGGTATGATCGCAACTGTCCCGAGAAGACGAATGCCGTGAACATGGCGGTCAACCATGCGGCTGTCGCGACTAGGGCCGCCGCTGAGATCGCCGTCGCGGCAACGGCGACGATACCCCAGCTCGGGTTTATTCATGAGGATTCATCCCTTTCCTTTGCCCTTGATATTGCAGATTTATTTCGGGATGAATTCACCTTGCCCGTGGCGTTTGGAGGTTACAAGCGCTGTTTGGAGGATGCATCGCTGGTATTGGAGCGGGAAGTCCGCACGCTGGCCGGAGCAACGATGCGTCGTAACGGTCTGATTCCATCAATGATGAACGGATCAAGGAGCTTCTTGGTGCCGATGACCGTGGTGGTAACACGTAACGTTTCGGGACGAACGCGCGGTTTTCTTGCATCGTGTATGCTGGAGGTCGCGCCAAGTGTATACTGTGCGCCCCGGATGTCGAAGGGGGTTCGCGACCGAGTGAAAAGCGTTCTTGACGATTGGTTCTTGGCCGAGTGGGCGTGCATCACGCGTACTGCTTTGGGCTGAGGGTGGCATGCCAGCCGGGCAAGGCGTTTATGTGCTTGGTACGCCGCCGTATGCGTTGTTGGATTATGACGGATTCATCGTCAGCCGGCACCCATGCCTTGGCAAAACGTAACCGCTAACATTAGGTGACATTTATTATTGTGCAAGAGTCTTCCCCGCCTGTGCGGGGGGAGTCCCTGGAAGGTGAGATTGCCTGGAGGAGGGGAGGAAGCTCTCCTCCCCGTGGTCAATCCACTGATTCCTCGTACCCAAAAGCGCGGCGAGCACGCTCTTGTGACGGCCCCTTTCCTCCCTTGTTGGGTATCAATAGGGTATCAAAAAGAAAAAGGGCTTACGGCGTTTCTTCCGTAAGCCCTTGAACTTCCTGGTTGCGGGGGCAGGATTTGAACCTGCGATCTTCGGGTTATGAGAACTAAAAGCAGTTTTGATGCTGGTTTGCATGGAAGGGTATTCAGTTTGAAATTATTGGAATTTTAGAATGTCGATTGCTATTGACTTGTACTAATTTTGACCTATTTTGGCCTTGTGTGTGGGGGATAGTGTGGGGGACGGATTGAGCCTGAACCCAAGGAAAGACGCCACCACGCGAGGGGCACCATGCCAAAGCAGGAGCGTTTCAAGACCGACTATCCGGGCGTGACATATATCATCGGAACGGCCGTGGCCACCGGCAAGCCTGAACGCATCTATTTCATCCGCTATCGCCGCGACGGGAAATCCATCGAGGAGAAAGCCGGACGCCAGTTCCAGGACGCCATGACCCCGGCCAAGGCAGCGCGGATCAGGGGGGAACGGATTGAAGGCCGGGCTTTGTCGAATCAGGCGCGCCGGGATGAAGCTAAGGCCGCCAAGGAAGCCGAAGAAGGGCGCTGGACCATCGCCAAGTTGTGGGAGGCGTACAAAGCCGGGAAGCCTGGCCTCAAGGGCATCGTGACCGATGAGAACCGCTTCAAGAATTTCGTTCAACCTTCCTTTGGCGACAAGGCCCCCTCGGAGATCATCGCTCTGGACGTGGACCGGCTGCGGGTGAAACTCCTCAAGACCCACAAGCCGGGCACGGTGAAGAACGTCATTGAGCTCTTGCGGCGGATCATCAATTTCGGCTGCAAGAAGAACCTCTGCCCGGGACCAGGATTCATCCTGGAATTACCCCGGGCGCAAAGCCTCAAGACAGAGGATCTCGCTCCCGAAGAACTGGCCGAGTTGCTCAAAGCCATCGATGCGGATGATCATCCGTACGCTGGACCCATGATGCGCCTGGCCCTCTTTTCGGGGATGCGCAAGTCAGAGATGCTCAAGCTCCGCTGGGCCAACGTAGATTTCCGCAACGGCTTCATCCTCATCCCTGACGCCAAGAGCGGCCGGGACGAGAAAATTCCCCTGAGTGACCCGGCACGGGAAATCCTGGACTCCCTGCCTCGGGATAGCGAGTTCGTTTTCCCAGGACGGGCTGGCGGTCAGAGAGTTTACATCCAGCGCAACGTCAACCGCATCCGCGACCGAGCCGGCCTACCTAAGACCTTCCGGGCCTTGCACGGCCTGCGCCATGTTTACGCCAGCATGTTGGCCTCCTCGGGGCAGGTGGATATGTACACCCTGCAAAAGCTCCTGACGCACAAATCCCCGCAGATGACACAGCGTTACGCGCACCTTCGGGACGAGGCCCTGAAGCGAGCGGCGGACGTGGCCGGCGAAATAGTGAATGGTCTTTTTGCGGAGATAGAAAAAGCCCCGGTGCGCAAGGTGGTCCCCATAGCCAAGGGGCAACGGTAACGCCGCAAGGCAAGGAGATTTTATGGGCATCCAATACCAGACAGACGAAGACGGCAATCGTATTGCGGTTGTTATTCCGATAGAAGAGTGGAAGGCTCTGCAAGAACGTATCAAGGAGCCAAACGACGAAACAATCGAAGCAATGAAAGATGCACAACTTCATAAGGTCACAACAACTTCTATTGGTCAATTGGCAAAAGACTGGGAGTCGGCAGCGTGCGAGAGCTAGTCGAGACATCTGCTTTTAAGCGAGACATTAAGCGGTTGGCCAAGTCTGGTCAATATTCAATAGATGAGCTGTTGTCTGTTGTGACAGATCTTGTTGAAGGAATGCTACTTGCCCCAAAATATCGTGATCATGCATTAAGCGGCGACTGGGCCTTTCATCGAGAATGTCATATCCGACCAGACTGGCTACTTATCTATATGCAATACCCAGACGAGATTATTCTTGTACGCACAGGATCACATTCTGATCTTTTCCGGTAGGAAACGGTGAACTCTGAGCAATTAAACGGAGAGAAATTGTCATGCGAGAAGTTCCATGACCATGCTTCGTGATTACCAACAGGATTTGATCGAAGACCTTCGCGGCAATCCTGGCGAGGCGGCCCTTTATTTGGCGGCAGCCCTGGAGGAAGGCGACAGCGAGGTTTTACGCTTGGCCTTGCAGGATGTGGCCGAGGCCCTGGCGCTCACTCTCCCAAAGGAGGACGGGGAAGCCATTTGCCGTCTGATAGATGGCCTTGCCCGTGCAGGCATCAAACTGACCGTCAAGGCAGCCTGACCTTTCAACGGTGGATAGGAAAGCCCCTATGGTACAACTATCCCTGCGCATTCCCGATGATGTCTTGGCCGCACTGCGACTCTCCCTGGACAATCAAGACAAGATCGGTGGCGAACTGCTCATGCTGGCCGCCGCCAAGCTCTACGAGATGGAGCGGCTTTCCTAGGGAGCCGCTGCCCGTCTGGCCGAGATTCCAAGGACGGTGTTTCTCGCCCGCCTGGCTGAGTATGGCGTGGGCACCTTTGATCTGGCCAAAGAGGAGTTGCACGGGGATGGTAGCCGCATACTCCAAAGCGCCCGGGAGGCCTTGGCCATCGCCCGGGGAGAAATGCCCCAGGTCGCCAATGAGTTGAGCAGCGATGCCTCTCCCGTCGTTCCTTGGAAGGTCGAAGCCATCAAGCCTTTGCCGGGCTATCGGCTTGAAGTGACGTTCGCGGACGGACTTCGCGGTATCGTTGACTTATCTGACGTTCCCCATGTGGGTGTTTTCGCCTCATGGGATGACCCTGCTTATTTCGAGCTGGTGAGCGTCAATCCCGAAACCAAGACGGCCTGCTGGCCCAATGGCGAGGATGTGGCCCCGGACGCCATGTACGACGAGGTGAAGCAGCGCCAGGCATCCGCTGCGTAGTGACCTAACTCTTCCAGGGCCTAGCCGACGTCTGATCAACGCTGGCGAAACGCCGCTTCCCTTGGCGGCCTGGCCCTGGGATTTTCAAGGGGATATGCTGAAGGGAGCTTATTATGCCTGATTTAGATATACTAGACAAAAGTCAAGATGACGCTTTGGCAGAAGTTATGGAAAAGATAATGTTTCCAAATGATGAACATTTAGCTGATTGCTATCACTATATTAGAATTTCTAAGAAACATGTGGCAGATGATTTGTTTTGGTCTGAGTTATCCGATCCTACAACGGGATGGTTGAGAGCTAGGTATGTTCGTTCGATTATGAATAAGCTATTAAATTGCCCATCGCTATGCGAAATGAAAAAAATTCAAGAGAAAGCATTCGCAGAAAGTTTTGTTGTTGGCCTTGTAATGATGAATATGTATAAAATGTATCTGCTTGGAGAAGAGGCTAGCTTAGGAAAAGCTGCATATGCAACAAGAATTATAATAGAAAAATTACAAATAAGCCTTCCAAAAAGTAATATTGAGAAAAAAGTT
>Ga0183096_1001383_pt1 | contig 21139 bp, 13 predicted proteins | sample Biomet5_FD_127791 | JGI IMG/M metagenome (GOLD analysis project Ga0183096, IMG submission 127791) | Microbial communities from bioreactor (seeded with sewage sludge) at LBNL, California, USA - Biofuel metagenome 5 (version 2) (version 3) | ecosystem: Engineered > Bioreactor > Anaerobic >... | reverse complement strand
GCTCACTTTTGCTTGCATAATTGTATTTTTTTGGCAAAGGTAAATAATAATTGATTTTTGGCAAGGGTAAAATCTTACCTTTGCACCTTCATTAAAAAATCAATTAGTCTTTCAAAAATATCATGACGAATAATATAAAAATATTAGATAAAGAGTTTTCTATTTTTATTTCCGCCGCCGAAATTGAAACCGCTGTGGACAAGGTTGCTCAACGAATAAATACCGATTTGAAAGGGAAAAATCCTTTATTTATTGTTATCCTAAACGGAGCCTTTATGTTCGCTTCCGATTTGATGAAAAAAATCACCCTCGATTGCGAAGTATCATTTGTAAAACTTTCATCTTATGCAGGGACAAGCAGTTCGCAGAATGTAAAGAAGTTAATCGGAATAAACGAAGAACTCCACGGACGTTCGATAATCATCGTAGAAGACATCATAGATACCGGTCTTACTATGGAGAAATTAATTGCTGACATCCAAAAACTTCAACCCGACGATATCCGCTTGGCAACCTGTCTTTTTAAACCCAATGCTTTTCAAAAAAGCTATCCCATTGATTACGTGGGAATAGAAATTCCTAACGATTTCATTGTTGGTTATGGGCTGGACTACGACGGTTATGGGCGAAATTATCCGGAAATTTATAAGATTGTTTAATTATAAAACTTTTAAAATGCTTAACATCATTATGTTTGGCGCTCCCGGCGCAGGCAAAGGAACCCAAGCAATAAAAATTGCCGAAAAATATCATTTAATTCACACTTCCACCGGCGATATTCTGAGAGCCGAAATCGGCAACAAAAGTGAACTGGGTATGAAAGCCAAGACGTTCATGGACAAAGGCGAATTAGTTCCCGATGCCGTACTGATTGACATCATCCGTTCGGTAATGGAACGGAATAAGACGGCTAAGGGTTTGGTGCTGGATGGTTTTCCGCGCACCCTGGTTCAGGCGGAAGAACTTGATAAAATGCTTAACGCTAACCATACTCCGGTAAGCTTGGTTATCGCCCTCGAAACAAAGGACGAAGAACTCGTCACCCGTTTGCTGAAACGCGCTATGGAGACAGGCCGTGCGGACGATAAAGAAGACGTGATTAAACAACGATTACAGGTATATAAAAACCAGACCGAACCTCTGATTGCTTATTATAAAAAACAGAACAAATTCCATCCGGTACATGGCATCGGAAGCATAGAAGGAATTTTTGCCGATATTTGTAAAGAAATTGACAATTTAATTAGTTGTTAGTTGATAGTTGTTAGTTGATTGTTATCCCGGGAACTAGAAATTCGTCAATCGTCAATCATCAATAAACCATCAACTAACAATAAACAACAAACAACTACCATATGAGTACTTCCAACTTTGTAGATTACGTCAAGATATTTTGCCATTCAGGCAACGGTGGACCCGGCTCCATGCACTTTCATCGCACCAAGGGAAATCCTCACGGAGGTCCCGACGGCGGAAACGGCGGCAGAGGAGCTCATATTATTTTAAGAGGCAATAATCAGTTCTGGACGTTGCTGCATCTGAAATACACCAAGCATATCCTGGCGGATAACGGTGAAAGTGGCAGTAAAAACCTGAGAACCGGAGCCGACGGTAACGATATAATTATTGAAGTTCCGTTAGGCACCATCGCCCGCGACGCTGAAACAGGCGCTGTTGAATGCGAAATTACCGAACACGGTGAAACCATCATCTGGATACCTGGCGGAAGAGGTGGAATGGGTAACGATCATTTTAAATCGGCTACCTTCCAGGCTCCTAAATTTGCCCAGCCTGGCGAACCGGGTATAGAAGGTTGGAAAATACTTGAACTGAAACTTTTGGCAGATGTGGGTTTGGTCGGTTTTCCCAATGCCGGTAAATCAACCCTGCTTTCGGTACTTTCGGCTGCCAAACCCGAAATTGCCAATTATCCGTTCACCACCCTGCGACCAAACCTTGGCATCGTTAGCTATCATGACAATAAATCGTTTGTGATGGCCGACATCCCAGGGATTATTGAAGGAGCTTCCGAAGGCAAAGGACTTGGATTACGATTTCTCAAACATATTGAACGTAACTCTGCCCTGCTTTTCCTTATTCCTGCCGACTGCGATAATATCAAAAAGGAATACGATATTCTGCTGAATGAGCTAAAACAATATAATCCCGAACTGCTCGACAAGGAAAGGATTCTCGCTATTTCCAAATCCGACCTTCTGGATGAGGAACTGATGGATGATGTGAAAAAGAACTTGCCGGATGTGAGTTCCGTCTTCATTTCATCGCACACCCAGCAAGGGTTGATGAAGCTAAAGGATTTGATTTGGAAAGTACTAAATGAAAGTTGATAGCTAAGCCGGAGGCTTAGTCCCGACCTTTTCGGGATTGCTGGTTGATTGTTGAATAACGCAGAAATTGGAGAACTTTACAAACTTTACAAATAATCACATGGATATCTTCATTTTTTTTACACAATCCGGACTAACAAAGCCTATAGGCTTTCAATTTAAATTTTTTCGGTTATATCTCTCTAGCGTTAGTTACTACCCCAAAATCCATATCCAACGCTTCGAAATGCTTACGTCCACATTTAATTTTATCTGCTTCTGAATTACGGAGCTTCTCGAAATCCTTAGTGCCTTTAGTTTCACGAACAAGATAGATTTTGCTTTCATCATATTTTACAATTGCCCAATCCGGGTTATAATCACCTATGGGCGTTTCAACCTTGAACCATCGCGGTAATTTTACAAAAAGCTTAATATCATCTCTTTTATCAAGCGCTTCGGCAAAACTTCGTTCCACTTCGCTGTCAAATACCACTGCATCATAAACTGATTTTTTTACATCAAGGCGACTTGAAAGATAGCTTAATACTTCTTCATCTTCAAACAACCTCATGCTCCATTCCTGGTCTGCAATTTTTTCGTACTTTATTCCATCAATAATTAGCTTATGTAATTCATTGTTTATTATTCCGGCAATGGAATCCATGTATTTTTGCGGATTAATAACAAACTCTGCCAATCGTTCAGATTCAGAAAGAATTTGAACAAGAGTTTTTCTGGTAAGCTCAGTTTCTCTTTGTAAATAAGCGATGATGTCCGGCAAGCCTCCAGTATAGGTGAGTTTGTAATTGGAATTGCGGGTTTCATTTGCTGTAATTCCCTTCAACTCCACATCCAATTGTGCATCTCTGTATGAAACACTAATTGATTCTATCCTCTCCATTCCCTTTATTGACTTAATGCAATTTCTTACAAGCTCAGTGGTTGAGTATTTAACCTGGTATGTTGTTTTAAATTTTATCCGCCTCCATAGTTCCTCAAAATCTTCATCAAGAAAAACTTGCTTATTTATTTTAAGTGGTTTTGCGTCTTCTTCTCGTTTAATATGCCGTTCTAATTGGTAGGATTGCAAAACAGTGATTATTTCTGATTCAAGTTCTGAAAATTCAGGAGACATGTTCAGGGTAAAATCTGTCTTTCGTGGATCAAAACTGTTTTGAATTTTTCCGGCATTATCAATTAATCCGTTATTTCTTAGTTCTTCCCATATTTTCATTGATGTTTCTCTTCCTAATACTTCTTCTTTATCGTCAACCATGTGTGAAAGTTTGGAAAAGCCAATCTGTGGAATTTTGCCAAAAGTAACCCCGCAGTCTTCTTCATACTCTGATTGCAACGACTTGGCAAAATCTTCGTAACTCTCATTGGCAATAACATGTAGCTTATTCAGGTTATCATCAAAAACCCTCTCTCCATCTTGATTTACAGGGAGGCGAAGTCCGCGCCCGATTTCCTGACGCTTCTTCAAAGTTGAACGTGTCTCGTTCAAGGTACATATCTGGAAAACATTCGGATTGTCCCATCCTTCACGTAATGCAGAGTGCGAAAAAACAAATTTCAGCGGTTCTTCAAGTGATAGTAATTGTTCTTTATTCCGCATAATCTTAGCATAAGTATCATCGTCTGCCTGTGTATTTCCGGCAGTGTCCTTTACAATCCCTTTTTTATCTTGTGAAAAATACCCATCGTGAATTTGCTCTACCGGAAATTTAGTTAATGGGTTATACTTCTCCAGTTTTATCAGATCAGCATAATGTTTTTCAAACCATATTGCAAATTTGCCTTTCTGGGGTTTCCCATCTTCATCGTATGCTCTGTAATTGGCTACCCTGTCAATAAAAAACAAGGATAGAACCTTTATCCCCTTATCTTTCAGTTGAAGTTCCTTGTCAAGATGCCTTTGAATGGTATTTCTGATTTGAATTTCCATCAAATCCTCTTTTATACCGCCCATTTCCATACCAAGATTTAACCTTTTACCATTAGCAAAATCAATAAATTCATTTCCGGGTTCGGCACTAATATCGGTAATTTCAAAGCCATTGCGGTAAATTTCCCGTTCATTGGAAATGGTAAAAAGGTCAACACCTTGTTTTACTTTTATCTTCTTCTCTTTAATCCCTGAGGTTGTATTACAGTGTATAAGAATCTCGGCAATAATTCCCTTTTTGTTGTCGGTTTTCAAAAGCTTAACATAAGCATCATTGTTTGAATTAGCTCCCATAACCTCTGCAACAACTATCTGTTTCACCAATCGGAGTTCATAAGCTTTTACTGGATCAAGTTTGTAAACCTGGTTGTACAAATTCCGGTGGGTTGCAGAAAATCTGAAAATACAAAGAGGATTCAGCGACTTGATAGCTTCTTGTGCTTTAGGAGTGTTATCCACACTTTGAGGTTCGTCAATAATGACAATAGGTTTTGTAGCCTGGACAAATTCGATGGGCTTTCTGCCGGAAAGTTTGTCACTTTCTTTAAAAATTACATTACTCTTTTTATCATCCTCACTATCCGAAAAATCTTTACGGAAGGCATCAATATTAATAATCATGATTTGAATATGATTGCTGGTAGCAAAATTGCGAAGCCGGTTTGCCTTGCGTGAATCATAAACAAAATATTCAAACCCAATGTTGTTGTACAATGCTTTGAAATGATCTTCGGTTATTTCAATATTTTTCAGTGCCCCTTCTCTGATCGCTACACTCGGTACAACAATAATAAATTTTTTAAAGCCGTATTTGCTGCTAAGTTCAAAAATGGTGCGCAGGTACACATACGTTTTCCCGGTTCCAGTTTCCATTTCAACAGAAAAATTGTACCCATTAGAAACAAAATCCACTTGTTGTGTAATATCAAGATCGTTTTTATCCTGAATTTTATTCAGGTTATGAAATAGATTTTCATCGGAAAGGATGAGATTGTTTCCCAATCCGAGATTTGTTTGTTGAATGCTTGTTTGCCCATGCTGGTCAATATTTGCAAGTTCAATGGCAAAATCTCCTTTATTTAAAGGTTGCCCATCAAACAAATCAACAATACTTGATATTGCCTGTAACTGGAAAGGCTGGGAGCTATCGAATTTAAGTTTCATAAAGCAGATTTGTAGGCTTGATCGGGATGATTGAGTGTGTCAGGGTACTGACGAAGTAATTTTCCCTGTTTAACCAGTTTTGGTAAAAAATCATTCTGGAGATAAGCCAAACTACGGCCTACAACTTTAGATATTTGATCAATGGTTAAATAATTTTCTTTACAGGATTGCAGAATTAATTCCTCCAATTTTTCTTTAGATAATCGTTTGGGTATTTTGTCGAAGGTGTCAAGGTTGGAACCCGAAGTGTCAAGGTTGGAACCCGAGGTGTCAAGGTTGGAACCCGAGGTGTCAAGGTTGGAACTTATTTCTAATTCATTAGGTTTTTGATATTCAGTATTTAAATGATAGACAGTCCATCTTCCCTTATTATCGGATAATAGATATCCTTGCTTACAAAGCTCCTGTAAGATTTTTGTAATATCAGAACGATGCATGTCAATCATGTATTGTAATCGGCTATTGGTAATTTCACCTTCAATATGACACGCGGCTAAAATGGTAAGTTCATCCTTGCCTAAAGCATCAATTTGTTCGCCAAACAATTCCCGAAGTTCTTTCAATGTTTCCTCAGGCAATATACTAAACATTGGAAGTTCAAGAACAATTCGATCTGGCTGAGATTGTATCAGTACATACGGGTTACGCCAATGAGCATATTCCCAACCTGACATAATCTTACTTACTCCGCTTCCGGCTTTTTCGGCGCTTCCAATCATAAGAAACATTTTCTGGAGACTTGGATTTCGACATTCACTAATACCCCCTTCGTAATATTGCCGAAGTGAAACAAGTAAAGTTCCCGGATTTGAAAATTGAAATGTATCTGCCTTATGTTCAATAATAAGATTACCCGGAGCAGAATAATCGGTATGAATTAATGTATTAACAAAAGCCTCACGTAAAGCAACATGTGCGGGTGTTTCATCCTGACGTCTGCCTTTGCTTATTTGAAAGGGTTTTGGAAGGCTGGACGAGAGACGAGGCCATACTTTTAAATAAAACTGGAAAAGGTTGGCTTCCCATGTGCCATCGGGATGAATGCGGTCGGTCCACCTTACTTCAGGGTCGGAGCTTAAAATTTCACGGAAATCGGGAAAGAAGTTAGGCGCGCATTCCTGATCTGTTATACTGGTTTCTTTACCAAACATTAGCATTCCTGCAAGGGTGAAGCCTTCTTTTTTTGAAACTCTGTCTTTCCTGTATCCACCCAGATTTCTTAAAAGCTCTATATTTTCGAGTGTTAACCATGGATGTGTTGGTTTGGCAGCAGCAAACAGTTGACGATATTGTTTTAAACTATTCAAATCAACATCTTCAATAGTAAAGCCTTCGAGGATACGGCTATCGGAGTGTGTTGTTATATCAGCATCAGCTAACATGCGCCGTACCTCTTCTCGTGTACAGCGATAATCGCCCTCATGATTACGTTTGTAAGTATTGTCAAAAGGCTGACGGGTGAGATAAACAGGACGTTGTGTTCGTTTAGCAGCAGGAATATTGAAGGCTAAAAGATCTTTGTTTTCGGCAGTAATAACTTGTACATCTTTTTCAGATAGCAAGTTAATGCTAACAGTATTAAGATTGTTTACATTATCCCAAAAGTGTTTTTTGTACTTGTTAATAGTAGCTGCATCCAAACCTTCAATTTGCAACATGCCGCGGCGCTCCCTGACCCCAAGAATGATGAGCCCTCCTTCCGTATTAGCAAATGCAGAATATGTTTTCCAAAAATCATCCGAAAAACCTGCTCTTGCCGATTTATATTCAAGCTCTTCCGATTCATTATTAGGGAAAGTCCCGTTTATAGTAATTAATAACGGGTTATCCAAAAAATCGAATATGCTTAACTGCGTATTTTCCATAGCTATAAATTATTATACCGTTTGAAATTTAACCACCCCTTTACTTTTCATTATCTGAACCGCATTGGATTTTAGCTGGTCGTTATTATGAAAGCCTTCATCGAGGCAAACAACCCTGATTGGTTTGCGCTCGGCAATGGCTTTGATAAGTTCGTTGGTTATCGCTTTTTCGAGACAAATCAACAATTCACCTTCAGCAATACTGAAAACAGTTTTTCCCTCGATCTCAATTTTTTCGATGTCGGTTGTTAACTCGAAGCCCGATTTGAGCAATATTTCATAAAGCAATGCTTCTTGGCTTGCCTGTTCCGAAATATGATCTACATGCAACTCCAAGGCTGTTTGTATGGCTTCCGGGGTTTTCGCTACATTGCTATCCCAGAGTTTAAAGTTAGAAGGTGCAAGTTTATAGACTTTAAAACCCAAATCAGGAGGGGTTGTTTGTTGTTCGTTGTCAGTAAACAGTTCTTCCTGTCCTTTTTTGGATTGTTCTTCCCGTCCTTTTTTAATGTTGGCAATTACTCTGCGGATACGCTCCTTTCCTATATCGGCAATGTTTTTATAGCCGGCTTTGGCGGCTTCGCTATTTTCATCAACAGGTTGTGGTAATTGTACACAAATAAAATTTCGAGAACCTCCAAAATTTTTGTTGAAAGATAAAACAGAATGTGCAGATGTACAGGATCCAGCAAAAAAATCTAAAATAATACTATCAGCATTAGTACATAATTGTATCAACCTATCTATTAATGTTATTGGCTTTGGGAAATCAAAATATTCACCTTCCGGAAAAAGATATTTTAAATCCTTCTTTGCTGAGTCATTACTCCCAACTTCACTAAATTTCCAAAGTGTTTTTGATTTTGTTCCTTGTTGAACTTCTGTCAAAAACCTTTTAATATTAGGTTGAGAATCACCATCTTTTCCAAAATAAATACGATTATCTTTAATAAGGGAAAGCGTATCGTCCTCCCTGTAAAGCCAATGTTTATTTGACTCTGGCCAAAATGATTTTCCAGTTGGTGATTTAATTTCATATCTCCCATTTTTTCTTTCTCCTTTAGCATATAAAGGAATTGGCTTCCATACACCTCGTGAATCATTATCTGGATTGGAATATCTTTCATCCATTTCCTTTGTTCTTGGAAGAAGTTTTAGTTTTGAATCAGTTGCGTTCTTTCCAAACAATAAAATGTATTCATGACTATCCGAGATTTGAGAACTATCATTTTTTGTTGTGTACATTTTCTCCCATACAATTTGTCCAATGAAGTTTTCTTCACCAAAGATTTCAAGGCATAATTTTTTAAGATTATCAACTTCATGGTCATCGATCGATATACTTATGTAACCATCTTCTTTGAGTAAGTTTTTTGCAAGAAACAATCGGGGGTACATCATGTTCATCCACTTACTATGAAATCGTCCATCAGTATCTGTATTTGTTCCAAACTTCCTGCCTTCGCTATCAACCTGTCCTGTATATTCGAGGTAGGTTTGAAGGTTTTCGGTATAATTATCAGGATAAATAAAATCATTCCCCGTATTGTAAGGCGGATCAATGTATATCATTTTGATTCTTCCTAAATAGCTCTTTTGAAGTAGTTTCAAAACTTCTAAGTTATCGCCTTCGATAAACAAATTGTCTGAGCTCCCCTCTAGCTCCCCCGAAGGGAGAGAACAAAAGCCTTCGCCCACTTGGTAGGGTGTACCATCGGGTTTTAAGCTTTCCTCGGGGCAGGGCACAAGTGTGGCAATGCTTGGTTGCTGAATGGTACGGAAACAGTCGGCTTTGCCAGGCCAGTTCATGCCGTAGCGTTCCTTGCCAGTATCCACTTCTTCGCCAAGCGTTAATTTCAGGCGTTCCCAGTCAATTTTACTGCCTTCGGTAAATATTTCGGGGAATAATTCTTTCAGTTTTGCAAGTTGCGAATCTTTTATATCCATTGAATGGAGATCAAATTTTTCTATTTCTATCATATTTTATAATATTCTTTAAGGTTCAATTAATGGGTAAAGACGTATTGATCCGCTTTTAGTTTCCCAGTATGAACCTGATTTACATCTATCGGGTAAATTGCCATCAACAGGGCAAATGAGTAATTCGGCAAATTTAATTGTGGCTTTTGCAAAATCTTCAATATCGCTATCACCAACTAATGCACCATCAAAAGTAAAATGCGCTCCTACTTGATTCCGAATTGCCTTTAAGCTTTTAATTGAATCAACAATTGTTTTTAAGAATATTTCTTCTGTGAATTTTTCGGTGCTGTATTTGCCCGTTGGCAATAGTTCCATTTTTTGAACTTTCAGCTCTTTCAATAAATCTTTAGATAGGCAATTTAAAAGCTCACTTAAATTAAAATCGTTGCCTGCTTTTCGTTTTAAGCGACATTGAAAATTATAAGTAAGGAAATCTAATAATGATTCCAAAAATCTACCAGTTACACCCGATAAGTTTTCCCTATGAAAATTTTCGGGAGCAGCCAGGTAAAATTTAATTTCATCTAATATTAATTGGGGTTTTGCCAAAGTAATCCCTCTTTCTCTTGACCATCCTCGTAATTCTACAAATTGAATATTGGAATTTGGAGCCCTGTTATTGCGATAGCGTTCCCGCCAGGGACGGTAATGCGTGGAAATAAAAACATGAACAAAATACTCTGCTTGAATATGAATAAGGTCGATTATTCTATCCAAATGTTTTTCATCAACCGACATTATGACATCATCTAAAATTAATATTACATCTTTATTACTCTCTCTTTTTGCAAGTGCAATAAAAATACAAATACCCAATGTGTCCAAGTGTGATTCGCTATAAACAGACTGTGGCGTTATATTCGTTTCTGTATAAAAATTTGCAGTAAGGTTTAATGAGCTTTGAAAATTATGGTTTAAAAACAATTTCACATTACCCAAACCTTCATTGGGATGAATGGTCTGATACATTACTTCGACATCATCTGATATTGAATTTAACTCATTATCAATAAAACTCTTGCGTGTGCTTTCTATGATGGCCAATGCAGCTTTGGCAAGCTTTAATAGTTTTTCTAATTCCTTACACTTTCTAGTAAGTTTTACAATACTGTCATAATTCGATTTAATAGAATTATGAAGCACAACAGATTTATTAATTGATTGATTGTGTTTTAATAATTTTTCAATTTCAGGTATTAGCTGCGGTTGAATATTTATAAATTCTTTGTAATAATCTTTAGTATCGGTTGATTCTATAATTCCGTTGAACAAATTATTAAAATCGAACGCTATTAGCAATATTGAAGCATTTTTAAAAGAGGTTATTTGAGTATTGAAAGGCTCAATTTGCGAATGTAATCTATTGTATAAGCCCGTTTTTAATTCGTTTGTAGTTTTTACGGCTTGTGTTAATTTATTTAGTTCTTGCATCTTTGATATCCTATCATTGACACTTTTTAACAGTAATTCCCTTTCGCTGACTTTTTCACAAACAGGGCATTTGTCAATAGTTGTTTTTGATGCAAGAAAAGCCTTAGTTTCATTCAACAGAGAGAGCAAATTAGCTTCTGCGTTTGGGTTCTTAAGCTGATATTCTTTTAAGCTATTTTCCGCTAAATTTAAATTAATAATAGCAACATTATATTTTGCTTTTTCTGCTTTTATATTCGAAACGGTTGTTTGAAGCGTATTCCATATTTGTAAAACAGTATTATTTTCTTGCAGTTCTTTATTGAGTTTTGAATTATCCTTTTGAACTTCTGTTTGAATCCAGACCTTTAAATCGTTAAGTGGTTTTTCTTCTTTTTCCCAAATATCATTTAATGTATGTTTTGCATCAGATAAACTCTTGGTATTTTGGCCAAAATCCCTATCCAAAGAAACTATTAGTTTTTTTAATTCCGATTCTGCTTTTTGAATATTTGAAACATCTATGAAAGATGACAAAACCTTATATCGATCAGATGGCGTACTTTCAATAAACGAAGTTATCTGGGCTCTTCGTAAGGCTTTTAACTTTGGTAAATCAGTATTTGGAGATTTAATTATTTTATTAGAAGTCGCAGAAAGTGTTGCTTTATATGTTTGACTATCTGTCTTTAATTCTATCAGCAACTCGTTGGTTTTAGTTCCTAAAGATTTAAGAAATGAATGATCTATATTTGATTTATCGTCTAAAGAGCCAACACTATCTGTACATAAACAAACTAAAGCATCAGCAATTGACGATTTACCATTGCCGTTTTCAGCATAAATCAATGTTATTTTTTTGTCTTGGCTAAAATGCAGTGTTACTGGTTTCGTTGCTCCTCTAAATGCGTTAATATACAAACTACTTAGTTTCATCTTCGGATAATTTTTCTGAGTTTCTCATTTGTTGCTCAAAAATCAATTTCCAATCATTTTCCTTAATTGTACCATTGGTAATTTGATTTTCGACATTCTTTTCATTGATTGAAATGAGTTCGGTTTCTTTTAGTTGCCTCACTATTTCTTCCGCAACCGCTTTATTAATATTACTCATGCGCTATTTTAAACTCCATCTTATAATGAATAACTCCTTTTGCAGTAAAAATTGTTTAAGTTTTTTTTCAATTTCGTCAATTAGCTTGTCTTTGTTTTTTTCAATTTCTTTTGCCGAATTGTCATATTCCTTCCAGGCTTCGTCCCTATCGGTTTCAAGTTTACGTTTGTCTTTTTCCAAGTTGAGCTTTTCGGGCAAATTAGGGGCAAGTCGCACCTGCTTTCTGAGTTCTTTAATTTGATCGTCAAGTTCTTTAAGTGTTAACTTGAGAGAACTTCGTTTGTCATCGCCCCATTTATCAAGCTTTTCAAGTTCCGCTTCAAAATAACTTCCATTGCGTGTGCTTATATCATCAATAATCCCTGATTTGACTTGTTCATAATGCTTTTTAAGCTCTTTTTTTATCCCTTCTAAGTCGTCAACCTTTGAAAGTTCAGCCTCGGTAGCAGGTAATGAAAAAAACCGCTGGCACTGGTCTGTATCCATTAGTTCTCCTTTTTCGGTAATGCCCGAAAGGATAACATAATCCTCTGCATCGAAGGATGTAATGGATAAACTTGTAGCCAACAGCCAGCCTGATTTTCCTACTAATGATTCGAGTATTGTGATTTTTTTAACACACCCCGAATAATCGAATATTAATTCTTTTTCATCTAATTGCAGGTTTTGGCATTCTGCAATAATTTTAGCAGCCAGGGGGTGATGCATACGGTAAATGTTTGCATCCTCAATATTTTTACCAATACGGTATGGACCGGAATGTATTTTCTCCGCAGGAAACGGGTTTTCTCTCAGTGTAAACGAATATTCACTCTCGGAGAAATCGGCATAATCGTTTAAATAATATCTGGTAAGTTGCCAAAGCCATTGTTCGTATTTTGAACGGTATTCCCTGCTTTCGTCAAAACTAATGCGAAGCTTGTCGTGAACTTCCTCATCAAAGTTTTCGAGCAACTTTTGACGGGTTTGGTTCATCTCGCTGCTTATTTGTGTTTCGAGTTCTCGTTGCAATTCATCAAACGATGCCTGAATAGCATCGAGTGTTCTGCATTCCTGATAAATCCGGGCAATTCGTTTTTCAAAATCAACACCATTTTCAATACTACCCAACACTTCATCGCTTGTACCAAAGACACCGCTGAAAAGGTTAAATTTATCGTGCAACAATTCATATACTCTCACATCGGCGGCATTGGCTTTATTCAGAAAATTTACCACCACCACATCATATTTTTGACCGTAACGGTGGCAACGACCAATACGCTGTTCAATACGCTGCGGATTCCATGGCATATCGTAATTTACCACGAGTGAGCAAAATTGAAGGTTAATGCCTTCGGAAGCCGCTTCGGTTGCAATCATTATTATCGCTTCTTCTCGGAAATAATCAACTAATGCAGCGCGCATATCGGCAGTTTTTGAACCTGTAATACGGTCGGTATCTTTATAGCGCAACATCCATTTTTTGTATATTTGCTTTGATTCCGGATCATTATTAGAACCATTAAAAAGTACAATCTTGCCTCCGTAACCCTTGTTTTCAAGAATGGATTTCAGATATACCTGCGTTCGGGTACTCTCAGTAAAAATAATGGCTTTTCGGGCTGCACCAAGTTCAGTGGCTTTTGCAAAAGCAGTTTCGAGAGCAGTTAGTAGTTTTTCACCTTTAGAATTCTTTTCAATGGATTTAGCGAGTTTTTCAAATTCTTTCAGGTTTTCAATCTCGATTTTAATTGCATCAATATCTTCCGATGAATATTGCTTTTCGGGTTCTTCCTCTCCATTTTCATCATCCTGCCACTCGTCCTTTAACTCATCAAAGGTTTCGTAATCCTCGGCAATTGTATCAACAAAAGGGGTGGCCTTTTTATGGTTATTTACAATACGTTCAAGTTTATCGGCTAATCCTTCAAGCGTGCCGGAAATGGCATAAGTTGAAGAAGCCAATAGTTTACGAAGAATGAGGGTCATTAATTGCCTCTGACTTGGAGGCAGGGCGTATAAATTGGGGCGTTGGAGGTATTCAGAAACTAAATCGTACAAACGTTGTTCATCCTCTGCCGGATAAAACTCTTCTACCATTGCTGTACGGTTGGTGTATTTAATGTATTCTAATACCTGCCGCCTAAGCGTACGTTTGCAAATGGGCTTTAGCCGTTCCTTTAGCTCATTATATGTATTTTCATCTGTGCCGTTATTAACCCGGCTATATTGTGAGCGGAAACTCTTCAAGTCTCCAAAAGCATAATCATCAATGATACTCACCAAACCATATAGCTCAAGTAATGAATTTTGCAAAGGAGTTGCCGTAAGTAAAATTTTATTTCGTTCCTGTAAAGAGTTTTTAATTGAGTTACCGATTTTGTTGGAACTTTTATAAACATTACGCAAACGATGAGCTTCATCAATAACAACTAAATCCCAATTTACGGTTTGGATATACGCTTCTTTGGTACGGGCAAATTGATACGAACAAAGTACAATTGAATCCTGTATAAATGGATTTAGGTTATTCTTTTTTATGCAGTCGTTAAAAAACTTTGTTTCCAGTATCGCTGAAGATAAAAAAAATTTATCCAACAATTCCTGACTCCATTGTTTACGAAGGTTTGAAGGCGTAATAATAAGGATACGTTTTTTACGTTCGGCCCATTTCTGAGAGATAACTAAACCAGCTTCTATCGTTTTTCCCAAACCCACTTCGTCAGCCAATATGGCGCCTTTTGATAATGGAGACCGAAAAGCAAATAAAGCGGCTTCAACCTGATGCGGATTAAGGTCAACCTGTGCATCAACAAGGGTGGAGGCTAATTTCTGGATATTGTCAGATGAACAACGCTTGGTAAGTTCATAAGCGAAATATTTAGCGTGATATGGTGTTAAATTCATTATTGCAGGGAAATTTTAAATTTATCCAAAGTGTTAATACTTTGTTTTTATCGCATTAAAATTTTTTGAGTATTATATATTGGCCTTTATTTATAATTCTTCATTCAAATTAAACAACGTTTCTGGCTTATCGTAGCTTCCTTAAATTTACATTAATTATTATTGGAAAATTGTACAATTAAAACTTAAGTCGCCAAATTTAAAACTATTTATTTTAATTTGTACTTATTTACATTATTAGGTATACCCATAACCAAATAATTGTTTTATTTTCCATTTCTTATTTTTTTAAAAATTGCAGCTAAAATTCATTATTTCTTATCATTGTCTTTTATTATTCTCCTATAAAATTTATAGTTTCACTAAATTTCTTCACTTCTCTTTTACTTTACAAAAATCCTATTCCTGTTTAACGTCAGTCATTCATTATTTTTCCCCGCTAAATTAAAAAATTATTGAGTCTATACCGAAAAGTCTAATAATAAAAAATTTCGCCTGTCTTTCGTCTTCTGCCTGTTTTATTAAGCAATAGAACCTATAAATTGTCGTATAATTAAATTTGAATACCTTAAAAATAGAACACGGATTTTGCGGGTGTAGCGGATTTTAAAACGGATTTTTATCCCGACAAGGCGGAATGATTTCCAGACATATCCCTTCTTATTATTCATGCTTGCATGAATAAAATCAGCGTTTATCTGTTTTTTTCCGTGGAATCCGCGTCCTATTTTTTTTGATAAATAACATTCTATTTGTCCTATTATTTAACATCCGGATTATCTATGTTTCCTGTGCGATTGTACTTTTACTTCTGCCCTTGCATCCTTTCATAACATAAGCAAAATTTACCATTAATCATATCGTCTTCCCGATTCTTCTTCTCTTTTACAGATAAAAAACTCACTTTAATTTCAATATTTATTGGGTTAATTAAAATTAGTAACCATTTTTGATAAAAATCAAGAAAAAAAATTTTTGTTACATTTTCTTTTTTTTATACTTTTGTACAATTCATTTTTAAAAAAACAAATTAATACTTTTTATTATGATTGAAAAAAATTATAATTACCCTCATCTCGACATGTTGCAAGGGGGAAGAATAGTAAATTTGACGGTCGAAAAAAACATTGATCTGTTTACCCAACGACGGGGGTATATCACCCTTGAATATGTCAATGCTTTTGGAACTCGCATCAATAATGCGGCGGATTTAGTAGCTACCGACCGGAAAAAAGACCAGAAAGAAGACACTTTTTCCGTTGTAACGATACAAAAAGAAGCTACCGACCTGTTTACCGACTTTTTTGTCGATCTGCGCATTGCTTACCGCTCCAATAAGGATCGTTTGCAATTTATTTATCAGGCTTTGGATTATAATAAGTACTACAACAAGACAAAGAATCATAACCAGGAAGCTTTGGCTGCTCTTTTATTAACTTTTGGTAAAAATATAGGAGATTACCAGGCAGAACTGGTTGAAAAAGGTATTCTGCTAACCAATATCGAACGGTTGAAAAGCCTTGCCAAACCTTTCATCGCCGCAGATTCGGAACAGGAAAAGGAAAAACATGCCGGTGTAAAAGTTACCGAAGACATGCAGAAAGAATTAAACGCTATTTATGATGAAATAATGACCCTTTGCGATTTAGGGAAACTTATCTTCCGGAAAGATCCGGCGATGGCTGATCAATTTACCTTTAGTAAAATCATAGCCGGTTTTTCATCCGGTAATTCCAACTCCCCAAATAAGGGAGATGAACCCAAACCCGAAGAACCGGAAAATAAATAGGGTTTGCTAAAAAACCATTAAACCACGAAGTGGTTAACTATGATTAGTCCCGATAGCATATCGGGGTAAAAATGTTCTGCAAACCATGAACCTTGATATGGGGTTCAACAGGGTTATCATTGAACCCTTTCCGGGTTTATGACGATAAAATTGAATCATACCCCGAATTGCATTCGGGGCTATTCATATTAAATCCTTTCCGGATTTTATAAATTACAAATATCAGGATAAAGTTTTACAAGTGCACAGATATTGTATGATGAATCCAGTTTACCATTAGCTGAGTCAACAAATTCATTAGCGAGGTCAGAGCATCCTATTAGCAGGGTCAACAAATTCATTAGCGAAGGCAGGGCATCTCATTAGCAAGGTCAACATTTTCATTAGTGGGGTCAAAGTATCCCATTAGCAGGGGCAACATTTTCATTAGCGGGATCAAGGTATCCCGTTAGCAGGGTCAACAAATTCATTAGCGGGATCAGGGCATCTCATTAGCTGAGTCAACATTTTCATTAGCGAAGGCAGGTCATCTCATTAGCAAGGGCAACATTTTCATTAGCGGGGTCAAAGTATCCCATTAGCAGGGTCAACAAATTCATTAGCGGGATCAGGGCATCTCATTAGCTGAGTCAACATTTTCATTAGCGAGGTCAGGATATCCCGTTAGCAGGGTTAACAAATTCGTTAGCGAGGTCAGGGCATCTCATTAGCAGGGTCAACTTTATAAACCTTAAGAACCTTATAAACTTTACAAACCTTAAGAATCCTGAATCGCTTCGCTCGGGACTTCACTTCGTTCAGCCTTACAAAATAAACCTTACAAACCTTATAAACCTTACAAACCTTATAAACCTTATAACTTTATAAACTTTACAAACCTTAAGAACTTTACAAACTTATTTTCACTCTCCCCAACGCCCATTTACAAGCCTGTGCAAGCAGGCAACCGATAAGTGCGCCAACCAATCCGCCGGTAAGCACGTCGCCGGGAAAATGAACACCGAGATAAATACGACTATAACTTATCCAGGCCGCCCAGAATAGGATAAGCGGAATAAAGTAACGTACTCTTTTGCCCAGCATCCCGATAAGGAAAAGGGCTATTCCGAAATAATTGCATGCATGGGACGAAATGAAACCATAATCTCCGCCACATTTTCCTCTCACCAGATGAACCAATCCTTCCAATGCCGGCTGGTGACAGGGTCGCAAACGGTGAAAAATTTCTTTAAACAACTGAACAGAAATCTGATCGGTAAGGGCAATAAGCAACGCCACAAAAAGAACGACGATCCACGATTGCCTGCGATAATGCTTTACGACAAGGTAAATCAACAACAGATAAACCGGGAGCCAGGTAAGTTTGTTGCTCGACCAGTACATTACCACATCCCAAAACGCATTGTGTTTCCCGTTAAGGAAAAGAAACAAGGAAGTGTCTATGCTGTTCAGCCAATTAAACATTGCATTTGTAATCTGATCTATTGTTCTCTGTTATGCCGGCAAAAATACGGATAATTCTATTAGACCCTCAAGATTTTAAAAACCTTGAGGGTCTCTAATCCTTCAGGCAATAACTACGGTTTGTCCGGCAAAACAAACCTTATCTCCGGCACGTAGTTTATTTCGTCTCCGCAATTCCGTTTTGTCGTTAACGGTAACTTCTCCGTTATCAATCCTTAATTTCGCATCTGCGCCGCTCTCTACAAAATTAAGCAATTTCAGAAGCTTGTTCAATTCTATGTATTCTTCTCCGTTTAATTCAAAGGTAGTCATCAGTTAGGTTCTTTCTAAGGTATTAAACCCCGAAGGTTTTGGAAACCTTCGGGGTTTCTTCTATGATTATTTTTTAATCCTGGATTCATCAATCAGGTTAATATTTTTGTACAATTGTTCGCCAGTTCCTATGTTGTAGCCTTCGGAAACAAAATAAATCTGTCCACGGTCGTCCAGCAGCAAAATAACCGGCAAGTTATTGATTCTTCTGTTTCCAAGAGCTTTTTCCACTTTAGTAAGCAGAGTTTTATTCTTATCATAATAATAAACCGATTGTGCCGGCATATTCTTGTACTCGGCTTTTACCGACGCAGGTGTATGTTTTTTATCATTCAAAACAAAAGCCATACCTCCACCCCATTTTTCAAAGTTATCGCCAAGCAATTTAATATCCTTCATCACATGGTTGGTAGGTTCTTTGCCGGGTTCAATAAAACACAACACCATGCCTTTTCCATTGGAAATTTCAGACAGACTTATCTGTTTCCCATCAAAAGAAACGAGTTTGGTTTTTGAAACATCCAAAGTCCCCAAAAGATTGGGCTTTACGGTAAGCGGCCGCACTTCTATTTCAGCAGGGCGCTCCTGCCCGGGATTTACATTAAAGAAACTCACTTTGGAAAGCACGGTTCCGTTGTTCATCCGGTTACCGGTAACCATCATATAGTTGCCCACATCCACGGTCAACGAACAGGGAAGCGTTTTCAGGGTTTCATCAAATTCATAATCCAGGGTTTGGTAATCGCCGTCGTTAAACTTAGCAAGGGTATAATGCTGCGTATAAACCGGCGAAGTTTCGGCTGTATTGTCCGAATTGGAAAGGATTATCTTTCCTTTAGGGTTAGTAGTCACAGGCTTTTCGGCTTCAAAACTCACGTCGTTCCATTGACCGGCATGATAATATTGCGGGACTTTGGTAGCTGGTTCCAGGCGTGCGGGAATGCACAGGCTACGGCAAATAGCGACAAAAAGAATATTTCGGGAAAATTTATCGGATATCCCCAGTTTTAAAACTCCTATGGGTGAAATGGGCGTATTTCCATAATTAGCTTTATTATTGATGGTGATATATTGAAGTATCCACGAACTGATATTCACCGGATTCTTTTGGCATTCATTGATGAAATTAACATCGAAATAATTCCGGATAAAGCTTTTATAGGGAGAGATAATTTCGTAATCAATGCGAGGACAAAGGACATCGCCGGTAAAAATCTCTTCATCCATGGCCTTGGAATAATCCATAGCATTTTGCAGATGATCGGCAAGAAAAGCGGAAGGCGTATCTCTAAGATCCTTTTCGGATAAAGAAGCGAGAAGCTGAAATACATAGTCTCTTTGGTTGCCGGAAGCTTCTTTCATAAACTTCTGAATTTCGCTCCAGTTTCCCTGGCTTTCTTTCAGAAACATCCACGTGGTATCGGCGTTGTATTTTTCCGTTGCGGCAAAGGCACAGGCTGCAACCGAATCTATAAATGTAGCCCTGTAGGCATTGCGCAAGCTGTCTTCCTGTTTAAATCTAAAATCGTTTTCCTTGCGTCCCTGTTCGGAAGCCTCCTCAATGCTACGTTCCACGGGAGGAACCAGATCGAAAAGTTCTGTATATTCTTTTCCTGCAATTTTGTCGAGACACATGGTCAGGGTGTCGGTTTTTTCCACCGTAATCTTGCGGTAGCCAAAATCGTTGCTCTTATTTGCCCAGATAATCAGATCGCCGTAACCGGTTACCATGGAAACTAATCCCTGCCCGTTGGTATTTTTAACAGCTAATGGATAGAATTCCGCATAATTATACAATTTGAACTTTACCGTAGCATCCTTTACCGGCTTGCCGCTTTTATCGGTAACCTTTACATAAATTTTACGAACAGGAGCATAATTAGCAAGCAGGTTGATTTTGGTATAATATTCTTCCTTTGCCACCACTTCTTCAGGACCATTATAATCGCCAAAGACATTGGTATGAACCATCATCGCCCTTTTAGCCGGAGCCGAAAACCATGCCATATCCAACTGAGGTTCGGGTTCGCAGGCGCCCAGGAAATGCCATTTACCATCCACCCAAACTTCCACCCAGGCATGATTATCGTCCACATGCGCCCAACGCGGAGTATAACATTGGCGGGCAGGTATGCCCACCGATCGCAAAGCGGCAACGGTAAACGTTGATTCCTCGCCACAGCGTCCATAAGCTGTTCTTATGGTAGAAAGCGGAGCAGAAGTGCGCATATCGGTTGGCTGATAGCTTACTTTTTCATGACACCAATGATTTACTTCCAATGCCGCCTGTCGCATATTCATATTTATAATACGGTTTTTCAGTTCCCTGAAAAAAACCAGCCTCGCCGTATCAAGATTTTCATTATTAACTCTTACCGGCAGTACAAAATGGCGGAAGATGTCTTCGGGAACGGTCTTTCCCCAGCTAAAGGTATTCTTAGCTTCGATGGAAGTATTGATATTTTTTAGAAAATAATCGGGCGTCTGGTCGGCAAGATCAACCAGCGGCATATAAGCATATAGAAACTCAAAGTATTCCGTTTGTTTGGCATTTAATCCCTTAAGACATGATTTTACATCTCCGGCTATGCGGGGAGCCATCTCCATCTGTTTTTCAAATTGACGGTGAGTGCGAATAGTAACCAGATCCTGTTTCCCCTGGGCAAAAAGCAAAACGGGCAACAAACATAAAATGAATAATAGAGATTTTCTCATGTGCAAATAAACGGTTTAAAATGTAATAATAACCACGGCATCTAATATCGAAACGAAGTATCAACTCCCGGTTTAGCGCCAAAATTCTTTAACGTTTCCGAACCTAAGCCATCCCACAGATAAGGATGGACTAATAGCTGATATCTTTTCGGAGCT
>Ga0183096_1001376_pt1 | contig 21229 bp, 14 predicted proteins | sample Biomet5_FD_127791 | JGI IMG/M metagenome (GOLD analysis project Ga0183096, IMG submission 127791) | Microbial communities from bioreactor (seeded with sewage sludge) at LBNL, California, USA - Biofuel metagenome 5 (version 2) (version 3) | ecosystem: Engineered > Bioreactor > Anaerobic >... | reverse complement strand
CGCCCAGATCCTGTTCTTCCGCGACATCACCGAGCAGGCCGGCCTGGCCGAACGTTATGCCAACGAGAAGGCGGTGCTGGGCCTGATCCACCTGGACAACTACGCCGACACGATCCAGTACGAGGACGAGCAGCAGATCGCGCTGATCAACACCAACATCCGTCAAAGGGTCATCGAATGGGCGAACAAGTATGATGCCGTCATCCGCCGGCTGTCCTCGGACCGCATGCTGGTGGTCCTCAACGAGCAGCATTTCAACCGCATGATCGAGGACCGCTTCGACATCCTGGACATCGTCAAGACCGAGGCCCAGCATCTGGACGTCATGATCTCGGTGTCGATGGCCTTCGCCCTGGGCACCAGCGACTTTGCGGAGCTGGACAGCATGCTCAACGACCTTTTGGAGCTGGCGCTGAGCCGCGGCGGTGACCAGGTCGCCGTGCGCAGCTACGGCCAGGACGTCAAGTTCTACGGCACCTCCTCGCCTTCCAGCGAGAAGCGTTCGAAGGTACGCGCCAGGGTCATCGCCCAGTCGCTGCATGGCATCATCAACGAGAGCGACAAGGTCTTCATCGTGCCGCATGCCGACGCCGACTTCGACGCCATGGGTGCCTGCCTGGGCATCAGCCGCATCGTGCAGGCGGTCCACAAGCCGGCCTATATCGTGGCCCATGACATCGAACTGGAATCCAAGGCCGGCAGCGTGCTGCAGCAGAACCTGGTGCAGCTGTCTTCCGACCACCAGTTCATCAGCGAGGCCGAGGGGCTGGACATGCTGACGCGCAACACCGCCGTGGTGGTCGTCGACCACCACAGCATGGACCTCAACGCCGCCCCGCAGCTGGTCGGCAAGGCGCGCCGGCTGGTCATCATCGACCACCACCGCCGCAAGACCGACACCAACCTGTCGGCCATGATGATATACAACGAGCCGGCCGCCTCCTCCACCGTGGAGCTGGTGACCGAGCTGCTGCAGTACCAGTCGGTGACCGTCGACATCACCGAGCTGGAGGCCACCTACATGTACACCGGCTTGCTGGTCGACACCGACGGCTTCCGCTCGCATGCCGGCAGCCGGACCTTCGAGGCCTGCGCCTACCTGCGCAAGAACGGGGCCGACATCGGTCAGGCCAACGACTGGCTCAAGGACACCTATGACGAGTTTTTGAAGAAGACCGACGTCATGAAGTACTGCGCCATCGCCGGAGACGGGATCATCATCTCGGCGATCCCCGAGGAGACGGGCAGCTACCTGTCGCGCACGGTCATCTCCCAGGCGGCCAACTCGATACTGATGGTCCGGGACGTCGAGGCGGTGTTCGTCATCGCCCGCATCGCCGAGGACGACTGGGCGATATCCGCCCGGTCCAACGGCCGGATCAACGTGCAGATGATCATGGAGAACATGGGCGGCGGCGGTCATTTCAACGCCGCGGGCCTGCAGCGCAGCGGCACCTCCGTGGCGCAGATGTACAACCAGCTGCAGCAGGCGATCAACAAATACAAAGAGGAACAAGGAGCAGAGAAAAATGAAGATAATATTGCTGAGTGACGTCCGTAACGTGGGCAAGAAGGACCAGATGGTCGAGGTGGCCGACGGGTTCGGCCGCAACTACCTGATCCATAACGGGCTGGCCGTGGAGGCCACCAAGGGCAGCATCAAGGTGCTGGACAAGGAACGGCAGGACGAGGCGGCCCACCAGGCCGAGCTCAAGGCCCAGGCCGAGCAGGTGAAGAAGCAGCTGGAGGGCATCCGGCTGACTTATCGCGTCAAAAGCGGGGTGGAGGGCAAGATGTTCGGGTCCGTCTCCAACGCCCGCATCTGCGACACGCTGTCCAGGCAGCACGGCATAACCGTCGACAAGCGCAAGTTCCTCGAGAACACCGGCCTGACGACGCTGGGCAAACAGGAAGTCAAGATCGAGCTGTACAAGGGCGTCATCGCCGCCCTGAAGGTCGACGTGCTGCCTGAGGAGTGATTTTGTAGTAGAATACTGCTAGGGCAGGGAATCGTCTTTTCACCATCGGGAAGGAGCTGGTCATATGCGGCAGATGCCACAGAGCATCGATGCGGAGCAGGCCCTTTTGGGCATGATGTTCCTATATGTCGACACGGTCACCAAGGCTTTCGAGGAGAACCTCCAGCCGGGCGACTTCTATCTGCCGGCCGACCAGCGGATATACCAGGCCATCATGGACCTCAATGCCGAGGGCAAGCCGACCGACGTCACCAGCGTCATCACGAGGCTGACCGACCTGGGCCAGCTGACCGCCGTCGGCGGGGCCGAATACGTGCTGCAGCTGACCAACATGGCCTTCTCCAGCGGCAACGCCGGCTACTACATCGAGATCGTCCAGAGCAAGGCCGTGCTGCGCAAGCTGATCGAGACGTCGCAGAAGATCATCGAGGAGGGGTATGACAACCCCCACGAGGTGACCGAGGTCCTTGACGAGGCCGAGAGCATGATCCTGGCGGTGACGCGCGACCGCAAGACGTCGGACTTCAAGCTGAGCCGCACCGTCGTCGACGAGGTCATCGACAAGATCGCCATGCTGCAGAAGGAGGGCCGGATGACCGGCGTCCCCAGCGGCTTCAAGATCCTGGACAACTATACCAACGGCTTTCAGAAGGGCGACCTGATCATCCTGGCCGCCAGGCCTTCGGTGGGCAAGACGGCCTTCGCCCTGAACATCGCCGTCAACACGGCCTCCGTGTTCTCCAAGACGGTGGCCATGTTCTCCCTGGAGATGCCCGCGGAGCATCTGACCGCCCGCATGCTGGCGTCGGCATCCGGCGTCAAGAGCCGCAAGATCAACACCGGCGCCGGGCTGAGCAACGAGGACTGGAGCCGGCTGCGCCAGGGGCAGGCGGCCATCCAGAAGGCCAAGATATACATGGATGACAGCCCGGCCATCAAGGTGACGGACATGTTCGCCAAATGCCGCAAGCTGAAGAACGAGGGCGGGCTGGACCTGGTGATTGTCGACTACCTGCAGCTTATCACCCCCACGGCCCTGCATAAGAGCGACAACCGTCAGCAGGACGTCGCCGAGATATCCCGCAGCCTCAAGGCGCTGGCCCGTGAGCTGGAATGCCCGGTGCTGGCGCTGAGCCAGCTGTCGCGTTCCGTGGAGCAGCGCGGCGGCGACAAGCGGCCGATGCTGTCGGACCTGCGCGAGTCGGGCGCCATCGAGCAGGATGCCGACATCGTCATGTTTCTGCATCGAGAGGAGGAGGGGAAGGATGACGACCAGCCCGACGCGCTCCGCTCCGACCGGCGTCCATCAGCCGACGACAGCGAGCAGCGCATCATCGAGTTGATCATCGCCAAGCACCGCAACGGCGCGACCGGTTCGTTCAAGCTTTCCTTCGTGCCGGAGCTCAACAGCTTCCTGATGATGTCGAGTCTGCCGGATCCCGATGCTGAATGATTGATGACGCAACGACAGGAGGTAATCGATGAAGCATTATCATTGGACATGGGTGGCCATCGGCCTGTCCCTGGTGGCGGCCTGCCTGATCGCCTTCTACTGGCCTAAGCCATCCGCGGTCAGCGGCACCATCACCGTGCAGGCGGCTGAGCAATCCGTGATCAGCCAGCCATCGCAGGGCCTGGGCCAGCAGCCGCAGAAGGTGTACCGCGTCTACTACAAGGACCAGCTCATCGGCATCGTGCAGGACTACGCCTCCATCGATGCGGTCCTTGCACGCGCCTATGACACCCGCTATGCCGCGCTGTTCCCCAACGCCAAGATCTCACTGGCCACCGACGTGTACATCGTCGACGAGACGACCGACGTCATCTACCAAAACAAGGACGACGAGATCTGCCAATACCTCTATGACAATGACCTGTTCGCGGTCAAGGCCGTCGAGGTCGACCTCGGCGACGGCAAGGTCGTATACGTGCGCAGCGCCGATGATTTCACCAACGCCCTGCGGCGCTACGCCCTCAACTTCATCTCAGCCAGCACCTACGCCCAGCTGGCGGCCAACCAGAAGATTCCCACGCTGACCGACTACGGCGAGCAGGAGGTCAACGTCTACATGGAGAACAAGATCACCAGTCACGAGGCGCTGGCCTCGGCCAGCGAGATACTGACCGACGAGGATGCCGTCTTCAACTACCTGTGCTACGGTAAGGACTACACGCTTCACTACTACACCGTCGAGCAGTATGACACCATCGATGGCGCGGCCCAGAAGAACGGGCTGACCTCCGAGCAGCTCATGTCCCTCAACCCCCAGCTGACCAGCGTCAACCAGACGCTGCCGGTGGGCAGCCAGCTCAACGTAACCTACTTCAACTCCCCGATCAAGATCGTCGTGGAGAAGCAGCGCTACGTCAAGGAGACCGTCTACAAGCCCGACACCAAGTACATCACCGACCAGGCCGTCAAGGCGGGCGACATGGTGGTCGACGTGGCCGGCTCCGACGGGTACAAGGACTCGCTGTACACCGACGTCTACGTCAACGGCGTGCTGACCAGCTACAAGCTGGAAAGTTCAAAGGTGGTCGTGCCGGCTGTCCAACGCGTGGTGCGAATCGGTATCGGGGCCACCACCTACGACATCGGCAACCTGGATTTCCGTCTGCCCTGCGACAACGCCCGCATGATCTGCGCCTGGGGATGCTACTCGGGACACAAGGGCGCCGACTTCATCAACCGCTATGATGCCCATGGCAACATCTACGCCTGCGAGGACGGCATCATCATCAAGAACACCTACGACAGCCGCGGCGGCTGGCTGTACAAGATCGACCATGGCAACGGCTTCATCTTCTACTACGAGCACATGCGCTCGCGGGGCTTCCTTGCGGTGGGGACCCGCGTCGTGCGCGGCCAGATCATCGGCTACATAGGCTCCACCGGGGCCGCCACCGTCAACCACGTCCATATCGGCATCCGCATCAACGGCATCTACGTCGATCCATGCACGATACTGGCCTGTTGAGCATGCGCTACCATCTGTTGGCCAGCGGCTCCAAGGGCAACTGCCTGGTGGTCGTCAGCGCGCAGGCCACCGTCATCATCGACTGCGGGGGCCCCAAGCGCTACCTGCAGGACTGTTTCCGGCAGCTGGGCATCGACTACCTGGCGGCTGACGCGCTGCTGCTGACCCACCAGCATGTCGACCACATCAAGCAGCTCGACATGTTCCGCAGCCTGACGATCTACGCCCCCTTCGAGGTCATGGCCTGTCCAGACGAACGGCTGGTGACCCCTTATGAGACCTTCACGGTCAAGGACCTGACCATCACGCCGCTGGCCCTGTCGCATGACAGCCCGTCGACGGTGGGCTACCTTCTGGATGACGGGAGCCAGCGGCTGGCCGAAGTGACTGACACCGGCTACGTGTCGCAGGTCAACGCCCAGGCCATAGCCGACGCCGACTATTACGTCTTCGAAAGCAACCACGACCCGGAGATGCTGATGCGCACCCCGCGGCCGGCCTACGTCAAACGGCGGATCGCCGGCGACTGCGGCCATCTGTGCAACCAGGACGCGGCGGTGTGCCTGTCGCACGTGCTGGGGCCCCGTTCGCGCGAGGTGACCCTGGCCCACATCTCCCAGCAGGCCAACACACCGCAGCTGGCGGTGTACACGCTCAAGGCGCAGCTGGCCCAGGACCACGTCCCCGCCCAGCGGCTGCTGATCCGGGCGGCCGATCAATTCACGATATGCTCAGGCGGTCGCTGACCGCCTTTTATATGCCGGCCGGGCCACGTTGCTGTAGAATGGAGGCAATGGAAAGGCGGTGGTGGCATGGTCGACGTCATCGTCGTGGGCGGCGGGCACGCCGGCTGCGAGGCCGCCCTGGCGGTCAGCCGCCGGGGGCTGGAGACGGTGCTGTGCACCATCGACCCGTCATGGATGGCCTCCATGCCGTGCAACCCTTCGATCGGCGGGCCGGCCAAAGGCATCATCGTCCGGGAGATCGACGCCCTGGGAGGGCAGATGGGACGGACGGCCGACCGGACCGCCCTGCAGTTCAAGATGCTCAACACGGCCAAGGGGCCGGGCGTGCGCAGCCTGCGCGTGCAGTCCGACAAGATCGCCTATCGGCTGGACATGCAGCGGCAGTGCCGCCAGCAGCCGCACCTGCAGATCGTCGCCGGCATCGTCGTCGGCGTCCTGACCGACGGCCGGCGGGCGTCGGGGGTTCGTCTGCAGGACGGAGCCGAGATACGGTCGCGGGCCGTCATCCTGACCACGGGCACCTATATGGCATCGCTGGTCATGGTCTCCAAGGACGTTGTGGAGCAGGGGCCCGACCGTCAGCCCACCACCAAGGATCTGAGCGCCGACCTGTGCCGGCTGGGTTTCACGCTGATGCGGCTCAAGACGGGGACCCCGCCGCGCATCCGCACGGCATCCATCGACTTCTCCGCCGCCGAGATCCAGCCCGGCACCGATGACCGCCACTGCTTCAGCTACCTGACCACCGACATCCTGCCTTTGGACCGGCAGGTGCCGTGCCACCTCATATACACCAACGCGCAGACACACCAGATCATCCGTGACAATCTCGGCAAGTCGTCGATGTATTCGGGGGTCGTCCACGGCGTCGGGCCGCGCTACTGTCCCAGCATCGAGGACAAGATCGTCCGCTTTGCCGACAAGCCGCGCCATCAGATCTTTTTGGAGCCGGAGTCGCTGAGCCTTGATACGACCTATGTGCAGGGCTTCTCGACCTCGATGCCCCATGACGTGCAGCTGGCGATGCTGCACACGCTGCCTGGCTTTTCGGACTGCCAGGTCGCGCGGTATTCCTATGCCATCGAATATGACGCCTTCGACCCGCTGCAGATGCGCCCGTCGCTGGAGACCAAGCTGGTGGACGGCCTGTTCAGCGCCGGCCAGATCAACGGGACCAGCGGTTACGAGGAAGCCGCCGGCCAGGGCCTGATGGCCGGCATCAACGCCGCCAACAAGCTTCTGGGTCTTGCCCCGCTGGTGCTGCGGCGTGACGAGGCCTACATCGGGGTGATGATCGACGACCTGGTCACCAAGGGCACACGGGAGCCGTACCGCATGCTGACCTCGCGGGCCGAGTACCGCCTGCTGCTGCGCCATGACAATGCCGACCAGCGGCTGACGGAATACGGCCGTCAGGCCCGGCTGATCGATGACGCGCGCTATGCGGCCTTCAGAACCAAGATGGAGAAGTTGGACGGCTATCAGGCACAGCTGCGGGACATCCATCTGCCCGCCGCGGCCGTCGGCGGCTATCTGGCCGGGCTGGGATATCAGGACGACCCCGCCGTCGGCAGCTATCATGCCTATGAGCTGGTCCGCCGGCCGCAGGTGACCGTGCAGGGCCTCAACGCCTTCGACGGGCTGGATGTGCCGGAAGGGCTGGCTGATGACCTGGACATCCGCATCAAATACGAGGGCTATATCGCCAAGGCGCAGCGCGAGGCCGCCCGTCTGCGCCAGCTGGAGCGGCAGCGTCTGCCCCAGGACGTCGACTACCAGACGCTGGATCAGCTGTCCCTGGAGGCCCGCCAGAAGCTCAACAAGGTCCATCCGGCCACCCTGGGCCAGGCCAGCCGCATCTCGGGGGTCGATCCGTCGGATATCATGACTTTGGCTGTCTGGCTTAAGCAGTCCGCCCGCTGACAAGCTTGATAAAAATCGGACAAATTGCACGAAGAGGCCGTCGTCAGGCCTCTTTCGACGTTTCCGGCCGTGTGAAACACTATCACATGCCATATAAAAGTGATACAATGGAAACGCAAAAAGGAGGCTGTTTCATGGCTAAAAAAACCGTTAAGGATTTGCAAGTCAAAGGCAAGAAAGTCATCGTGCGCGTCGATTTCAACGTACCCCACAAGGGTGACGTCATAACCGACGACAACCGCATCCAGGCGGCCCTGCCCACCATCAACTATCTGTCGGAAAACGGCGCCCGTATCATTCTGATGTCCCATCTGGGCAAGGTCGATTTCAAGGATCCGACCAAGACCGAGGACGATAAGAAGAAGAACGACATGGCGCCGGTCGCCAAGCGTCTGGCCGAGCTGGTCAAGGCACACGTCAGCTTCTGCCCCGTCACCCGCGGCGCGCAGCTCGAAAAGGCCGTCGCCGACCTGAAGGACGGCGAGATCCTGCTGATGCAGAACACCCGCTATGAGAAGGGTGAGAGCAAGAACGACCCTGAGCTGTCCAAGTACTGGGCCTCGCTGGGCGAGCTGTTCGTCGAGGACGCCTTCGGCTCCGTCCACCGCGCCCATGCGTCGACCTACGGCATCCCTGAGCTGCTGCCTTCCGCCATCGGCTTTTTGGTCGAGAAGGAAGTCAAGAACCTGTCTGCCGCCATCGACAACCCTCGTCGCCCGATGGTCGCCATCCTGGGCGGCGCCAAGGTCTCCGATAAGATCGCGGTGTTCGAGAACCTGCTGAAGATCGCCGACAAGATCCTGGTCGGCGGCGCCATGGCCTACACCTTCCAGCGCGCCAAGGGCAACACCACCGGCACCTCGCTGGTCGAGGAGGACAAGATCGACCTGGCCAAGGACCTGCTGGCCAAGGCCAATGGCAAGATCATCCTGCCGATCGACAACGTCTGCGCCACCGAGTTCAGCGAGACGGCCGACAGCAAGGTGTTCGAAAGCAACATCGCCGACGGCTGGATGGGCATGGATATCGGCCCCAAGACCGTCGAGCTGTTCACCAAGGAGCTGGCCGGTGCGCATACCGTCGTCTGGAACGGCCCGATGGGCGTGTTCGAGATGGACAAGTATGGCAAGGGCACCGAGGCCGTCTGCAAGGCCATCGCGGCCTTGCCTGACTGCACAAGCGTCATCGGCGGCGGCGACAGCGCGGCCGCGGCCATCAAGCTCGGCTTCAAGGACAAGTTCACGCACATCTCCACCGGCGGCGGCGCCTCGCTGGAGTTCATGGAAGGAAAGGTCCTGCCTGGCATCGGCGTGATCCAGGACAAGTGATAACAATGGCACGTAAACCTATCATCGTCGGCAACTGGAAGATGAACAAGACGGTTGCCGAGGCCAAGGAATTCATCGCGGCCGTCGACCCCGCCGTCACCGACAAGGCGACCTTCGGCATCGCCACCAGCTTCCTGGCGCTTGATGCCTCCATCAAGGCCGCCAAGAACCTGATCGTCGCGGCCGAGAACTGCCACTTCGCCGACTCCGGCGCGTACACCGGCGAGGTCAGCGTCCCGATGCTGCAGGAGCTCGGGCTGAAGTGGTGCATCATCGGCCATTCCGAGCGCCGCCAGATGTTCGGCGACACCAACGAGACCGTCAACAAGAAGGCCCATCGCCTGTTCGCCGCCGGGATCACCCCGATCCTGTGCGTGGGCGAGACCCTGGCCCAGTTCGAGGCGGGCCAGACCGAGCAGTTCGTCCGCACCGAGGTCAAGGAATGCCTGGCCGGTCTGGACGCCAAGGACGTGGCCACCATCGTCATCGCCTATGAGCCCATCTGGGCCATCGGCACCGGCAAGACCGCGACCACCGAGATCGCCCAGAACACCTGCCACATCGTCCGTGACCAGGTCGCCCAGATGTTCGGCCCGTCCGTGGCCGAGCAGGTCCGCATCCAGTACGGCGGCAGCGTCAAGGCAGGCAACATCGCCGAGCTGCTGGCGTCCCCGGATATCGACGGCGCCTTGATCGGCGGGGCCAGCCTGAAGGCCGATTCGTTCAAGGAGATCATCGCCGCTGTCAAGTAGGCTTCCGCAATGACTCGATTATCCCAGCAGGGAAGTTCCTGCTGGGATTTTTATATGCGATTGTCATCCTATTGGGCATTTTCAGTTGTTGCATCTGAGATTGACAAACATGGTTATGAAGTCAATAATTTAAGCACAGTCGATTTGAAAATAGAGCGGTCAATCATCCAGGTCAGCAGTCGGTGGAAAGCATTATTCGCCGGTCTATCCGCAAATGATGATGCTGATATAAGAGCTGATGACAAAGATGCGGATGTCATATGCCAAAGACAACATATCCAAGTGAAAAGATTGGCCAGCCGTGATCCAGCATAGGCTGGATTAATGAGATATCAAAAACTTGTATGATCGTAAGTGTAAAGAAATAAGGTGAATTGATTATGAAAGAAAACTGTTCATCGTCAACTAAAGCTGGTGTCATCTACATTCTGACTAATCCGTCTTTCCCAGATTTTGTCAAAATTGGCTATGCCACAGACATCGAGAAAAGGCTTATTCAGCTTAACAGAAGCGAATGCATACCTTTTGCGTTCCGCGTCTATGCCATCTATCATGTGGATAAGCCGCTGCAGGATAAGACACTGCACGGGATAATCGATGGCTTGAATCCATCGCTGCGGGCCATTGACACCTTCGATGGCAAGAAACGGACGAAGGAATTCTATGCGATGAGCGCTGAGGAGGCGTATGCCCTTCTTGAGAGCATCGCGACCTTGAGTGGAACAAAGGACCAGCTGCAGCGGCTGTCACCCGAAGGCCATGAGGTCATCGACGAGGAGATAGCCAAGGAGATACAGGTGGAAGCGAAGGAGAAGCGATCGCCGTTCTCTTTTATAGCTTGTGGCATCCCTGCTGGGAGCGTCATCAATTACATCGACGATCCAAAAATTGCGGCGACTGTCATCGATGATCGTCATATCTCGTATCATAATGAGACCACGTCGGTGTCCGCCCTGGCGCAGTCGCTCAAAGGTTTCGATCATCCGGTACAGGGCACGCTCTGGTTTACGTATAGTGGCAAACGGCTGATCGACATACGCGATGAGATGGAGGAAAAGGCTGAAAACAAATCGGATGATTAAATACCGCATGGGGATCGGCAAAAGGGAGATAAAACATGAACAAGCAACAGCTGGCTTCGAAGATCTGGGAATCAGCCAATAAGATGCGCTCGAAGATCGAAGCTAATGAGTACAAGGATTACATCCTTGGCTTCATCTTCTATAAATTTCTGTCCGACAAGGAGGTCAAGTTCCTCAAGGAGAATGACTGGACCGATGAGTATCTTCCGCAACTGACGGAAGATGACACGGAAACGGTGGAAAGCATCCAGAAGAATATCGGCTATTTCATCTCCTACCCCAATCTTTTCTCCACGTGGCTGCAGAAGGGGACCGACTTCACCGCCGATGACGTGACAGTAGCCCTTTCAGCCTTCAACAGGCTCATCAATGGCACGCACAAGAAGGTGTTCGCCGGTGTCTTCACAACGTTGGAGACCGGCCTATCCAAACTCGGGGAATCGTCAGGTGCACGCACCAAGGCCATCCGTGACCTTATATACTTGATCAAGGACATCCCGATGGATGGCAAGCAGGATTATGACGTACTGGGATTCATTTACGAGTACCTGATCAGCAACTTCGCTGCCAATGCCGGCAAGAAAGCAGGAGAATTCTATACACCTCATGAGGTTTCGCTTCTGATGTCTGAGATTGTCGCCAATCATCTAAAGGATCGCTCGGAGATAAAGATTTATGATCCGACAAGCGGCTCGGGTTCATTGCTTATAAATATCGGGCGCAGTGTCGCCAAATACATGGGAAGCGACAACAACATCAAGTATTATGCCCAGGAGCTCAAGGAGAATACCTATAATCTCACGCGCATGAACCTTGTCATGCGCGGGATCATCCCCGATAACATCGTCACCCGCAACGGTGATACGTTGGAGGACGACTGGCCATATTTCGATGAAAATGACCCGATCAGGACGTACGAGCCGCTGCATGTCGATGCGGTGGTCTCCAATCCGCCCTATTCCCAGGCCTGGAATCCCGTTGACAAGGAGGGGGATCCCCGGTTCTCTGGATTCGGGCTGGCCCCCAAGGGGAAGGCTGATTATGCCTTCCTGCTTCATGACCTGTTCCATCTGAAACCAGATGGCATCATGACCATCGTACTCCCGCATGGCGTCCTGTTCCGCGGCGGCGAGGAAGGCACCATCAGGAAGAACCTCATCGAAAGGAACAACATCGACGCCATCATCGGCCTTCCGGCCAACATCTTCTTTGGCACAGGCATCCCGACCATTATCATGGTGCTCAAGCAGAAGCGGAAGAACACCGATGTCCTGATAGTGGATGCCGCCAAGGGCTTTGCAAAGGTCGGCAAGAACAACAAGCTGCGGGCCTGCGACATCAAGAAGATCGTCGATGCCGTCATGAACCGTGTAGATGTCGACAAGTTCTCACGCGTCGTATCGCGTCAGGAGATCCGTGCCAACGAGTATAATCTCAACATCCCGCGGTATGTCGATTCATCGGAGCAGCCCGAGAGCTGGGACATCTATTCCTCGATGTTCGGCGGCATACCGGTCGATGAACTCAATGAACTCAAAGAGTATTGGCGGGCGTTCCCGACCTTGAAGGATGCACTGTTCAGCAGGCAGGACGACAAGTACTGCCGTTTGAAGGTGGCGGACATCAGAAAAACGGTCCATGAACATCCGGACATTGCTTCATTCTATGGGCTGTTCAAGGAGTCGTTCGACTCGTTGGGCGCGTATCTGGACAAAGAACTCATCCAGGGCATGGATGTCATCAATGCCGCGCAGGCGGAGGCCGTCATAACCGATGAGATCTTCAAAAGGATCGCGCACATCCCACTTGTTGATCGATATGCGGCGTATCAGATGCTCGACGATAACTGGAGCCATATCGCCATCGACCTCGAGATGATTCAGACCGAGGGTTTCGAAGCCGTCAAACAGGTCGATCCCAATATGGTGGTGAAAAAGAAGGACGGCAAGGAGCAGGAGATCCAGGAAGGCTGGGCCGGGCATGTGCTTCCTTTCGACTTGGTCCAGCATGCCATACTGTCTGACAAGCTGTCCGCGCTGCAGGCGATGGAAGACCGGCAGGCGGAGATATCATCCTCCTTTGATGAACTGCTTGATGAGCTTCCCGAGGAGGCGAAAGAAAAAGATTTCGTCAATGAAGACAAGGACTCCTTCGTCCCTGCCGAAGTCAGGAAAGCCCTGAAAGAGAAGGATGACGACCAGGACGTGCTGAAGGTCTTGAAGAAGGTTGATGGATTGCTGGCGGAAGAGAAGATTATAAAGAAGGACGTGAAGGAGTCGTCGGTGGAGCTTCAGATGCTGACGAAGGAAACGATTGAGTCGCTTTCCGATGATAAAGCCAAGGCTCTTTTAAGGGACAAATGGATCAAACCTTTGGTGGAAAGCATAAACAAATTGCCGCAGGGTATTGTCGATGAACTGATCAAGAAGCTTGAGATGCTGTGTAAAAAGTATGAGACCACATTTGATGAAGTTGAACAGCAGATTGAAGGAGCCGAAAAGTCTTTGATCAAAATGATTGATGAACTTAATGGCAGTGAATCTGATATGAAAGGCCTGTCGGAACTGAAGAAACTGCTTGTCAGGCATGATCATGACTGAAAAAGCAATGAGACCGTCGCTTAGGTTCGACGGATTCACTGACGCTTGGGAACAGCGTAAGGTTGGAGAATTGCTCACAGAACGTAATGAACAAGCGCCAATGAGCGAGGAATATCCGCTTATGGCGTTCATCGCCAATGAGGGTGTTGCTCCAAAAGGAGATCGATATGACCGTAGTTCCTTGGTTTCAGATACAGAGAATAAACCGTACAAAAAAACTGATTTCGGAGATTTTATATACAGCTCCAATAATCTTGAAACCGGTTCGATTGGTCTAAATAAATACGGAAAAGCCTCAATTTCTCCTGTTTATAGTATTTTCCAGCCGACAGGAATTGCAGATTCGGATTTTCTTGGTCGAAGGTTAGTAAGAAAAGATTTTATTAACGCTATGGTCAAATGGCGTCAAGGTGTTATCTATGGACAATGGCGTATTCACGAATCCGACTTTGCAAAAATAGAAATACCTGTTCCAACAGTTGAAGAGCAAAGACAAATTGGAGCATTTCTCGATTCTCTTGACAACCTTATCACTCTTCATCAGCGTAAGTATGATAAATTGATTAACCTTAAGAAAGCAATGCTAGAAAAAATGTTCCCAGAAAAAGGAGAGGTAGTCCCGAAAATCCGTTTTTCTGGTTTTACTGACGCTTGGGAACAGCGTAAGTTGGGCGAAGTGCTTATCAGCCTTCAGAACAATACCCTTTCAAGAGCGGAACTTACCACCGAGGGCGGTACTGCTTTCGATGTTCACTACGGTGATGTTCTTATAAAGTTTGGTGGGTATCTTGATATAAAGAAAGAGCTTCTCCCGATGATAATGGATGGCGCACTTCCAACAAAGTATAAGGCTTCATTTTTGCATAATGGAGATGTTATTGTAGCCGACACTGCGGAAGATGAAACCGTAGGAAAATGCAGCGAAATAGCGGGATTGACTGATGAAATAGTTATATCAGGGCTACATACAATTCCATACCGTCCGCTTTTTAAATTTGCATCCGGCTATCTTGGATATTATATGAATTCGACTTCGTACCATCATCAGCTATTCCCCTTGATGCAAGGCATAAAAGTGACTTCAATTTCAAAATCAGCCATGCAGAACACAATCATTTACTACCCAAAATCTGAGGGAGAACAGGCTGAAATCAGCACATATTTCCGTAACCTCGACAACCTTATCACTCTTCATCAGCGTGAGTTAGAAAAAATGCAAAATATTAAAAAAGCATGCCTTGAAAAGATGTTTATTTGATGTGGAGGTACAAAAATGGTTTTTAGTAACGAACAGGAGTTTGAAAAAGCGCTTATAAAAGTGCTTGTTGAATCATGTGGATGGGAGTCTGAGGTATTAAGATATAAAACTGAGAATGAATTGTTGCATAATTGGGCAGATATTTTATTTGAAAACAACCGAGGCATAGATAGGTTAAATGACTACCCACTTACTGAGGGAGAGATGAATCAAATAGTCGAACAGATAAAGCTTTTGAGAACACCTCTCAAACTTAATGGTTTTATAAACGGCCGCAGTGTGACGATTACACGTGACAATCCAGAAGATGGAATGCATCTGGGGAAGGAAGTCTCCTTGAAAATCTATGATCGACAGGAGATCGCGGCTGGTCAAAGCCGCTATCAGATAGCCGAGCAGCCAATGTATGCCGCAAAGACAAGTGTGTTGCCTGCGCGGCGTGGCGATTTTATGCTACTCATCAACGGCATGCCTGTAATCCATGTGGAATTGAAAAAAAACGGTATTCCTGTATCGCAGGCATACAACCAAATAGAAAAGTACTCGCATGAAGGTGTTTTTTTGGGTTTATTTTCGTTGGTTCAGGTATTTGTGGCAATGAACCCTGATGAGGCTGTGTATTTTGCTAATCCAGGCCCAGATGGCAAATTCAACACTGATTTCTATTTCCATTGGGCGGATTTCAATAATGAGCCAATAAATGATTGGAAACAGATTGCTTCAACACTGTTGTCCATACCCATGGCACATCAATTAATTGGCTTCTATACGGTGGCGGATGATACCGATGGTATCTTGAAGGTGATGAGATCATATCAGTACTATGCAGCCAACAAAATATCCGATACCGTCGCGAAAAACAAATGGGAAGTCGGGCACCAGCGGGGAGGATATATATGGCATACGACCGGCTCCGGAAAAACGATGACTTCTTTTAAATCGGCACAGCTCATTTCTAATTCTAAGGATGCTGATAAAGTTATTTTCCTGATTGATCGTATCGAGTTAGGCACGCAAAGTGCCAGCGAGTATAGAGGCTTCGCTGATGATGCAGATTCAGTTCAGGAAACGGAAGATACGACGGTTTTGATTGCGAAGATGAAGAGTTCAGATCCAGCAAATACGCTAATTGTCACATCCATTCAGAAAATGAGCAACCTTCGTGACGATGGAGAAGGAAAATTTAAAAAAGCAGATTTAGATCTGATCAGCTCCAAGCGCGTTGTGTTTATTGTCGATGAGTGCCATCGCTCGACATTTGGTGACATGATGCAAATTGTCAAGAAAACCTTCCCTAAAGCTTTGTTCTTTGGGTTCAGTGGTACGCCAATTCAGACTGAGAATGAAAAAAAAGGTAATATCACTGCAGACGTATTTGGAAATGAACTCCATCGTTACAGCATAGCTGATGGAATAAGGGACAGAAACGTTCTTGGATTCGATCCTGATATGGTGTTGACCTTCAAGGAAGCAGATATACGACAAGCGGTAGCTTTGGAGGAATCTAAAGCCAAAACTGTGGAAGAAGCTTTTTCTGATGAAAAGAAAAAGAAGATTTTTCTGAAGTATATGTATGATGTTGATATGGCAGGGCATAAGGATAGCAAAGGAACATATGTAAGGGGAATCGAAGACTTTCTCATTGCCAATGGCCAGTATCATACTGAAGAGCATCAGAAAAAAGTAGTGGAAGATATCTTAGGAAACTGGATCACGATAAGCCAGAATTATAAATTCCATGGACTATTTGCAACATCAAGTATTAAAGAGGCGATACAGTATTATCAATTGTTTAAATCGACGGCACCGGACATGCATGTCTCGGCTTTGTTCGACCCAAGTATAGATAATAACGGACAAGGGATCGTAAAAGAAGATGCACTCGTTGAATTGATTGATGATTATAACGAACGTTACAAGCAGTCCTTCTCTATATCTACGTGGGGGAAGATGAAGAAAGATGTTCAGAATAGATTGGCTCATAAAAGGCCCTATGAAAGGATTGAGAAAAGCAGAGAAGAACAGATTGATTTGTTGATAGTGGTTGATCAAATGCTTACTGGTTATGATTCAAAGTGGCTGAATGCTCTTTATCTTGATAAACTGTTGCAGTATGAGAGCGTAATTCAAGCCTTTTCAAGAACAAATCGCTTATTTGGGCCAGATAAACCATTTGGGTCAATAAAATATTATCGCGCACCGTATACGATGGCGAGGAACATCGAGGCAGCTGTAAAACTCTATTCTGGTGATAAACCTCTTGGTATGTTCGTAATAAAACTGGATAAGAATCTGGAAAATATGAATGCCGTCTTCATCCAAATCAAGAACGTGTTTGAAGGCTCTGGCATCTACAGTTTTGAAAAGCTTCCTGAAGAGATATTAGAAAGAAAGAGATTCGCAAGTTTATTCAAAGAGTTCAATGAATACTTGGAAGCGGCAAAGATTCAAGGTTTTACTTGGGATAAGCTTAAATACACTTTCATTGACAGCCAGACAGAAGGGAGTAAAATCATAACGCTTCTGCTTGACGAAAAAACATATAAAATACTCGCTCTTCGATATAAGGAATTATTCATTGATGCCACTATAAGTATTGGCGATGAAATGCCTTATGATTTGGAAGGGTATCTGACAACGATAAACACTGATGATATAGATGCCAATTATATGAATTCAAAATTTGAGAAGTATAGGAAATCGTTGATTGATGGCAATCGTGAAGCGACGGATAATGCCAAGGAAGAACTTCATAAGACGTTCGCAACCCTTTCACAGGAAAAGCAAAGGTTTGCCAATCTGTTCCTGCATGATGTCCAAAGCGGTGATGTGATTATTGAAGAAGGTAAGACTCTTAATGACTATATAAATATATATATGCAGAAAGCAAAGGATGATCAAATTCATCGCCTTTCATCTACACTTGGTTTGGATGAGGAACAATTAAGATCGATTCTGTCATTACGAGTGACTGAAGCAAACATTAATGAATTCGGTAGATTTGATAATTTGAAGGCGACTGTCGATAAGAATAAAGCCAAACAGTATTTTGACGCGATTGAAGATGCGGATTTAATCCTTCCTAAGGTAAACATGAAAGTAGATATGCTCTTGCGAGAGTTCATACTATCTGGAGGATTTGAGATTGATACTCCAGTCATATGAGTGACGCATTAACACTATTAATTTTGTGGATTAAGCTAAACGTCTTAAATCTGTGCTAACCCTTGGGAACAGCGTAAGCTATCAGAAATGACTTCACTAATAACGAAGGGAACCACTCCACATAACAAGATCAGTCAGGAAACTGTTAATTTCATCAAAATTGAAAATATAGATAATAGTACTGGAATAATCAAGTCAACAAGTAAAATATCAAAAGAAGAGCATGATGGATATCTTAGTCGATCCAAGCTTAAAGATGGAGATATTCTGTTTTCTATTGCTGGTACATTAGGCCGTGTAGTGACAATAAATAAAGCGATTTTGCCGGCGAATACGAATCAAGCTTTAGCAATTATCCGATTAAAAAATGGTAATCAAAAATATGTATCAACATATCTTAAAGGACATGCTGTAGACGACTTTATAAAAAGAAACCCCACAACAGGAGCACAGCCTAATCTGTCTTTAGCACAGATAGGAAATCTGCTTATTGACGTTCCCACGCTACAAGAGCAAGAAAGAATAGGATCATTTTTTGATAATCTGGATATCCTTATCGCTCTTCATCAGCGTAAGTAAAAAAAGGAGAAATTAATGCTAGATACAATTAAACCGACTGATTTATTCTCTTATTATTATGATCAATGGATTAATGTGTATAAAGAAGGAGCAGTTAGAAAAGTTACTATGGGGAAATATCTGATGGCATTATCATGGTTAAATAAATTAGCGCCAAAACTTCGTTTATGTGACATAAATCGAGTGACATATCAACAACTACTAAATGACTACGCCAATACACACGAGCGGCAGACAACTATGGATTTTCATCACCAATTAAAAGGAGCAATAATGGATGCCGTAGATGATGGCTATATAGAAAAGGATCCAACTCGAAAAGCCATAATTAAGGGTATGACACCTGCTCCAAAGAAGAATAAATTTCTTAATCAGTTTGAATTGCACACGTTAATTAGTGATCTCGAATTACATGATGAAATAAATTGGGACTGGCTAATTGATTTAATTGCGAAGACTGGTATGCGCTTTTCCGAGGCCTTGGGTATTACACCAGCTGATTTTGACTTTTCTCATCAAACACTCTCAATAAATAAAACGTGGGATTATAAAGACAATGGAGGTTTTCTACCAACGAAAAATAAATCTTCTATCAGGAAGATACAAATTGATTGGCAAACAGTTATTCAATTTTCCGAATTAGTTAAAAATTTACCTTCGGACAAGGCTATCTTTGTTTTTAAGGACAGCGTCTATAATTCCACCGCAAACAATATATTAGCCCGCCATTGCAAACGTGTAAAGATACCTGTAATAACTGTTCACGGATTGCGCCACACACATGCATCCCTTTTATTATTCGCAGGAGTATCCATCGCAAGTGTAGCAAGACGGCTTGGACATGCAAGTATGACTACTACGCAAAAAACTTATTTGCACATTATACAGGAGTTAGAGAATCAAGATGTCGATTTAGTAATGCGATCATTATCTGGTCTTAATTAACTTCTATTACTTCAATTTGCTTACGCTGATGAAGGGTGATAAGGTCATCCAAGTTTTTAAAGAAGGTCCCGATTTGAAACTGTTCCTCTATAGAAGGAGATAATACATCAGTGAAATTTATTATTGATTTCGAAAGACTTGGAACTCCAGTTGATTCATCCTTATTCTTCCATTCAACTTTTTGAAATATACAATTTAAAAAATTCAAATCATTGTTTTCTTTGGGGATGCAATAAAACAGCGTATCTACAGTCCAAAATGGAGCTCTCAATATATATGGTTTATCAATAGTCCCTTTACGACCAATTCCAATAGCGTCTTGATTATATGAAAGAGCTTTATCAACACTAAGCATATAGCCGCCGGTCCCATATACAGGAATATTGCCAGATGCAAGTTGCTTATAATCCATACCACTTCCTACATTAACAATTTCTGATAACTTACGCTGTTCCCAAGCGAAAGCACTGAAATTAGTAATACTTTTAAAAATCAAAAAAATTGGCCTGATTAATTGAATTTGGTTTGATGATTAAAAACAAATAAATAATAAAAGTTATTTATATATGGAGACATGATAGTTTTTAATAGCATTAAACCAATGTGTTTTAACCAGGCCTTACTTGCGTAAAAGAAGAGTACCATTTTTATTAATGAAGTTACTAATAGAGGCAAAATGTGAGATCATAAAAAGCTCCTAATATTATTTTACAGAAATAAAATTAGACTGTCTATTTATTATCTATAGAAAGCGTCATTTAAGTAGATGAAAGGAATTAAAATATTATGTATAATCAAGCAGCACTTTTATGTTGCCTTATAGAGATGAATTGATTGATGCTGTGCTCAGTTAATAAAAATCTCAAGCATGTACGTAATGATGCAGCTTGAGATAATGCTTCGCGGCCCGGCCGGTAATCGTCAACTACTTCTATCACCAGGAGATTAAGAAGTCAGCCCGGATGACCGGCCTCGGGCGCCGCTGAGGCGCCCGGCCATGCAAGACGCCAACCGCCCTTGAAGGACGGCTTTTCGTGTCGGGGAGGAATCATTGAGACTCAATGGATAAATAAAACCGTGGCGGCACCAGCCGTCACGGCCCAAGGTTCTATGATGAGACAGGGTGGATGCCGCGTCCGTCGTCCAGCGGCACCTCGATGATCCGCCGGCCGATGATCTTGGGCCGCACCGTGCCGGCGGAGATGGCGGCCAGGGCCGCGGTCAGGTCGTCCTGGGACAGGTAGCGGTAGACGGCTTCGGGACCGTCGCAGTCCTTGGCCGTGACCTGGTAGGGGGCCAGCAGGTGCTCGACGCGGCCCAGCAGTTCATATGGGAAGCGGACCTCGAATTCCTGCATGGCCACCGGCCGGGTCAGCACGGCGGCGTCCAGGGCGGCGCCGGCAGCCTGCTGATAGGCGCGCACCAGGCCGCCGGTCCCCAGCAGCGTGCCGCCGAAATAGCGGATCACGGCCACCAGGCAGCCCTCGACCTGCCGCTGGGCGATGACCGCCATGATGGGCGCCCCGGCGGTGCCGGAGGGCTCGCCGTCGTCGCTGGAGCGGCGGGTCTGCGCGTCGATGATCATTCCGTAGCAGCAGTGGCTCGCCTTGGGATGCTGCCGGCGCAGCTCGGCCAGCAGCTGCTTGGCCTGGGCGTCGGCGTCCACGGGGATGGCATGGCCGATGAAACGCGACTTCTTGATGACAACCTCGGCGCTGGCAGCCGTACTGATATGGAGCATGTTGTGTCCTCTTTGTTGCAATTATATCGCCGCCGGCCATTTTACATCAACATTCCATGTTGGTATAATATGGAAGTCCAAAAAAGGACCTCGTCAGGAGGGCTGTTCTACGGAAAACGATGGTCAGCCGATCCGCATCAAGCGGTCGACATA
>Ga0183096_1001369_pt1 | contig 21275 bp, 20 predicted proteins | sample Biomet5_FD_127791 | JGI IMG/M metagenome (GOLD analysis project Ga0183096, IMG submission 127791) | Microbial communities from bioreactor (seeded with sewage sludge) at LBNL, California, USA - Biofuel metagenome 5 (version 2) (version 3) | ecosystem: Engineered > Bioreactor > Anaerobic >... | reverse complement strand
TGAGGTGCTGGGCTCTGCTATGAAATTGCTGCACCCATATATGCCTTTTATCACAGAAGAAATTTGGCAGTGTCTGCCTCATGAAGGTGATAGCATCATGATTGCTCCGTGGCCAAAGTTCCAAGAGGAATTAGTGGACTTAGAGGCTGAAAAGGGTATGAGTGCTATTATGGATGTTGTTAAGGCAATTCGTAATATGCGGGCTGAAGTTAACGCCGCACCAGGCAGAAAAGCACCGGCAATTTTATTTGTGGATGATAGTTTGCGTAGTATAATAGAAGCTAATGGAGCATACATTAAATTGTTGGGTACAGTAGATGAATTAACTATTGAAAGCAGCGGCTGTGCAAAGCCGGAAAATGCTATGGCTACGGTAGTGAACAGCATCGAAGTATATTTACCGCTAAAGGGACTTATTGATGTTGAAAAGGAAAATACTCGTTTAAATAAAGAGTTAGAGGGATTGTCTAAAGAGATAAAACGTATTGAGGGCAAATTAAGTAATGCCGGCTTTTTGGCTAAGGCACCGGCAGAAGTCGTTGCCAATGAAAAAGCTAAGGGCGAAGAAATTGGTCAAAAGATGCTGGCTATAAAAAAACGTTTGGAGTATCTAAAAACATTATGAACTACGATGAAAGCTTAAAATATTTGGATAGTTTGGGAAAATTTGGTATTCATTTGGGCATGGAGCGCATCCAGGCTCTATTGGCAGAATTGGGTAATCCTGAAAAAATGGTTAAGACGATTCATGTTACAGGTACAAATGGCAAGGGCTCCGTGTCCAGCATGATTGCCAATATCCTCTTATATTCCGGCCTTACCGTTGGAAAGTTTACTTCGCCTCATTTTGTGCGTTACAATGAACGCATTGAAGTAAATGGTAAAGAGGTAAACAACGAGACTTTCGCTATGGCTCATACGGCGGTTGCTAGGGCTGTTGCAACTGTTATGGAAAGAGGCATAGCTCAGCCTACTCAGTTTGAAGTGCTTACTGCTGCCGGATTTCTGATTTTTGCGTTGGAGCATGTAGACTATGCTGTTATTGAGGTTGGGCTAGGGGGGTTATGGGATTCTACCAATGTAATAATCCCTGAAGTAGCAGTAATTACTAATGTTAGCCTAGATCATATGGATAGATGTGGAAAAACAGTTGAAGAGATAGCTATGCAAAAAGCGGGTATTATTAAGGAGAAAGTTCCTGTGGTGACCGCAGCTACGGATGATGCTTTGGGACCTATTAAGGCCATGAGCGTTTTTAAACAAGCTCCACTTTATATTTTCGGTAAAGATTTTACAGGACAAGAAGTCATAAGTACCATGGAGGGGCAGACGTTTACTTTAAGTTCGGGCGCATATAATTCTAATTATAATATCGCTCTGCCCGGTGCTCATCAGATTGCTAACACGGCCGTGGCGGTAGTAGCGGCAAAACTTGTCTCCAAAAATGATGAGCGCATTACTGAAGCGGCTTTGCATGAAGGGGTAGCTAATACCAAATGGCCGGGGCGTTTAGAACGTATTGGTACTAAGCCTGATATTATTTTAGACGGAGCTCATAATCCTGCAGGAGCTCAAGCCTTGAGGGCTGCTCTGGATAAATATTATACTGACAAGCCTATTAATTTTATATTCGGTATGATGGGGGATAAAGCCATGAGTGAAGTGGCTAATATCCTTTTTAAGCCAGGTGATAAAGTATATACAGTTTTAGCAGACAAAGGAACACGAGCAGCATCAGCAGCACAGTTGGCGGAAATAGTAGGTGACAAGGCTGTCGCCTATGAAGAGTTAAATAAAGCGTATGATGATGCTCTGTCTGCAGCTGGTGATACGGGTATTATTTGCATATGTGGTTCACTATATTTAATTGGAACGTTTAAAGCAACATTTCAGAAAGGGTAAACCCATGAATATTGCCGGATATAAACTCAAAGATTTAGACTTAGAGCAAACTGTTTATTGTTTATTGGCAGTCCTTGTTTTTGTTATACCCCTTTCTTCTTTGGCATCTAGTTGGATTTTTGTCGTAACGTTTATTTGCGCTATGGTAGACTGTTATAAAAGACGTGGTGAGGAAAGAGAGTGTGTAATTCCCAAAAAAATAAAATATTGCTTATGGGGGTTGTTTGTTTTAAGTGCTGTAAGCGTACTTTGGTCAGGCAATGTTTTTGCTTCTGCCTTCAACTTTGCATGGGTTGTGGGGCAAGAAGCAGGGAGTTTTTGGCTAATGTTGCGTTATGGTGCTAAAGGACAGCGGCCTCTTTTTTTGATGAAAGTATTTATGATTTCTGCCGGAATAGTGGCAATATATGGAATTTGGCAGTACTGCTATGGTTCTTCAGTACAAAGCCCTGAGTGGTCAGACAAAGAAGTTTTTCCGGAACTAAAGCGTAGAGCGTTTTCTACTTTAGAAAATCCAAATATTTTGGGAAGCTTTTTGGTCTTAACTGTCTCATATTGCGCAGGTATCTTTGCTCCGCTTAGAGGAGGAAAAACTAGAACATTTTTAATTATAGTCTTTATTTTGAGCTGCATATGCTTACTGTTTACTTTCTCTCGTGGGAACTGGATTGCACTGTTCTTTGTACTTTTTGTTTTCGCGGCGTTTTTTTATCACAAAGCTTTTCTTCCATTTATAGGTGGTGGCCTTATGGTATTGTACTTGGGCTGGGGTATTTTGGCGCATAGGATATTGTCGATTTTTGCCACGGAAGATACTTCCGTAGCTTTACGATTTGCATATATAGAAGGAACACTTGCCATGATTCAGGAACATCCTTGGGGTGTAGGCTGGTATGGTTACCAATTTGCCTTTCCGGAATATGATTTTTATCTTATGGATCCTACAGTAATTATGTATCATTGTCATAATTTATACCTGAATATTGCAGCTGAACTAGGTATTTTCGGCTTGTTTTTATTCTTATATTTGGTATGGCAGTTTTTTTGTTTAGCACGTCACATTAGAAAAGAATCCAAGATTCCTTGGATAAAAGGGATAGCATGTGGATATATCGCGTCCTTGGTAGGAATATTTATTGGTGGTTTAACTGACTATACATTGTTTAATATTCAATTAGGTATGTTATTTTGGATGAGTAATGCGCTAATTTTGAATTTAGGGTGGTTAGAAGGGGTTTTAGACCAATAGGAATTTTCTTTACAGGCTAGAGGAATAAATGTACAATTATTATGAAATCATTTGCACTTTTTATGCAGGCATACAGCAAGTTGGGAGGATAACATGCTAAAGCTTAGTGAAGTACAAAAAGCTCTTAGTGCGCGAACTATTGTGGGGGAAGATAAATTAAATAGAGAAGCAGAATCGGCTTTCGGAGCAGATTTGATGAGTGATGTATTGGCTTTTACTAGGAAAAAGACACTGCTTCTCACGGGACTTACAAATGTGCAAGTTATACGGACGGCGGATGTGAGTGAATTGAGTGCCATTGTTTTTGTGCGAGGTAAAATCCCGGGAGCAGAAATACTACAAGTGGCTAAGGAATGTGACATCCCCGTACTTTTAACTGATTATACAATGTTTGAAGCTTGTGGTATTTTGTACAAACTAGGGTTACCTGCTTGTCATATCAATGAAACAAAAGGGATGAGCTAAATTAGATGAAATTAATATATGAAGTACCGGGCAATGATTTTGATAGAGCAGGCGAGGCCTCGGCTCGTGTAAAAAAAGCCTTACAACGTCTAGGTGTGGAAGCAGATGTGGTGCGTAGAGTTGCAATAGGAACTTATGAAGGCGAAATGAATGCACTTATTCATGCAGGTGGCGGCATAGTACAAGCAGATATTAATACAGAGAGTACTGTTATCACTGTTAGTGATAAGGGCCCTGGTATTGCCGACGTTAAACAGGCCATGCAGGAGGGATTTTCTACAGCACCTGATTATGTGCGCGCTTTGGGATTTGGTGCTGGTATGGGCTTGCCAAACATGATGAAATGCTCAGATAAATTTGCAATAGATACGGTAATTAATCAAGGGACTAAAATTACAATGTGTTTTGAACATAAGCATAGTTAATTAAAGGAAAGCTGGGTGATTTAGGAGTGTATGAAAGCTATTTGCATTCCGTTCATGTTATAAGAGAAGCATGCAATGGTTGTGTTGCCTGCGTAAAATATTGCCCGACTGAAGCTATTCGCGTACGCAATGGTAAGGCGGAAATCATCGCCACTCGCTGTATAGATTGCGGGGAGTGTATTCGTCGTTGTCCTACTCATGCGATGACTGCGACCGTCGATACGCTGGAAGCAACACAAAACTATACTTATAACGTAGCTTTGGCGGCACCATCGCTTTATGCTCAATTCCCAGCCGGTGTGAAACGAGAAGTAATTTGGCAAGGCTTAAAATTATTAGGGTTTGATGAAATTTTTGATTTGTCAGCAGCCGGAGACTATATTTCTCAAGAAATAGAAAGCTATGTAAAATCTTATATTGGTGGTAGAAAACCTATTATTTCTTCGGCTTGTCCTGCGGTATTACGGTTGATTCAGGTTAAGTTTCCTGAACTCATACAACAGGTTATACCAATATTGTCTCCTGGTGAAGCGGCAGCTATCTATGTAAAAAAGAGACTATGTTCTAAAAACAATTTATCGGAGAAGCAAGTTGGTGTTTGGTTTATTACACCTTGCCCTGCCAAAGGTATTAATATAAGACAATCAGTTGATGTTAAACATACGGAGTTAGCAGGATCAATTAGCGAGTCAAGTATCTATGGGGAATTAATACGCATTATACATGACGTAATTCCTGAAGAAAACTTAACGCAAACTATTACTACCGGTTCTTCTTACGGTGTTGGCTGGGGAAGTAATGGTGGCGAAATTACTGCTGCAGGTATAGAGAATGCTGTTTCAGTGCAGGGTGTCAGTGATGTTTTCGCCGTACTGGAAGAAATTTCCATGAATAAAATGAATGATGTGGATTTTGTGGAATTATATAGCTGCGGAGGTGGTTGTGTCGGGGGGCCTTTTGTAGCGGTAAATAGATTTGTTGGAGAAAAAAATTTGAAGTTGCGAATTAGAAATCTCAAAAAACAAGAACCTGTTGACAGACGTGAAGCTATGCAAGCTTGTATGACTTGTACTGGATTTCCTACCTCTGAAGAGTATGTAAAAATTTTACAGCCACGCCCCATGATGCAGTTGGACGAGGATATTAATGTGGCTATGGAAAAGCTTGAAAAGATGGATGAAGTCTTAAATACTTTGCCGGGGTTGGATTGTGGGGCGTGTGGGGCACCCAATTGTCAATGTTTGGCTGAAGATATTGTCCAAGGAAAGGCTTTTGAAACTGATTGTATCTTTATCTTAAGGGCTCGAGTTAAGGAATTTGCTCGTGGGATGATAGAGTTATCAACGCAAATACCTCTCACAGGGACGGAAGAAGAGGCAAAGGAGGACTAACAATATGAAGGTTGGTGAGGTTGCGCAATTACTGAACTTAACAAAGGTTACGGGTCGAGGCAGTCTGGAAATGGAAATTAAAGGAGGTTATACATCGGACCTGCTTAGTAATGTTATGGGACAGGCAAAACCAGGTATGATTTGGGTTACCATGCAGGGACACCATAATGTTGTAGCAGTAGCTTCACTACTTGGGTTGGCGGCAGTTATTATTACAGGTGGTACAAAAATTGAAGCGGATACGATTACTAAAGCAGATGAAAATGAACTGACAGTTTTTAGTACTAATATGTCAAGTTATGAAGTGACCGGAAAACTTTATGCCTTGGGCATTATTAACCGGCAATGAAGAGATTTATAGGTGATTTTCATGTACATACGCTTTTGTCTCCCTGTGCAGAAGTGGAAATGACACCAAACCATATTGTGTTACGTGCAGTCCAAAACGGAATAAATTTGCTGGCAGTTACAGACCATAATGCATCAGGCAATGTACTGGCCGCCCTTGAAGCTGGTCGTAAATATGGGGTAACAGTATTACCGGGGATGGAAGTAGAGTGTGTGGAAGAAGCTCATATTGTGACCATCTTTGACACCTGGGGACAATTGGCCCAATGGCAGAAGATTGTGACTGAGGCTCGTAAAAGTTTGCCACCTAACAATGCAAATAAGTTTGGTGGACAGTTCGTAGTAGATGCTTATGACAACTTTATTTGTGAAGAAAAGAAAATGCTTTTAGGTGCATGCCGTTTAACAGCTAGGGAGGTAATTGATAAGAGTAGAGCATTAGGAGCCTTGGTTTTTGCCGCTCATATTGATAGGCCTTCTTACAGTCTTTTGGGACAGCTGGGGTTTATTGGTGAGGAATTAACACTGGATGCAGTGGAAATTTCTAACTTAAATGTATCAGAACTTAAGGAACAAAAATTTAGACCCCTTATTGGCTCCTTGCCATATATGACAAATTCAGATGGGCATAATATTTCGGATTTTATTCAAGGACCCAAGAATTTTTTGGAGATTAAGGAACCTTCGGTTGAAGAAATACGCTTAGCTTTAAAAGGAGAAAGGGACCGAAAATTCAAGCCAGGATATTTTGTAGGCTTTAACCGTTAAATATATTACGCTTGAAGGCAATAAGTATACACTATACTTAAGATTTATACATAAATAGTATTGCTTTTTATAGCCTGTTTTTGCTATATTATTAAAGTATTGTGAATTTTTAGTTAGGAAGGAAGAGGACAATGAACATGGAAAACAAATGTTGTTGTGGCGGCGAGAATAAAGAAAAGGCAAAAATTGATGAGATACTTGTCAAATATGAAGGAACCAAAGGGTTTCTTATTCCTGTTTTACAAGAGGTTCAACATTTGTATAATTATTTGCCTAAAGAAGCTTTGGAGTACGTGGCTCAAGAAACTAAAACACCTATTAGTGCTGTCTATGGAGTAGTAACATTTTACTCTCAATTCCATCTAAACCCACGAGGGCGCAATATTATACGAGTTTGTCAGGGAACGGCGTGCCATGTGCGGGGAGGAAAATTGATTTTGGAAGAAGTTGAAAAAGAATTGGGTGTTAAAGCAGGCCATACCACGGAAGATTTGCGCTTTACTGTAGAAACAGTAGCGTGTATTGGTGCCTGTGGACTAGCTCCGGTAATGCAAATTAACGAAGATACTCATGGACGTTTGACTCCGGAAAAGATTTCCTTGATTTTGGCAAAGTACAACTAATATGAAAGAAATATCTCTCCATATATTAGATTTAATGCAAAACTCTATTGAAGCAGGAGCTAATTGGATATTGCTGGAAGTTAATGAAGACGAGGATGGTTTTTTCACTTTCAGTATTACTGATAATGGTCGCGGAATGAATGAGGATATGCTTAAAAAAATTCGTGACCCTTTTGTTACTACAAGATTAACACGTAATGTAGGGTTGGGTATTCCCTTTGTTGACATGACTACAGCCCAAAGTGGCGGCCGCCTTATAATTAAATCGAAACCAGGCGAGGGAACTTTCCTTAAGGCAAGTTATCTTAGAAATCATTTGGACCGTCCGCCCTTAGGTGATGTTGTTAATACAGTAAAGGTTTTTTTGGTAGGCAACCCAGGGTTGCATTTCGTTATGCATTATAAAGTGAGGCAGGCAGAATTTATTTTTGATTCCCAGTCAGTAATAAAGCGTTTAGGCGAACATATAGATTTTAGCTATCCGGAAATATATTCATGGTTAGATGCATATTTAAAACAGGAAATAGATAAAGTTAGAGAGGCAGGCGGGTTGAAATGAAATCATTAGAGGATTTAAAGGCATTGCGTGAAAAATTGCAGTCTGATATTAGGGTTAGAGAAAATGATGGAACAAAAATTATAATAGGCATGGGAACTTGTGGTATTGCAGCGGGAGCAAGGGAAATTATGGCCGCTGTTTTAGACGAACTAGCAGTACGCAAACTAAAAAATGTGCAAGTTCAGCAAACAGGATGCATTGGCATGTGTGAGAAAGAAGTGTTAGTGGATGTCGTTCGTCCTGGTGAGCCACGTATAACTTATGGCAATGTTAAACCGGTTGACGTAAAGAGAATAATTGCCGATCATGTCATTAATGGTCGTATTATAGAAGACTTGGTAGTAGGAAAAATGGATGACGCGAAAATATAATCCTCTGTGGGTTTAACAAAATTTTTTACTGGGGGTAAAAAAATGCAACATATCAGAGCGCATGTTTTAGTTTGTGGTGGTACAGGGTGTAAATCTGCCGGTTCAGGAAAAGTTATAGAAAGCTTTAAAACAGAAATAGAGAAAAAAGGTTTAAGCGAAGAAGTCATGGTAGTAGAGACTGGCTGCCATGGGTTCTGTGAGCATGGACCTTTAGTTATTATTTATCCGGAAGGAACCTTTTATTGTCAGGTTACTCCGGAAGACGTTGCTGAGATTGTTGAGAGTCACTTGTACAAAGGCCGGATTGTTGAAAGACTTTTGTACCATGAACCTTTGAGCTTGGAAGCAATACCTAGCTACAACGATATAGAGTTTTACAAAAAACAAGAACGTAGAGTTCTAGCTAATTGCGGTAGGATTAATCCCGAGGCTATTGAAGAATATATTGCCATTGGAGGATATGAGGGATTGGCTAAAGCTTTGACGACCATGACTACTGAAGAAGTTGTTGAAGAAGTAAAAAAATCGGGTTTGCGCGGTCGTGGTGGGGCTGGTTTTCCTACCGGTTTAAAATGGAGTTTTGCCAAAGCTTCCGTAAATGCCAAAAAGTATATAATTTGTAATGCTGATGAGGGAGACCCGGGAGCATTCATGGATCGTAGCGTTTTAGAGGGAGATCCACACAGGGTTCTTGAAGGTATGGCGATTGCGGCCTATGCTATTGGTTCTGATGAAGGGTATATTTACGTTCGTGCTGAGTATCCATTGGCTATTAAGCGCTTGCGAGTAGCTATTGCTCAAGCAGAACAAATGGGCTTTTTGGGCAACAATATTTTTGGTACAAAATTTAATTTTACCCTGCATATAAAAGAAGGCGCGGGAGCGTTCGTTTGCGGTGAAGAGACTGCACTTATGGCATCTATAGAAGGTCGGCGCGGCATGCCAAGAACTAGGCCACCTTTCCCGGCGGTAGCTGGTTTGTGGGGTAAACCAACAAATATTAATAATGTTGAAACATTTGCCAATGTTCCTTTAATTTTGCAAAAGGGAGCTGATTGGTATTGCACATGTGGTACTGAAAAGTCCAAGGGCACAAAGGTTTTTGCTTTGACAGGTAAAATTAATAATACAGGTTTAGCCGAAGTGCCCATGGGGATTACTATGCGTGAGATAATTTATGATATTGGCGGCGGTATAACTAATGGCAAGAAGTTTAAAGCTGTACAAATAGGAGGGCCTTCCGGAGGGTGTTTGCCGGAATCTATGCTTGATTTGCCCGTTGATTATGATTCTTTGATTTCTGCGGGAGCCATGATGGGATCCGGTGGTCTAGTAGTTATGGATGAAGATACTTGCATGGTAGATGTGGCAAGATTTTTTCTGAATTTTACCCAATCTGAATCCTGTGGAAAATGTACCCCATGTCGTGAAGGTACGAAGCGTATGTTAGAGATTTTAACTCGAATTACAGAAGGATGCGGCCGCGACGGAGATATTGAACTTTTGGAAGATATGGCAGGAAAAATTAAAGATAGCGCATTATGTGGTTTAGGCCAAACAGCACCTAATCCTGTATTGAGCACCTTAAAATATTTCCGTCATGAGTATGAAGCGCATATATATGAAAAACGGTGCCCGGCTCATGCTTGTGGAAAGTTAGCAGGATATACAATTACTGATGCTTGCAGGGGTTGTGGTATTTGTGCTAAGGCCTGTCCGGTACAGGCAATAGCCGGAAAACCCAAAAGTAAATATGTTATTGATCAGGTAGTTTGCATTAAATGTGGAGCCTGTATGACGGCGTGTCCGTTTAAGGCTATTGCGAAAGGATAAGGTGGCAGAAAAATGGATAAAGTTACTTTAACGATTAATGGCATCAGTGTTACAACCGATAAAAACTCATCTGTTTTGACTGCGGCCAGACAGGCCGGTATATATATACCAACATTGTGTTATCATCCTGATTTGCATGCGGAAGGGGCCTGCCGTTTGTGCTTGGTAGAAGCTTCCGGGGCTAGAACATTAGTAGCTTCTTGTGTTTATCCGGTGTCCGAGGGATTGGTGGTCAAAACTAATACTACAAGAGTACGATCTGCTAGAAAATTGGTAGTAGAGTTATTACTGGCAAACCATCCTAAGGATTGTTTATCGTGTCAAAAGAGCATGGATTGTGAGCTGCAAAAAATTGCAGCAGATTTAGGTGTGCGTAAGATCAGATTTATCGGAGGGGAAATGAAGGCTCATACTATAGATGACACTAACCCTTCATTAGTAAGAGATCAAGAGAAATGCATTTTGTGTGGACGTTGTATAAGTGTCTGCTCAGATGTGCAGGGTATGGATGTTTATAGTTTTGCCGGGCGTGGTTTTCATACTATGGTTTCTACGGCCTTTGAACAGGGATTGGAAAAAATATCTTGCTCATATTGTGGACAGTGTGCGAATGTATGCCCTACAGGGGCTATTGTAGAAAAAGATGATACGGCAAAAGTTTGGGCCGCTCTTTCCGACAGTACAAAACACGTAGTGGTTCAAACAGCACCGTCAGTGCGTGTTGCTTTGGGTGAAGAATTGGGGTTGCCGCCAGGTTCAGTGGTTACGGGTAAAATGGTTGCCGCCCTCCGTCAATTAGGATTTGCAAAAGTTTTTGATACTGATTTTTCAGCTGATTTGACCATTATGGAAGAAGGTCATGAATTCATAAAACGTTTGACTAATAATGGCGTTTTGCCCATGATTACCTCCTGTAGTCCCGGGTGGGTAAACATGTTGGAGCAAAGATATCCGGACTTATTACCTCATTTGTCCACGGCAAAATCTCCTCAGGCTATGTTTGGTGCGGTGGTAAAAACTTATTACGCTCAAAAGGCTGGTATAGCGCCTAAAGATATTGTTTCGGTATCCGTTATGCCCTGTACGGCAAAAAAAGCGGAGGCGGTTAGGCCGGAATTGTGTGACTCAGGGTTCCAAGATGTGGATATTGTTATTACGACTCGCGAACTGGGCCGGATGATAAGGGAAGCTGGCATTGATTTTGAGAAATTAGAGGAAGAACAATACGATTCTCCTTTGGGTGAGGGAACCGGTGCAGCTGTTATATTTGGCACGACAGGTGGTGTTATGGAAGCTGCATTACGTACTGTTGTAGAAGTTGTTACGAAAAAACAGTTACCCAAAATAGAATTTGAGGAAGTACGCGGATTAGAGTCTGTAAGAGAGGCTACGATTTCTGTAGGGGATTTAAAGGTTAAAATTGCAGTGGTACATACATTAAAGGCAGCCCGTGCTATGATGGACAAAGTACGAGCAGGTATGGCCGATTATCATTTTATTGAAGTTATGGCTTGCCCAGGTGGTTGTATTGGTGGTGGTGGACAACCGGTACCTGTTAATTGGGATATTCGTAAAAAGCGTAGAGAGGCTCTATTGGAATGTGATGAGAGCAGTATTCTTCGCAAGTCTCATGAAAACCCGGAAATAATTACAATTTATAAAGAATTTTTGGGAGAGCCGTTAGGTGAAAAAGCACATGAATTACTCCACACTCACTACACTCCTCAGAATAGAAAATAGCTAAAAGGGTACAGACTATTTACAAAAAAACCGCATTGTAAACCAATGCGGTTTTTTTTTGTAAAGAACGTCAAAATAGCTTGCAAGTTAACACTTTTACTGCTATCATTTAACTAACCTTCGCATAGGCATTTTCTGATGCGGACTTAATTTACAGAACGATAATGAAAATACTTTTAGCATCAATAGAATGAACATATGATACTCGTGCGACAAAGATGTTTGCTGAGGGGATGAAGAACAGTTTCAAGTGGTAAAAATTTCGTGTTAAACTTAGAGTTAGGCAGGATTTTTTTTAGCAATGTCGAAGTAGACATTATATTATGCGGATGATTGATAGACAATTTATTTTGTATTAATATAAACATGCGTGGGGTGAATGGACAGGAGGGTCTTTGGTCTAACTGAAAATTCAAGGCCTCTAACGGCAGTTTGCAGCTTGTGGCGACCACCTCAAGCACAAGTAGACTGGCACTTAGCAAGGTTTTGTGGTAACGAAACTACTGGGTGTCTTTTTTTATTGGGTAAAATCTTGTTTTTGACTAGTTGGAACGAAACTGATATGAACTTGCAGGTCAAGAACGAGTGCAATTTTACTAGCGGGACGACCCGCGGGCTTTACAGCCGAGATTTACAATTTTAAGGAGGAAGGTAAACATGATTGAAATTAAAGACAGAGTACACTGTGAAGCTGCTTTAGCAAAAATTACCACTGCTGAAGCTGCTGCAGACCTAATTAAGGACGGCATGAATATTGGCGTAAGCGGATTTACACCATCTGGTTATCCTAAAGCTGTGCCTCTTGCATTAGCGGAGAAAGCAAAGACAAAACCTCTAAAAATTAACCTTTGGACTGGCGCTTCCGTGGGACCTGAAATTGATAGCGTTTTGACTCAAGCTGGTGTTATAGCTAGGCGCTTACCCTATCAAACTAACAAAGATATGCGTAATGCTATCAATGCTGGTAAGATTGCGTATACTGACTTGCATTTGAGCCATGTAGCCCAAATGGCACGTTACGGTTTCTTATATGGCGGTGGCGATGTTGATATTGCCATTATTGAAGCTTGCGTAATTAAAGACTTGGGAGATGGCAAGATTGGTATAGTGCCTACAACTTCTATGGGCAACAGCTCTTCTTGGGTACAAAGTGCCAAAAAAGTAATTATTGAAGTTAATACTACTCAACCGGTTGAATTAGAGGGAATGCATGATTCTTATGTGCCGCTTGATCCTCCTTATCGCAAAGCAGTTCCATTGGAAAAACCTGAAGATATTATTGGTACACCATATATCCCTTGCGAATTAAGCAAAGTAGCAGCTATTGTTCCTTGTGATGTTACTGATAAAGTTCGTCCTTTGGGTGCAATTGACGCAGAAGCTGAAGCAATGGGCAAGAACCTTGTTGAGTTCTTTAAACAAGAAGTAGCAGCGGGTCGTTTACCTAAAAATTTATTGCCACTACAATCTGGAGTAGGTTCTGTGGCTAATGCCGTAATTAATGGCTTAGTTAACTCTGATTTTGAAGATTTAACTGTATTCACTGAGGTAGTTCAAGACGGTATGTTTGATTTAATTGATGCCGGCAAGCTTCGTATTGCGTCAGGTACAGCATTAAGTCCATCTCCTGATTGCTTAAAGAAATTTTATGCAAATCTTGATAAATATAAGAAACATCTTATTCTTCGTCCACAAGAAATTGCTAATAGCCCTGAATTAGCTCGTCGTTTAGGTGTTATTGCTATGAATACTGCAATTGAAGTAGATATTTACGGAAATGTAAACTCTACACATATTTGTGGAACAAAGCTTATGAATGGTATTGGTGGTTCCGGAGACTATGCACGTAATGGCTATTTAACCGTATTCTTCACTACTTCCTTAGCTAAGGGGGGTGCTATTTCTTCTGTTGTTCCATTCTGTGCTCATGTTGATCATACTGAACATGATGTTGATGTTATCGTATCTGAACGTGGCGTAGCTGACTTGCGTGGTTTGTCTCCAAAAGAAAGAGCAGTTGTTATAATTGACAAAGTTGCTAATCCTAAATACCAACCATTACTGAAAGATTATTTTGAAAGAGCTTGTAAGGAATGTGGCAATAGCCAAACTCCTCATATTTTGAGTGAAGCATTCTCTTTCCATGATCGTTTTGTAAAGACTGGAACTATGGAAGTTAAATAATTTATCTTTTGTTTTAACAGCGTAATGCCGGGGTGGTCTCGGTATTCGCTTTAAGACAACCTCAACAAAGAGATAGAGGTTGCCTGTTAAATACATTCGAGCAAGCCATTGTGCTTCTCATAAACTTCGTCTTGTACGAAGAATCTCTCATTTAGCTGACGGTTCGTCCAAAACCGTAGCAAAAACATTTTAAGGAGGATTTTAGAATGGCAAATGACACTTTGAAAGCCGGATTTGACGCCTACATGGCAGCAGTTGAAGCAAAATTATCAAAGAATCCGGAAAGAACAAACTTGGAGCCTAACAGACTCTATACCCCGCTTGATGTTCCTGAATTTGATTACGAGAAGGATCTTGGATTCCCAGGTGAATACCCGTATACTCGTGGCGTACAACCTACTATGTACCGTGGCCGTTTCTGGACTATGCGTATGTATGCTGGTTTTTCCACTGCTGAAGAATCTAACAAACGTTATCGTTACTTATTAGCTAATGGTGGTAGCGGCCTTTCCTGCGCATTTGACCTTCCAACCCAAATCGGTTATGATTCCACCGATCCTATGGCTGAAGGTGAAGTAGGTAAAGTTGGCGTTGCTATTGACTCTCTTGCTGATATGGAAATTCTTTTTGACCAAATTGATTTGGCTAAAGTTTCAACTTCCATGACTATTAATGCTCCTGCTTCTGTACTTCTTTGCATGTACATCGCAGTTGCTGAAAAACAAGGTGTTAGCGCTGATAAACTTCGCGGCACTATCCAAAACGATATTTTGAAAGAGTACTCTGCTCGTGGTACATACATTTTCCCTCCAAAACCTTCTATGCGTTTAATTACTAATATTTTCGAATATTGCGCAAAGAATGTTCCATTGTGGAATACAATTTCTATTTCCGGTTATCACATTCGTGAAGCTGGTTCCACTGCTGCTCAAGAAATCGCTTTTACTATCGCTGATGGTATCGCATATGTAGAAGCAGCTCTTAAAGCTGGTATGGACATCGATGCTTTTGCTGGTCGTTTATCTTTCTTCTGGAATGCACATAACAACGTACTTGAAGAAGTAGCTAAATTCCGTGCTTCTCGTCGCGTATGGGCAAAAGTTATGAAAGAAAGATTTGGAGCTAAGAAAGCTAAATCCATGATGCTTCGCGTACATACTCAAACTGCAGGTTCCATGTTAACTGCTCAACAACCGAATAACAATATTGTTCGTGTTGCTTTACAAACAGCAGCTGCTGTAATGGGTGGTACTCAATCCTTACACACTAACTCTAAAGACGAAGCTCTTGCTTTGCCTACAACTGAGTCTGTAACAATCGCTTTGCGTACACAACAAATCGTTGCTTACGAATCCGGTTTAGCTGACACTGTTGATCCATTGGGCGGTTCCTATTATGTAGAAGCTTTGACTAACAAAATCGAAGCTGAATGCTGGGATTACATTAAGAAAATTGATGAAATCGGTGGCGCTCCTGAAGCTATTAGCAAAGGCTACATTCAAAAAGAAATTCAAGATTCTGCTTACAGATGGCAAATGGATGTTGAACAAGGAAGACGCATTATTGTTGGCGTAAACAAATTCCAACAAGAAGAAGCTGCTCCTACAAATTTACTTCGTGTTGATGGTTCCGTTGGCGAATTACAACGCAAGAAAATTGAAGCTTTAAAGGCTAAACGTGATAATGCAAAAGTTGCTGAAACTCTTGCTGCACTAAAAATAGCTGCTGGTGAAGATGAGTCTACAAACTTAATTCCTTTGATCTTGGATGCTGTAAAAGCTTATGCAACTGAAGGCGAAATCTGTGGCGTATTGAGAGAAGTATTCGGCGAATTCAAATCTCATGTAGCTCTATAATTTAAAGAGATAATAGGAGGAAAGATAAAATGGCAAAAGTTAGAATTCTAGTTGCAAAACCAGGTCTTGATGGACATGACCGTGGTGCTAAAGTAGTTGCTCGCGCATTGCGCGATGCTGGATTTGAAGTAATTTATACCGGTATTCGTTTAACTCCGGAACAAATTGCTGAGTCTGCACTTCAAGAAGATGTTAACGTTGTTGCTTTGAGCGTGCTTTCTGGCGCTCACAACACTTTGTTCCCTAAGGTTGTAGAATTGTTAAAAGCTAAAGGCATGACAGACGTAATGGTAATCGGCGGTGGCGTTATCCCTGAATCCGATATTCCTGGTCTGAAAGCTGCTGGCATTGAAGCAGTATTTACTCCTGGTACAGCTACTACTGAGATTGTTAAATACATTAACGAACACGTTAAATAAGAGTTTTTAAAAATTACTGCTAACCGGGATTAACCCCGGTTAGCAACTATCTATTAAAAACCTACAAGGCGGTGTACTAAGTGGATATAGCTGAAGGAGTTTTAGGCGGTTCTCGCTTGGCATTATCTAAGGCTATAACAGCCATAGAAAATGAACATGAAGATGCCGTTGAAATAATGAGAAAAATTTATCCTCATACCGGCAATGCTTACGTCATTGGTATTACTGGACCACCCGGCGCAGGTAAAAGTACTTTAACGGATAAACTGGCCAAGGAATATCGAAAACGTAATAAAACTGTGGGCATTGTTGCTATTGACCCAACCAGCCCGTATTCCGGCGGAGCCATTCTTGGTGACCGTATAAGAATGCTAGATCTTATTGCCGATGAAGGTATCTTCGTCCGTAGTATGGCTACTAGAGGAAACTTGGGTGGCTTGTCTCAAAAGACGGGTGATGCAGTAAAATTGATGGATGCCTATGGCATGGATATTATTATTGTTGAAACTGTTGGCGTTGGGCAGTCAGAGGTAGATATTATTAAAACTGCTGATACAACAATGGTGGTAGTAGTTCCCGGTCTTGGCGATGATATTCAAGCAATCAAAGCGGGCATATTAGAGATAGGCGATTTGTTTACTATTAATAAGGCTGACCGCGAAGGCGTTGAGAAGCTAAACATTGAGATTGAGATGATGCTTGAACTTAATCAGGAAGATGTGGCTTGGCGTCCACCTATTAATCGTACTATTGCCAGCAAAGACGAAGGAATCGAAGCAGTTGTTGATTCTATTGCAGAACATAGAAAATATCTTGAGGAGACCGGTGAACTAGAAAAAGTTCGTCAGTCTCGGATTAAGTCAGAAGTCATTGCCATGGTTAATGATCATATTAGCCGACACATTGATGAGAAGATTGTTGCTACAGATGGTTTTGCTCAAACTATTCTCAAATTACAGAACAGGGAAACTGATCCTTATTCCGTAGTAGATAATATTGTTAATAATGTTTTGAAATAAAACATTATATATAGTAATGCAATAATATATTTTATTAAGGAGGAGATTTAAAATGTTTAAAGTAATTTGTATTGATCATGTGGGCATTGCCTGCAAAGACTTGGACAAATCCAAGCAGTTCTATACTGAAGTTCTAGGGCTTTCTTGCACTGGGGAAGAAACAGTAGAAGAACAACATGTTAAAACAGTTTTTATTCCTTGTGGTGAGACTTTATTGGAGTTATTGGTTGCGACCTCTCCTGAAAGTGCTATTGCCAAGTATATTGAAAAGAACGGCCAAGGTATCCAACATATGGCAGTTCGCGTTGACGACATTACTGCAGCTATTGCTGACGTACAAGCTCGTGGCGGCATTATGATTGACAAAGTTCCTCGCGGTGGTGCTGGTGGAATGGACATTGCTTTCGTTCATCCTAAATCTGTTGGTATCTTGCTAGAACTCTGCGCACCAGCTAAGAAATAATTAATTGGTAAGCGTGGAAAAGGTCTCAGTCGAGATTTAACTTATGTCTACACCCATTCGTGGTGTAAATAAATTAGTTCTCCCCAATAATGATGGAGGTGTAAGAATTTGTCTACTCAAGAAAAAATTGAGAAAATGCTCAAAAAATCAGAAGTAATCATTGCTGCAGGCGGCGAGGCTCGTGTAAAAAAACAACACGAATCCGGAAAAATGACTGCTCGCGAAAGGATTGCTTGCCTTCTTGATGAAGGTAGCTTTGTGGAATTGGATCGCTTCGTGCAACATCGTTGCACAAACTTTGGCCAAGAAAAGAAACAACTTCCTGGCGAAGGTGTAACAACCGGTTATGGTACTATTGATGGTCGTTTAGTTTATGTTTTCGCGCAAGATTTCACTGTTGAAGGTGGTTCTCTTGGCGAAATGCATGCTGGCAAAATTGTTAAAGTTCAACGCTTGGCCTTGAAAATGGGTGCTCCATGCATTGGCTTGAATGATTCCGGCGGTGCTCGTATTCAAGAAGCTATTGATGCTCTTGCTGGATACGGTAAAATTTTCTTCGAAAACACTATTGCTTCTGGTGTTGTTCCTCAAATCTCCGCAATCATGGGACCTTCCGCTGGCGGAGCGGTTTATTCTCCAGCTATAACTGACTTCATCTACATGGTAAAGAATACTGCTAAAATGTTCATTACCGGACCAGCTGTTGTTAAATCTGTAACTGGTGAAGAAGTTACGCAAGAAGCATTGGGTGGTGCTATGCCTCATAATGCCAAATCCGGTGTTGCTCACTTTGCTGCTGAAAACGACGAAGATTGCTTAACTCAAATCCGTTATCTATTGAGCTTCTTACCTTCCAATAATATGGAGTCTGCTCCTGTTGTTGAAACTGGTGACGATCCGATGAGAACTGATGATGCCTTAAATACTTTACTTCCTGATAATGCTAACCAAGCATACGATATGTATGATGTTATCAAGAGCATTGTAGATAATGGTGAATATTATGAGTCTCAAAAATATTTTGCTACCAATATCATCACTTGCTTCGCACGTATGGATGGTGCTACTGTTGGTATCATTGCTAACCAACCTAAAGTAATGGCTGGTTGCTTGGATATCAATGCTTCCGATAAGTCTGCTCGTTTTATACGTTTCTGTGATGCTTTCAATATCCCTCTATTAAATCTTGTTGACGTACCTGGTTTCTTGCCTGGCACTAACCAAGAATATGGTGGTATCATTCGTCACGGCGCAAAAATGCTTTATGCTTACTCCGAAGCTACGGTTCCTAAGATTACCTTGGTTACTCGTAAAGCTTACGGTGGTTCTTATTTGGCAATGTGTTCCCAAGATTTGGGCGCTGACCAAGTTATTGCTTGGCCGACTGCTGAAATCGCTGTTATGGGACCTGCTGGCGCTGCTAACGTTATATTCCGTAAAGATCCTAATGTTGCCGAAAAGACTGCTGAGTACATTGAAAACTTTGCAACTCCTTACCAAGCAGCAATTCGTGGTATGGTTGACATCGTTATCGAACCTAAAAACTCTCGTCCTACCATCATCAATGCTTTGCAAATGTTAGAATCCAAACGCGAAAGTCGCCCAGCTAAACGCCATGGCAATATTCCGCTATAATTCAAGCATTATGTCAAAGTTTTAAAATTTAGAACAAGAGGTGAATTAAATGACCACTAACCCTTGGTTGATTGCCATAATTAATATGACGATTGTTTTCGGCGTATTGATTATATTGGGCGTAATTATGTCAGTTATTAAAGTGTGTGACCCAACGGCTAAAAAAAAACCTGCAGCTAAAGTAGCGGCTCCTGCAGCAGCACCAGCTGTTGTTGCAAAGAAAGATAACGCGGAAGTAATTGCAGTTATTGCTGCTGCAGTTGCAGCTTGCGGTTGTTCTGCAGATCAAGTAGCTTGCATCCGTCGTATTCCTTCTAATGGCTGGACAGTTAATGCTCGTGAAGAAGTTATGAACGTACGTAAGGAATGTTTCTAAAAAAAAACAAGAATTAAGGGGGATTTTTATCCATGAAAAAGTTTAACATTACTGTTAATGGTTCTGCTTATGAAGTAGAAGTTGAAGAAGTTGGTGGCGCTGTAAGTGCTGCTCCTAAGGCTGCTCCTAAAGCTGCTCCTGTTGCTGCTGCTCCTAAAGCCGCTGCTCCTGCTGCTGCTCCTGTTGCTGCTGCTGCTCCTGTTGCTGCTGGTGCAAAAACAATATCCGCTCCAATGCCAGGTAAAGTTATGTCCGTTAATTGCAAAGCTGGAGATGCTGTTAAATCCGGCGATGTACTAATGATTTTGGAAGCTATGAAAATGCAAAATGAAATTATGGCTCCTGAAGATGGTACTGTTTCTGAAGTTCGTATAACTGCTGGTCAAAATGTTGCTACCGGCGACGTAATGATCATAATGTAATCTTTTACACATAGCGTTACTACCGGTGGCGCCATGCTTGTAATTTATTACATGTAATAAATATTATGAGAGCTTTGCTTGCGAAGCTCTCTCCATATTGAAAATTTAGGAGGCTATTAAATGGATGCATTTATCGTTGCTTTAATGTCCGTTTGGAACGATAGTGGCTTTGCTGCTTTTAGTATGGGTAATGGTATTATGATGCTCGTTGGTATCATTTTGCTTTATCTTGCTATTGGTAAAGGTTTCGAACCTTTGCTATTGGCTCCGATCGCTTTCGGCTGTATTTTGGCCAACGTCCCCAAAACTGGGTTTGACACTGACCCTGGGATTATGCAAGTAATTCTTTACGGTATCAATAATGAAGTTTTCCCTCCATTGATTTTCATGGGTGTTGGTGCCATGACTGACTTTGGACCTCTAATTGCTAACCCTAAGACATTGCTTTTAGGTGCGGCAGCACAGGCAGGCGTATTCGTTTCTTTAATTGGAGCGTTATTCTTAGGTTTCACTGTGCAAGAAGCAGCTGCTATTGGTATCATCGGTGGTGCTGATGGCCCTACTGCTATTTATTTAGCTGCAAAGATGGCTCCTCAATTATTGGGGGCAATTGCCGTTGCGGCTTATTCCTATATGTCTTTAGTACCATTGATTCAACCTCCTATCATGAAATTATTCACAACAGAAGAAGATCGCAAGATAGTTATGGAACAGTTGCGTACTGTTTCTCATTTTGAAAAAATGGTATTTCCAGTTGTAACTACTATCTTCATTTCATTATTATTACCTCCGGTTTGTTCTCTAATTGGTATGTTAATGCTAGGTAACTTGTTTACAGAAGCTGGTTGTTTAGGTCGTTTGTCTGATACAGCACAGAATGCTCTGATGAACATTGTTACTATAATGTTGGCAACTGGTACAGGGCTAACTATGAAAGCTGAAAGCTTCTTAACTTATCAAACGATTTTAATTATCTGCCTAGGCTTAGTTGCGTTTGCGGCTGGTACGGCAGCGGGTGTTATATTTGGTAAATTAATGTGTTGGGCAGATGGTGGCAAAACTAATCCTTTGATCGGCTCTGCTGGCGTATCCGCAGTTCCTATGGCGGCTCGCGTATCTCAGATTGTTGGTCAAAAGGCTAACCCTGGTAACTTCTTGTTGATGCATGCCATGGGACCAAATGTTGCTGGTGTAATTGGAACGGCGGGTGCCGCTGGGACCATGGTA
>Ga0183096_1001365_pt1 | contig 21293 bp, 23 predicted proteins | sample Biomet5_FD_127791 | JGI IMG/M metagenome (GOLD analysis project Ga0183096, IMG submission 127791) | Microbial communities from bioreactor (seeded with sewage sludge) at LBNL, California, USA - Biofuel metagenome 5 (version 2) (version 3) | ecosystem: Engineered > Bioreactor > Anaerobic >... | reverse complement strand
GATAAATGGAGCCAAAAATTATATTTTTGCGAATTTTGATCGGATCAATAGCTTAATAGTAGCAAAAAAGAATGGAATTATATAGAATATATAACAAATTTTTATAAATTTTAACAAATTGTCAAGTCAATTTGGGATAAAAAAGAAGGGAAATAGTCAGTAACAATTAGTGGATACTGTCAAAGTCAGGATAAAAAGGGAGTGTTCCCTTTCTTTTTCTTCACTCATATCTCAGCGCGTCCACAGGTCTCAGTTTTGAAGCCCTATATGCAGGAACCACTCCAGAGATCACACCAATTAAGACAGCAAGAGTGAGTCCATAAATCATCAGACTAGGAGAAAGCGAGAAGCTTGTCCCGCCTCCTCCTCTCATCATTGTCCCGCCGATCATCGGGAAAACAGCTGAAAGAAGATCTCCCAGGATGACTCCAAATACACCGCCAACAAAGCCTACCATTGCGGAATTAAACAGGAAAATCATGAGTATATCTCTATTTTTTGCCCCTATAGCCTTCATAGTTCCGATTTCTTTTGTCTTTTCAAGGACAGAAGTAAACATGGTGTTTGCAATTCCTACAGCTCCTACAATCAGTGATACAGCAGCGATTGCTCCTAAGAAGAGACTCATTGAATCAATCATACTGGTAACAGTGCTGGCCATCGATGCTGTGGTTGTTACAGTAAAATCCTGATCACTTGCTTTATTGTCATGCCTGGAGATCAGGAGCTTTTTTACAATTGCCGTGTCTGCAGCATCTACAACATCCGGACCCTGAGCCTCTACTTGAATGGAATCATACACATTTTTTTGTGCATCATCAATCACGTTTACTGCAGCATTAATAGGCATATATATTTGGTTATCTCCACCTCCGCCTTCTTCTTCCAAAATTCCAACAACTCTTACGGACTTTCCATCGACATCTATAATCTGGTTAATTCCAATGTTTTTTTTGTAAATTCCAGTAGCTACTCCGCTTCCGATAACTGCAACATAATTATCTGCTGGTTCGAGTAACCTCCCCGAATCCAGGGTAATAGTGTTCATGTACTTCCAAACCTGTGGATCAACTCCAGTAACGGAAAGAGAAGCACTTTCTGAGTTGTAGCTTATATTTACCCTACCAGAAATCTGACCAGTAATATATTTTATATCTGGTATACCACGAAGAGCATCAATATCTTTGTCTGTCAACTGAACATCAGTTGTAGTAGCTCCTCTACCAAATCCACCAAATCTTTCCGACTGAGCTCTTGAGTATCCTGGCGATATAGTGATATGTGCTAAATCTAAGGTGGAAAGTCTGCTCTGAACCTGTGCCTGCATGGCATCCCCCAGAGAGACTATCCCGACTACTGCGCCAACTCCGATTACAATTCCTATGATAGTAAGCCAGCTTCTAAGTTTGCTGTGCACGAGCATGTTCAGGCCTAATTTTAAGTAAGTTACATTTCTAATTGAGCATCCCTCCAGCTCTTCTGTCTTTTCAGTACTTCATCGCTCCTGAGTTGGATTCAGCTGAGAATTTTTATCTTCGGCTTTTTTAGCTCCCTGTTTTCGTCTGCGGTACAGGAAGACCCCTGCGCCTATAACCACTATTCCCAAAATATATGGCAAACTTGAACTGAGACCACTACTTCTGTTACCTCGTGCCCCTGACCTACCTCCAGTGCCAAACCCTGTAAATGAAGACATCTGGATTGCTACATCTTTGTCAACTGTTATTCTTTCTCCTTTTGCATCTGTATATTCAATCTGGACTTTTAATGGATTTGAGTTCATTGAAGATGAACTTGCATTATCTCCTGCTGCATATCTTTTATTTGCGGTATCAGGCGCTGTTCCTGAATTTACATTTCCAGCAGCCCGTGTGTTCGTGACATTAAAAGAAGCTATTGTGTAATCTCCTTTCTCCAGATTTCCTACAATTGTTGACGAACTTCCTGAAACTTTGTACCCATCTTGATCTGGAATAGATACTTTCACAGCATATGCTATGTTATTACCCACATTCGCAACTGAAAGGGAAGTCTCTCCAGCGCTACTTTCCGAAAAAGAAACATCAAAATCCGTTGCTCCTCCTACAAAAAGCCCTGCTGTTGTCTTAATGCTTTTTGCGCTGGAGTCAGAATCTTCATATGAAAGGTTTACATTCAAGGTATAGAGGCCTGGATCAGCACTTACGTCTGCCATTACTGTATAGTCAACTTTTACGGATTGACCTGCATCCAGATACTTGATGTATTTTGTGTTGTCAGAGTATACAGGCAATACCACACCTTTTGGATCAGTCCAGGAGAAAACCAGATTTTTCAGGGGAGAACTTCCTGTATTTGTAACAATAAACTCAAGAGGTTCTTCCTTTGCTATGTCAATATCAGCCTTGCTCACAGTCACAACCTGAGCATACTCTTTACCCTGAATCTCTAACTGAACTGTTTGTTTAGTAGTGTAAGTAGTAGCTGAAGATCCTGATCCGCTCTTATAAGCAGTGACAATATCAAGATCATAAGTGCCTTCGGAGGCATTTGCATCGGTCATAAGTTTGAATTTCAGAACCCCAGCATCATTGTCATCCTGTCTTGCATTTAGATAAGAGATACTTTTTTGAAGGTCTTCTCCGGGAAGTTTACTGAAAGGATATTCCGGATTGAGTGTGACTGTTATATCTTTGAGGTTACTGTTTCCTATATCCTGCACGCTGAGAGTAAGTTCAACAGGTTCCCCAGGCCTGGCAGTGTCAGGGTTTTGATTAGTCACACTTACCTGCACATCTGCAGAATTTATATTCCCATTTGATGCACTGATTGTTGTTCCAGCCCTGGACGTATCAAGGCTTTGATTATTTTGATTAGTTAGATTTGCCTGAAGAGATGAAGAGTTCAGAGTCGAAGAGTTAAGATCATTTGATGCACCGAGTGCTGTACCAGCCCCTACGCACATGAATGCTGAAAGCAGCAGTAAAAGTGTCAGCAAAGAAAACATTTTCATTTTAATCCCTCAGTTAAGATTGGGTTCGTTTTTTGTATCTTGTTCATTTTTCGTTTGATTTTCTATTTTTTCAATTTCGCCGTCTCTGAGGTACACAATTCTTGTTGCGTACTTTACAAGTTCGAGGTCATGGGTAACAATGATGATTGTCTTACCTTCTCTTGCGTGAAGCTCATCCAGAAAATCCAGGATATAATCCCCTGTTTTACTGTCCAGGTTTCCTGTAGGCTCATCTGCCAGGATTATAGGTGGGTTTACGGCCAGGGAGGGAACGGGCTATTGCAACTCTCTGCCTCTGTCCACCTGAAAGCTGGGAAGGAAGGTTCTGTTTTTTGTTCGAAAGTCCGACAATGTCAAGCAGATATGAGGCTTTTTTTCGGGCCAGTTGTCTATCCTCTTCCTGGAATTCCATAGGTAACAGCACGTTTTCTTCCGTATTCAGGGTTGGAATAAGATTAAAGCTCTGGAATATGAAACCAATCATCTGTCCTCGGATAATGGCAAGTTCGGATTCATTAAGTTCCGAGATATCTTTTGAATTCAGACAAACCGTGCCTTTTGATGGTATATCCAGACAGCCCAGCAGGTTCATCATAGTACTTTTCCCACTTCCACTGGGACCAAGAATGATCAGAAATTCACCTTCATAGATTTCCAGGTTTATTCCTTTAAGGGCTGCAAACTCAACCTCGCCCATCTGGTAAATTTTCCAGACATCGGTCAGTTTAATAAGAGGCTCGTCTTTATTTTTGGAGGTCATTACTCCACTAGGATTTTTAGCAAAATTAATTCCAGAACTACCATATGGATTGGTTTTTAGAATCTCTCCTGAATTTCCTTCCGCCGAATCGTTCTCAGATTCATTATAGAAACTCGCTTTTCTTTCTAGCGAATTCATAAATCTTGAGGGATTAAGCTTTGTTTTAAAAGAATCCAGTATTTCACTCAGTGTCATATGTATCCCCTGAAAAATTAGTCGTGTCTGAGCTGAATCTTTCTCTACATGTCTGACTCTTTTTGGTCAGGTTTAATTTTCCTACCCCTGTTTCAAAATTTATCCAGCGATTTTCATCAATGTAAGAGCTTAAGCATCCTTCTGACTTCTATTGTATCAATCCCTTCTGGACATACCACTCTAATCATAGGCGAAGATTCATCAATGTAAGAGCTTAAGCATCTTTCTGACTTCTATTGTATCAATCCCTTCTGGACATATCACTTTAATCATAGGCGAAGAATTCTTTATTAAATTATGTCAACTGAAAAAAAAGTTTCTCATGCTAGAAATGTGATTCGTCCTGGTGGAGATATTTAATTCATCCTGGTAGAGATATTTTATTTTTCCGTTGATTGACTTTGCCAACTTCTTTTCAAAAATGACTTTGTCAAGTTTGTGGGCAAGAAAATATAGTTTTTCAACAATACTTCTTTCCATATTATTCCCTTCATTATTGTTGACTAATCAACAATTTTGATATGATCCACTTATTATAAATAGTATACCATTCAACTAATTTTTCCCAAGGTCTTGAATTATTCTGAATTGCCATGAGTGAAAATAATGAATGAAGAAGAAACACCTATCCAGTGGATTGAGGATATTGACAAAGTTGCTGCACTGATTTCGTTTACATATCGTTCTGTCCAGAAGCATTTTGCAAAAGAGCTGGCTTCATACCATATAGGCTGGGGGCATTTCGCTATCCTGATGTCTCTATATCGTCAGGAAGGTCGGAGTCAGGACAGCCTTGCACAGTCTAGAGGGTTTGATAAAACGATGATTGCGAAATCTATACTGAAAATGGAAAAAGAAGGTATTGTCTACCGTATAATAGACCCGGAAGACAAACGAATCAAAAGGCTTTACCTTACTGAAAAAGGCAGGAAAATAAAGCCGGAGATGCAGAAAATAGGATTCGAGCTTAACTCACGTCTACTCAAAGATTTTGATTCAGAGGAATTACCAGATGTTATTGAGATAGTTCGAAAGATTGCATTGAATGCAGCCAGGCTCTAACAAGCACACATCCACCGATACAGGTAAAATTTAAATTATATCTAAATTTTTTAAAAGTAATAATTTTCTATTATTTGAACCGAATCTTTCTGTTAACCATTTTAGAACTTAGCACTTAACAAAATTAAGCACTATAGACTTTGTTGCTTTATATTCAGACCTTATGAAGTTGATGCTTTAAAGCTATGTTTCTCAGTCTAACCGCGTAAGTCCTGACAGAATCAAACATTTCAGGTCAGGAGATTTTTAAATTAAAAACTTCACAAATTTTATTTTCTATTTAACAAAAAATTCAAGGATAAAATATGCAAAACATACTTTCAGTCCAATCCCTTATTAAGAAATTTGATGATTTTACAGCTGTAAAAAACATCAGTTTTAATGTAGAAGTAGGTTCAATCTTTGCTTTTCTAGGCCCAAATGGTGCAGGCAAATCCACAACCATAAAAATGCTCACAACTGTTTTGAAGCCCACCTCTGGTGAAATAATTATCAACGGTTTCAACGTTCTTAAAGAACAGGACAAGGCGCGTGCATCTTTTGGGATAGTCTTTCAGGACCCCAGTCTTGATGACGAGCTCACCGCTTATGAAAATGTTGTCTACCATGCAGTTGTCTACAAAGTGCCTAAAAAAGAAAGAGCAGAACGAATTCAGAAAGCTCTGGAGATTGTCGGGCTCTGGGACAGGAGGGAAGACTATGTTAAAAACTATTCAGGCGGCATGAAACGCAGACTTGAGATTGCAAGGGCTCTTGTCCATTATCCGAAAATTCTTTTCCTTGATGAGCCCACCGTTGGTCTTGATCCCCAGACTCGAAATTCTATATGGGACCATATCAAAAAGTTGAACCAAGAAAGAAAGATGACAATTTTTCTAACCACACATTATATGGAAGAAGCCGAAGCAATTGCAGACAAGGTAGCAGTCATTGATCACGGAAAAATTATAGAATCGGGGACAGTTGAAGAGATTAAGAGGCAGACAGAAACTGAATCCTTAGAAGAAGCTTTTCTGAAATTGACAGGTAGGAACATCCGTGATGACAATGGGACAAGTAGACAAAGAATGATGCGAGGTATGGGGAGGATGAGATAATGATCGAGGTTATCTGCGCTCTCTGCCTGAGGCAGCTCAAACATTACTGGCGTTCCAAAGCCAGACTTATAGGAACTCTAGGACAGCCAATGCTTTTTTTGATCGCTTTTGGATTTGGATTCGGTCCTATGTATTCCAAGGTTAGCGGAGGAGCAAATTACATCGATTTTCTTGCTCCAGGAATTGTCACTATGGGAATTCTATTTACAGCTGTCTTTTCCGGCCTGGAGGTAATATGGGATAGGCAATTCGGTTTTCTCAAAGAAACTCTGGTAGCTCCGATCTCAAGAACAGAAATTATGATAGGAAAAACATTTGGAGGCGCAACTATAGCCATAATTCAGGGTTTAATTATACTTAGTCTGACTTATATTCTTGGGTTCAGGATTCTCAGTATAAGTGGCCTTGTTATTGGGTTAATTTTTATGTTTTTGATAGCCATTTTCTTTACAGGCATTGGCCTCACTATAGCTTCACAAATGAAAGATATGCAGGGTTTTCAGATGATATTGAACTTTCTAATTATGCCTATTTTTTTCCTTTCAGGAGCTCTCTTCCCTCTACAAAACTTGCCTCCTGCAATTTACTTCATAAGTAGGATCGATCCGCTTACTTATGGGGTTGACGGCCTGAGAGGAGCCATCACGGGTATAAGCACTTTCGGTGTCTCCAGTGACCTCGCGTTAATAGGCTCACTGTCAGTTATCATCTGTTTGATAGGAGCAGTGCTTTTTTCCAGGATGGAGGCATAAGCTTCCAACATTATTTTCTTTTTATTACCTTAACATATTCAAGAAGGCGAATTTAATGAGTGAAATTGACTGGGATACCCCAAAGAGTGCTGAAAGTTACGATCAGAATTGCGATCACCAGTTCCAGAAAGGTCAAACACTGATAGAAATGATGAAAATAAAGAATGGAGATTCTGTACTTGATATCGGCTGCGGGACAGGGTGGCAGGCTGTAAATGTCTCGGGAATTATTGGGCCGTCCGGCAAGCTTACATGTATCGATCCTTCCTCGTATCGTATAGAACTTGCACGGAAAAAGTTTGGCGTTGATTCCCTCAATAGTGTCCGTTTTCTTGTAGGACAGGCTGAAGATCTTAGTGCCATACCTGACAATTCAATCAACCATGCCTATTTCTGTTCTTCATTTCACTGGATTGCTGACAAGGGAACCGCCCTCAATGAAACATATCGGGTGCTTCAGCCAGGGGGCAGTGTGGGAATGACTACACTTGATAGAGACAGCCCTGATATGATGAGAACGCTTGTAGATCCTGTTCTTGCAAAATATAACATTACAAGGAATTATGAATTACATAGGGGCATAAGCAGAGTCAATGCACTGGAACTCCATAATCTCTTGTCGGAAGCCGGTTTTACCGCAATCTCAATTAAACCAAGGGCGATCCCAAGGCGGTATCGTTCGCCAGAAGAGTTTTTAAAGCACCTGGAAGAAAGGGATAGTTTGAAAAACTTGTTGAAAGATATCCCAGACGAAATTAAGGAGAAGATCAGAAAGGAGATTTACGAAGAACTCGCTAAGATTAAAACTCCGGCCTTTGTTGAGTTTGGTATTGTTACGTTATTTGCAATTGCGACAAAACCGAATGAGTAGTGTTAACAGATTTATGGCAGTGTACCAATTTTTCTGTAAAATCACAAGTTTCAAGAAGTTATCCGGTAAAAAATTCCATATCGGTAGATCAGTTTTCTCCATAGTACGCAAAAACTTGACTTCAAATTTACAGTAAATTTGAGACACTGACAAACTGGAAATATTACAAAGCAAGGCAAATGTACTCGTTTTTCAGACTTTGTCGATGACCCATGTACATAGCCGAAACAAGATAAATATAAAACACTAATCGAGGGAGAGAAAGTAATATATACTTCTAACTTGTCAGGGAAAGTATGCTGGTCACTTCTTCTCGAAAACCTTCTGCAAGAACCAGGTCACTTTGCAAGTCGCTCTCGCGGTTTATAGCCGGCAGGTGTATTACACGCGGAAAAATGGGCATGCAGGAACTTCTGGAGTTTGCGGAGGGCGGGCCTCTCATAGTCATAGGAGAGTACCATGGAAACCCCGGGGAACTCAGCTTTTACGACGAAGCCGGAGAGCTCCTTTTTTCACTCAGGTTTACGGACTGGTACTCCAAGGAACTAGATTCCTACTGGTTTTCCGATATCGAGCCCAGGCTTACAGGTCAGGGAGAGATTGCGGACGCCTTTGAGTCTTTTTTCCATTTTCTAAGGGTTGAAAGCGATAAAATTGATCAACTTTCTCCCAGTTCCACCTTAATAGTGATTGGGGAAAAGGATATCGATTTTATGGGTAGTGGAAAGTCCCTTTTTAAGCTTAATCTCCGAGGTTTTAAAAAGTACTGACCTCCAAACTCTTATATTTAAAGCCGAATTTTATAAATCGATTTTTTATGATCAGAATCTTTTATGATCAGAATCTTTTATGATAAAAATCTTTTATGATATGAATCTTAAGACAATTCTCATAGGAAATTCGAAACCGATTTTTCCCTTCTTCACTTCAAAAACATCCAAACAAAAACATCCAAAGAAAATTTATCAGGAGGAATTCCTTGAAACTTTTCGCAGAATTTACTTTTGAAACTGAAACTGCAGAAACAATCTACAGGGCTCTCCTGCCCGAACTCAATGACAATTTTTCACAAAGGTCTGCAATAGGCCTGTTCCTTGAAAATGCAAATAAGCTGGTACTCAGCGTAAAAGCTGAGGATGTGGTTTCTCTGCGTTCAGCATTGAATACCTGGTTCAGGCTTATCCAGATTGCCCAGGAAGTCCTTGAAACCACTTATGAAGTCAGTTGTTAGTCCCACAAGTCTTTTCGAAAAAGCAAGCCTTTTGAAAAAACTGCTTGCCTGCAAACCTTTTAAAAAAAGCTTGAGCGAAAATGTCGTGACAGCATGATCAACTGGCCAAATGGTTACGGACTAACGCTTGTTCTCAAAAGGGCTGGTTTACAAATACGGGCACGGATGTTTTCTTTTTTTGTAGTTATAAACTATCAAGTTAATTTTTCCGTGTCTGTCAGGTCATAGCAAAAATTAGGACAAGTAATAAAATCACATAAAGTATATGAATATTTATGAGTGGCGATGTGGAAAATGAAAATAAAAGAAGATACAAAACAAAAAATTTAGTGAGATTTCGTTTAAGCTTGTTTAATTCCGGCAAGCAAAAAGAAAAGTTATTCAAGCATTGCGGAATTTATGTTAGGGCTGGAGGTTCGCTTCAATTCATTTCAACATTTTAAACCTCTTTTGTAGGCTCTTTCTTCCTTCTGAGCTTTTTCTGCCTTTTATTTTTCACGTTTTTAGTAATTATGCGTTCCGGATTTCTTGGATTTAGGGCCTTTGTTCGGCCTGAAAGCCCGTTCCGGGCACTTCTTGGAATCAGTTTTCCCGCGCACTTCAAAACCCAGGCTGAAACATTCGCCTTTTAGCTCATCAATAGCCGTATAGAATCTACAATCTTGGCATGTAGGCATTCGGATTACTACCTCCAGTTATATGAAGGCCACCTGGTCTTAGTCCCAGAGTGTTTGCCCGGATACAACCTCTGAAGCAAGAGATTGCTTCTTATCAGATATCTTAAGTACGGATGTATCCTCTAAATAATATGTATCTGTAAATAAAACATTTTTGGTAGATTACCAGAATGAAGGTAGGGATCGGGATCCGATCAACAGCCGGAAAATTACGATAACTAACTGAAGTTATTTATACCCATATCCAGAAAGCTTTTGCCGGTTATTTATCAGTTGCTTGCCGGCTATTTGCGGTTATTTTGTAGCTATTTGCTGATTATTTGGAAACTACTCATTGATGATTTTGTAGCTATTTATTGATGATTAGCTACTTATTGACGATTTGGTAGCTATTTATTGACGATTTGGCGGCTATTTATTGACGACTTGGTAGCTATTTATTGATGATTTGGTAACTGCTTGATGACTATCTGCCGGCCCCCTGCAGGTTATTTACCAGTTTTCTGTCGGTTATTTGATACTGCTTACCAGCTCTGGATACTGCACTTTTTTGTTAATGACCGTGTTTGCAGAAAAATGTATTTAGATGGATGAACGTTTTTCGACAGCGATGAATTATTCATGGAGGAAGGAATTTTTCCTAACTGATCCTTAAGTCGATCCTTAGTCAAATCTCTTCGTAGTCCTCAAATTCAACATCAAGCACGGGAAGCTCGATCACTTCTCCTTCCCTATTATAGCATGTCCAGCTTTGACTATTATAGGGGAGGCCAACTATAATATGGCAGTTGCCTGTTTTCGAAAAGAGACGCAGGTCAGCCTGTGAAGGGCTGCGGTTCGGGCCTGGATGGCTGTGGACTGAACCTGCGGCTTTGATGTTCGGCATCATATAAAGCCTGAGAACGGCATTTGAATCACTAGATTCCGTGCCAGGTAATATAAGAACTTCAGTGATGATGCCATCTTTTTCCTGCAAAAGTCCGGCAAATTCCTGGGGAGCCATGGATTTACTAGCCTCCAGGATAAAATTAAGAGTATCACGAGCTATTCCTTTAATTTGCATAATGGACTATTCTTCTTAAATAATATATCTTTTCTGCGGTAATGATGCGGAGCGCATTAATTCTCGCCGGCTGAGTTTTTCCGCAATTCAATCAATCAGGAATTCTAGAGATTAAAAAGGCTGTCAGTAAACATAGATTAAGGTAGCTGGTTCAGGTTAGTAAATTAAAGTCGGTTGGTTCAATGGACCAGTTTCATAATTCTAGCCAGTGGGTTTATCTACGGCCTACGTAGACTATTACACAGTTACACAGGAAAGTTTATTTCTTAAAATTTAATAGGACTAAGGCTGTGCTAACAACAATAAGATTATCTGAAAGTTTTAGTTCTTAGAACTTAATCGCGTTAAGGCTTTGCTACAATATTAAGTATTGTTAGGGGGTACTGCGATCAAAAATATGCACTCAGACTCAGGGCTGGAAACTGATCTGAAAAAGAATTCCGGAAAAGATCTGGTAAAAAATTCCAAAAAAACTCTGGAAACGGATTCAAGAACGGATCTGAAAAAACACCAGGAAAAAAGCGGTGATGAACACACGTCCTTATATCAGGAATCACTTGCCGTGCACCGACGGCTTGGGGGTGTGCTGGAGGTTGCCAGTAAAGTTAGCCTTCAAACTATACACGATCTCAGCGTCGCCTATACACCAGGAGTTGCCGAGCCGTGCAGGAAGATAATCAAGGATCCGGAACTTGTCTACCTCTATACCCTGAAGAGAAATACTATTGCTGTCGTCACTGACGGATCGGCAGTGCTGGGGCTCGGGAATATAGGACCTTATGCTGCGCTGCCTGTTATGGAGGGAAAGGCAATAATTTTCAAAGAATTTGCAGGCATTGATGCCTTTCCGATCTGCCTGGACACACAGGAAACCGAAGAAGTAATAAAAGCGGTAAAGCACCTGGCTCCCGTATTTGGGGGCATTAACCTTGAAGACATCAGCGCTCCTCGTTGCTTTGAAATAGAGGGCAGGCTGCGTGAAGAACTCGATTTGCCAGTTATGCACGATGACCAGCATGGGACAGCCATTGTAGTTTTTGCCGGGCTTCTCAATGCCCTTAAAATTGTGAATAAAAGGTTAAATGAACTCCATATAGTAATTTCAGGTCTGGGGGCTGCAGGAGTAGCAATTTTCCGGTTTCTGGTTCGGGCAGGAGCAAAACCGGCAAGAATTCTTGTCTGCGACAGTAAAGGGCTCGTGTATGAAGGCCGGAAAAACGGCATGAACTCTGTAAAAGAGGAAATTGCCAGGCTCACAAACCCTAAAAAATTGAAAGGAGGACTTGAAAATGCCTTACCGGAAGCTGACCTTTTTATCGGGGTTTCTGTGGGGAACATAGTCAGTGAGGAAATGGTTCGGTCCATGGCAAAGGATGCAATTGTAATGGCTATGGCAAACCCTTTACCTGAGATTATGCCTGATGCCGCAAAGCGGGCAGGAGCAAGGATTGTTGCTACGGGCAGGTCGGATTTTCCAAACCAGCTTAATAATTGCCTGAGCTTTCCTGGGGTTTTCAAAGGAGCTCTCAGCACCTGTGCAAGGAAAATAACACCTGAGATGGAAATGGCTGCAGCCCACGCGCTTGCTGAGGTCGTAACGACCAGCGAACTTTCTGAAGATCACATAATTCCTGATCCCCTTGACAGGCGTGTAGTGCTTGCGGTTGCAAAAGCTGTTGCAAGTGCATCACTTGAAAGTTGTGTTGCAAGGAAAAGCCACGAAGATATGGCCTGATATGGCTGAATTTCGGTTAAAAGTCCGATTTCCGGATAAATTTTCTTTCTTTTCTCTCCAATAAACTTTTCATGTATTTTTCATATTTCTTGCTTTTTTTACATCTCAACTTTTGCTTTTTTGCCTTTCTCGCCTTTCTTCTTCTCTCGTAGAAGTCCTTGAGTATGATGCTGTCAGGATTGTTTTTTCTTATTCTTTCTCTTAATTTCAGGCTTATATACCAATCTTTAAGACCAATCTTTAAGACCAATCTTTAAGATCAATCTTCAAGACCAATCTTCAAAACCAATCTTTAAGATCAATCTTCCGAACTAGTGTTTCACAAATAATTTGAACCTAAATTACATATTTTTTCTGTCAGGAAAATTGGGGGATATGAAATGAACTGCAATGAACTGAGGGCTGGCCAAACTCTTGTTTGTGAGATATGCGGGCTTGAGCTTAAAGTAGTAAATGAGTGCACGAACGATAGCTGCTCTGTAGGCTGTACTGGTGATATGGACTGCTGCGGAGAGCCAATGAAACTGAAGGGGTAAGTATAAGATTAAAGTGAAAGAGTAAAAACAAAAAAGCAAGCGAGTAAACTCCCAGCGTATATGAAGGTAAATTAATATAAAATTACTGTGTTGAATCCTTAATTTTAGGATCCTTTTCTTACGAATCTTTCTTCCGATAATTTTTTCTTTTCCTCTGATTATTACCTTCTTTTTTCTTTCTGTCGATTTTCCGTTAGTACACAAGTAAAAAGTTTTAAAATTTCAAATAAGGTGATGTAGACTAACGTTAATAAATAAAGTTACATAAAAATAAAAAATTCTGATACTGCATTTGTTAAAGCAGAAACTGAAGACACAGAGCCGGGTTGTGGGTAAGTGGTATAGAGAGTATTTCTACAAAGTCGGAAATGTATAATTAAACTATTTTTGTAATAACTTAATAATTTCAGATTTCTACAAATCAAAAAATACATTTAACCGCATAAAACAGTTAAAATTTATATAGATTACATACATTATGTTCTATAACTTCATTTTAATATATTACTCGCAATATATAAAAGCACTTTTTAAGTAAAAATATAAAGCTGTCGAGTGAAAATATGCTTAATGAGATCCTTATGTCAATGCGTCCTAAACAGTGGTACAAGAATTTTGTACTATTTGCAGGGATAATTTTTTCATTAAATTTATTCAATGTCCATATGTGGATTACTGTATGTTTCTCATTCATTATTTTCTGCATGTTGTCTGGATCTGAATACATTTTTAATGACATAATGGATAAAGAAAGAGATAAAATTCATCCTAGAAAATGCAACCGTCCCATTGCTTCAGGAAAATTACATGTGCTACATGCTTTTATTTTTGCGACACTTATGGTTTGTTCGGCATTAGTGGGAGCGTACCTAATAAACGTCCAATTTTTTGTGGTCTCCTTAGCTTATTTTCTCTTAATTGTTTTCTACTCATTATTTCTTAAACATATTGCTATTGTTGATGTCCTTACCATTTCCATGGGTTTTGTTCTAAGGGCAATTGCAGGCTGTTTTGCAATAAAAGTTTTCGTTTCTTCCTGGTTAATTATATGCACCTTTTTGGTCGCACTTTTTCTTGTACTTGGCAAAAGACGGCATGAACTTATGTTATTGGAAAATGGTGCAATTAGCCATCGTAAAGTTCTAAATGATTTTTCAATAGAGATGCTGGAGAAAATGATGACTATAGTTACGAGTACATTGATAATGTCTTATTCTCTTTATACATTTCTTTCAAACAATACCTGGATGATGCTGACAATCCCTATAGTAATTTACGGGATATTCAGATATATTTTTCTCGTTCATTCAAAAAATGTAGGTGGAGAACCGGAAATCTTGTTTAAGGATATTGGAATGCTAACATGCATAATTTTATGGGTAGTCTCAACAGTAGGAATAATTTACGTAAAAAAATGAGACTTGGACCTGGAAAATTTAGGCCGAGAAAATATATGGCGAAATTTGATTTCATATTCATTTAGGTTATCTTCAGACAGAATAATAGACATTAAAAATATCGCAAAGATATACCAGTTAAGGAAGCAGAGAGACTGACATGATATTGTTATTCCTGTCACCTTATTCACCTGATTAAATCCACTTGAATAATATAAATTCGCCTTACAGGGGCTTTATTTTGTGAAATACGATTTACATGTGCATACGTCTTACTCCAAAAAATGTGGCTATACAAACCCTAAAAATGCTGTCAAAGCCGCAGTTAAATACGGACTGGATGGTATTGCTATAACAGACCATGATACGATTAAAGGTGCGCTACAAGCTAAAGAATATAGTCCAGAGTTTTTTGATGTGATAATAGGCTCTGAAATAACTACCGATAGAGGTGAAATAATTGGACTATTTCTATCTGAAGATATCAAGAGCAATAAATTTGAATCTGTAGTATCCGAAATCAAAAACCAAAATGGACTCGCTGTTGTCCCACATCCTTTTGATGCATTAAGAAAATCTGCTTTTCATCCAGAAGCAGAAGACGTCGAGATTTTAGATGGCATTGAGAGTTTTAATTCGAGATGTACCTTAAAAAAATATAATGATATCGCCGAAAACTTTGCAAATAAATATAATCTAATGAAAACTGCAGGCAGCGATGCTCATTTTCCACATGAAATTGGAAATGCAGGAATTATTACTGATAATTGCGATATCGTAGATGCGATCATAAAAAGAGACCTCACTGTGTTTGGAAGAAAGTCTTCTGTGTTAAATCATGCACTCACTAAATCCTTAAAATTAATGAGGAAGATTTGATGAAGAATTTACTCTATATAATAGTCGCCGTCTGTATTTCAAGTCTCGGGCAGATTTTATTGAGACGTGGAATGAGCGGATCTGGTTTTGAGTTATCCGTATTAGATACCACTACAATACTTAATTTGATAAAAAACTTCTATGTGATGAGTGGGCTACTTGTTTACGGGTTGAGTTTTATCCTGTGGCTATATGTACTATCACACGTGCAGGTGAGCTATGCATATCCATTTGTGAGTTTAAGCTATCCGATCGTGATGATATTAAGTAATGTCTTTTTAAAAGAACCTTTAGGAAAAGGATTATGGATTGGCGTTTTTTTCATATTAATTGGGACAACTATTATTGGGGTAACATATGGTAGGTGGGATTCATGAAAAAAACTAGCAGTGAAGTCCCTATTAGTAAAGAAAATAGCGTGAATATCAGTAAGTATACACAAAAACAGAATAAATACCCAGATCCCAATATTATACTTTTTTATTTATTAAATTTTATTAGGTCTAAATATAGCTTACCTTTTTGTTTATCAATACTCATGCTTTTATATATGCAAACCGTCAAACCAGTAATTATAGGTGACGGTCATGAATATTTTGCTATGACAATATCGTTATTTAATCATTTATCTCTTGATTTGCAGCCAGCCGATATTGCAATGCGAGCAGCTATAGAACAGGGTCGTGGTATCTCTTTTCCGCCTACTCAAGATTATTATGGATATGCTAAAGCTCTCAATGGAAATTATTACCCAATTCATTTTTGGGCTTATTCACTTGCAAGCTTACCTTTTTTTGTCATTCTTCATTTTTTAAATATTAATGAGCTTCCCAGCCTTCAGATAACCAATGCTGTCCTTTTACTAGCTAGCTTTTGGGTAATAACTTACTGCTTTGATGATAAATTTCAAAGACTTATAATGCTTGCTTTTTCAGTAGTTAATCCGATAGTGTTATATATCGGTTGGACAGGTGCAGAGGTTTTCTCATATTCATTTGTGGTAATGGCTATTTCATTTGCTGTCGCAAAAAAGTACAATTTAGCTGTACTATTCTCATCAATTGCTTCACTGCAAAATCCACCAATTATAATGTTTACACTATATCTAATATATCTTGGCTTAAGAGACTCAAATTTTGATTTGAATCTCTTAAAAAAACTAATTTTAAGTTCTGCTATTACAGTAGCTCCATATATTTTTTATATGATCTACTACCATGTACCAAATTTAATTGTTAGTTCTGGTGTATCTACCTTCAATAATATGAGTATTAATAAATTCATTAACTTATTTACTGATCTTAATTTTGGTATGATTCTATATATACCAATTCTATTTATTCTAGCTGTCATAGCATTATTTATCGGAGTAAAGAAAAAAGATGATAAAATCATTTTCCTGTGGGTAACAATCGTTCTCATGGTAACTATAACAACCACACAGGGTAACTGGAACCCAGGGATTATGTATATCCATCGATACTGCACATATATGATACCAATAATTATTTTAATAGTTTTATACTCGGTAAAATATTATTCTTCAGCATCATCTACCAGACTTTTGGGTATTACTTTGATTATTGGATTTACATTATCGTTTTTTACGATATCAGGGTGTATGTATGATTATGACTACTTTAATTATGTTAAATTCAGTAAACTCTCACAATATGTTATCGTATGTGCTCCTGAATTAAGCAACCCGCCATATGAAAATTTTGGAGAAAGATCCATAGGTGAAGAAGTAGACTATACTAAGAATCTACCTATTTTATTTGTATATGATGGAAATGTACGCAAAATATTGACTGATTATGCCCACATAACAGATGTAGAAAAGTTCATCGAACCAGAATATAAAAATGAAACGATAAAGAGTATTGAAAAATCTGGGATAGGCTATATAAATTCACATAAAATAATACTACCGTCAGATGTAGATAGTAATAAAATACATATTTTATATTCTTAAAAAAACGATAAATATGTGACTTACGCAACCAATGCCTAAAATCAAATATAATAACCGATTTTGTAGAAATCCTTAATTTTAGCCAAAACGAACTTACACTTTTTTGCTTATGTTAAAGTTAATAACCTAGATTCGGCAGGTAAACATATATGTTAATATAGAGCCCATCCCAAAATCAAGTTTTTTTCTTAAATTTAGAAAAGTTTCAGAACTATTTTCCATGATCAGAAACTCATTGATTATTCCTGATTCGAGATTAAGAGAAGCAGTTATGAGTTCTGGGATAGGCTCATAATTAATTTCCATATCTTTTTCTTGATCTTCTATGGTAGATAAAAGCAATAGTAGAAGAGTTGAATCTTCAATAAAGTGTACAAGATTCTTAGGTCACCTTGGTCTCATTGCTGGAGTTTTCTGAGAGCTTGAAGTTGACAAACTGATCGATGAGAAACTTTTTAAAGAACGAGATCACAAGGTTCCTCACTCCATCTGCATCCTTGCCATGGTACTCAATGGTCTTGGTTTCATAGAGCAACGTCTGTACCTTTTTCCTGATTATTTCAGGACTCTTTCTATAGGAAGACTTACCAATATTCGTTCCTCATAACTAAAAAAGTAATAAAGTTTTTGGCCTAATGATTTGAACAAAGTTAAGCAAAAATACAAAATTTTGGAGAAAAAAATGAGCAAAATTCAAAGAAAGTTTGACGAAATTTCAAAAAAGTATGATGAGCAGAGAAAGAAGTTTATACCTTGTTTCGACGATTTTTATAGAGTGTCGGTATCCATGGCATCCGTAAACATGGAAAATCCAAAAATACTGGATATAGGAGCTGGAACAGGACTTTTATCAGCGTTTTTGATGGAAAGATATCCAGACGCTTCATTTACCCTTATTGATATCTCGGAGAAGATGCTGGATGTAGCAAAAGACCGGTTTAGAGGTAACTCAAACGTAAAATATATTGTAGCAGATTATTCAAAGTATTCTTTCGTCGAAAAGTATGATATGGTAGTGTCTGCTCTATCTATCCATCATCTGGAAGATGAGGAAAAAAAGGAACTCTACGAAAAAAGTTACTCTTTACTTAAACAAAACGGGATTATTATTAATGCCGATCAGGTACATGGAGAAACTTCTTTCATAGAAACCCTCAACAAAAAGATCTGGAAACATTATATCGAGAATAGTGGTTTGCCCGAAGAAGAAATCCTCGCTGGTTATGAAAGAACTAAGCTTGACAAAGACTCAACATTAGATCAACAAATCAACTGGCTTAAAGAAGCAGGATTTTGTGATGTTAGCTGTATATATAAATTCTATCAATTTGCAGTGATGTTTGGGAGAAAAGATATAGTTTCGGGCTTATCTTAACCGTGAATTATATTCGATTTTCACTTACGTTCGGTTTTGCAATGTCAGTATAAAAATGTCAGTATAAAATTGACCCGAGGAATAAAACTCAAAATAAGAATGAAAATTCACAATTCTCGGCTTTTCTTTTTAAGGATAAGTGACAATACTAATTCAAAGGAGATAGAATATGCCATCCTTGATAGATTATTTCAACAAATCGCCCAGGCTTGGAGTTCTCAGCACATCAAGCACTGACGGAAAGGTAAATTCAGCTGTCTTTGGCTCACCTCAAATGATCGATGAAAAGACTGTAGTAGCGGCATCGGCTGATAACCGCACCTTGACAAACCTTCGGGAAAATCCATATGCTGTGTATACGATCATGGAACCTGGAGATTCAATCACGGAGTGGAAGGGCATCAGGGTTTATATGAAACTTAAAGAGTATGCGACCTCCGGGGAATTGCTCGATATGATCCGAAACGAGGCTGCGAAATTCGTAGGTGAAGAAGGCGCGAAGATGATATACGCTTCACTGACATTCGAGGTCTATGAGGTCAGGCCCCTGGTAGATTTAGGGCAGGGGTGGGAGAAGTCGATCTGAATTTCATAATTGTAGAATTAAAGTGGAAGGATTACAGATTAAAAGTTTACAGACCTCTTTATAAGTTTACAGTTGATTCGTTTTTGAGCCTGCGGTCCTTCCATAAATCTAACCTGAGAAATCAAGTCTCTCTATAAAATCCAGCTGTCAGACTGGGTTGAGTTAATCTTTCTTCTCGGATCAATAATTTTTACTGTTTTGAAATGGATTTTCCGAAACCAAAAAACATAATGCAATCGGTATCAGGTGCGATCAGTGTACCTAGTGTGGATGACAGGAAAAAAATATAGCTCACCTTAAGCCTCAACCTCTCTGGTTAAGTTTCAAACTAAAGATATAATCATCAGTACATCCTTTGCCATCCTTTCCTCTTTATATTCTTATTCTATTTATTATTGGATTCTAATTTATATTTCTCTAGTTATTATATGTCAGTAATAATAATCTCTTTATGACACCCAGAGGCTTTTTCCTAATTTATGAGTCTTTGCTTAATAACAGTAGGTGCCAGTGAAATCAATGTTATAGAAAGGGGGTAATTAAACATGCACGAAGAAATGATGGGGCAAAGTCATATGCATCATTGCGGCTCGATGCCTGAAATTTGGGAAATGCTAACTGACGAACAGAAAAAAGAAATTGCACTAATGAAGATGGATATGAAAATCCAATGGTTAGAAATGAAAATAAGCGAAATGGAAAATATGATTAAGTTAAAGAAAAAAGCCATCGAGAATATTAAAAAGTTCCAGCAAACGATGAAAAAATAAGATTTAATGACATCGAGAGCGTCAAAAACCGCGCTGCTTGCCCACGCCGCTGCCAGAGGTTTTCGATCAACCGTTGCGCCGGTTGACCATGCCGTTATGACGTTTGATATTTAACAATGGTTTTCGCTCACGCCTTTTTTAAAAAAGGCTTGTGATCATGCCGATAGGGTTTGGGGATAAGGTTCTCAAACTCAAACGCTTCTCGGATTTTCGGTAAAGCTTTTTTTAAAAAAGGTTGTTTGAAAAAGCTTGTGGGCAAGCAGTTTTTCAAAAGGCTTGTTGAAAAGGCCTTGTATTTTTAGTTATTTACTCCTTTTAATCTCTTCAAGTATACTCTTTTGCGTTTCTGCAATCTCTTTTAATGTTGCATTGATCTCTACCATTAGTTCGGTTGTATTTTTTGTTATCCCGACTTCCCGAGTTTCCTCGGGGGAACTTTCGTTTTGCTCCATTTCTTCCTCCTGGAGTTCCCGTAAGAGTTGTCCCATTGCTCCAAACTCACGGCTCTTGTCAGAGATGATTATCGTTTTATCTTCCTGATTCATGGCTTTAACAATGCTGCAAAATATAGAAATAATTTCCGATCTGCTACGGAATCCATTTTTTCCGGGTCAAATAAGTCAGGATTTTCAGTCTGGACTTGAAACATGGGTATAAATTCATAGTCTCTTTTATATAGGGAAGTTTTAGAGAATATTAAACAAATATGACCAAAAAAATTCGTTTTTCATTTTTAAGAGTCAAGTTTAAATAGAACTGTAACATTATATTAGATGGGCAGTGGGGAAAATAGCGTATGTAACGGGATCTCTCTAAATTGGATAAAACCTCTATCATGAACCCCCCACACCCTATTATTTATAAAAAAGATATTTTTTTGAAATCTCTCTGTTCTCATTCTAGTTTTTAATATTTTCTGTTGTTAGGCTTACGTTTCAAAAAATAAATAATCGATCATGGGAACGGCCGCTGAAAGCACAATGAATGCTACAAAAACCAGAATCAGCAAGAAGAACAGAAATATGGTCATTAAGGTTCTCTCGATGCCCATATCATGTACAAACTTGCCGCCCACAATATAGAGATAGAACTGATAAATCCCAAAAATCCAGCCGACAAGAGGAATCCAGATAAAAGGATATCTCTTTTGATCAAATAGTGTATTGAATGAAAGATAATTCAACTTTTATTTGAATAAGGCTGTTCAAATTTGTCTTCATATGCAGATAATAAAAAATAGGCAATTTCTATACCAATATTTTTGGTCATTACAAAATACCTTTTCTCGGACGTAAAGGCGTGACCGCCTTCTTGATGAAGAATATTTACAAAAGAAGTGA